>ERZ890510.574-NODE-574-length-28628-cov-43.581458_pt1 | contig 28628 bp, 30 predicted proteins | sample MGYA00521265_ERZ890510 | MGnify/ENA primary metagenome ERZ890510 (study PRJEB32303, sample SAMEA104408624) | aquatic metagenome | biome: Brackish water; feature: Chemocline; material: water | place: Baltic Sea | collected 2014-10-26T21:54:00 | depth 110 m ... | reverse complement strand
AACTAGATACCGATTTAACAAAAGTCATGTCATCCCATAAAAAACGATTAGTAAACTCTACTTTAAAGAATGGTAACAAAAGTGTAAACGCTTTAAACCGTGCTTTAACTTTAGAGACGAGAAAAACTTATCGTAAGATATACAAAAATGGAATTTCAGAACTAAAAGCTTTGGCTAATACAAGTTCTAAGTTCCATAACAGTACTTTAAAAGAAAGCTTAGGTAAAGTTTATAGAAGTAAGGTATATACTGGGTTGAAAGTTAATGATTTAATTATTAATTCAGCAGGAACATATTCTGAACAAATTGCATCTATTAGTTTATCACAACAGAGAAAAATAAAGGATGTTGTGAGAAAAGGTATGATAGATAACTTAGCTGTTAATAAAATTGCTAAGAATGTAGGTAATGCAATTGATTTACCCACATCTCAATTAAAAACTTTATCTAGAACGGCTATAACTGAAACATCAAGTACCATATCTAATGCAACTTACAAGTTAAATGAAGATGTGATTGATGGTTACCAATATGTAGCAACTTTAGATTCAAGAACTTCTATGATCTGTTCAAGATTAGATGGTAAAGTATTTGGGTTAGACAGTACGACTGGTGTAAGACCTCCGCAGCACTTTAACTGCAGATCTACAACCGTTCCTATTGTTAAATCTTATGAAGATATTAAAAACACATCTAGTTCAAGAATAAGTAAGAGAAGGTTAAGTAGATTGAACTCAAATACAAGAGCTTCTTTTAATGGACAAGTTCCAGGTAAAACAAATTTTGAAGAATTCTTAAGACAACAAGATCCATCTTTTAAATTAGCTGTACTTGGTAATAAAAAAAGAGTTGATATATTTGATTTAGGTAAATTAAAGTTTACACAATTTAGTACAAAAACTGGTGAATTAGTTTCTATTTCAAGATTAGAAGAGTTATTAAAAATAGCTACTCCTAGCCCTATTACTAAAATTAAACCTATTGTGTTTAAAGTTAAACCTAGTAGAGTACCTGAGAAGGTTGAGCCTTTAGTAGTTGCTCCAGTTGAAAAATTAAGTTCTTATGCAAATCCAGTTTCTGAGTTTAAAATGCTAGACCCTGCATTTAATAATAAACTTACACATGAAGAGTTTGTATCAAGGCTTAGATCATTAAATACAGCTGCAAATGCAGATCCTAGATATCCTATTACATTTAGATTTCAAGGTGGTGCTGCTGGTGCTGGTAAGATAAAAATTCAAGGTGGTAGATTAACTAATAAAGAAGCATACATTATTGCTGCTTTATGGGATGAACTTGGTGATCTTGCTGATTTATATAAGTTACCAAAACTAAGAGGATTAGAAATTAAAGCTAGCGCAGGCTACTCAGGTTCAATGGGTGATGGTACATTAAGAATAAATAGAGAATGGTTAAATAATTTGGCCAGCGGCCGAGGTGTTTCTGATTTTGATTTTAGTGATTGGAGTTATAAATCCTCACCATTATTAAAGCCTCGAGGTGCATCTCAATTTTTTTCAGAAGGTACGTCTAAAATTAGACATACTTTTTATCATGAGTTAGGGCATCACGTGCATCAACTAACTGGTCTATCAAATAAAACGGTTGGGTATAAGGGTAGATTTATATCTAATGTTGAAAAAAGATTAGCTGTCTTATGGGAAAAGCATGGATTAAATCAGCTAGGTAATTCTACATATGGGCAAACTAACTATAAAGAATGGTTTGCTGAACAGTTTGCAGCACATCACATGGGTCAACCTACTCGTGTGCATCCTGTATTCAAAACCTTAATAAAGGAAATTAAAGATGGCAAATATAACTAAATTTGAAGGCTGGCTTAGGGCTAACAAACCTATTACTGATGAACAACTTAAAGAGTTCGAAGAATATGGCAAACAAACAATGACTAAGCAAGAAAAAATGATTTACTGGCAAGTAGGTGAAGGCATTCAAGCCTTACGCACTATTTAAGTAATATAACAGAATTTATATTTGTTTATAAGTATAGATTCATTAATAAATATAACAAGGGCCGTGTCCCAAGGAGATAATAATGAGTGAAGAAATAAAAGTACAAGAAGACACTAAAGTAGAAGAAACTAAAGTAGATAATACAGATATTAAAGGTCTGGTTGATGCTGAAGTTGCTAAAGCTATTAAAAGCATTAAATCTAATTTAGATAATGCATACCAACAAAGAGATGAGGCCTTAGCTAAAGTTGCTAAAGCTGAATCACAAAAACAAAAAGCTGAAATAGAAGCCTTAGAGAAACAAGGTAAACATTCAGAAGTTATGCAAATGAAAATAGCTGAGATGAGTGCTAAACTTGAAACTTATGAACAAAAGAACACAGAATTAAGCCGAGATAACGCTGTGCGTTCTCAACTTAACTCTTTAAACTTCAAGTCTGATAAAGCCGCTAATATGGCCTATCAAGATATTGTAGGAAGTTTAAAGAAAGATGCTGCTGGAAATTGGGTGCATGAAAATGGTCTTAGTATTAGTGATGCCGTGTCATCATATGCTAAAGATGATAATAATGCATTTTTATTCTCAGTTAAAGCAAACGCAGGATCTGGAATTAATCCAGCTAAGCCTGCATCAGGAAACAATCCTGTCAAATCTATAAAAGAGATGTCAACTGACGAACTACTTGCTAATATTGAAAAGGGTTACGTTAAAGTTGACGGAGAATGGGCTGACTAAGCCTAATCTTTTATAATAATAACCGAAGCAATTATGCTTCAATAATAATAAAAGGAAAAAACAAATGACTGTAACAAGTTCAAATTTTAATAACATTGCTAAGGCAATTTCCGCTTACGCACAAGCTGAAAGAGCAGACGCATCGTTATTAACTTCCACTGCGCTAGTTGGTTCTGACGCCAGAATCACTGATGCCGGTGAAAATTACACTGGTACACTAAGATGGTTAGATTTTGCTGATCCATCAACTGCTTACAAACAATCGGAAACTATTGCTGATACAAACATTAACTTAATGTCTGCTTCAAACAAGTCTGCGATTTATGTAAAAAACATTGATCACATTGGTGCTCAAGAAGCTTCAATTCAAAAACTAGTATCTAAAGTAGATGGTTTATCTTACTTAGGTTCTCAATTCGCTGCTGTAAGAGCAAGAAGAGAAGACCTACAATTAAGATCAATCTTAAACGGTGTTTCTGATAAAATTTGGGGTGCTACTGCTATTGGTGCTTCTGATTCTGAAGCTGTTGTAGGAACTTTTGGTTACTACACTGGTTCTGATTCAGGATCTAATCCAGCAGCGTTATTTGCAAATGAAACAAATGCTAATAAAAGATCTGGTTTCTTCGACAAACTATTTGATGCAATGACTGCAATCAAAGGTGAATACGAAGAAGCGTTTTATTACCTAATAGTTGACACTTCTACTTACAACATTATGAGAAAACAAAACGTTCTTGATGTTGCTCCAGTAGTTGATGGTAACTTTAGTTTTAACACTATTATGGGTGGTAAAATCAGATTAGTTATTAACAACCAAGTACTAACTGCTAACATGCCTGCTGGTTTAAAGGTTTCTTACCTTGCTAAACCTGCTGCATTCCATTACAGCGAAATCGCACAAGTTAACCCAACAGCGGTTGACAGAAACGAACTAGCTGGTAACGGTGGTGGTGCTGTAACTATCCTATCAAGATGGGGTAATATCATGCATCCTAAAGGGTTCTCATGGGCTGGATCTGCGACTGCATATCCTGCAAATATTGACCTAGCTGATGCTGCTTCTTGGTCTGTTCACGCAACTAACGTTAACCAAATGGGTATATTCCCTATATTCCACGGTTAATTATTATAACTATTAGATACGGAGAAATATAATGGCTTTACAAAAAGGAACTAACTCTTTTGTTAGTGTATCAGAATCTGATGAATATTTTGAAAATAGATTGAACTCAGAAACTTGGTTTGCTAATGATGGAGCAGTTGAACAAGCTTTAGTAACAGCCACTGGAATTCTCGATGACATGGATTGGGGTGGAACGGCTACGCCTACTACCTCATATCCGTTATCGTGGCCTAGAGATATTACATACTATGATAATAAATCTGGCTACTTTGTAAGTATAGAAGACGATAGAGAATTAGAATATGATGATGGATCGTTTTCATTAGAAGGTACTATTCCAGGAGATATCAAAAAGGCGACTTTTGAGTTAGCGCTTCATTTATTAAACAATATGAAGACACAAGAAAGTAATGCTTCAGGTGAAAATAAAGTTAAAGACTTAACTGTTGGGGCGGTAAGATTAATATTCGACCTAAACAGTGGAGTTAAAAACTTTAAAGAATTACCTGATAGTATTATTAGTTTGTGTAATAAATATTTAAATGAAATATCTGCAACTCAATCTCGTGGTGTCCGAGTTAGTGGAGGTGCTTAATGAGTTTTAAAACACTTATAGATAGCAACGTCATTAACGCATTTTCCCTGGTTGGAGATTTAGCTACGAATGTACAGTTTACAAATGTAACCGTTACTGGTTATGACTTTGCTAATCAAACTGTAGATTCAACAACTATTGCTCCTATTACTATCAAAGGTATTATAACAAACAGTTATAGAACTAATGATAATGATAAACCAAGAGTAAATGCTGATATAATATTAAAGTCTTCTGATATTGATTCTAAAGTTCTCGACAATTATGATTCTGTCATATTTGGTGGGAATACTTATGCAATTAATAAATATGATGACAATGGCTTTATAATAAACATTACAGTAGGAAGGGAGGCTTAACATGGCAACAATAACACAATTATTAACGTCTGTTGAATCTCTATTTACTACTACTGAATGGACATCACATAATATCAAAGCATTTCCTGCAAACTACCAAGGCGAATTAAACGCTGATGAGTGGATTCGGGTTAGTGTATTGCCTTTTTCTTCAGAGTTAATTTTTAACAATGATGTATCTGCTAACGGTCAAATAGTATGTCAAATTTTTGTACCTTCTGGTGCTGGAATGAAACGTGCTTATGAGATCGCTGATATATTAAAAAATTTACTAGATCGGAAAGTAATTTCTGGGTATCTGCAAACAACTAATAGCTTTATAACAACAGTTGGAGTTGACACAAAAGATTCAAGTTTATTTAACGTGAATTACACCGTCAATTTCATTTCAATTAACTAATATAATATAAGGAAAAAAATACAATGGCTCTAATATCAAATATAGGTGCTGGGATTTTCACAAGCTTGAAATTCAAACTTGATAGTTCCTACTCTTTACCAACTTCAGATTCATCTCACCAAACGTTTATAGCGTCTGGAACAGGTGATTTTGATGGTGCTACAGAAGTAACTTCAATCAGAGAGTTTCCAAGTTTTGGTAAACCCGCTAATATCGTAAACGTACCACAGTACGGACAATCTGTAAGTTCTCAAATTCAAGGACAAGCTGATGCTCCTACTATGGAATACACTGTTAACTATGTACCAAGTGTGCATGGTGTTATCCAAGCGCTAGTTCAAGACGGCAATACTTACGTTTTTCAAGTAGACGTTAAGAATGCTGAAACTGGCGACAATGGTGCATTCTATGTTAAAGGTTCTTTTGCTTCTTTTGAAGTAACACCATCTTTAACAGATAGTAACCAAGCTACGATTACTATGTCAACTCAAGGGGACTACAAAGGCCCTTTCGCTGACTAATAATAAATAATATTTTTGTGTTGGGGATTAATTTCCCCAGCATATTAATTAGTATAGGATAAAAAATGGATAATAATAATAAGCCATTTAATAAGTTTTATGTATTAAGAATTACATCATTACATATTAAGAAGGCTATAGATACTTCTATTCGTAAAACATACGCTAGAATGAAAGATGTAGAAAATAAAGCCGAAGTCTTTGAGACACTAGATGTCTTACACCAGGTAAGAAAACTTATGGAAGACTTTGAAACAAATAATAAACATTTATATAAAAAACCTGAAGATAGTAAGGTTGAAATAAAGGAAGAAAATGAAACACATAAAGATAGTTGATATAACTAAAAAGGTTCCATTTTTGGAACAAGAAGTAGAAATAAGACAATTAACAGTTAAGGGTGTAAGAGAATTACAATCAACTTTAGATAAGTCTAAAGGTGATGTATCTGGTTTATCAACTCTTGGTGCTATATTTAAAGCAACTGTAATTGGTGCTGATGGTATGAAGGATAAAGAGTTTGAAAACTTTCCTATCCAGGCATTAACAGAATTATCAAATGAGATTCTGGTTTACAATGGCTTAGGTGCTAAAGATGATAAAGGCGATAAGCTGGGGAAGACGAATTAGTAGACTATGAAATGGCTTTCCAATTAGGTGTAAGTTTAAGAGATTTACATGCTATGCCATATACTGAGTATGATGGTTGGCATAAATATTTTGAACAAAGACCTTATGGTTGGAGAGATGATCATAGATCTGCTATAATTGCACAAACTACTTATCAAGGTACTAAACCTTTAAATGTGAAAGAATTATTTCCCTCTTTAAAATTATTAGAAGACAGCGATGCTGTACAAGCTAATAAAAATAAAGCAGGCTTCGAAGCTTTGAAGTCTATGGCAAATAAAAAATCTAATAAATAATAGATATGGCGGGTAAAACCGCCTATCTTCTAGGAGTCAATATGAAAACAATTAAAAGAATTATATTAAAATTATTTGGCATAAAACAATGTCAATGTAAGCGTAAGTAACATGTCAATAACTGTTATTAATTTAAGATCATCTATGATTAATCTTCAAAGAGATATTGATAGTGAGATTGAAAAGCAATTAAGGGCTAAGTCTTTAAAAGCATTTGCTGATGTTAAATTAATGACACCTGTTGATACAGGCCAAGCAAGAAATTCTTGGTATATAGGATATACTGAAAGATATTTTGATGGCGAAGGTAGTTCATCAAATATAACTATACTTGCACCTAAAGATAAACCACAAGAAATTATTGTAACTAATGGTGTTACTTATATTCAATTTCTTAATAATGGGCATTCACAACAAGCCCCAATGAAATTTATAGAGAGTGCTTTTAGAAAGTACTTTGATTCCGTTGAAGTTGAAGTAACTAACGGATAAACAAATTAACCGAAAATAATACACAACTAATTGTGTTTGATAAATAGGATAAATTACATGGCTGTAAAGCTAAACGTACAAGCTAACGTTACTGGTCAGGGACAGTTAGCTAAATTAAATATGGGCTTAAAAAGTCTAGGTACTCAAGCTTTAATTGCTAAAAGAAAATTAGCACGTTTAGAAGCAGGAGCAGCTAGATCAAGAGCAACAATGAGTACTTTAGCTACTACATTAAGAGTTGGTGTTGTTGCAGGCTTTGCTGCCGCAGGTTTTGCCGCTGCAAGTTTTGTTAGGTCTACTTTTAGAGCTGGAAACATAATGGAGAAGTCAAGAATTCAGTTTAATGCATTTTTTGGCTCAGCAAAAAAAGGTGGAGAAGCCTTTAAAATATTAAATCAATATGCATCAAAAGTTCCATTTTCATTAGATCAAATTATTCAAGGTAGTACTGCGTTAGCTGCAATTTCAAAGGGCCCTGCAGACTTAGGTAAACAATTAGAAATAGTTGGTAACTTGGCTGCTGCTGCAAATTTATCTTTTGCCGATGCTGCATTACAATATCAAAAAGTAGCTTCAGCTGGTATTGCTGCTGCTGACTTATTAAGGGATAGAGGTGTTAAGGGTATATTAGGTTTTAAAGAAGGTATGCGATATACAGCCGAAGAATCTGTTAGAGTATTTGAAAAGAACTTTTTAAATGGTGGAAAATTTAGTAAAGTTGCTGCTGATTTAGCAGGCACACTAGCAGGTAGTGTGTCTATGGTTCAAGATTTTTACTTTCAAATTAATGCTGCAGCTGCAAAACCATTGTTTGATGGCTTAACTGCACAAATTAATGAATTAGTTGGTGACTTTAAAAAGAATGATGCTCAATTAAAAGCTTTAGGTGTACAAATAGGTCAATCACTTGCAAAAGGTTTTGCAAACTTAGGTAAGTTTATAAGGTTTGTTGTTGATAATTTTGATAAACTTGTAATAGGTATTAAATTATTTTTAACTTTAAAGATTATTGGTTTTGTAAATGGTGTAGGTATGGCATTTCTGCTTTGGCGGAAAAGAATAAGAACAGTAAGACGTGCATTTATTGCTTTAAATTTAACTATGAAAGCCAATCCAATAGGAATGGTAGTATTAGCTCTTGAAGGTCTTTTTCTAGCGTTTATAATTTTTGAAGAACAGCTTACAAAACTGGCTAGAGGGCCAATGGTACTTTTTAATAAAGGTTTAGCGTATATGCAAATAGGCTTTTTAAAATTTAAAAACTCTTTAAACATAGGTGAGGAAGATGTTAACCTTGCTGGTATAGAGAAGTTAAAAGCTGAAATTGACAAGCTTCAACTTGACTTTGATAAAATTAAAAACCCAGAAATTTCTCCAGACATTGTAAATGCAGATCTATTGGCTTATGAAAAAGAAGTTGCTGAAAAAGCTGCAGAGCTTGCTAGTCAAGAACTTAAAGCTGCAATGGAAGCCGCAAGAATAGTAAAAAAGAACAGTGAAGATAGAATCAATGCAGTTGCATTCGAAGCAGAGTGGCTTAAAATGGAAGCAGATATAAGACTAGAGGGTATAAAAAAATACAGAGACCAATTGTCTGCAGTTGGTATTGAATCTCAAGCTATTGCAACTACAATTGGTGATACTTGGGTAAATGGATTAAGAGAGGGTAATTCATTACTAGAGATTACTAAAGATAGTTTTAAAAATGTACTTCGAATGTTAGCTGAACAGATGTTAAGAAAAACTATTGAGTATGGTGTAGAATTATTATTTGTAACTTTACTTGGTAATAAAGTAGATAAAGAAAAACAAATTACTGCCGAGAAAAAGAAACAATTTACATGGGCAGCACTTACAGCTGCAATTAGCGGTAGTGGATCTGGTAGCTTCTTTAAATTTGCTGAAGGCGGCGTCGTACCTGGCGGTGCTCCGTATACTGATAGAGTACCCGCAATGTTAACTCCTGGTGAAGTTGTTATACCTAGAGATAAGGTTGGTCAACAATCAGGTAATACAAATATAACTAATATAAATATAAGTGGTAACGTAGATCAAAGATCAATTGATCAAATTAAAGGCGTTATATCTTCAGCTTCAGCCGAGGTTGGTGGTGCAAATAAAGCTTACACGAGGAATACTCAAGGTTTAAGAGGGAGAAATATATAATGGCTACAAGTGCAATTTTTAAATATGCTAATGACATATCAATGAATAGATCAGCTAACTCAGCTAGGTCTGTTACAACAGGTGGATATGCTAGAACACATAGATTAGGCCCGAGTGTAATGTCATTTGAGGCTGACTTACCTTTATTAACTGAGGAACAATTTAGAGAGGTTGAAAACGAATTGTTTAGCATTGATGATGGTATCAAATTTTTAAATGTAAATATTAGTTCTAATAATGGAAATAATATTATGCAATCAACATCAGTTCTTTTAAAGCCTGGTGAAACAAATATAAAATTAATAGCTTATAGTTATTCTACTACAAGAGAAATTACGTTAACAAATTTATTACCTAATACTGCTGACATATTTAAGGTTGGTGATTTTTTACAATTTGAAAGCTTTCATAAACTATATCAAATAGCTAAACCATTAGGATCAACTGATTCTATATTTACATCTTCAAATACAGGAACATGTAAAGTTAGATTATCAACACCTTTATTAAGTAGTGTTGGTTTACCGATTACGTCTGTTGGATCTACTGATAGATATTATATAGTTAGTGGTCAAGATGATGTATATCAAGATGGTACAATGACTATAAAATTAGCTAATGGTAATACTGCTTTAGATAGTAAGGGTAATCCTTTAGTAATAAATATACCTTCTACAAATCAAGATGCATCTCAAATTGTATCTTATCTTGAAAATCAAATTGAATCTGCTTCATCTACTCATATTCTTAAAACTGATGGTGTTATAATAAACTTAAGCGTAAAGGCTTTTCCTGAAAATGATAATGTTGGTTATTTTGAAATTACATGGGGTTTAGATTATGAAGGTTGTTCTTTAGAATATACAACACCTACTGGTTTAGATGTTGTAAATTATAATCCTATTAATTTAACTGGAGATGAAGTTGCAACTATAATTACTAATGGTATTACAATTGAAAATGCTGCAGGTACATATATTGCTGGTGATTTTATAAATACATTAGTTGATGCACCTTTATTAGCAAACACAAAAAGAATACAATCTGTTGCTACTGTAGGTACTACAACAACAATTAATTTTGTTACTGAACAAGAAGGTTCTATAAATGATTTAGGTAATTTCTCAGCTGCTGATCCAGCTAGAACAGAAACTACTCATACAAATGTTCCAGGCACAAGCAATAATGCTTTAAGTACTATTGGTACATTTGATATAGCAGTTGATTCAGTTGGTGCTATTACTTCAGTTAATACGTACACACCAAGTAAAAATGTAAGAGTTGGTGATGTTATAACTATTGATGTTGCTGATATGGATAATAATACAGCTGCTGATTTTACATTTGAAATAACTAGTATTCTACATAATGGTATTACAGATTTTACTTCAACTAATTATACTGATAAAGAAATTTATAAACATTTAAACGATGCACTATCTACATCTAATAAAGTTTTATTTGAATTAACAAATATATCACCATCTAGTATTTATGTTAGTGATGTTAATATATTTATGGGCCCAGATGTTAATATGAAATTAATGTTAACTAATAAACCTGCTGTAACAATTGTGCCTAAAGATGAAAATAAGAATTTATATAAATACGATACATTTAAATTTGCGGAGGTATTATAATGGTTAGAGCAATTAGTAATAACTATCTTCAAGCTGAAGGTGGTTACCCAGTTCAGTTTGTTGTTGTACAACCAGATAGTGATGTTAAAAATGCTTTGTTTTTAAATACATCTTCAAGAATAATAACTGAAAATTTATCAGGTTATGGTGAAGTTAAAACATATCCTTCAGCAGGTGTTTTAGAATTAGCTGCTGTTGAAGAAACTAGAGATGTTAAGACTAATCAAATTACTGTTGCGTTAAATGGTGTACCAAATACAATTATACCTATTTTAAAAAAATATAATGGTATTGGTGGTATTGTAACTATTTATCAAGGCTGGATGAATGATCAAGATACTTTATTAAGTAAGATGGATACTGAAGCTACTATTGGTACATATATAAAATGGAAGGGTGTTATACACTCTCATTCTATTGATGAAGAAAGTCAAGAACTTGGTAAAGTTAAAATTACATTAGAGTGTAAAAATATACTAGGTACTATTATTGGTAGTACTAATGGGAGATTTACTTCTGATAGTTCTTTTAAAAGGTCTTCATCAGGCGATAGATCAATGGAATTTGTAGCTGCTATGGTTACATTTAATCCTAAGTTTGGTAAAGAATAAAATGAAAAAAATATTAGTAATGGGTTTACCAGGATCAGGAAAAAGTTATCTATCCGATAAACTTACAACAAAATTAAAAGCAGTATGGTTAAATGCTGATAAGGTTAGAGAAGAAGCTAACGATTGGGATTTTAGCCCAGAGGGAAGACAAAGACAGGCAAATAGAATGAAAACTCTTGCTCAAACAGCAATTGATCAAGGTAGAAATGTTATTGCTGACTTTGTATGCCCTACGCCTAAAACAAGAGAAGACTTTAATGCTGATTATACAATATGGGTAGATACTATTAAAGAAGGAAGGTTTGAAGATACAAATAAAATGTTTGTACCACCTGAAGAATATAACTTTAGAGTGCCTACACAAAATGCAGAGTTATGGGCAATTAAAATAGCTGATGAAATACAACCTTATGAGTGGGATAATAAAAAACCAACAGCACAAATGTTAGGCAGATGGCAGCCATGGCATGAAGGTCATCAAACACTATTTGAAGAAATAATTAAAAAAACAGGCCAAGTTAATATCCAAGTAAGGGACGTAGAGGGTGTAGGAGATAATCCATTTGATTTTTTAACTGTACAAAAGAATATAGAAGAAGCGTTATCATCTTACAAAAATAGAATAAAGATAACATTAGTTCCTAATATAACTAACATTTGTTATGGTAGAGGAGTTGGTTATAAAATTGAGGAAATAGTTTTACCTGAAAATGTACAAAAGATTTCCGCTACTGATATTAGGGCTAAGATGAGAGAAGAAGGAAAACTTAATTAATATTAAAGGATATATATAATATGAATATAAGAATGGCAAATAAAAATGATACACAAGATGGTATAAAAGAAATAATAAAAGCAGTTAAAGAATTTCCTGATATGTCAATAAAAGGTTTAATTGTAACAGATGAATACTATAAAACTTTAATTAATTTATGCTTTGATAAAGGAGTAATTATTGTTGCTGAAGAGGATAACAAAATTATTGGGTGCATAATAAGTTTATTAAATGCTAATATTTGGACTGCAATGAATGAACTGGTAACTATTGTTACTTGGGTGCATAAAGATAAAAGAAATAGTTCAGCATTTTATAGAATGCATAAATTATATAAAGAAGAATATACAAAATTAAAAAAAGAAAACAAAATTGACAGAGTTCTGATGGGTTGTTTACCTAATAAAACAAATATTAAATTTGAAAAGTTAGGTTACAGACTTATTGAGAAAACTTATGAATGGAGATAAATTATGGCAGTAGCCGCACCAATCATTGCAGCAATAACAGCAGACACCCTTACTGGGTTTGCTCTAAGATTTGCGTTATCACTTGCAGTATCATACCTCACACAAAAGCTATTCGGGCCTGAGGCTCCTCCTGGAGCCGTATCGGCTAATGGTGGTTCAGCACCAGATCCTGGGGTTAAACAAAGAATACCTTCAGATCCTGCAAATAAATTACCTGTTGTATATGGAGAGAACAGATTACACGGTTCAATTATATTTGCTGACATATCTTCTGATAACCAAACAATGGGTTTTATAATTGCTTTATGTGAAGGCCCAATTAAAGGTATAAATGATATTTACTGGGATGATTATAAATTAGTATTTGAACAAGGGGATGCAATTTATGGAGATGGTGAAGAAGTTGAAGGCTACTTAATTGGTGATAATGTTGTAGATGCTATACACCCAGATGGATCAACTGATAGTTGGTTAAGCGGCAATTTTAAAGTTGTAAGATTCCCATACGGTGGAAGATGCCCAGAGATGGAAGCCTTTAGTACTAAGTGGGCTACAGGTGCAGAAAATAGAACTATGCCTGATGTTGCTTATGTTTATTGTGAATTAAAATATGATAGAGAAAAACAAGTTACAGGTTTATCAAGTAAGCTAGCTTTTGAAATTGAAGGTAGAATAATTAGAACATTTAATTTTGATAAAACTTTATATGGTATATCACCTAAAGGTGGTGTAACTGATAGTGTTTTTGCTAATCCTAATCAATTTACTGATGCTGATTATAAAAGTTTTCATACTTATGGTTCAAATCAAATTGCTGGATATTTAAAGAAAGATTCTAATTATAATGGTGTTAGTGTATTACCACAAGAATTATTAGTTCCTGGAGGAACATATGAAATTATAGATCTTGGTGATAACAGTTATAATCTAGCAGATTATATATCTGGTAACATGACTTCATATGACGAGGGAGATGGTGAAGAGGGTGAAGTAGAATTTGATTTTGTACAACCAGGTGAACAATATAGAGATGAAACAACTGGAAATTATATTACATTTCAACCATCAGTTCCAGATGATGGTAGACGAATACTTAATGGATTAAATATTAAAAATGAAGGGTATGGTTATACTACTTCTTATGCTGAATATGACTATATAGACGCTACAAGAATTTGGGTAAAATATACTTATCAGCTTAATGGTGTTGCAACTAAATACTATATGCCTTTAGTTACAGAAGATTTTGGAGATTATTCTCCCGTAAGTTCAGAACAAGCTTGGGTTGATTGGTTTCTTGAGATATTAAATGGAGGATATGAGCATGATTGGGGATCTACTTTAGATAATCCAGTCGGTGCTAGTCCTTGGGGTATAGAGGGTGTTGAAGGTTTAGGTAGAAGAAGAGATAGAGGATCTTATCATGTTGCAGATGCAAATGGTGTTGAGCCAACATTTCAATATGAGCCTGGACAACAATATTTTACAGCTTCAGTACCTACTGCTGTTAAGGCATATGCTTTTGGTAATTATTCACAAAATCCAGCTGAATGTTTAATAGATTATTTAACACATTATACTTATGGCTGTGGCCAATCAATATATGATAATGATCTTGATTTAGAAACATTTTTTGATCATAAACAATTTTGTCAAAACTTAGTAACACATACTGATACAGAAGGTAATTCAGTAAGTTCTGATCAATATAAAACTAATGGTTATGCCAATACAGGTGATGATAAAGATTTAAATATTTCAGATTTAACTTCTAATTCACAAGCTATATTTAGTTATACTTTAGGTAAGTTTCAAATGATTTCAGATAAAGTTGATACAGTTAAAAAGATATTTGATCATACTAATATATATGGTGCTGTAACTTTAATTAATGATGGTTTTAATTCTACTGTAAATGAGATGACTTTAAAATTTAAATCTAAATCAGAAAATTATCAAGATGATCAAGTATTTTTAAATTATGCAGATACATATTTTAATGAGCCTGAATTAGCTAAAGATATAGATTTAAAATTTATAAATACTAATGTTGAAGCCCAAAGAATGGGTAGTGTATTAATGAATAAATCTAGAAGTAATAAAATTATTTCTTTTAAGACTGATACAAGGGCAGCAGAATTGCAAGTTAATGATGTTATAGAAGTTAATGGTACTTATTATGATTTAAGTCAAAATGCTATTTTAACACATGACTATGTTAATGCGCAAAGTTCTTTACCTTCTACTGCTTCTATTGGTGAATATAAAATGTTTGATAGTGCTCAACAGATGGATGTTAGATACTCAGACAATACACCAGCACATTACTTTGTACCTTATACAATAGTTAAGTTTGATGATTTGTTAACTTACTTTAGAGAATGTATTAATGGACAATTCTTTGATCATTCAGGAACTTTAAGTAAATATCAAATAGATCAAAACAATAAACTAGGTGAAATATTTTCACTAATTACTTTTGTTGAAGGTTATACTGGTAATGTAAATGGTGGACAATTTCAATTTCATATTAATTCTATAATATTTGCTGGTTCTACTGATTCTAATATAACTATTCAAGTAGTAAACGATATTAATAATACAACTTTTATAGGTGTAATAAGTCAATTTCAAGATTATGATAATGGTACTCAGTTTAGAGTAAACAGTATATCTGAAGTTGAACTTGATGGTGGTTTACAAGGATATTATATAACTGCACAAGCATATAATCCAAATGATTATACTGTAGGCACAATAACTAAGAAAGCTGATGCACCAACTTTAAATGCTCAAACATACGGTACTATTGGTGTTGCAACAAATTTACTTTTAAATAGTACTAGCCCACTTATATCTATACCAAGTATAAATATGTCATTTACTATACCCTCATCAAGTAATGTTGAAGGTGTTGAAGTTTATTATTCAGAAGGAATAGCTGGTGCTAAAAAAGTTATTAATGTTATTTCTGCGCCGGGAAGTAGTTATACAGCTAATAGTGTTCAAACAATAGACGTAACTAATATACCTACTACAACTGATTTATATATTTGGATTAGGTGTTTTAATACTTTTGCAAGAGGAGATTATTCAACAGGCTTATCTGTTGGTGCTTGGAATCCTGCTAATGCCGCAACTAATGTTGGTAATAATGCAGTAAGTCAAAACTCAATTCAAAATAATGCTGTTGGTTCAGATCAAATAGAAGATAATTCTGTTGGTGATGATCAGTTAGCAGATGTTATAGATTTTACTGGTAAGACGGTTACATTACCTCCTGATGCTGTTAAAGCACATACTGGTATTTGGTCTAACACAGTTCAAACTAATAACTTTACTATAGCTAATCAATCTTATTGGCAGGGTTATTTTGTAGACACAACAAGTAATACAGTAACTGTTACATTACCTGCGGCTCCAGATGATGGAGATATAATTAAAATAGTAGATGTTGGTGCTAATGCTTCAACTTTTAATATTATTGTAGATGGTGATGGTAAAAATATACAAGGATCTAATACTGATTTAAATATTTCAATTAATAGATCTGGCTTTGAGTTAATATTTCTAACAAATTATGGTTGGGTATTAACTAATAAATAATTAACGACAATGGTATATAGCTATAGTTATATATTAAACTCATAACCTATTGGAGAAAAAATGAGAATATCAAATATAAGACACTTCTTAGGCGGTGCTGATCAAGTTATCGCTAGAGAAGTTTTACAAGGCAATCAATTCCTTTTAAATGTTAGTGGAGATGAAGATCTTGACTATTCAACTGCAACATTTACTTTAGCTACAGAACTGTTTACAGCGGATGTTACTGAGGGAAGAAGTAGTATAACTATTAATTCATTAACTAAAAATGCTAATGCAAATGTTAAAAGTTACACTTCAACAGATTTAATAAGAAACGCAACTCAAGGATCATTTGATCTTAAGGTACCTAGTACTTTATTATCAGACTTTGATAATGGTGGACATGTATTTAATGCATCACCTGATACTGCTAGCCCTTATATTGTTGCTATGAAACTGCAATGGACAAATGGTGAAGAGATTAAATCAATAAGATTCTTATTCGTAATAAGATATCAACCGCAATAAGGAATTGAAATGACAATAAAAATTACTGATAATAATAAGATTAACCTTACTATAGGTACAAATAGACCTGGTGCTCAAGGTTCAACTGGCCCCGCTGGTGCTCAAGGTGCTCAAGGTATACAAGGTATAAAAGGTGATACTGGTGCTACTGGCCCACAAGGTACAACTGGTTCTACTGGATTAAAAGGTGATACTGGATTAACTGGTGCTCAAGGTATTCAAGGCCCTGTAGGATCACAAGGTATAAAAGGTGATACTGGTGATGTTGGTGTTGCTGGCCCAACTGGTGCTGCTGGCCCACAAGGTAATGCTGGAACTGCTGGATCTCAAGGATTAACCGGTTCAACTGGTGCTACTGGCCCTCAAGGCCCAACTGGTTTAACTGGTGCTGCTGGTGCTGATTTTGATATTGATTCTTATGATGTAGTTACATCTATAGATAATGCTGATTTATTATTCTTTACTAGAAATAGTTCAGGTGATGAGAAGAAAATTACTTTATCTAATTTAAATACTAAAATTGAAAGTTTAATTAGTCCTGCATTACAAACTTATACTGATACACAAATATCAAATTTAATTAATGGTGCACCTGGTACTTTAGATACACTAGAAGAACTAGCTACAGCATTAAATGATAATGCTAATTTTGCTACAAATTTAACAACTATAGTTAATACTAAATTAAGCACAGTTGATTTTGATACATTATGGGATAATAGATTTAGTACTAAAACTACAAATAATGTACCTGAAGGTTTAACTAATTTATATTACACAAGTTCAAGAGCCGATGCTGATATAGATGCTAAGATAACACAACCATATATTAACGCATTAAATATTAATGCTGATAAATTAGATGGTTATCATGCTACTTCATTTATACAAACTGGTACTTTAGCTGCTGTAGCATTAAGTGGTGCTTATGGTGATTTAAATGGTTTACCCGTTTATCATGCTATTGCACAAAGTGGTGACTATAATGATTTAATTAATGTCCCATTAGGAATAACTTATTACAGAAACGCAGATGTAGATGATCATTTAAATTTATCAACAGCTGCTACTAACCAAGTTTTATCTTGGAATGGTACTGACTATGATTGGGTTACTCAAGCTACTGGTAGTGGTGGAGGAACAAGTAATTTTAGTGGTGATTATAATGACTTAACAAATAAACCTAGTTTGTTTGATGGTAACTATAATACTTTAACTAATTTACCTTCTTTATTTGATGGTGATTATGCTAATTTAAGTAATAAGCCTTCATTATTTAATGGTGACTATACTACTTTAACTAATAAACCTACAATACCTAATCAATTAACTGCAGGAGCAAACGTAACTATTACTAATGATGTTATTAATGTTGACTCAGTTGCCTTAACAAGTGTAAGAACAGCTACAAGTGAATCTGCTCAATTAGCATTACCATTACAAGAAGGTGATGTTGTTGTTAGGACTGATCTTAATGAATCTTATATGCATAATGGTGGTACTGCAGGAACTATGGCTGACTACACATTATTAGCAACTCCTACAAATGCTGTTTTAAGTGTTGTTGGTCAAACAGGATCTATAAGCGCAGGTCAAATTAAAACTGCATACGAAGCTGAAGCTAATACTAATGCTTTTGAAGATGCTGAAAAAGTTAAATTAACTGGTATTGAAACTGCTGCTGATGTAACAGACACAACTAACGTTGTTGCTGCTTTAACTGCGGGTAGTAATATTACTATTAGTGCTGCTGGAGAAATTGCTTCTACGGCTACTAGTGGTGGCCCATCAGTATCAAGTGGTGCAATTGTTGGTACTAATTTAGTATTAACTAAATCTGATGCTTCAACAGTTAGTATTGATGCTTCTACTTTAATCAATCCTGTTGGAATGGTTTCAGGAAGTAACCAATGGTATATATCATACGGAACTAATGCTGATGATACAGTTGGTGTTTCAACAATGACTGCTGCCGTAGTAAATCAAGGGCCTTATTATTGGGGTGAAGAATTAGTAAGAGGTTCTGAATATAACTTTAATATGACTACTGATCGACAACTTAGATTAGGTATTTGGGACGGTGCTCAAACTGCTCAAACATATCAAAACCAGATTATTGAAACAAATTGGAATACAGTATTTTTCTTTAAAGATGGTACTACAACATTTGCAGATAGTACAAACACAGAGGTTTCTGATTATAATAGTGGAAGTGAATATTCAGTTGCTAACAATGCACCTTTATCCCTTAGATTTTTAAGTGACGGTCATTTAGAATTAGTAGATAAAACTGGTGGTGCTGAAAATACAATTGGTAGAACAATTAATCCATTATCTGTAAATTCTTTTAAAGTACAATTTGGTGCTTGGTCTAATGCTACGTTCCCTAATGGTTCTATAACTAATACTAATTTTGATTGGGAAGTTGCACACGACCTTGATCTTTCGGAAGATGGTGTTAAAAATGGTGTTGAAAATCATACAGTTATTAAAAGTGGTATATCTATTAACCCAGGTGAGCAAATAAATATTAATTTAAATTTAGTGGCTCGAGGAGATTATTTCGGAACTAATTATACAGGTAATCTTACAGGTGTTACAAATGCAGATACTCTACTAGTAAATAGATTCCAATATCAAACTAATGAAAGTATTATTGGCCCTGATTATAATTTTAATACTTCAGCAGCTGGTACACCAGGTAGTGCTACCGATGGTTACTTTCTAAGTGGAGCTATACCTGGATACAGAAGAATAGGTGTTAATAATCCAGTAGGTATGATTAGTCTTAGATATTATGCTGATCATAGTATTCAAATTTGGTCTGAAGTTGAAAATGAGTTAATTGCTACTGCCCAAGCTAATGGTAGTGGTGCTCCTATACATCTATTTCATGGTATTAGAAATGATCTAGGAACTGGTAGAACTTATGCACAAATACCAACTATATCCAAATCGAATATAGCTAGTACTTCTGGTTCAAGTGGTTCAGGTGGAATGATAATAGATCTTGCGACTAAGGTTTCAAGTTTTAGTATTGCAACATCTACAGACTTTAATGCATATTTAGTAAACACAACAAATAATACTATAACTGCTACATTACCTGCTTCGCCTAGTAATGGACAAAGAATAAAAATAATAGATATAGGTAATAATCTATCTAATAATAATTTAACAATAAATAGAAATAATAATACAATACAAGGAGATGCAAGTGATTTAACTGTAGCTTTAAATAGAGCCGCTGTTGAATTATTATTTGTAACTACTTATGGTTGGGTATTAACCGAAAGATAATTAATTAATTAACAAAGGAAAATAAATAAAATGTCGACTTACAATACGATAAAATACGGGCACCTGGCAACCAGTGCTCAAGGTGCTTTAGCTGATACAGCTTTACAATCTGTTTCTGAAAGTAATGTTACAGCCCATCAAACGGCTTTAACAATTGCTGAATCTCAGGTTACAGGTTTAACTGCTGCTTTAGCTGCTAAGGTTGCTACTTCAGCTTTAGCTACTGTTGCTACAAGTGGTGCTTACGGTGATTTAACTGGTGCACCTACTGCTGTATCAAGCTTTACAAATGATTCAAGTTATGCAACTACTTCAGATGTATCAACTGCAATCAATAACTTAGTTGGATCTGCTCCAGGAACTCTTGATACTTTAGCTGAAATAGCTACTGCTATCAATGATGACGCTACTGTATATGATACTTTAAATGCTGCAATTACAAATAAATTAAATGCTTCTGCTGTATCTACATTTGGTGGAACTCTAATTGATGACGCTGATGCTGCTACTGCAAGAACTACTTTAGGTTTAGGTACTGCTGCTTCAACTAACTCTTCTGATTATGCTACGGCTGCTCAGGGTGCTTTAGCTGCTAGTGCTTTACAATCTGAAACATCTCACGCTGATGTTGTTGTAGATGGTGACTTTGCTTCTGCTGGTCTTATGACTAGTGATGGCTTAGGTGGTTATTCTATAACTGCTCCTTCTACTTATGCTACTGCTGCACAAGGTACTAAAGCTGATTCAGCTGTACAACCTGCTGCAATTGCTAGTATGGTTGAAACTACTGATGGTATTGATGTACTTTCAGATGTTGATACAACTACTGCTGCTCCAACTAATGGACAAGTATTAGTATGGAATGGTACAAATTGGGCTCCAGGTACTGCTGCGTCTGCAGGATTAGACTTTGATTCAGCAATTAAAACTGCTTCATTCAGTGCGGCTATTAACACAGGTTACTTTGTTGATACTTCTAGTAATGTATTAACTGTAACTTTGCCATCATCTCCAAGTGTTGGTGATGAAGTACACGTTATTGATTCATCTAATTCAGCTGCAACTAACAATATTACTATCGGAAGAGGTGGTAATCCTATTGCAAGTTCAGCAACTGATTTAACTGTAGCCGTTAATGGTGCTGCATTTAGATTAATCTATTCTGGAAGTTCTACTTTCGGATGGGTATTAATGAACAAATAATACTAAGATAATAATATATTTTGTGTGGTCTATTTATTTAGGCCACATAAAAATTTAAAAGAATTTAAAAGGAATTTAAAATGGCAACTTACAAAAGCATAAAATACATTATACCAGCCGAGGTAGTAGAACACACAGATAGTATCAATGCCTTAGCCGATGTTGATACAAGTACTACCGCACCAACTGAAGGACAAACTTTAAAATGGAGTGCCGCTAATTCTAGATGGCAACCCGCTGATATTGAGGAAACAAGTGGATTAGCAACAACATTGGGTGTTATTTTAGGTGGTATTTACGACACTAGTATGTATGATATAGGTTCTCATGTGTATATAACAAGTACTGGTGGAGTAGGATCTGATACAACATATTCAGGATCTTTAGCATTTGGGGCAGGAGCAACTTACGGAGGGGATAAAGGTTTTATCTGTACAAGATATGATACTCATGGATATCATTTGTTAACTAATACAGGAGTGCTAGGTGCTGCTGTATCTAATTCTGCTTATGGTATAGGAATGGAAATGACAGGGTTAACTTATGGTGAAGATAAATGTATTTTTGGATGGCATACAGATAACTCTACTAATAACAGTCCTCCATGGCATCCTCAAAAAACTAATACAGTTACAAATACAGGTGTAATAGGTTCTGATACAACAAACCCAACAAGTTCATATAGGACTTCGTGTATAGGTACTAGTTATGGTGGCGATAAAGGTATAGTAATTTATGGCTATGGATATACTACTTACAGCGGCAGTCCTAGTTATTATGCAGGGGGCCCAACAAACAATGATGGTAGAGCCAATTTAATTTCAAACACTGGAATTGTGGCTTCAGAAACTGCTTGCTCTGGAACTAAAAGATCGGAAGGTTCTGGTGGAGAGTATGGTGGGGATAAAGCTATAACAGCTTATGGTTATATATCAAATGCTCTTACTAATCAAATTAATACAATTTCAAATACAGGCGTTGTATCTTCAGATACTACAGGCGTAGGAACTGCTAGAGTAAAACCTTCTTATACAAGATATGGTGGTGATAAAGGTATATTCTATGATGGTGGAAGTGCTTATCAGAATAGCGGTATGGGCTATCAATTATATAATTTAGTTTCTAATACTGGAGTTATAGCAACCAATACATCAATAACAAATGATGGTAGATGGCAATCAATAGGTTGTGGTTATGGAAGTTAATAAAATTAATAATAAAAGGAATTTAAAATGGCAACTTATAAAAGTATAAGATACATCATACCCACAGAAGCAGTGGAGCATACAGATAGTATTAACGCATTAAGTGATGTCGATACAGCTACAACTGCACCTACTGATGGTCAAATATTAAAATGGAATAACACAAATTCAAAATGGTATCCAGGAGATGTTGAGGAGGAAAGTGGATTAGCAACAACATTAGGTATTATTGTTGCTGGATTTGATGATATGAGTTGGTATTCAGTTGATTCTAATGTTTCAATATCAAATACAGGTACAATTTCTTCAGTATCCTACACTAACACTAATGAAGTGGGAATAGGTGATGGAGCAACTTATGGTGGAGATAAAGGTATACTTATAGGAACTTCGTTCTCAAAATATAGTGGTACGGCTACGGGCACGGCTCAAAAAAACTTAGTATCTAATGCAGGTGTACTAGGGTCTGATGTAACTATTACTACTGATGCTATTAGTGGTATTTACTTTTATGATGGACGACTTTCAGGCTTAACTTATGGTGGAGATAAATGTATTTTTGGGTGGGGTGTAATAGTTAAAGATGAGAACCCCAATAAATACTTTGAAGTTCAGAAAAGTTTTTTAGTTTCAAACACAGGAGTTATAGGTTCTGATGTAAGCTTGCCAACAAGTTCATATAGAGAAGCTTGTATTGGTACTAGTTATGGTGGTGATAAAGGAATAGTAATTTATGGAAGAGGTGCAACAGCATTTAATGACTACGGGTCTAATACTTATACAAACCTTGATGGTAGAGCAAATTTAATTTCAAATACAGGCGTTGTGGCTTCAGAAACTGCTTGTGCTGGAACTAGAAGACATGCTGGGGCTGGAGGTGAATATGGTTCTGATGGTAAAGCTATAACAGCTTATGGACATCAGACTAATCTTGACTTTTCGTCTGATACTAATCAAATTAATACAATTTCAAACACAGGAGTTGTTTCATCCGATACTACAGGCGTAGGAACTGCTAGGCGTAATATGACTTATACAAGATATGGAACAGATAAAGGTATATTTTTTAGTGGAACTAATAAATCTATGAGTACTTACCAAGTATATAATTTAGTTTCTAATACTGGAGTTGTGGCTACTGATACATCAACAACAATTGATGGTAGGGGTCACGCATTAAGTTGTGGTTATGGAAGTTAATAAAATAATAAACAATAATAATAAACAATAACAATAAAAAGGAAATAATAAAATGGCATCAAAATTAAACTCGGAGTTCAACTATAGATATCAAGTAATAGGTGACACACCATGGGAAAGAATAAAAACTCTAAAAGGATTTTTAGAAGGAAGAATAAGAGCAGCGGCTCTTCAAGAAGTTGGTAAATTAAGAGAACAAGCTACACTTGCTGAACTAAGATATTTAGAAGCTGAAGGTAATGGATTAGAACATGAGATACTAAGGCTTAAGGCTAACATTATGGAAGCTGAAACTGGTAAAGCAATAGCTGAAGAAGCTTATGAATTAAATAAAACAGAAATAGAAATTATAAAAAAGCTTTTAAAAGAGCTTTATGTAATAGCTGAGCCTACAAGAATCAAAGGATATACTGATGAACAAATGTTTGAAGCAAATGCTGCAAATGAATTTACAGTAAATATTGGTAGAGAGATACAAGCCGAGATGATTGCCAATGGTAGACCATCTCCAGCTAAATTAAGAAATGCTATGAGTAACCCTCATACTTGGAACGCATTAAAACAAATAGGATTAATCCATAAAGAAACAAAAATTCTTGAAGGTAACATTAACCCTTACGAAAAAATAAAACTAATAGGAGTAGAAGATGAGATTATATAAAATATTAGCACAAAATACGCAAGATTATTTTGGCACACGTGAAGAAAGAATAGAAAGACCTGACGTTACCATAATTGCACAAACGCCTTCATGTAATGCTTTTCTTTTTATATGTAAAGATGAGCAAACAATAATACCTGGTTTAGAAATATGTTATACAGTACCAGTTGGTTTTGATTTTACTTACCGTCAAGAATGGGGTTTAGAAATTAATGATGCTGCTGTTGATAATGTAATTGCTGATTTAAGAAAAAAAGCTTACGGTAAATGGGAAGATCAATTAGCAGAAATTTATGATGATGGTATTGATAGTTGGAAAGCTAGAATATTAAAAGTTAAACAAGCTATACCTAAAAGATAAATAATATAAAAAATACTTTATGATATATTCAAATAATAAAAAGTTTATGTTTTATCACGTACCCAAAACAGCGGGTACAAGTATGCATCTTATAATTAAAAGACATTGTGTTAATAATGGTAGGATACCAGGAGTACGAGTACATGCTTCAGTAAAAAATACTTGGGATATATATAATGGTAGTAAATATTTTTCATTTGCTTTTGTAAGAAACCCTTATGATAGGCTTTATAGTCTTTATAAATTTACAAAAAGAATAGGAAGATTTAATCTAACATTAGAACAATTTATTAATAATTTAAATGATTTTCCTGGTCAATTTAGTTCTAGCCAATATAGTTTATTAAATTATAAAGGTAATATACCATTATCTTTTATAGGGAAATATGAAAATATAAAAGAAGATTTTAATTTTGTAGCTGAAAAAATAGGTATTAATGAAAGATATATAAATTTATCTTTTAAAAATAAATTAAATGAAGGTAGTACTACTTATCGTGAAGTATTTAATAATGAATTAAAAGCTATCATAGATGAAAAACATCATGATGATTTTATAAACTTTAATTATAAAAAGGAGTTATAACATGTGGTTAAGCGCAATTAAATTAGCAGTAGAAGCAGGATCAAAAATTTATGCTAATAAACAAAAAACAAAAATAGCTATGTCAGATGCACAATTAATGCATGCATCTAAAATGGCTAATGGTGAAGAAGCCTATCAAGGAAAACTTTTAGAGTCTAGAAATGAAGATTGGAAAGATGAGGCAGTTTTAATAATTCTCAGTTTGCCAATAGCAATTCTGGCTTGGGCAGTGGTAAGTGATGATCCAACTGCTATGGAGAAGGTTAAATTATTTTTTGATATGTTTGCTACACTTCCAAGTTGGTTTACTAACTTATGGATTCTAGTAGTAGCATCTATTTATGGTATTAAAGGTACTCAAATATTTAGGGGTAAAAATAATGGCTAAGAATACAGCACATCAAAGGATTGATGATCATGAAAAACTATGCAGGATAATGCAGAAGGAAACCAATAAAAAAATAGATGGTTTAAAGGCACAAATGTGCAGAAATGAAAAAGCTATACTTGGCATGATCGGAATGGTTGTACTAGGTATGGGCACAATAATAATAGAATTATTTGGGAGAGTATAATGGAGGGCCTACAAGATGAAAATATCTGAAAATACATCAGTAGCAATGCCTATTAAAAATATGGTAGGTATTATTGTAGGAATTTCAATGGGGATTTTTGCTTATACTGAATTAACAGCAAGACTCACAAGCTTAGAAACATCAAGAGAATTATTTCAAGCTGATTTACTAAAAAAATCTGAACAAAAGCCTACAGATCAAGAACAATTTATGTTGATTGAAGGTTTGTTTAAAGATGTTGAAAAGTTAATTAAGAATCAAGAACAAAATATGACTAATAAAGTTAATATAGAATTTCTCAAATCTCAATTAGAAAAATCTTTAGATGATGTTGAAGAATTAAAAGATAAAGTAAGACAAAACGGAGGTGGAAAGCCATGACAGAAATAGTAATAGCCTTATTAATGATAATTAATGGGGAAATAAAAGAACATAGAATTCAAGATTCAATGTCAACATGTTTAAAGAATAAACGTGTGGCGGAGAGGAATTCTAAAGATCATATAGAATATCAATGCATTAAATCTAATGCAGAAACAGAAATATATTTAGGTCAAAAATCTATAGTAAAATTAATTTTAAAATTAGAGAAATAAACAAACATAAGGGGGTACAATATAATGAAAATTATAAAATTCGCTGTTTCTATCTTTGCAGTACTTTTACTTGCTGCTTGTGGAAATGAATCAGCAAAAAAAACAAGTACTCTTGATACTACCAAAAGCCAAGGTTTTGTTAAATGCGGAGTCTCTCAAGGTCTACCAGGATTTTCAAATGCTGATGCAGCTGGAAATTGGACTGGTGTTGACGTTGATGTATGTAGAGCAGTTGCTGCGGCAGTATTAGGTGATGCGAATAAAGTTAAGTTCACTCCACTAAGTGCTAAAGAAAGATTTACAGCTCTTACTTCTGGTGAGATTGATATCTTATCAAGAAACACAACTTGGACTCTTTCTAGAGATGCTGACATTGGTTTAACATTCGTTGGAGTAAATTTCTACGATGGCCAAGGTTTCATGGTAAGAAAAGACTCGGGAATAACTTCTACAAGTCAATTCAAAAATGGAATTTCAGCATGTACTAACATTGGTACTACAACTGAATTAAACATGAGAGACTTCTTTAACTCAAAAGGAATTTCTTATGAGCCAGTTGCTTTCGAAAAAGCTGATGAAGTTGTTGCAGCTTATGATTCAGGCAGATGTGATACTTACACAACTGACAAATCTGGTCTAGCAGCACAAAGAACAAAAATGACTAACCCTGATGATCACATTGTGTTACCAGAGACTATTTCTAAAGAGCCTCTAGGACCAGTTGTACGTCAAGGTGATGCAGTTTGGGAGGATATCGTAAGATGGTCTCTAAACGTAATGATTGAAGCTGAAGAATATGGAATATCTTCTTCAAATGCTGATGCTATGAAAGTTTCAGAAAACCCAGCTGTTAAAAGATTAGTTGGTTCTGAAGGTAAATTAGGATCATATTTAGGTCTAGATCAAGACTGGAGCTTAAGAATCATCAAGCAAGTTGGAAACTATGGTGAAAGTTATAAGAGAAATATAGCTGACACTGGTATTTTACCTGGCAGAGGTCCGAATGCACTTTGGACTAATGGTGGAATTCTTTACGGCCCACCAGCAAGATAGCAAAATTAATTTTAAAATAAGAATACAAGTGTGGCGGGTAAAACCGCCTACACTTTATAATAAGTAATTAAATATACCGGCTATTAAAAATAATGAGCCTGTGCCATTCAATACAACTAATGCTAAATCCTTAGCAAGTATCCCCACCCAAAACCAACCCAACACACCTACAAATTGTAGATACATAGCATATGAAAATAGATTTAGAGACATAAATGCCATTGCAATAATAAGAATTATTGAAGATGTCCATTTAATTTTTAATATTAGTTTATAGTTAGTCATGAGTCCTTTCAAAATTTAGTGGGCCTTTTTTACAGGTTACCCAGCTGCTTCGGTTTACTAATACTGATGTAGGCTTTGAGAGGATTACCTATTTGTCATCCTTGTATCATTGTCTGTTAGCTGCCTGCTATATCTAGTCTTACGTACAATACTAACTTCTAACCGAAACTGGTTTATATTACACTTCTTCAAAAGCCAAATTATTTTCACTATAATTTAGTCTTCCAGTGCTTACATTATAAGACGCTTGTCCTGCAGATCCAGTGTCACCAGAAAATCTAGATTTCAATACTGCAAACTTTACAATATTCCTATCCGACTTCTCAGTTGCCATCATGTTTCTAGCAAAACCTATAATGTCAAAACTTATTTGTTTAATTGATCCAGATCCTTTTATAGAATCTAAATTAGGCATAATACCTTCCTCAAAACTTTTACCTTCACCAGAACTTTTTCTTAAGTGAGATATTAATGTTAAGTGAATATTATATCTTTTAACAATTTTTAACAAAGAACTCATAACTTTATCAACCGCTTCATTTCCAGTAACCCCGTCTACACCTTCCGATATAGCAATTGTTATATGATCGAGTATCAAATAATTACAACCTAAAGCTGCTAAGTATTCAATCCTATCTAACAAAGAAGTATCAGCTACAGATCCTTGATGATCTAAAAGAATTAATCTTTCATCAC
>ERZ890510.572-NODE-572-length-28664-cov-7.309588_pt1 | contig 28664 bp, 31 predicted proteins | sample MGYA00521265_ERZ890510 | MGnify/ENA primary metagenome ERZ890510 (study PRJEB32303, sample SAMEA104408624) | aquatic metagenome | biome: Brackish water; feature: Chemocline; material: water | place: Baltic Sea | collected 2014-10-26T21:54:00 | depth 110 m ... | reverse complement strand
TTGGGGCCTGTTGCTGGCACGCACCAACTGGGATGTGCCCAAGCACAAGGGGCTGGCCTACTTCGTCCTCGACATGAAGCAGCCGGGCGTTCAGGTCCATCCGCTGAAGCAGATGAACAACCACGCCTCGTTCAACCAGGTGTTCTTCACCGATGCCATCGTCGAGCCGGAGTTCCTGGTCTCCGACGTGGGCGACGGCTGGACGGTGGCGACCACGACCCTGATGCACGAGCGGCGCGGCGCCGATGGCCTGCGGTCATGGGCCCAGGCCTCGCAGAACAAGGGCCGCATCTACGAGGAAGAGCGCGCCGAGATTGCGACCACGATGGAGCCCTACAAGTGGTATCCGCAGCGTGCCGGCCGCGTCGACCTCGTGATGCAGCGCGCCCGCGAGACCGGCAAGATCGCCGATCCCGTCATCCGCCAGGAGATCGCCAAGCTCTTGAGCCTGTCGAAAGCGGCGGAGTGGACGGCGCGGCGCGCCCGGGCGGCGCAGGACCAGGGCAAACCGCAGGGACCGGAGGGCTCGTTGGGCAAGCTGGTGTCGAGCCACGTCGCCCGTCAGGCGGCGCGGGTGCACACCTATATCACCGGCTCCGATGCCCTTTTGAGCGGTTCGGACAGCCCGCTGGACGGCGTGATCGCCGAGATCCTGATCTCGGTGCCGGCGACCTCGATCGCCGGCGGCACCGACGAGATCCAGCGCAACATCATCTCCGAGCGTGTGCTCAAGATGCCCAAGGAGCCCAGCGTCGACACCATCAAACCGTTCAAGGACGTGCCGCGGAACATCACGGCGTCCTCGTCGTAACACCACAATCCTCGTCCTGAGGCGCCGTCGCGCGGTGCCTCAGGACGAGGGGGGACTCCGTCGCCCGCACCGCACGGGAATATGCTATCCTTACGCCATGCCCCGTCCCCTGATCGGCGTGACCCTGGATGCTGAAAAGCCCGGCGGTTACTCCAAATTCCCCTGGTATGCGCTGCGCCAGAACTACCTCGACGCGATCGACGCGGCGGGCGGTCTGGCCGTGGCCCTGCCGCACGAACCCGACCGGGTCGCCGACTATCTCGACCGCATCGATGCGCTGGTGGTGACCGGCGGCGCCTTCGACGTCGATCCCTCCTACTATGGCGACGGCTCGCGCCATGCCACCGTGATCACCAAGGACCGCCGCACCGCCTTCGAATTCGCCGTCACGCAGGGCGCGCTGGCCCAGGACAAGCCGGTGCTGGGCATCTGCGGCGGCCAACAACTCTTGCATGTCGTGCTGGGCGGCAAGCTGATCCAGCACATTCCCGATACGGTTTCCGAGGCGCTGGCCCACGAACAGCCCAATCCACGCGACCAGCCCGGCCATCTCGTCAAGGTGGCGCACGGCACCCGCCTGCACCAGATCGTCGGCACCGACGAATTGCCGGTCAACAGCGCCCATCACCAGGCGGCGGCCGATGAACCCGACGGCATCGTGGTCAACGCCACCGCGCCCGACGGCGTCATCGAGGGCATCGAAGCCCCCCGCTACCGCTTCTGCATCGGCGTGCAGTGGCATCCGGAATTCCTGATCTCCGAGGGCGACGCGAAGCTGTTCCGCGCCTTCCTGGGAGCGGCGGCCGCCAAGTGAGTGAACCGGAGCGGATTGCCAAGCGGCTGGCGCGCGCCGGCATGTGCTCGCGCCGCGACGCCGAGCGCTGGATCGAAGCCGGCCGGGTGAAGGTCGACGGCACGGTCCTCACCTCGCCCGCCTTCAACGTCACCGACGCGAGCGTGATCGAGGTCGATGGCAAGCCATTGCCCCAGGCCGACCGGGCGAGATTGTGGCGCTACCACAAGCCGCCGAGCGAGATGGTCACGGCGCGCGACCCCGAGGGCCGCCGGACGATCTTCGACTCCTTGCCCAAGGGCATGCCGCGCGTCGTCACCGTCGGCCGCCTCGATTTCATGTCCGAGGGCCTGCTTCTGCTCACCAACGACGGTGGCCTTGCCCGCAGGCTTGAGCTGCCGGCCAACGGCTGGACGCGGCGCTACCGCGCCCGCGTGCATGGTGCGGTCGATGAATCGCGCCTGGCAGCGCTCGCCGGCGGTGTGACCATCGAAGGCGTGCGCTACGGCGCCATCGAGGCCAAACTGGACCGCCAGCAACGCTCGAATGCCTGGATCGACATTGCGCTGGGCGAAGGCAAGAACCGCGAAGTCCGCCGCGTGCTCGCCCATCTCGACCTGCCGGTAATGCGGCTGATCCGCGTGGCCTTCGGGCCGTTTCATCTTGGCGAACTCGAGAGCTGCCATGTCGACGAGATTCCGGCGCAGGCGATGGACAGCCTGCTGGGCGTGAAGCGCCCGCCGCGCAAGGAAGGCTGGGCCCGGCCCAAACCCCGACCGGCGCACCACAAGAGCGGACGCCGCTGATGCTGAAGATCGTCGGCGGCAAGCATCGCGGCCGCGCGCTCGACGCCCCGGAGGGCCAGAAAGTCCGTCCGACATCGAGCCGCACGCGCGAGGCATTGTTCAACATCCTTGCCCATGCGAAGTGGCACGAAGACGGCACGTCGCCGCTGATCGGCGCCCGCGTGCTCGACGCCTTCGCCGGTTCGGGCGCGCTGGGGCTGGAGGCGCTGTCGCGCGGCGCGGCCCACGCCACCTTCCTCGACAACGATGCCGCCTCGATCAGGCTGATCGGCGAGAACCTGCGCAAACTGAACGAGGTGGGTGCGGCCAAGGTGGTGCGCGCCGACGCCACGCGCCCGCCGCCGGCGCGGGAACCCTGCGACCTCGTCTTTCTCGACCCACCCTACCGCTCCGGCCACGCCGCCGCCGCCCTTTCGGCGCTGGCCGAAGCCGGCTGGCTGGCCGCGAACGCAGTCGTCGCGGTCGAACTCGCGCACAACGAGGACATCGTCCCGCCGGCCGGTTTCGACGCGATCGACGAGCGCCGCTACGGTGCCGCCAAGGTCATGATCCTGCGACGGACACCGTGACGGCCAGGCCGCAACTTGTCGCTCCCCTTTACATGCTGCGCCACGGCGAGACCGCGTGGAACACCGAGCGGCGCATGCAGGGCACCAGGAATTCGCCGCTGACCGAGCGCGGCAGGTCGCAGGCCCTCGCCATGGGCCGCGCACTGCGGGCCGAGCTTGTGCGCGAACCGGGCCCGACACAGTTCCTGCGCAGCCCGCTTGGGCGCACGCGCGAGACATCGGAGATCGTCGGTCGTGAACTTGGCCTCGCCGCGGCTGACTGGCGCGACGACCCGCGGCTGGTCGAACTCAGCTATGGCGAATGGGAAGGCTTCAACTGGGCCGAGATCGAGGCGAACCGGCCCGACGCGCTTGCCCAATGGCGGGCCGACCCGCAGGGCTTCGTGCCGCCCGGCGGCGAGACGCATCTCGAACTCAGCCGACGCTCGGCCGCAGTTCTGGCCGAGGTCGCAGCTTCGCGTACGCGCACGGTGATCGTCAGTCACGGCGTCAGCGGCGCTGTCGTGCGCGGCCTCAATCTCGGCCTCGACGCGCGTGCCATGTTCGTGCTGGAAAAGCCGCAGGACGCCTTCTTCCGCCTGCTCGCCGGCCGCGAAGAACGGATCGAGGCGGTATTCGAGTAGACCGCAACCTCGGAAGCTCAGCCCTTGGCCAGTCGCGCGGTGCGGCGACACCCGCCGGTTTCGGTAACGACGAGGCTGCCGCCTTCGCTGCGAACCGACAGCTTGCCCTCGCGGTGGCTCGTGCCCTTCACCGAGGCGACCGCTATCAAGGAGAATGCGCCCGCGCTCCCGGCGACGCCGTGAATCTGCCACAAGCTGGGCGTCGGCGCCGGTGGCGGCGCCTTTGTCGCATTGGGCACCGGGCCTCGCGCCGTTGCATCGAATGCGGTGCCGTCGACGAAACCGTATTCGATGGTGAGCGCATACTCGAGCGGCGCATTGCACGAACCGCCGTCGCTGGTGCCCCGCCATTCGCCGTCGAGGGCAGAGGGCGCCGCCGGCGTGACCGTTGCCGGCGGTGTCGGCGCGCGGGTCTGCGCTCGCGCCTCTCCCAGACCGGCAAGAACCAGAACGAGCAGCGGCAGAAATCGCTTCATCTTCTTCCGAACAGCCGCTCGATGTCGGCCAGCTTGAGTTCGACATAGGTCGGGCGGCCATGATTGCACTGCCCGGAATGCGGCGTCGCCTCCATCTGGCGCAGCAGCGCGTTCATTTCCTCGACGGTGAGCCGTCGTCCGGCGCGCACCGAGGTATGGCAGGCAAGTGTGCCGCACATCTGTTCGACCTTTTCCTTCAGGGCAAGATGATCGCCCATCTCCGCCAGCTCGTCGGCAAGATCCCGCACCAGCCCCTGGAGGTCGACCTCGCCCAGCACGGCCGGCGTCTCGCGCACCACCACGGCGCCCATGCCGAACGGCTCCAGCACCAGACCCATCTCGGCCAGTTCGGCCTGCCGGGCGGCGAGCCGCCGCGCACCGTCCTCGCCCAGTTCCACCACTTCGGGCAGCAGCAGCGCCTGACGTTTCACGCCGTCGGCCTCGAGCTGGTTCTTCAGGCGTTCGTGCACCAGCCGCTCATGCGCAGCGTGCTGATCGACGATCACCACGCCCTGATCGGTCTGGGCCACGATGTAGGTCTCATGCAATTGGGCCCGCGCAACACCCAATGGATAGTTGCCGTTGGCGATCCCGCCCCCGGGGGCATCGGCCGGCATCTCGACGCGCGCTGAAAGACCGTCGAGCGGCGCCATGAACTGTGCCGCGGCTTCAGCAAGGCCACGCGGTATGAACGACCCGCCACCGCTGCCAAGCGGCAGGGCGTTGGCATGGCCGGTGTGCGCCCGGAACGCCCCCAGCGCGGCATCGGACACCGTGGTGCTGGCACGGTGGCCGGCGGCGGCAAGCGCTGTGCGCAACGCCCCCACGATCAGGCCGCGCACGATTCCGGCGTCGCGGAAGCGGACTTCGGTCTTGGCGGGGTGGACGTTGACGTCGACCATCTCGGGCGGCGCTTCGAGGAACAACGCCACCATGGGATGGCGGTCGCGCGCCAGGAAATCCTGATAGGCACCACGCACCGCCCCGGCCAGCAGCTTGTCCCGTACCGGCCGGCCGTTGACGAACAGGTACTGGTGTTGGCCGGTCGGCCGGTTGAGCGTCGGCAGGCCGGCAAAGCCGGTCAGCCGGAAGCCTTCACGGTTGGCGTCGATGGCAAGTGCATTGTCGGCGAACTCACGGCCCATGATGGCGCCCAGCCGGGAAAGGCGGGCAGCGTCGCCGTTTTCGATCAGCGACGGCGGGGCCGCTGCAAGATCGATCAGGGCACGCTCCTCGCTTTCCAACCGGAAGGCAATCGACGGATGGGCCATCGCCAGCCGTCGCATGGCGTCGGCCACGTGGCTCGACTCGGTGCGCGGCTCCTTCAGGAACTTGAGCCGCGCCGGCGTGGCGAAGAAAAGGTCGCGCACTTCGACCCGCGTTCCCGGCGGATGCGCCGCGGGCCGTGGCTCACCTTTCGCCCCACCGTCGATCTCAAGGCTCCACGCGGTGTCGGCACCCGCCGGCCGCGACGTGATGGCAAAGCGGCTGACCGAGGCGATCGAGGGAAGTGCTTCGCCGCGAAAGCCAAGGGTGCGGATGTCGGTCAATTCATCATCCGGCAACTTGGAGGTGCAGTGGCGCTCGACCGCAAGCTGGAGCTCGTCTGCGGTCATGCCGACGCCGTCGTCGGCCACCGAAATAAAGCTACGGCCGCCCTCCTTCAGGGTGACGGCGATGCGGCGGGCGCCGGCGTCGATGGCATTTTCGACCAGTTCCTTCACCGCACTTGCCGGGCGCTCCACGACTTCGCCCGCGGCGATGCGGTTCACCAGGGTTGTTGGAAGACGACGGAGGAGGCGCGCACTCATAGGGCGCCGAGTTTACGTCTGCTGCCTTGCGGAAAGATACTGGCGGGTGAGGACCTTGGCGTCCTCGACGGCAGGCTGATCGAAAGCGTCGATGCCCCACAATTCGGCGGCGAAGATGGTTTCCAGCACGTAATGCATCATCAGCGCGCCCATTACCCGCTCGTCGACGGAGGCGATACGAATGATGCGCGTCGGCCGGCCGGCCTTGACCAGGGTCGCCGCCGTGGCGTCGGCCTCGGCGAGCAGAAGGTCGCCCAGGCTTTGATTGGCGAGATAGTCGAGCGCCTTGTCGCCGCCCAGCATGGCCGGCGCGATAGGCGTACCCTGCCCGGCCGTGTCCTGAATCACGAGAGTGAACAACTTGTCGGCAGGTCCGCCAAGATAGAGCTGCGCCTGGCTGTGCTGATCGACGGTGCCCATGGCGGCGACCGGCGTGGTGCCATTGCCCTCCTTGCCCAGGCTCTCCGCCCAGATCTGTCGGTACCAGTAGGCGAAGGTATCGAGGCGATCGACATAGGGCATCAGCACGGTGATGTTCAGGCCACGCTCCCTGGCGAGGCCAACCGAAAGCGCGGCGCCGATTGCCGGGGCGAGGGCCGCAGGCTCGGTGGCCGCCAACACGGGATCGAGGACGCTGGCCGCACCTTCGCGGATGGCCGCTGCATCGATGCCCGCGATCAGGGCCGGCAGCATGCCGACCAGCGAGAACACCGAGTAGCGCCCGCCGATCTTCGGATCGTGTTCGAGGATCGTGCAGCCGAGTCGGGTCGCCAGCCGCCGCAACGGATTGTCGGCCGCCTCGGTGACGACGATGACATTGGACGCGAGTGTCGCCTTGTCGAGCGCTGCCTCGATCCCGGCGATGATCGTGAAGAACGCCGTCAGCGTCTCGGCGGTGCCCCCCGACTTCGAAATGACGAGAAACCCGGTTTTCGCCAGCGGCAGGCGTGCCAGCAGCTCCGTGAATGTCGCGGGATCGACATTATCCATGAAGTACATCTTGGGCCGCCTCTTGGCCGGCCCGAACCCTTGGTCCCCGAGCGCCATCAGCGCCTTGCCACTGAGACTCGAGCCGCCGGAACCAATGACGACGACGTTCTTGAACTTGGCGAACCGCCTGGCGTGAGGCTTGAGCGCCGCGAGATCATCTCGCGCCGCCGGCAGGCGCAGCATCGGCAGGGTGCCGTCCTTGTGCCATTGCCGTAGCTTGTCGAGGGCCGGGCGCAGGCGCTCCAGCTCGTGATCGAGCGACGTGCGGCTCAATCCCTTGGCGCCGACGGAGGTATCGAGGGCGTCATCGATGGCATGGCGGTAGAACATGCAGCACCTATTCTTTTGGTTCGGAAACGACGCCGACGGGTTTGCCGACGACGACGGTGGTCATCACCTCGTCACGCAGCAGACGGCGGGCGACCAGGCGGACATCCTCGATCGTGACGGCAGAAATCAGCGCGGATCGCCGCGTCAGGTGATCAGGCGCCAGGCCATCGATCTGGAGCGACTGCAGCAGGCCAGCGATCGAGCCCGACGAATCGAGCGACAGCGCCAGTGCACCCGTGAGATAGGTCTTGGCATCCGCGAGCTCGCGCGCGGTGACGCCGTCGGTGCGCATGCGCGCCATCTCGGCGCGGACGATGCGGATCGCCTCACCGACGCGCTCGTTGGCGCTCGCCGTCGAGAGGACCAGAAGCGCCGCCCGCTTGTAGGTGCGGAGCCCGCTCGACACGCCGTAGGCCAACCCGCGCTTCTCGCGGACCTCGTTGAACAGCCGCGACTGCTGGCCACCGCCGCCCAGGACGTGGTTCATAATCACGGCCGCGTACCATGCCGGATCGTCACGGTCGATGCCGGGCAAGGCCATCACCGCCGTGCTCTGCGGCACCGCGCGTTCGACGACGATCGTGCGCGGCGCGGTGGGCGGGGTCCACTCCGGTGGCAGCGGCGGGACTGTCCCGATGACGAGGTCGCCGAAGGCGCGATCGAGCAGGTTCGCGAGTTCGGCCTCGGCGATATCACCGACGGCCGACACAAGCAGCCCGCTGCGTAACAGCAACACAGCGGCGCGGCGTTTGAGCAGGTCCGGCGTCAGTGTCTTCAGGTCTTCACGGGTTCCTTCCGGATCGGCGGCGTAGGGATGGCCGGCGAACAGGGCCTTCATCAAAGTTCGCCCAGCCACCGAGCGTGGCTGTTGCTCAGCCTGGTTGAGCTGGGAAATGGTCTGCGCACGCCGTTGCTCGACCATCTCCGGATCGAAGCGCGGCTGAGTAAGTGCCAGACGCAGCAGTTCGAAACCCTGTTCGCGATTGGCGGAAAGGACGCGCAGCGTGCCGCTCAACCGGTCGAGCGATGCACTGAAACCCAGAGAAACGGCGGCATCCTCCTGACGCCGAAGAAATGCCTGGGCATCAAGCGCGCCGGCACCATCGGTTAGCAGAGCGGCCATCAGGCTGGTCACTCCCGCCTGGCCCGTCGGGTCCGACGCCGTGCCGCCTGCGAAGGAGAACGACAACGCCACCACCGGCGCGCTCTTGTCCTCGACGAGCCAGAACTTGATGCCGAGCGGCGTGGTCACCTGCTTGATATCGACCGCGCTGGCGCCGGCGACCGGCAGCCAGGCGAGCACGGCAGCGACAGCCAGCACAAGGCAGCGACGCGCGCTGCTCATCGGCTACCCTCGGCCGGCGTCAGCAGTGCCGTCACCGCGCCTGAGTCCCGCCATACCAGTCGGGCGGCCGCGACGACATCGTCCGGCGTTACCGCGGCGATGCGCTCGGGCCAGGCGGCGATGTCGGCCATGGTGCCGCCGGTGCTGAGCACGGCGGCGTAAATGCGCGGTCCACTGGCCAGCGAGTCCTGAGCATAGATTGCCGCTGCAAGGAGCTGGTTCTGCGCCCGCTCGACTTCGTCCGCCGTCACGCCGTCGTCGACCAGCTTCTTCATCTCGAAATCCACTGCCGCCTCGATCTCCATCACGGCGCGCGTCGGGACGGGCTGAACGCCGACACCGAACGACGTGAGGCCGAGGCTCGCCGGGCTGTAGCCGGCATATGCCGAGAGCGCGAGCTTGTTGTCGGCTACCATCGCCCGCCACAGGCGGCTGGTCTCGCTGCCGCCGAACAGACGCGCCAGGACCTGAAGCGCGTAGGTGTATTTGGTGTCGCCCTTACGGTAGGACGGCGCCAGCCATTCGCGCGACCACCGCGGTTCCACGACGCGGGCGTCACCACGGCTGACGCGCTGCGGCAGATCTGTCCCTCCCTGCGCCGGCCGCCGCCGCACTTCGACCCGGCGGTTCGGGATCGCGCCGTAATGCTTCTCGGCAAGCTTGCGCACGACATCGGGCGTGGTATCGCCGGCGATGATCAGCACCGCGTTTCCCGGTGCGTAGAAGCGACGATAGAAGGCCGTGAGTTCGTTGATGCTGAGTCGCCTGATGTCGTCGGCGTAGCCGATGATCGGCATGGCGTAGGGCTTGTGTCGGCCGAACAGCTGTTCATTGACGGCTTCGTTGAGCAGCGCCGCCGGCACATTGTCCGTCCGCGAACGACGCTCCTCGAGTACCACCTGGCGTTCGGAAACCAGATCCTTCTCGGCGATGTGCAGGTTGACCATGCGATCGGCCTCCATACGCATCACGAGGTCGAGGCGGTCGGGCGCGACCGTCTGGTGATAGCCGGTCGAATCGTAGGTCGTATAGGCGTTGTCGCGGCCGCCGTTGCGCGACACGATGCGCGAGAATTCGCCCGGCGTGACCTTGTCGGTACCCTTGAACATCATGTGTTCGAGAAAGTGGGCGACTCCGGTATGGCCGAAAGTCTCGTCGGCGCTGCCGACCTTGTAGACCAGGACCTGGGTGACGATCGGGGCGCGGCGCGACGGCAGGATGACGACCTGTAGACCGTTGGCCAGCGTAAAGCTCTCGACGGGCCGGCGCCCGACGGTGAGCAACTTCGCCAGCGCCGGGCCCGACGGCGACAGGGCCGCACCCGCGGCGAGACCGCCGAACAGGACGCGACGGCGAAGCGTCAACGGCGCACTCAGAAGACGCCTTCGAGCAGGCCGCGCTTGCGCCGCGTGATCGTTGGTGTCGCGCCCGACGCTGGCTGGCCGGAAGCCTGGGCGTCGCGCAGCCGTTGCTGCTCCTTGGCTGGATCGAGCACGACGCCCGTTGGACCGGTATTCTGCCAGAATATCAGGCCGTCGATGAAACTCTTGTCGCTATCGTTGATGGTCCGCGTGTCGGTGTTCACACGGCCGCGGATGTTGGGGTCGATGCCACCCTGGCCCGCCTTGGCCACCAGCGCCTGCTCGGACGCGCCGCCCGGGCCCTGCGGCGCGGCAGCGGCGTCACGGCGCGACGGGCGCCCGGCGGTTTGAGGCGCCAGGGCCTCACGCGCCTGCTCGGACGGCGTCACTTCCTGCGGCCGCGGCTCACCGGGACGCGGCGGGCGCAACTCGGCGTTCGGCGGCATGGTGAGCGGGGAATGGGAGACGATCTTGAATTCGTCAGGCGACACTTTTTTGCCGCCGCCAAGATTCTCGAAGGCGCTGCAGCCGCCCATCGCCAGGGCGCCGAGCGCGAGGAGGGTCACCGGGATTAAGCTCGTCCGTTGCATCGTCCGTCCTTCGGGTTTCGCTTCTGTCCGCTGATCATGGCCGCATCAGGGCGCACGTTGTTTTTCGCCGATGAGAGAGTCGATGAGCATTAGCCCGACGCCGACAACGATCGCTGAATCGGCGACATTAAACGCCGGCCAGTGCCATTGGCCCAAGTGAAAATCGGCGAAATCGAACACAGCTCCCCAACGGGCGCGATCAACAACATTACCGATAGCGCCGCCGATGACAAGGCCGATACCCCAGCCGCTCAGCGGCCGGTCGGTACGTCGCAGCCAGACGAAAAGACCGATACAGACGGCCACCGCTACCCCCGACAGGACCCACGGTGGCAAGGCGCGGTCGCCACCCAGCAGGCCGAAGCTGACGCCACGGTTCCACACCACGACCAGGCGAAAAAAGCCCTCGAACACCGTGACCGACGATCCGGATTTCAGCAGATAGTCCAGCAACAGCTCCTTGGAGAGCTGATCGGCAACCAAAGTCACAACGACCAAGGCCATCGCCTGGCGGTCGAGCGGTCTCATCGGCGCAACCTCATGCCGTCACCACCTCTTCGCAGCGCTTGCAGATCAGTGGATGAGCGGCCGACGAACCCACCTCCTCCAACACCTGCCAGCAGCGCGCGCACTTGTCGCCGTGGGCCGGGCGCGGCACCACCGCCACGCCCGCCACGTCGGGCAGCGTGAAAGCCCCGGCCGGCGCCACTCCCGCCACCAGTTCACCGCCGGAGGTGATGCAGATTTCGGAAAGGTCAAGATCCTTCAGGGCGGCAAGATACTCCGGCGCGGCGTGGACAAGGGGAGCTGCCTGCAGGCTCGATCCGATCCGCTTCTCGGCACGCTCCAGTTCGAGCGCGCCGGTGACGACGCGGCGCAAGGCTCGCACCGTTTTCCATTTCGCGCCAAGCGCCGCATCGAGCCACGCCGGCGGGATTGCGGGATAGACACGCAGATGCACGCTGTCGGCAGCGCCGTCCGGCATGTCCTTCGACCGGGCAAGCCAGGCTTCCTCGGCGGTGAAGCAGGTGATGGGCGCCAGCCAGGCGGTGAGGAACGAAAACACCTCTGCCATGACCGTGCGGGCGGCACGCCGGCGCCGCGAGGAAACAGCGTCGCAGTAGATCGCGTCCTTGCGAACGTCGAAATAGAACGCCGACAAATCGACAGCGCAGAAATTGTGCAGTTCCGTCGCAATCGTGTGGAAATCATAATCGTCGACGGCCCGGCGCAGAACTTCGTCGAGTTCGGCCAGGCGATGCAACACCCAGCGCTCGAGTTCGGGCATGTCGGCGGCAGCCACGGCTTCGGCGGCGCTGTAGCCGTCGAGGCTGCCGAGCAGATAGCGCAGGGTATTGCGCAGTCGGCGATAGGCCTCGGCCTGGTGTTTCAGTATCTCCGGACCGATGCGCTGATCCTCGGTGTAGTCGGTGCCGACTACCCACAGCCGCAGGATATCGGCGCCATACTGGTCGCACACGGTCTGCGGCGCAGTGATGTTGCCCAGCGACTTCGACATCTTGCGGCCCTGCTCGTCGAGCGTGAAGCCGTGCGTCAGCACGCCGTCGTAGGGTGCGCGGCCCCGGGTGCCGCAGCTCTCCAGCAGCGAAGAATGGAACCAGCCGCGATGCTGATCGGAGCCCTCGAGATAGAGGTCGGCCGGCCACTTGAGATCGGGGTTGCCTTCGAGCGTGAAGGCGTGGGTGCAGCCGGAGTCGAACCAGACATCGAGAATGTCTGTCACCTGCTCGAAATCCCCGACATTGTACTTGTTGCCGAGAAAGCGCTCCGGCGGGCTTGCGAACCAGGCATCGGCGCCCTCGGCGCTGAAGGCCTCGACGACACGCGTCATCACCTCCGGATCGCGTAACGGCTCGCCCGTCACCTTGTTCACGAACACCGCGATCGGCACGCCCCAGGCGCGCTGGCGCGACACGTTCCAATCGGGCCGCGTCTCGATCATCGAGCGCAGGCGATTGTAGCCGGCCCGTGGCACGAAGCGCGTGGCGTCGATCGCCGCCAGCGCCTTTTCGCGCAGGGTGCCGCCGATCTCGGCGATCGGCTTGTCCATGGCGATGAACCATTGCGGCGCGTTGCGGAAGATGACCGGCGCCTTGGAGCGCCAGGAATGCGGATAGGAGTGCGTGATGCGGCCGGAGGCGAGCAGCCTGCCTGTCGCGTCGAGGGCGGCGATCACTGTGCGGTTGGCGTCGCCCTTCTTGCCTTCCGGCGTATAGACGCGGCGCCCGGCGAACATCGGCACGTGCGGATAATAGGTGCCATCCTCGGCCACCGTGTCAGGCACTTCCACGCCGTTGGCCACACCCAGCTCATAGTCGTCGGCACCATGGCCCGGCGCGATGTGCACGAAGCCGGTGCCTGCATCGGCGGTGACGAAATCGCCTGACAGCAGGCGCACGTCGAAGTCGAAGCCCTGGCCGCGCAGTGGGTGAGCCGCGATCAGGCCTTCGAGATCGGCGGCTGCAACGTCGGCCAGAACCTTGGCCGTGAACTTTCCGGCTTCGGCTGTGGCCGCCACCAGCTCCTTGGCCAGCACCATCCTGTCGCCGGGCTTGGTCTTGCTGCCCTCGGCCACCGCCTCGACCTCGACCAGCGCGTAGGCGATCTCCGGCCCGTAAGCGAGCGCGCGGTTGCCCGGGATGGTCCAGGGCGTTGTCGTCCAGATCACGATCGAGCTGCCGTCGAGCTTGCCGCCCGCCGATTTCACCACCGGGAAGCCGACATGGATCGTGTCGGAGACATGGTCGTGATACTCGATTTCAGCCTCCGCGAGCGCGGTCTTCTCGACCACGCTCCACAGCACCGCCTTGGAGCCCTTGTAGAGGCCGCCGTTCATCAGGAACTTGCCGAGTTCGGCCACGATGACGGCCTCTGACTCGTACTTCATCGTCGAGTAGTAGTTCTCCCAGTCGCCGTCGACGCCCAGCCGCTTGAACTCCTCGCGCTGCACGCCGATCCAGTGATCGGCGAAGGCGCGGCATTCCTTGCGGAATTCGACGACCGGCACCTGGTCCTTGTCCTGCTTCTTGGCGCGATATTGCTCCTCGATCTTCCATTCGATCGGCAGGCCATGGCAGTCCCACCCGGGCACATAGTGGCTGTCCTTGCCCAGCATCTGCTGGGTGCGGCTCACCAGGTCCTTCAGGATCTTGTTCAGCGCATGGCCGATATGGAGGTTGCCGTTGGCATAGGGCGGGCCGTCGTGCAGCACGAACTTCGGCCGGCCCTTGCTCTCGGCGCGCAGGCGGTCCCACAGCTTCATGTCGGCCCAGCGCTTCAGCAGCTCCGGCTCCTTCTTGGGCAGGCCGCCGCGCATGGGGAAGTCAGTCTTGGGCAGGAAAACGCTGGATTTATAGTCAGTTGTCACAAGAAACTCGGTGCGAAAGGAGCGAGGAGTGACCGCCGGAACGGCAGCCACGAACAGGCAGGACGACCCGGCCGCGGTCAGCGGACCGGGCGGATAATTCGCTCCAGGAGGGCCCCGATAAACATAGGGCCGGCAATCTAGGGACGGGGGTCGGGGGGGTCAAGGCAGGCCGAAGGACGCGCACGGACGATCAAGGCCAGCGGCACGATGCGGGTATCGGCGACGATCGGCTCGGCCGCCGCCAGTTCGGGGCTGGCACAGGGTTCGACCAGGCGCTCGATGGCGAGGCCCGCCTGGCCGAGCGCGTCGACCCATTGCGACAGGGTGCGATGGAAGCGCGGGGTCTGGAACGGCCGGCTGCTCGCCTTTTCCTCCGTCGACAGGGTCTCGAAGTGCCACTGCTGGACCGCGCCGTCGACGGCGCCGAAATAGCCGCCGACCTCGACTGCCCAGGCATCGCCCTTGGCGTCGCGCAGCACCTTGCGATGTGGCGGCATGAAACAGGGGTGCAGGATCGAGAACTGCAGGAAGCCGCCCGGCTTGAGCACCCGCCGCGCCTCGGCAAGCGCGCGGCCGGGGTCCGGCATGTCCATCAATGACATGAAGGCGGTGGCGAAATCGAAGGCACCTGCCTCGAACGGCAGCGCCGCAGCATCGGCCACACGGTATGCAATGCCGAGCGGCTCGGCCTCCTCCGCCGACTGCGCGTGCCGAATGAATGTCGGCGCGATGTCGATGCCCTGCATGCGCGCGCCAAGGCGTGCCACCGCACGCGTGTTGGCACCCTCGCCGCAGCCGATATCGAGGCCCTGCAGTCCCTCGATCGGCGGCAGCATCGCCAGGAAGGCCGGCGAGTTCAGCGCATCGCGATAGACGTCGCGGCCCGCACGCACGTGCCGGGTCCATGTCTCGGCATTGCCTTCCCAGTATCGGCCGGCCTCGGATGCTTCCATGGAAAGCCTCCCGTCAGTGAGCGGTCTTCAACACTTCGCGCGCCGCGTCGCCATCGGCCGCGATCTGCGCCTTGAGCTGGTCGAGGCCGGCGAATTTCATCTCGGGCCGGATGAAGTCGACCAGCGCCACGCGCAGCGTCTTGCCGTAGAGGTCGCCCGCGAAGTCGAACAGGTGGACCTCGAAATTCTCCTGCAGCTTGCCGAAGGTCGGACGCCGGCCGAGGTTGGCCACGGCATCGCGCCATCCCTGGCTTTCCTGGCCATCGATCAGCACACGCACGGCATAGACGCCGAAGCGCGGCCGCAGATGCTTACCCAGGGCGACGTTGGCGGTCGGAAATCCAATAGTGCGACCGCGCTGGTCGCCCAGCTCGACGGTGCCCTCGATCTCCCAGGGATGGCCCAGCAGTTCGGCTGCCTCCCCGGCCATACCGGCACGCAGCGCCTCGCGGATGCGTGTCGATGAATAGATCTCACCCTCGCGCATGACGGGCTCCAACACCGTGACGCCAAAACCGCGCGCCTTGGCCTCTGCGCGCAAGCGCTCGACATTGCCGCCACGGCGGGCACCGAAGGTGAAGTCGTAACCACACACGACATGGCGCGCGGTCAGCCCCTTCAGCAGTACATCTTCGATGAAGGCGTCGGCGGAAAGCGCGGCGAATGCCGCGTCAAAGCGCTGGGCGAGCACAGCCTGCACGCCGTACTGCGCCAGAAGCCGAGTTTTGGCCGGCGGCAGGGTGAGCCGGAACGGCCCGGTGTCGGGCACGAAGAAACCGCGCGGGTGCGGCTCGAAGGTGAGCGCCACCAGCGGGGCACCTAGCGCCTTGGCCTGCCGGCCGGCATCGGCCAGCAACGCCTGGTGACCGCGATGCACACCGTCGAAATTGCCGAGCGCCACCACCCCGCCTTGCCAGGCAGCCGGTGCTTGTCGCCAATCGTCGAAGGCCGGAATCAGGGTCATGCCGCGTCGCGCCGTGGCACCAGCACGACAGCCTCACCGTCGATCACGACCTTGTCGCCGTTGAGGCACTGGGTCTTGAGCGTCACCCGGCGGCGCTTGTCGTCGATGGCGGTGATGGTGGCGACGGCGGTGATGGTGTCGCCGATGATCACCGGCGCCATGAAGTTCATGGTCTGGGAGATGTAGACCGCCCCAGGCCCTGGCAGCTTGGTGCCGATCACTGTCGAGATGAAGCTGCCGCTCAGCATGCCGTGGGCAATACGCTGGCCGAAGCGCGTGGTGCGGGCAAAGCCGTCATGCAGATGGATCGGGTTGGTGTCGCCCGAGACGCCGGCGAAGCCCGCGATATCGGCTTCGGTGACGGTCTTACCGAACATCGCCGACATTCCGGGCTTGAGATCTTCCAGAAAGAGGCCGTTCATGGCCGCGAAGGACTGCGCCAAATCTTGTTCTCCCCACGTTAAGGGCCGCCCCCTTACCACGCGCCCCTCTTATCACGCACATGTCCGTGTGCCACAGTCCGGTGAATGACCGTTCACAAGCCGATCGAAGCGGAAAGCGTCGCCGCCGTCCTGGCCGCTGCTGCCGGCCGCCATTTCGGCGGCATCGCCGTTATCGAGGGGCTAAGCCGCGAATCGGGCGGCGCCTCACGCCAGACCTGGCGCTTCGACGCCGTGGCGGCCGGCAGACGCCACGAGTTGATCCTGCGTCGCGACCCGCCTTCCCTAGGAAAGACCGACCGCGAACGCTCGGTCGCCATCGACCGCGCCACCGAATTTCGTGTCCTTGCGGCCGCCCACAAGGCCGGCGTGCAAGCACCCGAGCCGCTCTTCGAGCTTGCAGCCGGCGACGGTCTCGGCGAGGCCTTCGTCATGCGGCGGGCCAGCGGCACGGCCATCGCACGCAAACTCCTGCGCGATGCAGCCTACGACAGCGCGCGAGGAAAAATCGCGGGCCAGCTCGGCGAAATCCTCGCGCGCCTTCACGCCACCGACCCGGTCACCCTGCCGCCACTGGTGCGCCGCGAGGCCGCCGACCACATCGCCAGCCTGCGCCGCTCACTGGACGACCTCGGCCAGGCCCAACCGGTTTTCGAGCTTGCGTTGTCCTGGCTCGACCGGCGCAAGCCGCCGCCGCTCGACCGGCCGGTGCTGGTGCATGGCGACTACCGTACCGGCAATTACCTCGCCGACGAGACCGGCGTGACGGCGATCCTCGACTGGGAACTCGCCCATCTTGGCGACCCGATCGAGGATCTCGGCTGGCTGTGCGTCAAGAGCTGGCGTTTCGGCGCCATCGACAGGCCGGCCGGCGGTTTCGGCAGCCGCGAGGAACTGTGGGCGGCCTACCAGCGCGCCGGCGGCAGGCCGGTCGATCCGCAACGGGCACACTGGTGGGAAGTCTTCGGCACCGTGCACTGGGGCATCATCTGCCTCAACCAGGCGTGGAAGCATCTCTCTGGCTCGATCAGGTCGATGGAGCATGCCTCGATCGGCCGCCGCGCGGTGGAGACCCAGGTCGACCTGCTGCAGCTTCTGAAGAACGCCGCCTGACATGGCCCAGGACCGCCCCACCGCCGCGGAACTGCTGACGGCCATCGCCGATTTCCTGCGCGAGGAAGCGACACCCGCACTCGACCGCACCGAGCCGCGGCTGGGCTTCCAGATGCGCGTGGCGGTGAATTCGCTTGCCATCCTGGAACGCGAAATCCGCCTTGGGCACGATGCTGACCTTCGCGAGCACGCACGCTTGGCGAAGCTGCTTGGCCATGGTGGCACTCTCAGCGAACTGAACTACGAACTCGCCCGGCAGCTCCGCAGCGGGGTGCGCGATGAGCGCGATCCGGCCCTGATGGCCCATCTCGAAGCCACTACTGCCGACAAGATCGCCATCGCCAATCCCAAGTGGAGATGATACTTCGGCATCTGCCGAACCATTGACCGTGGCGACTCTTGCCGTCGAGGCGTAGGTTCCCGCCATGACCACCGTGAACGCCCTTTCCGAAGTCGCTGCCCTGATGGGCGACCCGGCGCGCGCTGCGATGCTGTCGCTGCTGATGGACGGCCGCGCCCACACCGCCTCCGACCTGGCGCTGGCTGCCGGCGTCACCGCCCAGACCGCGTCGGGCCATCTCGGCCGCATGGCCGAAGCCGATCTGCTGGCCGTCCGTGCCCAAGGCCGCAACCGCTTCTACCGCCTTGCCTCGCCTGACGTGGCCCATGCCATCGAATCGTTGATGGCACTGGCTGGCACGCGTGCGCAGCCGGCCTCCCGGACCGCCGCCTGGCGGCGCGACCCCGATCTTCGCTTCTGCCGTACCTGCTACGACCACCTCGCCGGCCAGGTCGGAATCGCGGTCACGGATTCGCTGACGCAACATGGCCATCTCGAACCCAAGGGAGCGCGCGACTGGAAGCTGACGCCGTCAGGCGAGCTCTTCTGTGCCCGCGTCGGCGTCGACCTGCCGGGCGCGCGCCAGGCGAGCACCCGGCACTTCGCGCGTCAGTGTCTCGATTGGAGCGAGCGCCGGCCGCATATCTCCGGCGCGCTGGGCTCGGCCATCGCCGACACCTTCTTCAAGAAAGGCTGGGCCGAGAAGCTGCGCCGCGGCCGCACGGTGCGGCTGACCGACTCAGGGCGCCGAGCGCTTAGCCGTGACTTCGGCGCCGCGATCTAGTTTCGCTTTGCCGTAACTCATGCCATCGCCCGACGGGATCTTGCAGATCGAGGAAGCGCGCAGGATCTTCTCCTCGCCCACCGTCAGGTAGATGTTGGTGAATAGAAGCGACCGGGTGGCGCGCACCAGTTCGGCACGGCCTTCCACCCAGTCGCCGATTTTTGCCGGCGCCACGAAGTCGAAGGTCATGTTCACGGTCGGCAGGAACTTGCGCAGGCCGGCCAGCGTGCCGCCGCCCATGGCGCCCACGAGGTCGGCCACTGTCATCATCATGCCGCCGTGCAGACCACCGGCCGGGTTGCACATATGCTGGTGCACCCGGAAGCCCATGACGAACTCGTCGCGCGTGCCCTTGGCGCCGCGCTTCACGTAGAGATTGCCGATGTGGCTGTTGAAGGTGGGATCGGGTCGACCGCGGTCGAAATCGACGCGGTGAAAGTCGGGCGGTACCTTGTCGTCGGGCAAACGCTAACTCCGGGCTTTGAGCGTCCGGTGACGACTCAGCAGCGAGAACGCGCCGAGGCCGCCCAGGACTTCGTGGCGCGGACCATAAAGCCGACCCTTCACCTGCACCACATGCTCGTCGTGGCCCACCACCTCGCCCTCGGCCTGCAGCCAGTCGCCGAGCCGGCCCGGTCCGAGATAGTCGAGCGAGAGGCGCAACGTCACGGCGCGGCGCTGCAGCGTGTGCCACACCGCCGTGCCCATCGCCGAGTCGAGAAAGGCCGCCAGCATGCCGCCATGCACGATACCGAGCGCATTGGCGTGCTGCGGTCCCGGCATGAAGCCGCGGATTGTACGGCCGTTCTCGACCTTCTCGAACCACGGCCCGTTGGCCGCGGCAAAGCCGGACGCTTCAGTGAGTTCGCGAAAACCTGAGGGAATGGACATGCGCCATTCTAGGCAATCCCGGTCAGCAGAACCAAGCCGTAGCCGACATACCAGACGGCAAGCGTCGTAATCAGGCGGTTCGACCAGATCCGGAACTGCCGGTCGGTAAGTTTCTCGAGCAGGAGCTTGCCGAGCGACGTGCCGATCATCGACGAGGCAATGGCGACACCCAGGAACCACGGCTCGACCCGCCCGGCCTCGGCGATCAGCGCACCGAAATAGATCAGCTTGAAGCCGTGGCCGAACACCTGGCACGAGGCCTTGGTGGCGATAATTGCCCGGCGGTCGAGCGGCGAGCGCAGGAACATGGTGTCGAGCAGCGGGCCGGTGACGCCGGTCAGCAGCATCAGCGCCATCGAGCAAAGGCCGGTGGCCGCCACCTGCAACGGACCGAAACTGCGCGGCAGGATGCGCTCGGGAATGGCGCGGATGATGAAGGGCGAGAGGCCGAGCATCAGCAGTGCAGTGGCCTTGTCAGGCACGTAGAGCGTGATCGACCACAGGCCGACCGCAACCAGACAGCCGGCGACATAGAAGGCCGTGCTCTTCCACACGATGTGCCGCCACCACAGCAGGGCGCGCCAGCCATTGGAGGCCATCTGGGTGACGGCATGCAACACCATGGCCGCGGGCAGCGGAAAAATGAACAGCAGGACGCCAATTAGAATGAGGCCGCCGGCCATGCCGAAGATACCCGACAGGAAGGCCGTGCCGACCATCAGGAGGCTGAGCCCCGCTGCCATCACCAGTGTCATGGGCTGCAAGCTAGAGAGGCCTGCTACAGTGTTCAAATATATGCTATGGCATAATTAAATACTTTTTGGATATGCCTTTGGAATTGCGTCATCTCCGCTATTTTGTCGCCGTGGCCCGCGAGGGCCACATCACGCGCGCGGCCGAGAAGCTCCATATGCAGCAGCCGCCGCTTTCCCAGCAGATCAAGGCGCTGGAGCGCGAGATCGATGCCACCTTGTTCGTGCGCCATGCGCGCGGCGTCAGCCTGACCGATGCCGGCCGCTCCTTCTTGCCCGACGCCGAGGCGGTACTGGTTGCGGTCGATCGTGCCGCGGCGCAGGCGCGGCGGACGGCGCGTGGCGAAACCGGATGCATCGCCGTGGGTTTCACCACCTCGGCACCGTTTCACCCGCTGGTGGCGCGCGCCATCCGCGAATTTCGCCAGGCCCGGCCCGACGTCTCCTTCGTGCTTGAGGAAAGCAGTTCCGGTGATCTGCTGGGCAGCCTGCGCGAGGAGCGGCTGGACATCGCCTTCATCCGCTCCGGCACGGTCGACGCCGAGGGTCTCGCCATTCATGCGCTGTTGCAGGAGGAGATGGCGGCAGCGCTGCCGTCGCACCACAAGCTCACACGGCGACCACATCTCGCGCTGAAGGATCTCGCGGCCGAGAATTTCATCCTCTACCGCCGGCCGGATGGGCGCGGACTCTATGACGTCATCATCGCCGCCTGCGCCCAGGCCGGTTTCAGCCCGCATGTCGGCCAGGAGGCGCCGCGCATCGTGTCGACCTTGAATCTCGTCGCGGCCGGCCTCGGCATCACCATCGTGCCGGCATCCTTAAGTCGCCTGCCGCTGGAAGGCGTAACCTACCGGATGCTGAAGGGCCGGCCGGCACTGAAAGTGCCGCTCAACCTCGCCTGCCGCCGCGACGAGCGCTCGGCCGCGACACTGGGGTTCGTCGACCTGGTGCGCCGGCTGTCATCATGATCGCCGTCATCAAAACCATCGGCCATTCAAATCATCCGATCGAACGCTTCGTCGATCTGCTGAAAGGCGGTGGCGTACAGATCCTGGTCGACGTCCGCTCGACGCCGTGGTCGCGCCGGTTCCCGCAGTTCGGCAAGGATCGTCTGGCGCAAAGCCTCGCTGCCGCCGGCATCGAGTATCGGCATGAAGGTGCGGCCCTTGGCGGCAAACCCCGGAACGGCGGTAGCTATGACGATCTCGCCGCGCGGCCCGACTTCACGCGAGCACTCGACCGTCTTGTCGCCGCCGCCGCCGAGGCTGCGCTTTGCCTTATGTGCGCCGAGAAGGAGCCGCTCGACTGCCACCGCACCGTGCTGGTCTCGCGCCACCTCGCCGTGCGCGGCGTGACCATCGAACATCTGCTGGCCGGTGGCGGCAGTCGGCCGCACGCCGAGGTCGAAGACACATTGCTGGCCAGGGTCGAGCACGGCGGCCCCGACCTGTTCACGTCGGGCGACGATCGCGCTACGCGACTCGCCCGCGCTTATGATCACCGCGAACGGCCGATGCGCCGCCTTCCCGGCGGATGATGCGCCGCGGGCGCGGCATTGCGCCCGATCAAGGCGCATTCCGGCCAGTACCATATTGTCGGGTATGGCTCCGATTCCGCGCCTCAAGCCCTACGCCGGGCCCGCTCTGCTGTCCTACGGCTTTCGGCCGTTCTTTCTGCTCGGTTCGATCTGGGCCGGCCTCGAGGTGCTGGCTTGGCTGCCGATGTTTTATGGCGAACTGTCGGTGGCGACCGCTTTCTCGCCGCGCGACTGGCACGTTCACGAGTTGCTGTTCGGCTATGTCCCCGCGGTCGTCGCGGGCTTTCTGCTGACGGCGATTCCCAACTGGACCGGGCGCCTGCCCCTGCAGGGCGCGCCGTTGCTAGGCCTCGTCGTGGCCTGGCTCACTGGCCGGGCCGCCGTCATGTTGTCGGCCGATATCGGCTGGGCTGCCGCAGCCGTCCTCGATTGCGCCTTTCTGGCCCTGATGGTTGCAGCGGTGGCACGCGAAATCATCGCCGGCAAAAACTGGCGCAACCTGCCGATCGTCGCCGTGCTCGGCCTGCTGGCGGGCGGCAATCTCGCCTTCCACCTCGAAGCACATGTCGAAGGAACAGCCCTAACCGCCACGCGGGTCGGGATCGCGGCGATCATTATAATGATCACCGTAGTGGGCGGCCGCATCGTGCCGAGCTTCACGCGCAACTGGCTGCTGCGCCGCCCGCCCGGCCGCCTGCCCGCACCGTTTGGACGCTTCGACAGCGTCTGCGTCGTGCTAGGAGGCGCCAGCCTCGCCCTATGGGTCGCCGACCCCGCCGACACGGCGACGGGCGCCGTGCTGATTGCCGCCGCCATCCTCAATACCGTGCGGCTCGCACGTTGGGCAGGCGAGCGGACGGCCGCCGACCGGCTTGTGCTGATCCTGCACGCCGGTTACGCCTTCGTGCCGCTCGGTTTCCTTCTGGCCGGGCTGGCGGCTTTCGACGTCACCGCACCCAGCGCCGGAATCCACGCCTGGACCGTGGGTGCCATCGGCATCATGACACTTGCCGTCATGTCGCGCGCCAGCCTCGGCCATACCGGTCGCGCGCTGGTGGCGACGCCGGCGCTCGAGATGATCTATGCCCTCGCGGTCGTGGCGGCCGTGGCGCGCGTCTGCGCCACCCTTCATCCGGAATGGAACGGTGTCCTGCTGCACCTCGCGGCTTTCACCTGGGCCGCGGCGTTCCTGGGCTTCGCCGGCCTCTATGCGCCGCTTCTGTGCCGGCCCAAGTGGCCGGCGGTTCGCTCCAGGAAGTGACGCGGCAGGCGCGCGCCCTCGGGGCCGGCCATGCTAGGCTTACCTGCGAAGCCTGGGGGGGGAAGTGAACCATGCGGATGATCGCGCTGCTGCTGACGACCTTCGTCGCCTTGAGCCACGTCGGCATCATGATCCTGGAAATGTTCTACTGGGACCATCCGGTCGGCCGGCAGATTTTCAACATGACGCCCGAACTATCGGCCTCCTCCGCCATCCTCGCCGCCAACCAGGGACTGTACAATGGCTTCCTCGCCGCCGGCCTGGTGTGGGGCCTCGTGACCGGCCGCCGCGACCTCAAGGTCTTCTTCCTCGCCTGCGTGGTCGCGGCCGGGGTCTACGGCGGACTGACAGCCAAGATGTCGATCCTTTACACGCAGGGCCTGCAGGGCCTGCCGGCCCTGCTGGCACTTCTGGCCGTTCTCGCCGCACGACCGGGCCGCGTCCGACCGCACCTCTGAGCGAGGCAGCTTAGCCGTCGGGCCAGACACACCGCCCAGCTTGCACCACACTCCCGGTTTCGACTCTAAAGGCCGTAGAATCGCAGGGCAGTGCCGCCGAAAATCGCGGCATGCGTATCCACCGGCAGGAGCGCCGCTGCCGCGTCATGCCAACGTCCATAGTCGCTGGCCAGCGTGAGCACTGGCCAATCGCTGCCCCACATCAGCCGGTCGGGCCCGAACGTCACGAGCAAGTGCTCGACGTAGCGTCGCAGATCGTCAATCCGCCAGTCGCTCCGGGCCTCGGTGACGAGTCCCGAGACCTTGCAGCACCATAGCGTTTCACGGGCGATGCGCGCCATGCCGCTTGCCCACGGCTGGAAGCCGCCTTCGGCGACATTCGGCTTGGCCGCGTGGTCGATCACCAGCGGTAAATCGGGATGACGCCACGCAAGCTCGCCGATGACGGGGAGATGGCGCGGTTTGATCAGTGCATCGAAGCGCAGCCCGTGTTCTGCCATCGCGCTCAGCGCCGGCTGCACCTCGGGGCGCAGGATCCACTCGGTCTCTTCGATGTCCTGCAGCATTGGCCGCAGCCCCTTCAGCAGCGACGTCCGGGCAAGCGCCGCGATACGTACCGGCGCATCTGGTGCGGCAAGGTTCGTCCAGCCGACCACGCCACGCACCAGTCCCGCCGAGGCGCGGGCAACATCCAGCATGAACGCCGTCTCGGCTTCGGTGTCGGCCGCCTGCACCAGGACGGTTGCGGTGATGTCGCCCAACAGCGGGCGCAGGTCGTCCAGCTTGTAGTCGCGGGCAATCGCCAGGTCGGGTGACATCCAGCCGTAGTCGCCGCGCGAGAGGGTCCAGACGTGGTGGTGAGCGTCGACCCGGATCATTTTTCCGGCGTCGGGGCGTTTTCCGGCAGCAGGCCAGCGCGGCGCAACGCCGACCACAGAGCGCCGGGGATCTCCGTTCGCATCAGGTCGGCGTTCTGCTGCACTTCCGCGGCCGCACGCGGCCCCGGTATGACAGCGGCGACCACGGGGTGTGCCGCACAGAATTGCAGGGCGGCCGCCTTGATGTCGGTCCCGTGGCTGTCGCAGATGACCCGGATGGCATCGGCGCGAGCGACCACGTCGGCTTTCGCGGGCTCGTAGTTGAAAGTCGTGCCGCCCGCCAGTAGCCCGGAATTGTAGGGCCCGCCAAGCACCACCTTCACCCCCTTGGCCGCGCAGGCCGGGAACAGTTGCCCGAGTGCCGTGTGGTCGAGCAGCGTGTAGCGGCCGGCAATCAGGAATATGTCCGGACGTGCCGCGTCCAGGCAGGCAAGTGCCGGTTCCACCAGGTTCAATCCCATTCCCCAGGCACGAATCTCGCCGCGGTCGCGCATCGCGGTCAGCGCTTGCGCCGCGCCGGCTATCGCCTCGGTGAAATGGCGTTTCCAAGCGGAGCCGTGCCAATCCTCCGCGCAATCGTGAATGTAGACGATATCGAAGCGATCCAGTCCCATGCGTTGTTGGCTGTCCTCCAGCGAGCGCATCGTACCGCCGGCGGTGTAGTCGAAGGTGCGGCGGAACGGCAGGGCGTGCCGGAACCCTTCGCTCACTTCCGGCACGTCGCCGCTGGCGTGCAACAGCCGGCCAACCTTTGTGGACAGCGTATAGGCATCGCGCGGGCGCCGACGCAGCTCGTTGCCCAGGCGGTGCTCGGCCAATCCTGCGCCGTAATGTGGCGCGGTGTCGAAGTGACGGATACCAGCTTCCCAGGCGGCCTGCAGGCAGGCGGTGGCGGCCTCTTCGGGCACCACGACGCCAAGGTTGCCCAAGGGCGCGCTGCCGGCGCCGAGGGGCCCGTGCGGGACGTACCCCGTCACGTCCGCTCCGGTGGCGGGACCACGCCCTTGGTCACCAGGATATTGCCATAGAAACGCCGCTCGCCGGTTTGCACGATGGCGTGCGCCGCCTCAGCCGCAGAATAAAACGCATGACGCTCGATGCCCACGGCCAGCCGGGCGCCATGGCGGACCAGTACCGCATTCATCTCGGCTACCACCTCGGGCATCGCGCCGGGTTCGTCCACGTTCTGCATGATGGCGCAGGGCTCGGGGACAAAGGTGTCGATCGGCAACACCGACAGCACGGCCTGGAGAACGTGAGGCGTGTCGATACCGGACAGCCGGATCAGGCGACGCCCGCGGGTGGCCGGATAGTTGGCATCGACAAGAGCGACGCAGTCGCCGTGGCCCATCTCCGCCAGTGCATGCAGAAGATCGGGGGTGAGGAGAGGGTCGAGGCCAAGCAGCATGTGTCCTCCGGCGTCCGGCTCGATCCTAGCACCAATCCCCGATCCCTGAGTCGCAAGTGGATCGCGCCTCGGAATCGCTTTGCCTTGGCGTTTCGCCGCCCCTAGTCTGGCCGCGACCGACCCGAACAGAAATCATCGGGCAAATGTTCCCGGAGCCTGCGCGATGCCAGCCGTCTCTCCCCGTATCCACGAGGCGCCGGACGACCTGCTCGCCGCCATCGACTATTGCTACGAGCAGGGCTGGACCGACGGCCTGCCAGTCGTCCCGCCCGAGGTCAGCCGAGTCCGGGCCATGCTGGCCACCGAGAGTCGGGCCGCGGACACCGTGATCGCGCGTCATCCCGCGACCGAACTTGAACTGTCGCTGCATGCCGCTGCGGTAAATGCCGTCATGGCCGGCTGCCTGCCGGAGCATTTCCCGGTGCTGGTTGCGGCATTCGAGGCCATGGACAGGCCGGATTTCAATTTCCACGGCTCGACCGCGAGCACCGGCGGTTCGGCGCCGCTTCTCGTCGTGAGTGGCCCCTACACCGACGAGATCGCGATGAACGCCGACGTGAACCTGTTCGGTCCGGGCAATCGCGCCAACGCGACGATCGGGCGGGCCGTGCGGCTGATCCTACGCAATGTCTTCCAGATGATCCCCGGCATTTCGGACAAGTCGACACAAGGCAACCCGGGCAAATACAGCTTCTGCATCGCCGAACGCGCCAGAGGCAATCCGTGGCCCCTGCTCTGTGCGGCACAGGGCTATCCCGCGGGTGTTACTTCGGTCACCGTCTTCGCAGGCGGCGGGTTCTGCAATGTCGAGAACCACGGCGGCAACACACCGGAGCAGGTTCTCGGTTCGGTCGCGGATGCGATGGCCAACTATGGCTGCATCACGCTCGGCCAAAGCGTGGTGATCCTGGCGCCCGAACACATGGCCATCGTCGCCAGTGCCGGCTGGACGCGCGAACGGGCGCAGGATTTCCTCTTCACCCACGCCCGGCGTTCAGTCGAGGGGATGAAGGGCGTCGGCAAGTACCGCGATCGCGAATACGACACCCAGCACGGCGATGGCGCCTCCAGCCTGATCGAGCCGGGTTTCGTGCATCGCGGGCTTTTGCCCGACGATATCCTGATCACGATGGGGGGCGGCGACGCCGGGGGCCATTCGTGCTTCATTCCATCGTGGAGCCGCGGCCGGGGCTCGATCATGCAGCATGGCCCGATCAACCTCGGACGGAAGTGAACAGGGGAGTTATCTCGCATGCAGCTCTACGCACCCACGTCCACGGCGGCGAAGCGCAAAGCGTTCCGCGCCCCTGCCCTCGCCAGCCTGGAGGGCATGCGGCTCGGCATCCTGGAGAACGGCAAGCTCAACGCCGAGGAGATGCTGGCCGAGGTCGGCGCGTTGTTCGTCCAGCGCCATGGCTGCACCATCCGAACCCTGGCTTCCAAGCGCAACGCCAGTGCACCGGCACCGGCCGCCACCCTGGTCAAGGTCGCGCAGGAGGTCGATTTTCTCATCACCGGCCTGGGTGATTGAGGCTCCTGCTCAACGTGCAGTCTGCACGATGGCATCAGCTTCGAACAACTCGGCAAGCGGGCGGTGGTGCTGTGCACCCAGCCGTTCGAGGTGACGGCGCGGAACATCGCCCGCGTCCTGGGCCTGCCCGACTACCCTTTCCTCACAGTCCAGCATCCCATTGGCAGTTGCACCCTGCCGGAACTCAAGGCCCGCGCGGAAATCGCTTACCGGCAGGCACTGCCGATTCTGCTGCAGGCCTGAGCCGGCGACAGGCCGGCAAATCAAGTCGGCCCCGACATCAGGAGCGCCTGGTAGGCGGCCAGAGCCTGGACGTGATCATGGTCGGCGCGCAGGCCAACGTGTCCATCGGGCCGGATGACCAGAAGTGTGATCCCGCCAATGCCCAGCTGGTCGGCGGCTGCAGGTGCAATCTGTGCCCACAGAGTCCGATTGTCGGCCTGCGTCGTGAGCACGACCGTCTCTTCGACGATGGGCGCGCTGCAGCGGGCACGTATCGCGCCATCGAGCCGGGCGAGTTGCTCACCGGGCGCCGACACTCCGGCGATGAGCAGCGCGGTATGGCCTGGGCGGTTGGCCAGTTCGTGCAGCATGCCGGTCCGACCGTCGGCGAGACGTATCCCGATCGTGTCCGGCAGCCGCTGGCCAGGCGCCAGCGCCTCCTGCCTGTCACCCGCGTGCCTGTCACCCATGACGATCGGTGAGTCGGCGTAGTCGATGTCGAGTTCCGCCTCGGCGACTGCCTCGTGGTGCCGCGATGCCGGATCGGCGAACACTGCTCGAAGCGCGGCGTCGCGGGCTCGTCGTTCGACCGACTCAGTCACGGCCTGGGCATGCTCGACGGCATCGCCCGAGGCAGTGATCATCTCTGCCACCGGGCGTCGCTCGGCTTCATAACTGTCGAGAAGAGCCGATGTGCAATGACCATGGCAGACGAGCGCAAGCTTCCAGGCAAGGTTGAACGCATCCTGGAGGCCGCTGTTCATCCCGTGGCCTTGCGCAGGAGAACAGACATGGGCCGCGTCTCCTGCCAACAGGATGCCGCCTGACCGGAATCGTTGGGCAACCTTGGTGTGGCAATGGAAACGTGTCGGGCTGGCGACGTCGTCGAAGCCGATCCCAGGCAGATATCGTCGCATCGTCGACCAGGCGTCGGCCACCAGGTCGGAATCTGGAGAACTCGGTCGCAGGTAGACGCGCCACCGCCGTTCCGGAAGGGCGGTCAGGATCACCGGGGTCTCGTCCAGATAGGCGTAGTTCGCCTCGTACGACTCCGGCCAACCCCTCAGGGTCGTGTCGAACACGGCCCATGGTTGTTCGATGTCGTGCCCGTTGAGTTCGATCCCGCTCAGCGTCCGGGTGGTGCTGTGGAGTCCATCGCAGCCCACCACCCACTGGGCCGAGAGCTGGCAGCTCTCGAGAAGCCGCAGCACCTCGTCGAAGTTGCGGCCGGTGCTC
>ERZ890510.570-NODE-570-length-28710-cov-9.171523_pt1 | contig 28710 bp, 28 predicted proteins | sample MGYA00521265_ERZ890510 | MGnify/ENA primary metagenome ERZ890510 (study PRJEB32303, sample SAMEA104408624) | aquatic metagenome | biome: Brackish water; feature: Chemocline; material: water | place: Baltic Sea | collected 2014-10-26T21:54:00 | depth 110 m ... | reverse complement strand
GCGACGTGGCCAAGTGGTTAAGGCGGAGGTCTGCAAAACCTCTATTCGGCGGTTCAAATCCGCCCGTCGCCTCCATATTGCAAATGAATGCGAAGAAGCCCCCGAAAAACGTTAGTTTTTACGGGGCTTCTTCGCATTTAGCGATAATCTAACTAGAGAGGATCAGAGCCGTATGATCAGCTCGCTTGACGTACTGCCCAGTACTTCAACATAGAACGATTGGCGATTCTTGTCGCTGCGATACGGATGTCGGGTAACGGGACGAAGTTGGCAAGATAGTCGGCTCGGACAACGTCGAGTGTTGTCGCAGAGAAACCGCACTTTGAGCATTCGACAACGAAGTTACGACTCGTCTTGTTTGTTGTCGGTTCGGATTTCCGACCGCACCCGGGGCATGATCGAAATTCGGACGAACTCATATGCTCCAACCCTCGCTAAACCGTAACTTTCCACACTTCGCTTAGACCAGACTATCTCGATAAAGCGGATGCTTCAGCACCAAATGGTCAACGGTGGCTAGGGTTACTTCCGCGTCAATATGTGTGTAACCAATTACGCGTGTTGGGCAATTGATTACTTTAGGACATAGGGCCAGTGTAATCTCTCGATATCGCCATCGGAAACGGCTGCCCCAACTCGATCAAATATAAGTTGGGGCAGTCGCTAAAAAAAACCTAAACGACCCAGTCCGGATGAAGGTCAGCCCTTACGGCATCCATGTCGAGATCAATGCCCAAACCCGGTTTGCCGTTCAGTATCAACTTGTTGCCCTGCCAATTGAGCGGCTCTGTAAGGTACCGGTTGTAACTTGGCTTGAAATCGAGTGCATGCTCTAGTCTGTAGAAGTTCGGCGTGCTCATCGACACATGTGCACCACCGAGGATTTGACCGGGACCTTGTGCATTGTGAGGGCTGATCGGGATGTAGTACACCTCTGCCATCGTGGCTATTTTCTTCAACTCTGATATCCCGCCAGTCCATGTGACGTCAGGCATGATGAAATCGGTTAAGCCCTCGTGGAGGATTTGTGAATAATCCCAGCGGGTGAATAGTCGTTCGCCGAGGCACATAGGTGCCCGCATCTGTTGACGTACAGATCGGAGTGCTTCGATTCCTTCAGGTGGAAGTGGCTCTTCGAACCAATCGATTTTCGACTCGTCGTAGAGCCGATTCGCAAGCCGTACAGCTGTTTTTACGTTGTAGTGACCGTGAGCGTCGATAAGAACTTCAACGTCAGGTCCAACCGCATCGCGAACTGCAGCCGTAATTTCGCAACCGAGATTCTCACCGGCAGCAGAAATTTGTCCGTCCTGATACATAGTGTGAAACGGCTGCATTTCGAGGAACGGATCCATTTTCATTGCGTCGTGCCCCTCAGCAACAGTTCGCTTCGCTGCTTCGTAATAGTCGTCGGGAGTCGAGCACCCACCAAACCAGGCATTGGCATACATGCGAATGTCGTCTCGCATTTTGCCACCAAGGAGATCGTACACAGGTCGACCTGTTGCCTTGCCTTTGATGTCCCACAGAGCGATGTCTATACCGCTAATGATCGTGGTAGGAAATCCGCGTGAACCCATGTAGGTGTAGCGACGGAACAGCTTGTGCCAAAGTCGTTCGATATCGGCAGGGTCTTCGCCAATGAGTGCTTCCTTGACCGCCCTAACCCCTGCGCCAGTGAGCAACGATCCATTTCTAGGTGTGCTGGATGATTCTCCCCAACCGGTGATGCCCTCGTCAGTTTCGATCGTCACGAAAGTCCATTGCCATTCGCCTTGATAGTCGGACAGTCCGCCGAGGTCAGGCTCGACGACCCATGCTTCTACGTTTGTAATTTTCATAATGATTCTCCGATTGGTTAGGGCTAAATTTGACGAAAACTTACGATCTGTTTGAGGTTTATTTAGGGTGATGCAGCGGCATGATATGCGAAGCCGCTGCTGAAATGTCTACGAACGCGCTGTCAGATACGGTCGTCATAGACGATACAAGTTGACTATTCACCCAAAATTCCGACATATTCTTCAAGTCGCATCGGACAACGTGAGGCTCTGCACGTGCGACAGGGCGCTTCGTCTGGGTTATTGACGAGCCTTAATTCCCGCCCAAACGGAATAAGCTTCGATTGCGTCTTCTGCGGATACATCAATAGCGATTCGAGTAGAGTCACGTCGATTTCATCGGCGATCAATACATCGAACATCGTTAACTGCCCTTCGATGTCCCATGGTTCTGTACCGGGTGTGATTGGCGGTCCAACCTTGTATCCCGCCTGCTCCAATTCCCACATTAATTGAGCTTGCATCTGCTCAGCGGCATTTATCGCAACAGCTGAACCTGCCGCATCAAGCACAACGCCTTCGATATGGTCGCCACGCTCCATCATCGACGCAACTTCGGTTTCAACTCCCGGGCCGGCTGTAGCTATCAGGAATACGGCCCCTTCAGCCCCTTCGAAAATGTGAGGTAGCCGCTTGCCTTCCGCTATATAACCGGATTCGAAGTAAACTTTCCCTCGTTTGGCAGATTCGACATTGAGGATTCGTGATATTCCGCGAGGGTTGCTTGCTGATGCGGCAAACCCTGTTGCCTGAAGCACGTCGGCATTGAGACTTTCTCTGGCGTTCCCGGCTGGGCCGAGACATCTCCAGACCTCTTCCGGGTCGAGTTCAACCGCGAGATTATGAACTCGATTCATCTCGTGTAATAAATGTGAGGGATTGTCCAGCATGCTCTCATCTGTCTTCCCCAGCCCTTAGCGCGATTGTAGGGTATCGGTAGAACGAGCTGTGGGCTGGCTTGTGATGCTCGCGTGGTGGCGTGCAATAAAAACTTGCTGGGCGGGCCCATATGAGCATGACCGAACGGGAACTACAGCTTGCTACCTTGAACGCAGGGGATGGTAGGAAGCCTGAGCGCATTCCGTGGATGCCCAGACTTGAAATCTGGTACACGGCGCATTACCTCGCCGGAACGCTCCCACCTGAATTTGCCAGCATGCGTCTCGCCGAAATCCAAAAAGCAGTTGGTGTTGGCAAAACAGCCCGAACAGGGCATGTCTTCACATCTCGAAACAAGGGCGTTGAGGTACATGAGCGACGCGAAGGTCTGCTGACTTATTACGACTACGTAACCCCTGTCGGCAGCGTTTCTAAGCTCGTGAAACGCACGCCTGAACTCGATGCTGCTGGTATCTACCCGCTTGAAGTTGAACACTTCATTAAGAAGCCTGAAGATTTTGAAACCGTGATGTACATCGTTGAGAACACCGAGTACTTCCCGGCGTATGAACAGTTCATCGACTATGACGAGGCAGTTGGCGATGACGGATTGCCGATGATTCCGGTCGGTGACGTTCCGTTTCATCATTATCTGGAAGTGTTCACGGGATACGAAAAAGGCTACCTCGATCTATTTGATTATCCAGACAAAGTAGAACGGCTTCTCGAAACGATGCATCAGGTCCTGAAGGAGAAGATGTGGCCGTTGGCTGCGAAATCTCCGGGGACACTCTTCCTTCACGGAGCCCATTTCTCGTCTGAAACGACCCCAGCTAACTACTTCGGGCAGTACATGCTGCCGTATATGCAGGAGTTTGCCGATTACATGCACGGCTACGGTAAAAAGGTCGCCCACCACGCCGATAACGACACCAGCCAAATAATCGATCTGTTGAGAGACTCCCGTTACGACATGCATGAGTGTTTCGTTACGAAACCCATGGTTCCAATAACACTGGCTGAAGGCCGTAAAGCATTGGGCGACGACATCGTTGTGTTCGGTGGAGTTCCATCAGTGATTCTCGAAAAGACAACTTCCGATGAGCAATTCGAAATCTATTTACAAGAGATTTTTGATGAGGTGAAACCCGGCGACAATTTCATCCTAGGAATTGCGGACAACATGATGCCAGCGTCGATGATGTCGAGAGTGAAACGAATAAGCGAACTTGTGGAGCAGCAAGGAACCAGCTCATGAATAGCGAAATTGGAAGGCTGCGATTTGCGATTCAGAACTTAATAGTGAACCGGAGAACTCAATGACTGCATTCGAAGACCTCGCAAATCTGATTATCAGTGGTCAGCACTCCGCAGCAGCACAGTGGGCGAATACAGAGCTGAGTAACGGAGTATCGCCTGAAGACATCATCGAAAAAGGGATGATTCCGGGAATGGACGAGATCGGTCGGCGTTGGAAAGATCAGGAGATTCATATGCCTGAAGTCCTGATCGCTGCTCGGGCGATGAAATCATGCATGGCGGTGGTGAAGCCGCTGCTAGCGAATTTCGCAGACACTTCACGTGGGTCTGTCGTTATTGGCACCGTTAAAGGCGACTTGCACGACATTGGCAAGAACCTAGTCGTGATGATGCTTGAAGGAGCTGGTTATACCGTCTACGACCTTGGAAACGACGTTGCCCCTGAAGCCTTCGTAAAGGCAGCTGAAGAGAATGCTGTAGACATCGTTGCAATGTCGGCACTCCTGACCACTACGGTTCCGATGATGACCGAGACAATCGAAGCACTTAAGCGGGCTGAACTCAGCGAGAAAGTGAAAGTGATGATCGGTGGGGCTCCTGTGAGTGACGAACTCGCTAAGCAGATCGGTGCTGACGGATATGCCCCGGATGGTGCGAGCGCAGTCGATGTTATTTCAACTCTCATGAAATCCCACTAACTTATATTCAGGATTGAAAAGGCGGATCTAATGACGATGTCACACCGTGAAAGAGTCAGAAAAGCTTTGAATCACGAGGAAACTGATCGGGTACCGATTGATTTTGGCGGTGGTCCAGCGACTCAGATTCACCCGACAGCGTACGTAAATCTTCTTGAATATCTTGGGTTTCCTGAAGAAAACGTACCGGTCAGCCATCGAGGCGAAGGGCAGGTGGTCGCCCCGAGCGAGAAAGTGCTTCAACACTTCGGCATTGACGTTCGCGGTTTCTATACCTCAGAGCCGGATTCTTCACTTGGGCGACCGATAGCTACCAATCGGTACAGCGATGAATGGGGTGTTGAGTGGGAGAAATCCGACGTCCTTTATCCGTACATCAACGTTCTGGGACCACTCCAACACATCCCTGAACCAGTAGCTTCTGACGTCGAGTCGATCGAATGGCCAGTGCCTGATGATCCCGGTCGAATCAGAGGGCTTCGTGACAAGATCCTCGCTGTTCGTGAACATACCGACTACGCAGTAGTTCTGAACCTCCCTAACAGCACATTTGCCCTAGCTCAGCGGGTGCGTGGTTTCGTTGAAACCCTTGAGGACCTGCTGTTACACGAAGCGTTTGCCGCGGCACTTCAGGAAAAAATCACCGATGTGATCTGTGGGATAGCGATGCTTTCACTCACAGAAGTTGGCGATCTGATCGATGGTGTTTCGTTTGGCGATGACATGGGCGTTCAGAACCAGTCGTATATGAGCGCCGACCTGTACAAGAAAATGGTCAAGCCTCATCACGCTCGATTTGTTGAGGTGCTGCACAAGCACACAGATGCCAAGGTGATCACGCACAGTGACGGTTCGATACGCGAACTGATTCCAGACTTTATAGATATTGGTATCGACGTAATCAATCCGGTTCAGGTTAGTGCGACCGGAATGGAACCTGAGGATCTGAATCGAGATTTTGGGCGAGATCTCGCTTTTTGGGGTGGGATTGATACGCAACACGTACTGCCGTTTGGGACGGCGAGTGATGTTGCCGCCGCCGTTCGTGGGCGCCGTAATGACCTAGGTAAGAGCGGAGGATTTGTGCAGGCCTCGGTCCATAACTTGCAATCGGAAGTGCCGCCTGAAAACATCGTCGCAATGTTCGAAACGGCTCTGGAAAATAGATAGTTTCGTTATATCACTTTTTCAGGATGTAAAATCCGGTCAGTTTTAGCAAGATGTTAGGCATGGGGCGAGTGGCATAGGGGCTCATACCACGTAAGTTCAGGGGGTAGAAGATGGAATCAAGTGAGCTTCTTGTGGAAGCATATTCACACATAACTCGCATAGTTCATCAGGCAGCAGATGGTCTGTCGCAAGAACAACTGGCGTATCGACCTGAAGTTGGCTCGAACTCGATTGCTTGGCTGGTTTGGCATCTGACTCGTATTCAAGACAGTCACCTGAAGAACGTTGTTCAGCTTCAAGAAGCTTGGCTCACTGAGGAATGGTCGGAACGATTCGGAATGTCCGAATCAACAACAATCGCCTTCGGTGATGGCCCCGAAGAGGTCGCCGCTATGCGTCCGCCCCACGCGATCCTGCTCGGTTACCACGACCGCGTTGCGAGCCGAGTTCTAGATTATCTGCCAACAGTAGACGCTACTGAATTAGATCGAATTGTTGACACCAAGTACGATCCGCACGTTAAGGCTGGTATCCGGCTCATGAGCGTCGTCCAAGACAACACTCAACACGCCGGTCAGGCACGCTATATACGAGGAATGATCGAGCGACTCGGGATTTGAATGTAGATCTGATCCATCCGATAAACGGCTGCGTGACAACCAAGATATTCTGTCGTCCAAACTGCCCGCCGGGTCGACGGACAAAGCCTGAAAATCGAGTGCATTTCGACTCGATTTCAGACGCCCAACGACACGGCTTTAGAGCATGCAAAGTTTGTAAGCCTAGCGTTCCGGCTGATGGCAAAGAGTGGAGATCGAGAACCAAGTCCTAGACGCTCCAGGAATTGCTTACCGTTTTTACTGTTGGCGAGATGGTGTCGGCGAGTTCCATGATCGACGCGAACACCTCGTTGTGGATCGGGCGTGCTACCCACTCAAGTCGAAGCTCTTCCGACTCCCAGTATGAAACTACTTCGATATCTGCTGATGAGTCGTTGTTGAATGGCGTAAGCATCGCTGCCTGAATAAATCCTGGCTGTTCCGACATTGTCGATATCCACGGATCGTTGATAGCAGTGCCTAGTGCCTCGGCTTTGCCGGATTTTGGTGTCAGGTAAACGTGAAGAGTAATCATGAATTAAGTCTTGAGCTTGGAATTGTGTAAACGGTAAAACCGTAACTACGAAATGCTGCGGCCGGCGATCTTTACCCGGGTTCGATACAGCGATGTTGAAGCCGTCATGTATAGCGTCTTCAGGTCATCATCACCCCACGTAAAATTCGCCGTGACCTCTGGAACCTGAATTACACCTAGAGCAGTAACATCGGAAGCATATACGTGAATACCGCCCGGACCAGTACAGTAGAGATTGCCTTCACTGTCGAGCTTCATCCCATCGCAACCTCCATCGCCTTGACCCTCAGGAACAGCCCAAACATCTCCACCCGAGATGCTGCCGTCATCAGCAACATCGAATACACGGATGTGACCGTGATCGGTGTCATTGATAAACAACTGTTTTTCGTCTAGCGAGAAAGTCAGCCCGTTTGGTTGCCCAAAATCCGAGGCGAGCAACGAAACTTCGCCCGAATCGGGATCAATGCGATAGACACCCTGAAAGTCTAAATCTTGCTCGCGGAGCAGACCAAAGCCATCCATTCGTCCATAAGTTGGGTCTGAGAAGTAAATAGCACCGTCCGATTTCACAATGACGTCGTTCGGGCTATTCAGTTCTTTACCGCCGTAGTGCGAAGCTAAAATCGTAATCGAGCCGTCATGCTCTTCGCGGGTGACGTCACTACTGGCGTGAGCACACGAAACCAGCCGCCCCTCAAGATCGAAGTAGTGGCCGTTCTGCTTGTTGCTCGGCTGTCGAAACTTCGTTGCACCATTGGCTTCCGACCATTTGGGAACGATATCGCCGGGCATGTCACTGAAGACCAGTTCTTTGGTCTTAGCGTTCCACATCGCACCTTCGGTGAAGATGAATCCAGTCGCCAACTGCTCCAACGGAGCTTCATTACCGACAACTTGCCTGAAACGTTCATCTCTGATTTCTATGCTCAATGGATACTCCTCAGCTATCTTTAGCTACTTGCGTAGCAACCAATTCACGGCGTTACTGAGCAGCTTTTGTACTGGATCCTGCTGCAAAACACTCAGCCTGTGGCCATTCGCAAGGTAAGCAACCCGTCCCTTGCCGTACTCATGTGAGTAGCCTGAAGCCGACTGCCGACCATCTTCACCCTGACTCACAGAGAACAGATCGACTCGTTCCTTGTCGAACCAGATGAAGTGCTGCTCGTCATCGATTTCGTAGCTTTCTACCCCTGCGGTGATCGGGTGAGTAGTGTCGGTAATTTCAACACTGAAGTGTTGGAACGGCGGATGGAATTGAAAGTAACCGGCTACGGTGCGGCGGTAGCCACCATCCCATGGATAATTCCATGCTGAATTGTGCATGACAAGGAACGATCCGCCGTTGAGAACGAACTGCTCAATCGCTTCCTCCTGATGAGGCTGCATCCAGCGAACTGGATCGGCGTCGTGCCCATTCGGCCAGTCCATGCCATCTCTAAGGAACACCAGAAGTTTCGCACCATCAAGAAGATCGGCATTAATCGACCCGAAGTCATCGGTGTAGTGAACGCTGAGCCCGGCACCTTCGAGTACTGGTCCTATACCAGCATGTGCCTCTTCGGCTTTGTGATATCGGTCGCCACCAAGAAATACAGCGTCTGCCATTTTTTGTCTCCGTCAATTGTTTAGTCGTTTGCTCGTCAGCTAGGGGCAAGTCGGCAGATCATACGCCTGTTTTATTGCCTAGAGACCGGATCAACTTGTGAGGAATCTTCGGATCACCTAATCTGAACTGACAACGGGTAGAGCAAGGGGAAGTTTGATGATTCGAATCTCAGGTGGGCGTATCGAAATACGAGTTCCCAAAATCCCACGCCCGTTCCCGCCAAGCGTTTATGCAACTACTGTCTGGCCATTTGTGTTCTACGAACCGCAAGTGTGGAACGACGAATGTGTTCAACGTCACGAACGTTACCACTGGATTGATCAGATTCGATGGCTCGTAATTCCGTGGCTCATCGTCTACTTTGTTTTGTCGATCAAATACGGGGGTGGTAGAGCGCATCCATTTGAGAAGCCTGCGTACGCTATCCAAGACGATTGCAACGTAACATCACCCAAACGTGCACCAAAGAGTTAACGCCCTTTAATGGGCGTGTGGTGATATTCTCAAGGTAGACGTATATTTTCAATTCGACGATTAACCAAGAGTCGATCCACAGAATGATAGCCGATCCGGTCGAAATAGCCGGATTGTTTCGCGCAGACGAACATCGCTGCGACGAGCTTGAGAGCCCTTATGACAAAGACCTTCCGCAACGATCGGCGTAGTGTCGCGATCATCGCCCACGTAGACCATGGCAAGACCACACTGGTCGATGCCATGCTTAAGCAGTCCGGTTCAGTTGCCACTTACAAAGAGCTCGAAGAACGGGTGATGGACAGCACTGACCTTGAGAAGGAAAAGGGCATCACCATCCTTGCCAAGAACACTGCTGTTCGGTGGGGCGACACCAAGATCAACATCATCGACACTCCAGGTCACTCCGATTTTGGTGGTGAGGTTGAACGCGGGTTAGCTATGGTCGATGGAGTTCTGCTGCTTGTCGACGCCAGTGAAGGCCCATTGCCACAGACTCGATTTGTGCTGCGTAAGGCTCTCGAGGCTAAGCTCTCGGTAATTCTGGTTATCAATAAGATCGATCGACCAGATGCACGAATTCCTGAAGTGCTCGATGAAGTCTATGAACTGTTCATCGACCTAGATGCATCCGAAGAACAGATCGACTTCCCGATTATCTACACGGTTGCTCGAGACGGCTTGGCAACAATGGATCTAGATGTTCCCGGAACTGATCTGACACCGTTATTCGAACTCATTCTAGAGAATATCGCTCCACCTTCTTTTGACGACGAGCACCCACTTCAGGCACATGTGACCAACCTTGATGCCTCGCTTTATCTGGGGCGATTGGCGATTTGCCGTATTCACCAAGGCACTATTCGGAAAGATCAGATCATTTCGCACTGTCGAGTGGATGGAACAATTGTTCAGGCGAAAATTACAGAGCTATACATCACTGAAGGCCTTGAACGAGTCAATGCTGAAGAAGCTAGTGCTGGCGAAATTATCGCTGTCGCAGGAATGCCTCTGATCACCATTGGTGAAACTATCGCCGATCTAGAAGACCCACGTCCACTTCCGGTGATTCGAATCGACGAACCCAGTCTTTCTGCAACAATCGGTATCAACACCTCTCCGCTGACGGGCCTCGATGGCAAGAAGCTGACTGCTCGGATGATTCAGGATCGCCTTGAGAGAGAATTGGTCGGTAACGTTTCAATCAAAATTCTACCTTCCGATCGGCCTGATACGTGGATATTTCAGGGCCGCGGTGAGCTCCAACTCGCGGTACTCGTTGAAACTATGCGCCGTGAAGGATTTGAACTCACGGTTGGAAAGCCCGAAGTAGTTACGAAGATGGTTGATGGCAAATTACACGAGCCGATGGAACGACTCGCTGTTGACATCAACGAAGACCACCTCGGTAGCGTCACCCAGATGCTTGCCCACCGTAAAGGTAGGATGATGAACATGGTGAACCACGGTCAGGGACGAGTCCGCATGGACTTCGTCATCCCTGCTCGTGGTCTTATCGGATTTCATAATGATTTTGTGGTAGAAACTCGTGGCGCAGGTCTTGCTCACCACGTATTTGAAGGCTACGAGAGATGGCAAGGCGAGATGCGTTCTCGCCCGACGGGCAGCCTAATATCTGACCGCCGCGGAGTGACTACGACCTACTCACTGCTTAGTGCGCAGGAGCGCGGACAACTGTTTGTACCGGTAGGAACAGAGGTTTACGAAGGTATGATCATCGGTGAGAACCCACGTCCTCAGGACATGGATCTTAACGTAGTGAAAGTCAAGAAGCAGACCAACATGCGTTCTGCCGGAGCAGATCATGCTCAGCACTTGGACACACACAAGCACATGACACTGGAAGAAGCTCTCGAGTTCATGATGGATGATGAGTGCTTGGAAGTTACGCCGAGCTTCGTTCGAGTTCGAAAGAACGTTCTCGACCAAAACAAGCGCGGTCGGTCGAAGAGTGCGAAGAACCTCACAGCGGTTTAATATGCCGTCGCCGGTCTAATTGCCCCAACCGGTTTACTAGATTTTCAAAGCCGCCTCGTAGATATATCTGCGAGGCGGCTTTTTTTGTTCAGAATTCTTAACATCCGCTTGTTCAGTCTTGCGAGCGGTTGTTCATAGGTTCATTCTTTCCACTCAGAGTGTGCGATAGCTCGATGTCAGAAATTCAGAGGAAAGAAAACAATGCTCGAACGATTCTTGGTTCCGGAAAAAGACCGTGTATTCGTACGACCCGAAAGAATGCTCGCCGCAACCACTGAAATCTTCGAGAAGTGTGGACAGTCACCAGAAGACGCTGCACTATCGGCCGAAGTACTTCTGACCAGCGATCTGCGAGGGTGCGAGTCACACGGCGTTTCGAATCAGCTTCGTGTTTATGTGCAGATGTACGCTGATCAAGAGATCAACCCGACTCCTAACGTTCGAGTCACTCGCGAGACCGATGTGACTGCAAACCTCGATGGCGATACAGGTCTTGGGCTACACGTTCTGCCAAAAGCTATGGAAATGGCGATCGAGAAGGCCGAAAAACACGGTATGGGGGCAGTGACTGTGCACAACTCCCGACACATAGGCATGTTGGCATACCACTCGATGATGCCGCTCAAACACGACATGATCGGCGTGACCACTTCAGCCGGAAATCCACTGACGATGGTTCCTACTCACGCCGGTGAGAAGATGTTTGCCACGAATCCGTGGGCGTGGGCGGCTCCGGCTCGTAACGAAGCACCATTTGTATTCGATGTGGCAACCACGCAGGTGGCAGGAAACAAACTGCGACTCGCCGAACGCATCGGTGCGCCTATGGACCCTGCGTGGATAGCTGACTCGGAGGGAACACCTATCATGGAAGCAGGTCCACTTCCAGATGACTACATGATTCTTCCGTTCGGTGGTACTCGCGAGCAGGGATCGCACAAGGGGTATGGATTCGCCGCTATGTCGGAGATCATGGCACCGATTCTTTCTGGAATGGGCCCCGGTTTTCTGATGCCTAAATCACCACGAACGATCATGGGTCACTATGTACAGGCGATCAAGATCGATGGGTTCATTGATCCTGAGCAGTTCAAGGATGATATGGATAGGTTTCTGGGTGGCCTGAGGAACGCCAAGCCGGCTCCTGGACATGATCGAGTTGTCTACGCCGGACTCCCCGAGGCCGAAGAAGTAGCGATTCGTGAAAAAGACGGTATTCCGTACCACCGAGAAGTGATCCAATGGTTCGAGTCGATCAAGGCTGAACTCGGTCTGGGCTACGATCTGATTTAGAGAGAGCGTCACCTGAGTCGCCCCCTCTCTCTATGCAAGTAGGGAGCGGGGGCGACTCAGGCTTCTAAGTTACCGAGATAATCACGACGGCGCCTACAACCATGCCGGCTGATATTAGTTTCAAGATCATGTCGGGTCGTGTGAACTTTTCGTAAATCAGGCTTGGTGCTAACCATGCGCCAAGTACACTCATACTGAACACGAAAATTGGTCGTGCACCACCTAATGACGATACAAGCGCGATTGGTCCTTTGCCGATCGCATACGTGACCAACAAGTGTCCATTGAACGGCATGATGCCTTCGGCCATGATTAGCCAAGGAGCTTGCTTTGGCTGTTTCAGGAAACTACCCAACCTTCGAAGCACGGCGGGTCGGGCAAAAACAAGCCACATCACAGTGAACAGCCCGGTTCCTCGTAGCGAAACGATGTGGATGGTCGAGAGATCGTCCACGATTGATTTTGTGATGAGTTGAGAACTCGCCATTAACAGCGCTCCCACGGCGAGCAGTAGGAATATCGGTTGGAACCCTACCTTGCCGTTTGAAGAGAGCGATCCGATTCGTACTGATGCCAGGATGCTGCCGCCGACCGCGAGCAGGACTGCGGTCCAGTGAAGTGCGCTCAGTGCCTCGCCGAATATCAACCAAGCCAGAAGAGCTACGTAGATTGGCGAGGTTTGCATTGCTGGGATGACGCGGGATGGATCTTCTCGCTTCAACATCCAGAACATGAAAATCAGCGTGAACGCTTGAAGAACCCCGATAGACCACGCCTTTGCGAGGATTTCGAATTCGACGCCTACTGGAAAATTGAACAGTAAAACAGTGGCCCCGAGTAATCCCTGGCTGCCCCCGACAAAGAGATTGAAGCTCGGCAGCCCAAGACCGAAACCTGACAACACCCGCTTATCGATGAGTGTGACGAACGAGAAAAGTAACGGGTTGGCAAGTGCAGCGATAATCCAAAGTTCCAAAGGTTATTTGCCATCCCATGTTTCGGCTTGTTTGAAACTGATTAGTGTTTCGAGGTGATCCCAGATGTCTTTTGAGAGATAGATCAAGGCATTTGAATTAGTAGCGATCATTCGGAAAGAGACAGCTTTCACATCTGAGGTTGACGGCAACGGATTTGACATGCGGGGATTCTAGACCTGTAGCCAATCAATGGGTCATCGCAGCAAGTACAAATAGCGTTATTCATTTGAATGAATATCAAGAGACGAGACATCACGCTTAGCTGCCCATTTCTCATAGAGTGGCCGACGAAATTCGGTCGATTGAAAAACAAGCGTCCACACCATTAACACACCTTAGGAAACCCTGTCAACACCTTACGGGTTACTAGAGTGATTCCGTGTTTATGGGGAGATCACGGTCTAGTTACGAGGATTTATGGGAATGACAAAAATATTTTCGATAGCTCTGGTATTGACTCTGGTGAGTATCATCACCGTAGTCGGAACTGCCAGTGCATCCGCTAAAGGCGTAGACAAACAGCCAATCGACCTTTCGGCTACATTGTTTGTTACCGGGCTTACCCCACCGGTAACCAATTTGAACTCTGGCTGGTCAACGATTGCGAGTGAAACTCTTCAGGGCAATACTCTGGTTACAGTGAACGCTGGACCTGCGATTCTTGGCAGCACGGTTATTTCTGCTGCACAGAGCTCCCGCGAACAGTTCACGTCGTTCAATCTTGCAGAAGCGACTGTCATAAAGGGCAAGTCTAAGGGTACTTTCTACCTGACCAGCTATTTCACCGGCGATGTTCTGGTGGTTGGTGACTACGACCTGAAGGTTTCTAGCTCTGTTGGATGCCAGATATCTGGTGTAGGCAACTGGAAGACGAAGGCTGCTGACAGCATTATTGCTGGACACGGTGACATCACTGTTTGCACTAACTGGATTTGGTTTGGTCCGTCTCCAGAATGGGGTGGAACATTCATGACAAATGTCTCGGTGACTGGTGCTGCTGCACTGCTTGACTAGATAGTCGATATTGTCTCCTTGGGGAACTCCCTATCCGATGTGTTCATTGGATAGGGAGTTTTCGCGTCTGGCGTTAGCTTTGGGCGTCATCGGATGACTTGGTCGCTAGCTGCAATCTTGTTCGAGCAGGGCGTGACTTGGTCGCACTTGGGTTCTAATATCTGTGGGAATGACACATAGCAGCGGCTCCATCTTCTCCCTCACCCCCAAATCGCTCGGCTAGGATGTACTTCGCTTGGGAAGTGTGATCAAGACTACGGAGATTGATGGATATGGTTGAACGGTTGGGGCGGCTTGAGGGGAAGGTGGCGATTGTTACGGGGGCGGGGACTCGTGGCGAGGGGGTTGGTAACGGGAAGGCGGCGGCTACTTTGTTTGCCCGTGAGGGGGCGAGGGTTGTTTTGGTCGATTTGGAGATCGATCGGGCGAAAGAGACGCTTGCTGATATCGAGGCAGGGGGTGGTATCGCCTCAGCTTTTCAAGCTGACGTTACGAGCGACGAGCAGTGCAAAGCACTCGCCGATTTCGCAGCGGCACAATACAGTCGACTGGATATCTTGGACAACAACGTCGGCAACAGCCATAGTGCAACCGTCACGGAGATCGACCCTGCCGACTGGGATTCGATTATGGAATTGAACGTGAAGAGCATGATGCTCACATCACGTCACGCCATCCCCTTGATGAAAGAAACCGGCGGAGGATCGATCATAAATATCGCCTCGATCGCCGGACTGCGAGCATCGAAATCGACCGTATACACAGCATCTAAAGCCGCAGTGATAGGTCTCACAATATCGATGGCAGGGGATCACGGTCGAGAGGGAATTCGGGTCAACGCCATATCGCCGGGTCCGGTATTCACCCCGATGGTTGCGTGGCGGTTATCGGACGAAATGCGGGCTCACCGTCGCAACACCACCGCACTCGGAACGGAAGGTACACCGTGGGACGTTGGCTGGGCTGCGGTGTACTTGGCGAGCGACGAATCGCGCTGGGTCACGGGAACGGTGCTGACAGTCGATGGGGGATCGTCGATATTGTCGAGGCACGCGTACACGGACGCGGAAATGAATGAGTAGTGGAGAAAACAAATTGAGTCGGATGGCGTATGGCGAAGTGGCGGGCGTGGGGAAGCCTGTTTCGAAGATAGTGATGGGGACGTTGGGGGCTAAAGAAGTCGATCAGGCATCACCATTATTCGACGAGTTCGTTTCGCAGGGTGGTAACTGCTTCGACACGGCGCGTCATTACGGAGTGGCGGAGAGCTGGTGTTTGGCGAGTGGATGCGGCGTGAGGGCGTTCGTGACGAGATGGTGGTGATAACCAAGGGTGCGCACACGCCGAACTGCAATCCAGAATCGGTGACTTCGCAACTGCTTGAGAGTATGGATCGGCTACAGGCCGATTTTATTGATATTTATTTCCTTCATCGAGACAATCCAAACGTACCGGTCGGTGAGTTCGTCCACGTGTTGAACGAGCACCGTGACGCAGGGCATATCGGCGTATTTGGCGGGTCGAACTGGAGCTTAGATCGGGTGGACGAGGCGAACGAATATGCGGCTCGTAACGGGGTTGCAGGGTTCACCGTATTGAGTAATCACATGAGTTTGGCTCGTATGGTCGAAGCTCCGTGGGATGGGTGTTTGGCGGCATCTGATGCTGCTTCACGCGAATGGTTATTTGAACGTGAAATGCCGTTGTTTCCGTGGTCGGCGCAGGCACGTGGGTTCTTCGTAGATGGTAAGGCAGCGCTTGAGAATTTTACTGATCCTGAGTTGGTTCGATGCTGGTACAGCGACGACAACTTCGAACGGTTGAAACGGGTGCGGGATATGGCTGCTCGGCAGGACGTGGCGACGATAAGCGTTGCGTTGGCTTATGTGTTGCGTCAGCCGTCGCCGACGTTCCCGTTGATAGGTCCACTATCGGTCGAGGAGGTTCGGAGTTCGATGGCTGCTTTGGACGTTGAACTTTCCATCGAAGACCTGCGGTGGCTGAACTTAGAGGATTAGCTTTTAACGGGTGGACTAGCGTTAGGCGTTAGCTCCGGGCGTCATCGGATGACTTAGTCGCACTCTCTGTGTACCTCGGAAAGGCTTTTTCACTAGGGATGTGAGAGTCGTTTATCGATTTGCTCTGACGGGTGGGTTGGGGCTTTGATTGTTACGCCCAGAATGGCTGCGCCTGCCATGATTGCAACTCCGACCCACCATATGCTGTCGTACGAGCCTGAACGGTCGTAAACGTAGCCTGCCGCGGGCGCACCGATTGCCCCGATGATTAGGGTGACAGGCATGATAACGCCACGGATGGCACCTAGATGTCCACGTCCGAAGTATTCCGCCCAAATGTAGTTTTGAAGAAACATCATCCCGCCAATACCGAGTCCGAAGACCGCCATCGAAAGGAATACCAGCGGGAAGGTATTTGCGTAGATCGTAATCACACCCGATATCGAGAGCAAAGCGAATCCGATCGCCCCCAAAACTCGACCCGGTATTCGGTTGGCAAGATAGCCCATAGCGAACGTGCTAGCCCCAGCGGCTACTGCATCGAAAGCTGTAGCGATGGCGATTTTGCCGGGATCGACACCTCGATCAACGAAGGCAGGAATACGGTGTACGCCTATCGTTCCGAGCGCCAATGCGACACCAGTAAAGACGACTACTAACTTCCAGAAAACCACCGAGTGAACCGCTTCACTGGTAGTCCACGAAATTTCAGGTGATCGCTTGCCTTCAGACTCTTCTCTTCTCAGAAGATCAGCCGGAGTATCACCATCGGGGAGAAGTCCAATGTCTTCCGGTTCCCTACGAAGAAATATCAAAGCCACAGGGACGATTGCGCCGACACCGAGTCCTGCCAGTGCGACCCATGCCATTCGCCAGCCCCAGAGATCGATGAACACCTGTGTGAGTGGTACGAATATGAGCGCACCTATCGGGATTCCGAGTGATGAGAACGCGATTGCTTTGGCGCGGTTTCGTCTGAACCATTTGACTACGGGTACTGATGTTACGAGGGCGCCAGGGCCACCCATTCCTACCAAGCCCATTACGGCGAATAGTGCGACCAGTTGCCATCCGGAATCGATGAACGATATTCCGACCATTGCTACGCCGACTATTAGCGCAGCTACAGGGAGCAATATCCGGGCGCCGACTTTGTCGATTAGGGGTCCGATTATGGGGCTGGTGAGTGCGCTGGATAGCTGGCGGACTGACGATGCCCAACCAAAGGTTGATCGACCGATGCCTAGTTCTTCGCCCATCGGATTAATGAAAAGTCCGAAGTTCAGGGAGCCCATCGCCATGCTGGCGGATGTTCCGACTGCCATTACCGCGACGATTGTCCAGCCGTAAAAGAATCTGCGTGGCTTGACGGAAGAAGGCTGATGTTCAGATGTGGGTGGGTTCAAAGTTTGGCAGGCGCGTGACTGATCGGACGAAGTTGTTGATTGCTGTCAGTTTACGCCTGAGTGAGTTCGAATCAGGCAATAGTTTTCGTTGCATAGTGGTGATGATTTGGTCACTGGTGAGCGGGGCGTTAGTCGCGCTCGTCATTTGATGTGCGCTGAATTATTTGCCATATCGATAGCGTTGTTGCATATTGTTGGCGCAGGCAGCAACAGTATGTGTGTGATGTCTGCTATTACCGAGACACTAGCAATTGATTTTTGAATCTTGGCCATGGAAACGCGAACTAAAAAGACGCTCTGCGTCGTTGGACCGCCGACGATCTCAAAAACGGTGGATGGAATCATCATTTTTCGCAGTCGAGCAAGATCTTTTTGTCTCTGCTTTTGCTATTCGAAAACTGTTGGAATCGAAAAAGATTTCTGATGAAGTCGAATCATTGTCTCTGGTTGCAACGATATTCAAATCAACTGGGCGAGTTGTTGATTTTATGAGCCGTCATAAAATCGACAAACTGTACGACCTTGAACATCCAGTGACGGCCGATATTAGTGTTCGCAAATTTTGCGACCAACTTATCCACAGCTTTGTGTTTGAAACAGAGTTGTCTGACGATGGCGGATTGAGTGGTATTTACTTTTCTTCCGATAATTTGAAACGGACTGAACTTATTTATGTCCGATTGATCGAAATTATTGACGTCATAGAACGGGTAGCAGAAGACGATGTTGTTTCTGCTATGTGGCTACGTGATCCGAAAAGTGGCGAGAGTAAAGTAGTTCGGAAATCGAACCGATTGAGGTTAACCGCTGAAGAGTAATTTTGCAGCGTAGGATCGGTTTATGTGGCTAATAAGGGAGGCGTGCGTGTGTCAAGAAAACGAGTGAATTCACGAGAGTGGGGTGAGAGTTTTGTTGCTGCATTGGTGGCGACGGAGCCGATGAAGGTTCGAGGTGTTGTTCGGGAATGGGCCGCTGAGAACAAGGAAGCATTGTTCGATCTAACGGTTGAGGGCTTGGATTGGCAAGCGGACCTGTGGGAGCAGCGGATAGCGGAGAATGGTCAGGAAGTCGCTGAACGCATGTTTCAAGACATGCATGGCAAGCTGAGTGACAAATTCTATGATTTGGTGCTTGAAATTGTTGCTACTCAGGCTAAAGACGATAGAGGAAATTCGATTAGACGGATTCCTATCGAACATATCAGTCCGTATGCAAAATCTATCGAGGACGACCACGAGGACGACCACGACGACTGGGATGACGACGATGATGACGATGGACGTTCATCGAACGATGATCGATCGGATTCAATGAATCCTAATAATGATTCGTATCAGGACTCCGCGGACAATCGTTCGGATCAGATGAATCCCAACAACGATGCGTACGGATCGTCGCGTCGGTAGAAATCGAGTTGCGGGGTCAACGCGGTCGTGTTCTACCAGCCGCTGCTATCCAACACTCGCCCTGCTACTACGCTGAGTTTTGCGACTAGCGTTGGGTCTCTGTGTTCAGGCGATGTTGCGATGGCGTGTTCGAGTGAGGTGTGAGCGCCTGATTCGAAGGGTGCTTCGAGGGCGGCGAGTTTGGGGACCAGCGCCTTGATTAGTTGTTTGGCGTGGACGGTGTTGGTTTTGAGGACTTCGAGAATGGACGCTGTGGAGACGTTTTCGTGTCCGGTGTGCCAGCAGTCGTAATCGGTGACCATTGCGACGGTTGCGTAGGCGAGTTCGGCTTCTCTCGCTAGTTTAGCTTCTGGCATGTTGGTCATGCCGATAACGTCGCAGCCCCAAGATCGGTAGAGTTCGGATTCGGCTCGGCTGGAGAATTGGGGCCCTTCCATCGTGAGGTAAGTGCCACCGACCGCGTAGTTTAGTTTCAGTTCGCTGGCAGCTTCAGCAATGGCACCTTGGGTGGTTGAGCAGATGGGGTCGGCCATGCTGACATGCGCTACGAATCCTGTACTAAAGAACGATTTTTCGCGTGCGAAGGTGCGGTCGATGAACTGGTCGACGAGAACGAAATCGCCGGGTTTGTGTTCTTCCTTGAGAGATCCGACTGCTGAAAACGAGACTATGCGGTCGACTCCAGCTCGTTTGAGTGCTTCGATGTTGGCTCGGTAGTTGATTTCGGTCGGTGGAATGCGGTGTCCACGTCCATGCCGGGGGAGGAAGACGAGTCGGTGTCCTTCGAAATCGCCGATGAGGAGTTCGTCGGAGGGTTGCCCGAAGGCGGATTCAATCTTGATCCATTGAGCGTTCTCGAAACCGTCGATGTCGTAGAGGCCGGTGCCGCCTATGATGCCGATTGCGTTTTTTGTTTGGTTGGGCATGGTGGGATTGTAGCTGCGGCTGCTGGTCGGAGGGTTCGCTGAATGCAGATTCGACTTTGTTTGGCGTTAGGCTCCGGGCGTCATCGGATGACTTGGTCGCACGCTGCATGCTCCGCAAGGGTGCGCGTTCTCGAAGCCGTCGATGTCGTAGAGGCCGGTGCCGCCGATGATTCCGATGGCGTTGTTGATTTGGTTTGGCATGTGTTTTGGGGTGCTTGCCTCTTTCCGTTGCAAGGGATAGAGGGGGCATGAGTTGCGAGTAGATATCTGGTACCGAGGGTGGGACTCGAACCCACACGTCCGTGAGGACAGAGGATTTTAAATCCGCCGTGTCTACCATTCCACCACCCCGGCACGAGATGTATCGACCCCGTAGAGTCGTGTTCTATTGTCGCGAACTATGGCGGGAATACTAGAGGGCTTAGGTGTTAGGTATTCCATATCGGGACGCGAAAACGCCGATTCCATTTGACCTTTCTGGAGGGTATTCCAGAGATGTCATCAGAAACCGGCGTTTTCGAAATTACTGTTTTACTTGCTTGTGCCTTTATGCAACTTTTCGATACTGGGTTAGAGTTTCGTGCTTCCTAGTGCGTTCATCTGCTGATGTTGCAGAGCATGTGCGCTGTTCGATGCAGACTGAACACGGGTTGCTTGAATTTCTATTTTCAGTTTGTGGAAGTTGTTTCAGGCTTTTGCGTTTGGGAGCACTCGCTTGATTAGTGCGTATGCTTGTGCTTTGCACACTGGCTCCTAACTAGGCTGTAGCCTCCGATTTGTTGGCACCTACTGCGTCGGACAGTTCTCGGGCTAGATCGTCGAGAGTCTGTGACGAGGCGATGAGTTCTTCGATTTGTGCGTTCATCTGTTCAGCAGATGCGGACATTTCTTCCGAGTTAGCACTGTTCTCTTCAGCGATGGATGCAACTGAGTCGAGCGACTTGTTCACCTCATCGCTAGTTATGTTCATCTGTTGAGCAGCATCTGAGCTTTCCTGCGTGCTGACGTTGACCCGTTCAATGATTTCTACCATTTCGGTCGATGACGTCTGAACTTCGGAGGACTTCGAAGCGATTTCCTCGATCTGTTTGCTTACGCTTTCGACTGATTCCATGATCTGTCCGAGTGCTTCACCAGCTTCGGCGGTCAGTTCAGTTCCTTTGCGCACTTCTTCTGTACCGGATTCCGCCGCTGTTACTGAATCTTCAACGCCCTGTTGGACGCCTTCGATGAGGCCAGCGATTTCTGATGTCGCACTTGTGACACGTTCTGCCAACTGGCGAACTTCATCGGCAACAACTGCGAACCCACGACCCTGCTCACCGGCTCGTGCTGCCTCAATGGCTGCGTTGAGTGCGAGAAGGTTGGTCTGTGCCGCAATGTCGTCAATTACAGAGACGATTTTGCCGATTTCGGCGGACTGTGTACCCAATTTCTGGATGACAGTTCCGACCGATTCAACTGCCGTAGAGATTCGGTTCATGCCTTCAACAGTTTTGTTGACGGTATCTGCTCCGTGCTCTGCTGACGTGCGGGCCGTCTTTGCCTCTTCGAGTGCAGACTGTGCGTTTGCAGAAACCTCATTTGCAAGCGTGGACATATTGCCAACGAGAGTATTCGCTGTGGCAACGGCCGCTGCCTGCTCGGCTGTTCCGGATGTGATTTTAGCAATAGCGTCGTTCAGTTCTTTCATCGAATTTGTCGTCGACTGAACGTTCTCTGCCTGATTGGTTGCGCCCGAAGCGATTTCCTGGCTGGCAGATGCGATGTGTTGGGTTGCTGAACCTGCTTGTTCGGCGGTGTGTGACATTTCGCTGCTTGATTCAGCAACTGACTTTGCGGCGATAGTAACCTTGTCGACAACTATTTGGATCTGATCTGTCAGTCCCTGGATGTATCGATCCATGATGATCGCCTGGTCGAACATGGCGAGTGCAGAAATTGAGCCAAGGATCCTCTTCGATGAAGTCTTGCTGAGGCGCAAGTGCTTCGTGATCATTGGGTAGAGGACTATCTCGTAGAAACGATATGACGAGATGTACCACTGTGGTGTGACACCGATCTGGGCGTGCCTGTCACCAATCAACTGGCGGTACTTGATGTATGCCTCGTCTGGATATCCGCTGAACCATGCGAGCATGTATCCGGCCTGCGCTCGCTCAAGAGTTGCTCGAACTGACCCATTTCCGGAAACAACGCTAGAGAATTCTGGGTTTGCAAATTGTGGGTCATAGAATTTGGTGGCGAATTCGCCAGCAATTTTCTCTGCCCAAGGCTTGAGCTTTTCTAGTGCACGAGCGTCTTCTGCAGTGATTCCAAGATAGTCGAGTCGACTCTTGAATTCAGCCATGTTTACGGTTCCGGCCTTGGAACCATTGTCGTTATTCATTCTGGTTTACCCCCCCCCTGTGCGACCAATAATCGGTCGATCCTGTGACTTGTTGGTATCGGATCGATGACGGTAGCTGTTCACTTAATGGCGATCTACCGAAATATCTTGATACTGAACCTCACTAGAATTTACTTTTACGCATATTCCTCGCGAAAAGTAGGGGAATTGTTCCGCAGCGTAACGCGAATTAATGACACAGCGTGCTGGGATGGAATTACCTGTGAAAATCACGTGGGGCGTGTGGGTAAGTGATTCACGCAATTAAAAACTCTGGAGATGAGTGAGTTGAAGGAACGAGATTTTACGAACGTATTGAGCTAAACCCCCTGTCGGTTTAGGTCGTCTATACGCGCAAAATTGATCGTAAATCTGTCAGTATTGCGCTCAGAGTTTTATCATCGTGCGTTTCTGCATATATACGCACAAGCGGTTCTGTTCCTGACATTCGGACGACCGCCCATGAACCGCCAGCAAGGTTAAAACGCACGCCGTCACGCCGGTCATCTGACTCTAGCGCTAGCCCGCCGAGTGTTTTTGGGGCTGCTGACAAAACCTTATTGGCTAAATTGGAGCGCTCAGATTCGTCGTAGGAAATATCGATACGACGGAAGGTGTGAGGGCCTACGAGTGTGTGTAGATCTGATAAAAGCTCCGATGGTTTCCTGCCGCTCATTACCATGGCTTCTAGGAACAGCAGGCCTGAAAGCGAGCCATCACGTTCAGGTACGTGTCCTTTGAAGGCGTATCCGCCGCTTTCCTCGCCACCCATAGAACAGCCATTATCGACCATGGTTGGGCCGACGAATTTGAAGCCGACGGATGTACGGAATACAGGTGCTCCGTAGTGAGCCGATAGCTTGTCGACCATTGACGACATAGTGATTGTGCAGGCAACTCCTCCGCGCTCGTTTCGTCGTCCCATGAAGTGATCGGTGAGTAGAGAGAAGACTTCGAGGGTTGAGAAATATCGGCCGTTTTCATCGACTATTCCGACACGGTCGGCGTCGCCATCGAGTGCAATTCCAACGTCAGCACCTGACTTCCGGACAGCATATGATAGCGGCTTTAAATTGTGTTCGATCGGTTCTGGCTGATCCATGCCGGGGAAGTTCGGGTTGTGCTCTGATCGAATTTCGGTGACTTGAATAACACCGCCAGCGAGCACCTTTGAGATGATACCGGCACCTGAACCGTGCATGGCATCGACTACTACCTTTAGGGGTTTAGCCTTGATGGGAGCGACATCAATTACCCTGTGTAGTTGCTCGAGGTAGGGGCCGATTACGTCAAAGGTTGTGTTGGTAGCTTGCTTACCGCGTTGGTTAGAAGGTTTGCCGTCGAGTACTTCGGCTAGGTGCTTTTCGATCTGGGCTACTTCGGCAGGAGTAGCTGATCCGCCGGCAGAGGACTTCACCTTGAAGCCGTTCCATTCGGGTGGATTGTGGCTTGCGGTGATCATTATGCCGTTTGCTGCAGAGTGATCCACAACTGCAAAGCTACAAGCTGGCGTCGGTGCCGCTACATCGAACATGTGGGTTTCGATGCCGTAACTGTTCACTACGTCGGCTACGGCTTTTGCGAATCGTGGTGATCCGTATCGAGTATCGAAGCCTACGACGAGGCCTTGATCTGATCGGCTAGTGGCTATGAGATTTCTGGCGACTGCCTCGGCGCACGCTCGAACGTTAGAGAAAGTGAAATCATCGGCAATGATCGCCCGCCAGCCGTCTGTTCCGAACTGGATATTTGGACGTTCATTCATATGATGAGTTCCCTTTCGGTCGTTTCGTTAAAGTCTGCGGGGCAGGCCGTGACAATAAATTCACAATAATCCTGCCCCACGGTAATTCTAATGTTCGTTCGAAGTCTGGCTCTTTAGAGCTTCAACTCGATCAAGTTTCTCCCAAGGGAGATCCAGATCGTCTCGTCCGAAGTGACCGTACGCAGCGGTCTGCTGGTAGATCGGTCGTCGTAGATCGAAGTGATCTATGATCGCTTGAGGTCGCAGATCGAAGTTGGATTTTACCAGTTCGACCAATTCATTTTCCGGTCGTTTACCGGTGCCCTTGGTATCGATCTGAATCGAGATCGGGGTCGAGACTCCGATGGCGTAGGAAACTTGAACTTCGGCTCGATCGGCTAGACCAGCAGCAACTAGGTTCTTTGCAACCCAGCGCGCCGCGTAAGCTGCAGAACGGTCGACCTTCGTCGGGTCTTTGCCTGAGAAAGCACCTCCGCCGTGGCGAGCGCTTCCACCGTACGTATCGACGATGATCTTTCGTCCGGTAAGGCCTGCATCACCTACCGGACCGCCAATTACGAATCGACCGGACGGGTTGATGTAGTACTTGGTGTTGGCGTCGAGGAGATCTGCTGGAACAACTTCCCGAATGACAAGATTTTTGATATCGGCAGCGATCTGTTCATTCGTCGCCTCGGGATCGTGCTGTGCCGAGATGACGATAGTGTCGACTCTGACAGGTTTGTGATCTTCGGTGTACTCGATAGTTACCTGGCTCTTGGTATCGGGGCGTAGGTAAGCGATCGTTTTATTGCGTCGAACCTCGGTCAATCGCTTGGTGAGTGCGTGGGCAAGCGCAATCGGCAACGGCATGAACGTGGGAGTTTCGTTAGAGGCGTAGCCAATCATCATGCCTTGGTCGCCGGCGCCCACTTCTTTGGCGGCGGCTTCGCCACGGACTTCGAGTGCTTCGGTGACACCAGCTGAGATATCAGTCGACTGTTCATCGAGAGCGATGAGAACGGCACAGCTATCACAATCGAAACCGTATGACGGGTCGTCGTATCCGATCTTGCGAATGGTGTCGCGGACAATTCCACGAATGTCGACATCTGCATTCGTCGTGATTTCTCCGAACACCAGAACGAGACCAGTGGTGAGGGACGTTTCGCATGCGACTCGGCTCATTGGGTCTTGAGCGAGAAGTGCATCTAGAATTCCGTCGGAAATCTGGTCGGCCATCTTATCGGGATGACCTTCGGATACAGATTCCGAGGTTAGTAAGTAGTTTGTGTTGACCATTTTTATATTAAGTAGTTAGTGTCTTACGTTGGCCTCGGTAGTCTGAAAAAAGACTAGCCGAGGCCATTTTATTCTGTATGGAGTGGGTTAGGTTCCCATCTCCCAGCTGTTCAGGTACTTGTCCTGCTCGGCCGTGAGCACGTCGTACGTCATACCCATTGCACCGAGTTTGATCCTTGCGATGTTAGTGTCGACTTCTGCCGGCAACGTGTACACGCCAGGAGCGAGGGTTTTGTGGTGGTCCATGATGTACTCACCGGCTAGAGCCTGGTTCGCAAAACTCATGTCCATAACACTGGGCGGGTGACCTTCGGCTGCTCCGAGATTGATCAAGCGACCTTGAGCGAGAAGGAACACTTTGCGACCGTCTTCAAGTGTGTACTCTTCGACGAACTCACGTACTTTACGTTTTGCTTCGGACATTTTTTCGAGTGCTTCGACGTTGATTTCGATATTGAAGTGACCCGAGTTGGCTACAACTGCGCCATCTTTCATGTTCTCGAAGTGTTTGCCGTCGATTGCTTTCATACCACCAGTAACAGTGAGGAAAATGTCGCCGATCTTGCAGGCTTCATCCATGCTCATAACTTGATGGCCATCCATTACAGCTTCAAGAGCCTTCACAGGGTCAACTTCACAGACGATCGTGTGGGCTCCCATGCCTTTGGCTCGCAGTGCGAAACCTTTGCCACACCAGCCGTATCCGACGGTTACAACGCTCTTACCAGTAATAAGCATGTTCGTTGCGCGGATAATTCCATCGAGCGAGCTTTGACCAGTGCCGTAGCGGTTGTCGAACATGTGCTTGGTTTGCGAATCATTGACTGCAACGATTGGGTACTGAAGCTTGCCTTCACCGTGAAGCGCCTTCAGTCGAATGACACCGGTGGTAGTTTCTTCCATTCCACCGATCACCCCTTTGAGGAGGTGTTGCTTTTCCGTGTGTAGCATCGCTACAACATCGGCACCATCATCCATCGTGATCTGCGGGCCAGTTTCGACGGTTGCCACCATGTGATCGTAGTAGGTCTTGGCATCTTCGTCTTTGATTGCAAAGATTGGGATACCTGACTCGACGAGGTGAGCTGCGATATCGTCTTGAGTAGAAAGTGGGTTCGAAGCGCAGAGTGTTAGATCGGCACCTGCTGCTACGAGTGTGTGAGCGAGGTTTGCTGTTTCTGCGGTGATGTGCAGACAACCTGCGAGCTTGATGCCCTGGAGAGGTTTCTCTTTTGCGAAACGCTCTTTGATGGTGCGTAACACCGGCATTTCTCGTTCGGCCCACTCGGCTCGAAGTCGGCCTTTTTCAGCAAGACCTATGTCTTTAATGTCGTAATCCATGATTTCTCCGGACTTTTGCAAACGAAATTTCGTTGCTTGTAAGAAGTTTAGTTTTGGTCCGGGCGATGGGCGCTTTCGTCGCCGTCAGCTCAGTGGGTTCTTGGTCGATTGTTTTTTCGATCCTCTTTATCAGATTCTCATATCTACGTTAAAGGATTGAAACGAGTTAGGTTGACGAAAGCGTTGAATCGCTCGTCAATATCAGATTTAGTTAAGCTCTTGATGCGGTCTAGGCCGAAGTCTTCAACAGCAAACGATGCCATTGTGCTACCGACGATGGCTGCTGTGCGTAGCGATTCTTCATCAACTTTATCGATAGATGCTAGATAACCCATGAATCCGCCAGCAAACGAATCACCGGCTCCGGTAGGGTCGATGACCTTTTTTAGTGGGTAGGCCGGTGCAGCGAAAGAGAAATCTCTGCCAAACAAAGTGGCTCCGTACTCACCGCGTTTGATGACGGTGGAGTTCGGTCCCATGCTGATAATGGCCTTCGCAGCGTCGGGTAGATGTTCTTCGCCAGTCAGTTGCTTGGCTTCATCTTCGTTAATAAGGAGAGTGTCGACCTTGCTTATGAGTTCCTCTAGTGCGGGTTTCGCGATATCGATCCAAAGGTTCATTGTGTCGTTCGCGACCATTTTTGGTCGAGACTTCATTGCATTGAGAACTTTTAACTGCAGGGCTGGATCGATGTTTGCGAGGAATAGGTAGGGGGCGCTTGCGTGCGCTTCGGCAAGCTCGGGTTCGAAATCTCCAAACACGTTTAGTTGAGTGTCGAGAGTCACAGCCGTATTGATGTCATCCAAGTACTCGCCGGACCAACGGAAAGTCTTTCCGTTGGCTTCGATGAGTCCAGAAGTATCGATACCGTGGCTTTCGTACATAGCGCGGTCGGCAGAGTCGAAATCGTTTCCGATCACGCCGATCAATCCTACTTTTGTGAAGTAGCTGGCTGAAACCGAAAAGTAGCTTGCCGAACCTCCGAGTTGAGATTCTCGTTTTCCTGCAGGAGTTTCGACAGCGTCATACGCGACTGAACCGACAACTAGAATTTTCAAATGAACATCTCCGGTCTCCCATGAATGAGGAGACACGTAATACCTACATGTTTACCGATAGCGCTACTTCTCATCACCGCTGGAGGAGGGAAGACCTTTTCGTATCCATGTGCCTGTTCCGTCTTCAACATTGAATAGGCGGTCGGAATCGGCTCCCATCGCAGCCGCATACTCAGCTGCGAGCCCTGAGCGTGCGCCGACTTCGCAGATGAAAAGGAGATTGCCTTCGGTAGGTATATCGTCGAATCTCGGGATAACGTCGTCTACAGGAATCCAAAGTGCTCCCTTCACGTGCCCGCCTGCATATTCATCGCCCCTTCGGACATCTATAACGGTGGCTCCTCCAGATTTGACCATTTCATCAGCTTCTTCAGCTGAGATTCTGGTGTATGGCTCGCCGGGAACGTTCCTTGCCATTGGTGCGTGGTCCTTAAGAAAGCAGTGGTTTAGAAACTGCTATAAAAGCGTTATTGTGTCCACGTGCGTGGACGAGCGGGCGTACGTGTTCGCGTGCGCGCTACGTTTATCCTATATAAATAAGAGTAAATGATTCGGGTTTTGCCGGGGTTCAAATCTTACAGATCAGCCCCACAACCACTTAAGTGTACCCAAAAAGAGCTGAACCATCCGGTGATATTCACTTTATATTCCTGTTGACACCCTAATTATGTGCGCCCTAACATTAGTCTTCTGCCCACAGACATAAGTGTTTGCCGGGCGGCACCTTAACAATTGAACAGTGGACAGAAAGAACGTCAACTTTACGGAGA
>ERZ890510.569-NODE-569-length-28744-cov-5.340723_pt1 | contig 28744 bp, 28 predicted proteins | sample MGYA00521265_ERZ890510 | MGnify/ENA primary metagenome ERZ890510 (study PRJEB32303, sample SAMEA104408624) | aquatic metagenome | biome: Brackish water; feature: Chemocline; material: water | place: Baltic Sea | collected 2014-10-26T21:54:00 | depth 110 m ... | reverse complement strand
CGTGCGCCAATGTTGTCTGCCATATCGGCGGTGGTTGAATGACTCAGATGGTCATATTGTGATTTTGTCAGCCAAAATGGCAGACTATCGCGCTCGCCGACTCCTGCGTTCAAGGGATTCTCGCCGACGGCGGTGCGCCAGTTCCCTCATGTCGATCGCCGGATCAAACTCATCAACGATCTCGCTGCCGAGAATCTCCTCCAGTACGTCCTCCAGTGTCACCAGACCCGCAAGACCACTGTATTCGTTGATGACCAGCACCAGGTGTTGCCGGGTCTCCAGGAGCCGGCGCAACAGGCGGTTCACGCTGAGAGTCTCGGTCACAAAATCGACGGGCCGCATGAATTCCTCCAACAGGCGATCCCATTGATCTTCCGCCATGGCCGTCAGGATGTCGCGGCGCAGCACCACACCGACAACATCATCGGCGTCTCTGTCGTACACGGGGACACGACTGTGGTTGAAGGCGGTGGCAAGCTCCTGTGATTCCTTCAACACACCGATCGTCATCGACACGCTCAGGGAAGACATGACCGTTCGTGGTGTCATGATGTCGCGCACGGTGCGCGCCTCCAGAGACAGAATGTTCTCGATGACCGCCGCTTCCTCCGGGCCGATCGTGCCAGCCTTCAGACCCAGCCTTGCCAGTACTGTGATCTCCTGGATCGATACATCAGATTCGGCGTTGCCGCGCGCCATGAGGTTTGTCAGTTTGCCGGTGAACCAGGTCAGGGGCCGGAAGGCCCAGACCAGCCCCTGTAGCGGGCGGGCGATCACACTGGCCATGCCGCGCGCATGGATCACGCCGATTGTCTTCGGGATCACCTCGGAGAAAATCAGGATGGCGAGGGTGAAGAAGGCTGAGAACCAGACCAGCCTGTCGTGACCAAAAACGTTGGCTGCAGCGGCACCGGCGATGGCGGCGCCGGCGGTATTGGCGATCGTGTTCAGTGACAGAATCGCGGCGATGGGCCGATCGATGTTCTCGCGCATGTCGCGCAGGATCCGACCCGACGCACTGCCGGACTCTGCCATGTTCTCCAGGTGGCCCACAGGGACCGAGTAGAGCACGGCTTCGAACAGGGAACACAGAGCCGAGATGCCAACGGCAAAGCCGACGGCTACGGCAAGCTCGATCATTACGCCCTCCAGGGAGTATTCGGGGTGTTGGCCTGAACAAGTGGCCAACAGGGAGCAGAGCTACAATATCGAAAGGTCGACCGGGCAACAATCGTGCGACAATCACGTGCCAACACCTGGACCGGGGCTGGCCGCGGAGTCGCCATGTGAAAAAATCGAACATAAGCGGCTCTGCTTGGGAAGGTGGGCGACGGAGGAACCGCTACGGTCGTTATACTTGGGGCATGAAACCTTCCATCTTTACCGACGAGATCCACCGCGAGGACTTTGCACGCGCCGTACTTTTGGCCGAGCAATGGGGAGTCGAAGCCGTAGAGATCCGTTCCCTGCCGGGCGGGCGCTACCCTCGATCCACCGATGACCAACTCAGGCACGTGGGCCGCATCGTCGCCGATGCGGGTCGCACCGTTTCTGGCGTCTCACCAGGCCTGTTCAAGTGCGCCATCGGCGATTCCGAGGTAGAGGCAGGGATCACCGAATGGCTGCCGAGGGCCTGCACCTGGGCCCGCGAGTGGGGCACCCAGCTCGTTTCCATTTTCGGCTGTCACCGCGGCGACGAACCTCACGGTTCTGCCGGATTCCCCGCGCAAGTGGTTGATCTGCTCGGGCGCATGTGCGACGTCGCCGGCGCCAGCGGGTGTCGACTCGCACTGGAGAACGAAGCCGTGTGCTGGGGGGACACGGGCACGGAGGCGGCGCTGTTGATCGCCGCTGTCGGCTCGGATCGACTGTCGCTGTGCTGGGATCCGGGCAATGCTGCGCGCGCCGGCGTCCTGGCTGCGCAGCAGGAATATGAAGGGCTGGCTGACCTGGTGGCCCACGTTCATCTGAAGAACTTCGATCCAGTTGTTGATGACTGGTCGCTGATGGATGGCGGATGTGTCGACTGGCCGTCACAGATGCAGGCGCTGGCCGAACATGACTACCCGGGCTATCTGGTCATAGAAACCCATACTCAGACCCAGACGCAGACCCAGATACGGCCACGTCCCGTTGGTAACACACTGTCGAGGGGTAGGGGGGCACCTCTGTCGCCTCTCGAAGCCAACACTCTGCACAATCTGCAGTACCTGCACTTCCTGTTGGGTTGATCTTGTCGCCTCCTGTGCAATCTCTGGCGACGCGCACCGTGCGCGGCGTGTTCTGGACAAGCAGCCCCTTTCTGCTGCAGTTCGTCACAACGTTCCTGTTCTATGGGTTGCTGCCGACGGAACAGATGGGGCAGTTCGAGGGGGCCCTGATGATCGTCATGTTTCTGGCCCTGCTCTGCGATCTGGGGCTCGGCAGCGCTCTGATCCAGGATCGCGACACAGGAGACGAACATTTCGCCGCCGCTTTCTGGCTGTGCCTTGCCTTGGGTGGTGTCACCACAACAGCAGTTGTGCTGCTGGTGTCAACCGTCGCCGAACTGGTCTCCCCCGAGGATGCAGATGGCTTTGGGCCGATTCTGCGTGGCCTGGTGCTGCTGGTGCCGTTCGCGGCGGTGTCGGGCCTGTTTCGTGCCCGGCTCCAGCGCGATCTGCGCTGGCGCGCGATGGCTGTGGCGGAGATCGGCTCTTCGGTGATCCATGCTGGTACGGCCTTGTCTCTGTTGGCCACGGGACATGGTATCACCAGCGCGGTGTACAGTGCCGTCGCCCGCGAAGCGGCTCTGTTGCTGGCTCTGGCATGGACGGCACGCTGGTTGCCGACGCCCCGATTCGGCTTCGATGCATTGCGCCGGATCCTCGCCTTTGGCCTCAATCTGACAGGTTCACGCTGCCTGAATTACCTCAACAGCAACCTGGCGCGGGTCGTCATTGGCTGGTCTCTCGGCATGGAGGCCTTGGGGTTCTACAGTTTCGCCTATCGATTGACGTTGATGCCGCTGGTGCGAATCTCCACCATCATCACCCGTGTGTTCTTTCCCACGTTCTCCGCCATCAGCCATGACAATGACCTGTTGCGGCGCGTCTACCTGCGTTCCGTTCAGGCGGTGGCACTGACCTACTGGCCGGCGCTGGCGGCGCTGGCCGTTTTGGCGGAACCGGTGGTGCTGCTTGCTGGCCCCACGATGGGACCCGCCGTGTGGCCCGTACGGCTCCTGGCGCTGGCGACGATAATCAAGGCCGTTGGTGCGAGTGTAGGATCCGTGTTCCTTGCCAAAGGCAAGGCCAGCTGGGCCCTGTACTGGTCGGCGTTCAGCCTGCTGGTACTGATCCCGGCACTGTACTGGGGCGGCCTCTTCGGGATTGAGGGTGTCTGTGCTGTGCTTGCTGCCACGGGGGCGCTGTTCCTCGTGTTGTCTCAATACCTGGCCAATCGCCTGATGGGGATCGGCTTCGCCACCTACAGCGCAGTGCTGTGGAGACCGGCGCTGGTCGCGTTGCTCACGGGAGCCGTCACCCTGACAGCCCTGCCGATGCTGCCAGCAACACCTGTGATGGCATGTGTTGTCGGTACGGCGGTCGCAGCGGTGGCGGGACTGGCGGGACTGCGGTGGATCGCGTGGAATGATGTCAGAGGCATGTGGCACAGCGCCCGCGGCTCGTCTGCGGATGCATCTGCCATGTCTCCCCTTTCCAAGGGGTAAGGGCCCCAGTACCTTCTCTGGCTGATACCCTTTCAGAGCACACGTGCGCGTGGCTCGCCTCAAGGAGCAGAGTTAACATGGATCCCCAGAACGGCCAGTCCGCCACAGGCACCGCCCGACTCAAGACGGGCCTCGCAGAAATGCTCAAAGGCGGTGTCATCATGGACGTCACCAACGCCGACCAGGCGAAGATCGCCGAGGACGCCGGTGCCGTGGCAGTCATGGCCCTGGAACGGGTACCCTCTGATATTCGCAAAGAGGGCGGTGTCGCCCGTATGTCACCGATCTCGACGATGCGCAAAATCATGGCGACGGTGTCGATTCCGGTAATGGCCAAGTGTCGCATCGGCCACTTCGCCGAGGCCCAGATCCTGCAGGCATTGGGCGTCGACTACATCGACGAGAGCGAAGTCCTGACACCGGCCGATGAACTCTATCACGTGGACAAATTCGCTTTCCAGGTTCCTTTTGTCTGCGGCTGTCGCAATCTGGGCGAAGCACTGCGCCGAATCGGCGAGGGTGCAGCCATGATCCGCACCAAGGGCGAGGCAGGTTCCGGCAACATCGTCGAGGCCGTGCGTCACATGCGCACCCTCATGGATGGCATGCGGCGTCTCACACTTCTGGGTCCCGAGCAGTTGATGACGGAGGCCAAAGATCTGGGAGCCCCCTATGAGTTGGTGCGCCTGGTGGCCGAAACAGGAAAACTGCCAGTGCCCAATTTCTCCGCTGGTGGCATTGCCACACCCGCTGATGCATCCCTGATGATGCAGTTGGGTGCCGAGTCCGTCTTTGTTGGCTCGGGCATCTTCAAGTCGTCAGACCCGGCCAAGCGAGCCCTGGCCATCGTCAAGGCGACGACACACTATGCCGATCCCGACATCCTCGTGCAGGTATCGGAAGATCTTGGCGAGGCCATGCCTGGCATCGAGATGGGCACACTCGACGAGAGTGAGAAAATGCAGAATCGCGGCTGGTAGGATCCGCTCAGGCTGCCGCCGCCGAGCACATCAAGGGAGATGCCCCGGACGGGGCGTCTCCTTCTTTCTTGCTGCATCCCCAAACCGGGAGTGAGACCAGGAGTGATCTACAGGTGATTCAGGGGAAGACCCGGCCCGTCGTCGGCGCCTTGGCGCTGCAGGGAGATTTCGCCGCCCACACGACGACCATGGAACGCCTGGGGGCGGACGTGACGCCGGTGCGCAAGGTGGCCCAACTCGAGGGCATCGACGGACTCATCATCCCGGGCGGGGAGAGCACGACCCTGATCCGGCTCATGGAAGTGTTCGAATTCTGGGAGCCACTGAAGCGCTGGATCAGCGATGGGCACCCGGTCTTCGGCACGTGTGCCGGGACCATTCTGCTGGCCAATGAGGTCCTTGGTCCGACTCAGAGAAGCCTGGGTCTTATTGACGTCACCGTGGAGCGGAACAGCTATGGCCGTCAGGTGGATAGTTTCGAGGGCACCGGCAGCTTTCGCCCCACACCCGAGAGCGAAGAGGAAATCGAGATGATCTTCATTCGGGCGCCCCGGATCATCCGCATGGGCGCACACGTCGAAGCTCTCGGCGACTGCCGCGGCGATACCGTCGTTGCCCGCCAGGGGCATGTCCTCGTCGCCACTTTCCACCCGGAACTGGGCGCAGGATCAGCGCTCCACGAGTACTTCCTGCAGATGGTGATCGCCGCGCGAGGATAGGCCCTTTTCCCCACGGGCCGTGCTACTGGATCGGGGGCTCTGCGTCGCTGAGCAGGCTGTCGAGAAAGGCAAGGTTTGCGCGCGCGATTGTATGGTCCGGATCCAGCTGCAGCGCCAGATGCATGTGCGACGCAGCCGCCCGCAGTTCGCCTGAGCCATACAGCGCCATGCCAAGATTCGTGTGCAGATCCGCGTTGGTGTAGCCATTGTCGACGCAGCGAGTCAACGCACTGACAGCCTCTTGCCATTGTTCTCGGCGCAGATGGACGATGCCCAGGCCTTCGTACGCGCGCCAGAAGGTGGGCTTGTCGCGCAGGATTTCCTCGAAGTAGCGGGCCGCCCCGTTCAGGTCGCCCATCTCGATCAGCACCTTACCGAGATTGCCGAAGACCTGCGGCTCACAGTGCTCCAGTTGTACGGCACTGACAAACGCTGCGTGGGCCTCTGCCAGCCTCCCCCGCACATAATAGGCTCGACCGAGATTGTTGCGGGCACTGCAGTTGTCGGGTGCCTTGGCGACCGTGTCCGTCCAGATTGTCAGATCGCTGCGAAGGACCTCGTTGCGCTGTGTTGTCACCGCCGTCAGTATCACGATGACGAAGCCGGCACCCAGGCCCCGGGCGAGGCGTTGCACCTTCAGCTGCGTAGCTTGTCCCCAGCGATGGACCGCGTACGACAGCAACCAGTTGCCAAACAACAGCAGCAGTACGAGGACCGCCGCCAGAGGCAGATGCATGCGTCGTTCGGCGCCGACTTCGGTAACGATCGGAACGATGCTTGAGCTTGGCGCCAACAAGAAAAAGAAAAATGCGCCGACGAAGCCCAGCATGGGGCGATAACGCAGGGACCAGATCGTTGCACCAAGGAGCGTGCCAACAACACCTGCACCCCGTACCGCATCCCAGACACCCACTGACGTGACTCGACCGTAATCGAAGTTCAACTCTACTGGCCACAGAACGAGTTCAAGATAGTGGGTGATCATGGTCAACTGTGCTGCCCCGTATTGCCACCAGTCAACGCCCAGATGGAAGCCGACAGTTTGATCCCGTGGCCCCGTGGATACGATCGCCAGCAACGGCAGCCAGCAAAGCACCAGGCCCATGTACAACCGCCACCGGCTGTGCCAGGCTTCGCGCCACGTGGAAAACAAGAAGATCCGATCGTACAGCACGACAGCGATAGGCGCCGACACCATCGACTCCTTGCTCAGCATGCCGAGGGCACAGAACAGAACGGCGGCCACGCCCCAGAGTCGGGGACGAGTGGCCCGGAAAGCCCTGTGCGTTGCGTACATCGTGAGCAGATACCACAGCCCCATCAGCAGTTGCGTGCGCTGAATGATGTAGGTGACGGCATCCACCTGCAACGGATGGACCAGCCACATGGCGGCCACAAGTGCCGCCAGATCGACGGCGTGGGTCTGGCGGCACCATGCTGCCAGTTGTGGCAGGCGCATGGTCTGCCAGAGGCAGCAGAACAGGATCCACGCCGACAGTGCGTGTACGGCCACATTGACCAGATGGTAGCCACGCACAGCGAAACCGCCAGTACCGATCCCGAGGGCGGAACTCAGTGGCTTCCAGGCGGAATCGGCCTCAATCTGCAGCTCGCCAAGCCAATGGTTGAGAGCCAGTGACAACAGTACAACGGGCCGACCGGTGACGGCGGATTGCTCATCGCTGCGGATGTCGGCGGGCGGCCACAACTGCCGGACCTGAGGATTGGTACGGATGGCGGCCTCGTCGTCGTGCAGCAGTGGCACGTCGAGGCTGTTGTGGAAAGCTGCTGCCGCCAGCAGACACAGCAACAGGGCTACCGTCACCTGCTGGCGGAGGGCCGGAGGGGGGGGGGGCAGGCTGGTCAGCGAAGCCAACGATCGGGTCCGGAGTGGCCTTCAGCCTTGCCCGTACGCACCCCTCAGAATTTCAGCTGCAATCTCGCCGTAAAGCGATTGATACTGATGGTGTCGTCGGCAAAGATGAAGTCGTGCTGGTACTGCAGCCCGGCACGCAGCTTCTCGCTGATGACGATCTCGGCTCCCACGCCTGGGGCGATGCCGAAGTGGGAGTCGCCTGCATCCGGCGAATACAACTCAGCATCCAGACTCATGAACCAGTTGAAAGGTTCGTTGCGCAGAACATTGCGGATGCCGGCGGAGTAGAGACTCGCCTTCTGATTGCCGGCGATATACCCGTAACCGATCTGCACGGCCAGCCACTCTTCCATGTAGTAGCCCACGTTGGCGCCGTAAATCAGATCCGTCTGGGAGCTGTCGTCGCCAGGGCCTTGGAACTCGATGTCGACGGCGGCGGCACCAAAGAGAGGCTCGATGAACAGGCTGCCCGGCGTGCCGTAGTGTGGATAGCCGCCACGGCCAACTTCGCTGCCCTCCGGACCATCGGTACGCCCCGGTGTGGGCTCGGCGGCGTTTCCAGCGACCGTGCAGGCCAGAACCATAACCGCTGTGATCCAGGTTTTCATAGCCCGATGCTCTTCTTCTTGAAGGCCTTCGTGATCTCTTTGTGATCGGTCCAGATGATCTCGGTCGTCTCGATGTCGGTCAGCTCGAAAGTGGTCTTGTAGTAGACGAGTTTGTCATTGCCCACCTGCTGCGTATTGGAGGTGATCACCGTGCCCAGCAGATAACGAGCCGCTCGCTGGCGACCGGGACCGGTTGCCTCGTTGGCATTCACGTAACCGGATCCCTGGTACTCGTACTCCTTGGCAATCTCCTCGCGGGCGGCCTTGTCGAGAAAGGTGAACTGGCCACTGTTGATGAGAGCCGTTTTCACATGGTCATACAGCGCCTGCAGATCGATGTGTTCCGTCGTCCGGTTCTTCGGCGTCTCAAGAATGACGACGGGTTTGTCGAGGGCGTCACGTTGCTTCCACGCAATCAGAGACTCGACAACTTTCTTCGCCACCAACTGCATGTCATTCTGGTTCCAGCGATCATCGAGCATGGCGATCTGCTCGGGATCTTCATAGGTCCCCCGGGTAAAGGCTCGTTGCCCGGCACAGGCGGACAAGCTCGCGGCAACAACAACGAGCATGGCGAGTTGGAACGCTCGCGTTTTCATTGGTCCTCTCGTTTCTCTCATCTCAAGGAAAAGTTCCATCAACGTCAGTCCCACTCACATTCAAAATGCGAGCGCTCTAGGTGCCACAATCCGGGCAGCATGGCGTCCTGCCGGTGCAGGGCCTGCATGGAGCAGCGGCTCTGCAGCGAACTGGCGGGATACTCGAAAGTAAACTCCTGTGCAGCTTTCAGGTCTGCCGCAGGAATATCGGCGACGGTGTAAATATCGGGACGGGTGGAGGTGAATACCAAGGCGCGTTTGTGCCCGTGGGTCTTCAGCGGTACGCGGGCCACGAAACTGGCTCGTTGCACAACCTTGGGCAGCAGCATGTCGGTGTTGTCCATCTGCGTCCTTGTGGCGGTTCGACCGAGCGCCTGTTGCAGGTTGCCAAAGAACACCCGATCCCGCTCGCCGTCGGGAATGATCAGGTAGAGATAGGCCTTGCGCGCCTGCGTGGAGACACTGACAGCACCGGCCAGTCCCTCGAAATCCAGCTCGATGGCCAGATCGATGGAGCGATTGGGTGGCAGGGCGTGCAACGACATGGCCTGGATAATGGCCTCTGAGACGCCCGCCGCTTTCAGTTGCACCAGCGAGGCCACAGAGGCGTCGCAACTGCAGCGCCGCTCCTGGAGCATCTTGGTGATGGCGTCATCGCTGAACTTCGCCTGGTGCAGTTGCACGACCTCAGCAAGCGACAGGGGCAACTGACCCGAGCGCTCATATACGGCCGGCAGCGCCCCGCCCTCCCAGTCGACGATGTTGAATACGGCGCCAGCCGGCATGGCACGCCCACCAGGGGTCGCCGTGTCGGCCGACTGTGCCGAGGCGGACAGCACCCCCAGCAGCACCAGTGCCGCTGCGAATCCGTGCACTTTTTTCATCAGCCCATTCTCCTTATGACCTCAGCGGAAGCTGCGCCAACTGAGGAAGACAGGGTGGTCGGCGTTGACCTCGGCGGCACTGAAAGTGTGCTGATCGACGACGCCCCCCCCTGCGTTGATAAACTCCAGAACCAGCTCCGCAGTTCCAGGAGGCACTTGGGCGCGGGCCATCCAGATCGCCTGCGGCAGTGACACCCAGCTGCGCGTATCTGCCGCCTCGGTGCCGGCGCCGAAGAGATTCACCAGGATCCCGAGAAACTCGTTCTCGTCCTCCGCCTTCTTGGTGGCGATCCACTTGATCAGGGCCCGCGCCGTCGTGCGCAACAAAATCGAGTCCTGCTTTTCCTGTAGAGACTTGGCGGCGATCGCGTCAAGATCCTCCAGCATCCAGCCGCGCAGGCTCTGGTCGTTGACCCGCAGGCGCACACCGGCGACGGCGCTGCGCCCGGGAACAAAGACGGGCAGGGCCACACGCAACCAGTACTTGACCCGCCCCTGGACGCGTGGGTCGTGATATCGCCGGACCATGTGATCGGAAGTGAGCCAGACATCGTGGGTCCTGTCGTTCTCCATGAGGGGCAGACTGATCGTCTGCTGTCCCTTGCGACCGACGAAGCCACTCTCGGCAAAAACCGTCACAGTTCCAGGGCCGGGCGCCGGCACGTCTGCTTGTCCCGGATCGAGGCCCCAGCGTGACTGGACGTCGAGCCACTCCTGAACAAAACCAAGTTGGTCCGTTGTGCGCTTCAGGTCCGTCGCCATCGGCGCCGGCCAGCTAAGACCAAACTCTTGCTTGTACGCTGCATACCCCTTGGCTGCATCGCGATAGGAGATATAGGCATCGCCCACCTCACCCTCGGCGTCGAACAGCTGGCCCGTGAGATACTGCAGGAAGGCGTCGTTTTTGTAGCTGAGCTGGACTTCTGCATCTTCGGCGAAATCAGCAAGGCGCAGATTCGCCTTGCGACACTCCACGAGGGCCCCCTGGGTGTCGTCGAGGCGCAGATAGTTGAGCGCCCGGTAGTAGTGGATCAGTACGCGCTCATACTCCTGGCCACTGTAGGCACGCAGGGCATCATTGGTCACCAGAGAGGCGATTTCACGGCTCGCCGAACGGGTGTGATGCCTGTCGATGAGTCGCTCGGCGCGTTCAAACTGGGCGTTTGAGGCAGCCCAATCGCCAGCGTAGTGCAGGATCAGACCCTTTTCCAGACGGTAGAGGAGCAGATTGGTATCGCCCGTTGGCTTTTCCAGCTTCGCCAGAGCCCCCTGCCAGTCGCGGCTCTGCATGCGACCAAGGCTCTTTCCCATGTAGCGGGCATACCCGGCAGCACAACCAGTGACACCGATGGCGATCAACAGCACGACCACGGGCCGCAACCAGCCCCCCCTGCGTCGTCTGCGTGTCATCATGCCGGTCGTCCTGCCAGTCATCCTGCCAGTCATCGTGGTGGGCTACAGGGTCATGTGGGCGAGATACACATCACTGGGCGTTGGTGGCTCATTGGGCAGGGGCAGCCTCTCATGCTGCGAGTAGTAGCTCATCAGCACCGACGCACCATCCGGCCCAGGCGCCAGTCCACAGTAGGAGCAATCGCGACCACTGGGGACCGTCAGCAAGTGCTGGGCACGGGTCTTGGCGATCTCCCACACACTGGTATGATGCCCTGCCGGGTCCTGCCGTTCCCCGGCCGAGACAAAGCTGCCCGTTGGCAGGTCCTGCTCCTGCGAGCGGCCGGCAACGATCCAGCGCTTGTCATGCAACTGCAAGACGACAGGAGCATGGATCATGACGCCGAGATCATGCCACTGCCAAAGCACGTAGGGCGTCCGACTAACCCCGAGCCAGGAATGATGGTCCGGCTCCAGCGTGCGCACGACGGCGTGCAGGACGCCGGGTTCGGGCGCGTACAATACAGGCTCCCCGGGACCCCCACCGGAGCGGATCTGGGTTACGAGACGCCAATCGAGCAGATCGTCAGAACGCAGCAGATGCACGGTGCGCATGTCGCGATCATCCCGCCGCCCGAAATGGTAGGCCGCACACCAGTAGGCTCCGTCCGTGGCCAACAGGCGCCACAGCCAGTAATTGACACCATAGAGCTGACGCGGAGTCGACCAACACGTGCCGTCACGGCTGACGGCAATGTGGGTCAGCAGATCGTGGGCGACATCGGTAATCGATCCTGCCGTACGCCAGCGCGGCACCCACGTGCCGAAGGTGACGGCGAGACGATCTCCGGCGTCCAGAAGTTTGGGATCCCTGTCATCACCGCCTGTGTCAAAACGAGCCACCTGCTGCCACTGGCGCCGATCGGCGGAGCGCAGAATGATGACATCTCCCGGCGGCTCGATGCCATGACTCTGGGCGTGCCGGTAGCCGAGGTAGTAATGCCCCCGCCAGTGAAGCAGATCTGTGAAAGCATTGTGATAGCCGTCGGCGACGATGCGCTGTAAGGAAATCAACTCAGCCATGGATACCTGCCCACTTTGGCCCTCCTGCGTAGCAAACCTGGTTGCTGGAACATAGGCGCCACCCTACCCTTGCGCCTATGACACAATTCAGATCAATCCCGACGGCCGTTGTCGGTTATGGTTTCGCCGGCCGCTGTTTCCACTCCTATCTCGTCGGCCTGGCGGCACCCGCCCTGACGTTGAAGGGTGTCGTGTCCAGCCGACCGCAGGCGCGCGCTGACATCACCGGGCGCCTTGGAGTGTACGCCTGGGAGCGCTTTGAAGAGGTGCTCGCCGACGACGAGGTCGAACTCATCGTCCTGGCCACTCCCAACGACGTACACGCGCCACAGGCAATTGCGGCTCTGCAAGCGGGCAAACACGTGGTCACGGACAAGCCCATGAGCCTCGACGGCGCCGAAGCGGATGCCATGATGGCCGCTGCCAAGGATGCCGGCCGGATTCTCACCGTGTTCCAGAACCGCCGATGGGACGGTGACTATCTGACGGTGAAGCAATTGCTGACAGATGGACAACTCGGTGCGTTGGTCTATGCACAGCTTGCCTGGGGCCAGTATGGCGCGCCCGGCTCGTGGCGCGGGCAGGCGCATCGCGGCGGCGGTAAATTCATCGACCTGGGCGCGCATATGATCGATCAGGCGCTGCAGCTTGTTCCGGCACCCCTGCAACGGGTCTACGCCCGTTTTACCGATGCTGGCCTGAGCAGAGAGGTAGAGGACCACGCCCATTGCGTGCTCTCCTTCGGCAATGGCGCCGAAATCCACGTCGTGACATCATCGATCGCCCGGGCGCCGATGCCGCGGTGGTACGTCCTCGGTACGGACGGCGCCTTCGTGAAGCACGGCGTCGACCCACAGGAGCGGGCCATGATAACCGGCGACATCGACGCAGCGCACGAACCGGATCGCGACAACTGGCCCCGCCTGCGCCGCGAAGTTGCCGGACGATCCGCCGAAACCGTATTCGACGCGGTGCCCGGGCGGTGGCGCTCCTTCTACGAGAATGTCGCCGCGGCGATCCGCGGCGAAGCCGACCTGGCTGTCACTCCGGCGAGCGTGCGCCGCGTGATGGGTGTCTTCGATGCGGCCCGAGAATCGGCTCACAGCGGTCGAGCCGTCGACATCCTCCCCTCTTGAATCGCCGCAACCGGGAGGCGAGCGGTGCCGAAGAGTCGGGCTTCGACGTGCGCAGCCACGATCTCGACATGCCCCTCGATGAGTATGCCAGCCTGCCGAAATTTCCCGTCACCCTGGTGCTCGATAACCTGCGTTCAGCCTTTAATGTGGGCTCGATCTTTCGCACCGCCGATACCACCCGCCTGCAACGTGTCGTGACCTGTGGATATACCGCCCACCCGCCGCACCCGCGCCTCGACAAGACGGCGCTGGGCACTGTGGACTACGTCGACAGTGTACATGTCGATAGTACGTTGGCAGCCGTGGAGGATTTGCAGGCGAAAGGAGTTGCCGTGTGGGCCCTGGAAACGACCTCCGACAGCCTTGCGTACACAGAAGTGACGTACCCACAGCCCCTGGCACTGGTTTTGGGCAATGAAGCCCTGGGCGTTGCGCGCGACGTCCTCGACCGCTGTGACGCTCTGGTGCAGGTTCCGGTCTTCGGCTACAAGAATTCGCTGAACGTTGCTTGTACCGCTGCTGTCGTCGTCTACGAGATCCTGCGCCAGTGGCACTATGAGCCAGGGACCACCGATGGCGGGCGCGAAAAGGGTTCGGCACGGTAACGCCGCGCCAGTTCATGGCTCGTGCCCTTCGGCGGCAGTTCGAGTACACGATCGAAACAGCGCACCGCTTCGTCGTGCTCGCCGAGCTCGTCGTACGTCATGCCCAGATACAACGAAACCAGCGATGCATAGCCGTTGGTGACTTTACCCGACCCTCCGGACAACACACTGCCAAGGCTGTCGGCAGTAACAAAACTTCGCACCGCCGCTTGCCGGCGTCGCTGACGAAAAGCATTCTTGCCGATGTAGTAGAGCGCTTCTATGTGACCGCGATCATGATACCCTGCCTGTCGGCTGCGGCTGCGCCGCGCCACTTCCTCGTACTGGGCGACCCCCTCGATCCAGCGCCCGAGGGCGACGAGCGTTCGCGCCCGATAGCGATGGAACAGGGCGTTTGTTGGGTACATCTCGTGTAGTTCGACCAGATAGGGCAGGGCCCGCTCGTCGTCCTGCTCAAAAATTCGATAGATCTGCGCCAGGAAGTAGAGCGCTTCGGTGCGCGCATAACGACCCTCTCGGCCAACCTGCTCCAGTTGTTGCAGCCCCAGTTCTCGATCACCACCATCCAGGAACAGCATCACCGGTCGCACCACAGGATGTTTCTGCGGGATCACCTCGGCGAAATAGTTGTAGATCCCCTGGCCAAAAAGAATGTCCTTGTTCGTCGGCTCCAGTTGGCGGCTCTTCTCCAGCAGAGGCAAGCTGCGCAGGCCATCACGCGCCGCGCGCATGAACTCATGGCGATCGCCACGCAGGCGTCCGCGGAAGCCAACGGCACCACCCTTGAACAGAATCGCATCGAAGTCGTCGGGGTCCTGCTGCAGACGGCGGTCGCAGACATCGATACAACGATCCAGGAGGGTGTACAGGGCCTCGTCGTGGGTGCGGTCATCGAGATCGATGAGCACACGCCACCAGCCGACCATGGCGAGAAAGAAGTGCCCGGCGGGATTGTCGGGAGCGGCCTCTATGATGGCACCGAAGTGTTCGTCTGCTGCCGCGAAACGCAGTTGATAGATCAGATCAATCCCGTGCTGGATGCGGGGATTGATGGCACCGCGCATCGTCAGGCCATCCCCCGCGTCCTTGGCGAATGTGGAGGTGCACAGAACCATCACGCAGGTAATCAGCAGCAGGGCAGGGCGGGCCACGTATGGGTACACTACGTTCTCACTTTTCCTTCTCCACCAGACCCATGAGGCCAGACGGCATGAAATTCGACCACGACATGATCGTTCTCGGTGGCGGCTCCGGGGGCTACGCCGCGGCCCGCACGGCGCGCGCCGCCGGGGCAGATGTCGCCATTGTCGATCCGGGCCCCCTGGGGGGCCTGTGTATCCTGCGCGGTTGCATGCCAAGCAAAGCGCTTCTGCGCTCCTCCGACATCATTTCGTTGATGCGTCGAGCCGACGAATTTGGTCTGCATGCCGACAATATCGGCGCCGATCTGGCAAGCATCATGGAGCGCAAAAACGGCCTGATCCGTGAATTCGCCGCCTACCGCGTTGGACAACTGCGTGGTTTCACTCTCTATGAGGACTATGGCCGCTTTCTGTCGCCCCACGAAATCGACGTGGGCGGGCGCACGCTGACAGCCCGGAATTTCGTCATCGCCACCGGTTCCGTCACCAGTCACGTACCCATCCCCGGCCTTGATGAGGCGGGTTATCTCACCAGTGACGATGCCCTTGAACTACGTGAGGCCCCCGCTTCGATGCTTGTCTTGGGCGCGGGTTCCGTTGCCTGCGAGCTGGCGCAGTTCTTCCGCCGGATCGGCGTCGATGTGACGATCATCCAGCGCAGCCATCATATCCTTTCGGGTGTCGACGAAGATCTCGCTCATCCTGTGGAAAGTCGCTTTCAGGAGGAAGGCATCACCCTGTTCACGGGAACCCAGCTGCATCGTGTCGAGGTGCGTGGTGGACAGAAGGTGGCGCACTTCTCACACGAAGGCGAGAACCGGACGGCATCGGCGGAGGTGATCTTTCAGGCTCTGGGTCGGCGCCCCAACACCGCGGGCCTCGATCTGGACAGTGCCGGCGTGCGCCTCGACCACCACCGCATCTCCGTCAACGAGGAATTGCGCACCGAGCAACCCCACATCTTTGCCGTAGGTGACGTCAACGGCGTACATGAGATCGTCCATATCGCCATTCAGCAAGGTGAGGCCGCCGGCTACAACGCGATCCATCCGGAGTCTCCGCAGCGTCAGGTCGACGAACGCCTGACGCTGGAGGTCTGCTTTACCGATCCACAGGTTGCCACTGTCGGTCTGACTGAGAACGGCTGCCAGGCGGAAGACGTGCCGTACCTCGTCGCCAGTTATCCCTTCGATGATCACGGCAAGTCGATGTGTCTTGGCGAGACACATGGCCTGGTGAAACTGTTGTGCGCGCCCGACACCGGGCAGATCCTGGGTGCCGGCCTGTGCGGGCCTGAGGTCGGGGAACTCATCCACGAGTTGGCAGCGATCATGTACTTCCACGGCACCGTGCACGATCTGGCCAGAATCCCGCACTACCACCCGACCTTGTCAGAGATCCTCACCTACCCGGCAGAAGAACTGGTTGAGGCCCTGATCTCGTGATCGACTCTTGAGTGGGCCGTGTTGCGCCGGTTGCGGGCATGTCCCTACATACCCCGTCACATCTCACTGCCACCCTCAGCAACAGGCGACCATCATGAACATCCGTGGCACCGATTTCGTTATGTATCAGACCAGCGACATTGACAAGGCAATCGCTTTCTATCGCGACACGCTGGGGCTGGAAATGTACGGCTACTACGAGGAAGTAAAGTGGGCCGAGTTCAACGCCGGCAACACAACCTTCGCGCTGAACGATCCCTCCGCCTTTGACCCGAATCTGCGGGCGCAAACGGGCGGCGGTGCCGTGGCATTCTCAGTAGAGGACGTCGCCGCAACCATCAGCGAACTCGAGGGTAAGGGGGTGACCGTAACGGTGCCGGCCAACGAAAGCCCCGTGTGCCATTTCGCCTGTGTCCTCGACCCTGACGGCAATACGGTTTGGCTGCATGAACGCAAGGACGCAACCTTCGGCGACTGATGACGAAATCGATGGCGGCAAGGGGCCAGGCGTTACCATCCTGCCCGCTCACAGCCTGTTGAGCAGATCCAGAGCGTGCGCCTCGAACTGCCGCTGCCATTCGGGTGCAACCAGGCAGTCACTGTCCTCCTGAGCACCCCCACGGTTGCGCAATTGCTCTGCCGTGGGGGTGTAGTACAAATAGCCGTTGGTGACGCCGGCGACAAAGGTGAGATCGTGTGGTGATGCCTCCTTGAGGCGCAGACCTGTCTGCACCGACAGTTCGCCCGGGAAGGTCACCAACACAAAGGGTCCGACACGCAGGCCCGCCACCTCCGCCTCCACGGTGCTTGCTGCGGCTGCCAGGTTCTTGCCCTGATGCATACGCAGCAGCTGCAGATTTACCTGGACCCGTATCAGTTCTTCCATCCTCTGCACATTCGCCTTGTACTGCTCCAGCAGCCGCAGATTGTTCTCGTCCAGTCGCCGCAGATGATCGCGGCCCAGCGCCGCTTCGTGCAGGTATCGATGGCTGTCGTAAGACGGAAACTCGGGGGACAGGCTGTGGCGCAGCAGCAACGGGATAAAAGTTTTCAGATTGAGGCTTGTCGGTCGCAGCGATTGCAGCAGGCGAGCCTGTTCGACCTCAAGCGTTTCGATGGCAGCGCTCAGGTCGGCTCTGGGCAGGGCAATCCGCTCCATGATCAGTTTCAGCGTCGCAGCTGGGGCGCAGTCGATCTGCCTGGCACAGAGCAGGGTACTGAGACCGAGGCGTTGGCCGAGGATCTCGGCGTCGGGCGGATGGTCGACATCCCGGTACAGGATAGGGTTGATGTCCGCTGCACAGCCTTGCACGAAGAGGGCGATGGCACCATGCATGCCTTGCTCAATAACCTGTGATGCAAATCCGGAGAGGTCGGCCGTATTGCCGCCGTGCGGCATGCCCTGGATGGGATGGCAGGCGAAATTGTAGACCACCGCCAGAGTCGTGCCATCGACCCGGTCCAGCCGCAGGATGCCGATGTCGGGGTCCACGGGGCCCACAGCAACAACATTCTCGTCCGCCGGCAGAGAGTATGCGCGGCGCACGTCTGCCTCCCTGCCATTGCGCAGGTGCAACCGTCGATTCTCCATGATACGATCCTCATACCCCCGGCCAGCACCGACATGCACCGGAACCATGTGCTGCCAGGCTGCACGCACGGCGCTTACCGTGCGTGCCTCAATATCGGTGCAGACCACGCCGTGGCAGTGGCTTGCATTGATAATGATGTGATCGGCGTCGATGCCCGGCTGCTGCTGGAGTTGCGTGCGCACATTGGTCAGGTAGGCGTTGCCGATGGAACCAATCTCGGCGATGGCCACGGCGTCGACGGTGACGAGAACTGCCGTCGTCGCCTCGCTGCGCAACACCAGGGCCCGCACATACAGCCGATCATCGTTCTTCGCCGCATCGATGGCGGCATAGAGCGGGTCTTCGATCTGGTCGGTAACCCCTCCGGTGATATCGATACGGGCGACGCCGGCCCACAGGATCGCCTGGGCGTTCGTCCTGGACTCCATACACCATCTCCGGTTCTGGTTAAAAGAAGGACCCCGGATCGAAAAGGATAGCGATCCGGGGCCCTGTCAGTGTCAAGCAGTCAGAAGCGGCGAGGGTTCAGTCGTAATACTCCTGGCCCAGGTGGGTGATCAGGTCCTCACCCATGAGGAACCGCAGCGTGTTCTTCAACTTCATCAGCTGGATGAAGATGTCGTGCTCCGGATACAGACCCGGCGCCGTCTGCGGGCTTTTGAAGTAGAAGCTCAACCACTCCTGCACACCCTTCCAGCCCGCACGTTGCGCCAGATCTGCGAACAGCACCAGATCGAGGACCAGTGGTGCCGCCAGGATCGAGTCACGACAGAGAAAATCGACCTTGATCTGCATCGGGTATCCGAGCCACCCGAAGATATCGATGTTGTCCCAGCCTTCCTTCTCGTCGCCGCGCGGTGGATAGTAGTTGATCCGCACCTTGTGGTAGATGTCGCCGTAGAGATCGGGGTTCAGGGCCGGCTGCAGGATATGCTCGAGAACGCCCAGTTTGCTCTCCTCCTTCGTCTTGAAGGACTCGGGGTCGTCGAGGATTTCGCCGTCGCGGTTGCCGAGGATGTTGGTGGAGAACCAACCCCGCAGGCCGAGTTGCCTTGCCTTCAGTCCCGGCGCCAGGATCGTCTTCATCAATGTCTGACCGGTCTTGAAATCCTTGCCCATGATCGGCGCGCCCTTGTCCTCGGCAAGCTTGATGATGGCTGGCAGGTCGACGGTGAGATTCGGCGCCCCGTTGAGATAGGGGACCCCCTCCATCAGCGCCGCATACGCGTAGATCATGCTTGGCGCGATGGCCTCGTGGTTGTCCTTCAGGCCCTGCTCGAAGGCTTCGATGGTCTCATGCACCGCACCGCCCTGCAGGAAGATCTCCGTGCTGCCACACCAGATCATCACGAGTCGGTCGCAGCCGTTGTCGGCCTTGAACGTGCGGATGTCCTGCCGCGCCATCTCGGCCAGCTCCCACTTCGTATCCGCCTTCTTCACGTGTGAGCCTTCCAGCCGCTTCACGTAGTTCTTGTCGAAGACCGCCTTCATCGGCTTGATCACCGACAGCTTGTCTTTCAGCGCGTCCAAGGTGCGCTGGTCGAGGACACCGGCATGTGACGCAGCGGTGTAGACATCATCCTCAAAAACATCCCAGCCGCCGAAGACGAGTTGGTCGAGACCGGCCAGCGGCAGAAAATCCCTGATGTAGGGGGTGCGCTTGTCGGTGCGCTTGCCGAGACGGATCGTACCCATCTGCGTCAGCGAACCGATGGGCTTGCCGAGGCCGGCCTTGATGGCCTCTACGCCGGCAATGAAGGTTGTCGCCACGGCGCCCATGCCGGGCATGAGCACGCCAAGCTTGCCGCTGGCGGGGAGAATCTTGTCGGGTCGGTCCATTGGAGTTTCTACCTGTCTTTTTGTGGACGAATGCGGGCCGATGCTGGATCGAAGGTAGGCATGCAGCACTATCGGACAAATGAATAATATTTATCTTATCCATAGATAATTTCTATGAATCTTCAACACCTCAGATACTTCCTCGCCGTCGCCCGCACGGGTCGGTTCACCCTGGCAGCCCGACAGCTGCACGTGACCCAGCCAACGGTGTCGAGTGCCGTTGCCGAACTCGAAGAAAAGCTGGGGGTTCGCCTGTTTCACCGCGGCCGGCAAGTGGCGCTCACCGTGGAAGGGCGCACACTCGTCGACTATGCCATGCGGATCGAGGATCTGCTCGATGAAGCTCAGGAGCGGGTATCCGGTGGCGTACCACAGCCGGGGGACAGCTTTCGCTTTGGTGCGATTGACGCCGCAGTTATCTATCTGCTGCCGCAGGTACTGCGGGCCTACGTGGCCGAGCACCCGGATGTGGAACTGGCCATCGAGGTGGGCCCTACGTCTCGCGATCTGGTCGAGCAGGTACTGGCGAACCGGGTGGAATTCGCGGTGATCTCCCTGCCCTATGAGCAGCCGCGATTGCGGACGTTATCAATCCTGACCGACGCAATGCCCCTCGTCGTCGGCCCCTCACACCCGCTGGCCAACCGCCGTCGCGTCCGTATACAGGACATCGCTGCCGAACCATTCATCCTCTTCCAGCCCGATTCTGTCTCGCGCCGGATTGTCGATGAGCACTTTGCCGAGGCCGGCTTCACGCCCAGGGCTGTCATGGAAATGCGCAGTCCGGAGGCCATGAGGAAGCTGGTCGAGGCGGGCGTGGGCATCTCCTTCCTGCCACAGATCACCGTGGCCGAATCGCTGGCGTCGGGTGCCCTGCGCCAAGTCGCTGTCACCGGCCTGTCCCTGCACAGAGAGATCGGCCTCGCCTGGCGTCAGGGCCGTTACTTTGGTCCCGCAGTGCGCGCCCTCATCGAGGCGTTCCTGGCACAGTACGGTCTTGTGGAGGATTGGCGTCAGGCCCTGGCCGAGTAGGGTTGGACGACGACGGCAGCGACGGCCACCAGATTTCCTGCGCCGCCGGGCCCTGCATCTGCAACGCATCGTCGCTATTGGCGCTGCGTTGGGTCAGGAACAAGATCGAGTCGTGGCCCGCGCCCCGTCTCGTGGGCGCCGCCACCCGTTCCCGGGATCGGCTCGGCAAGAGTGTGCGCCATCTGCTGCGTGAAGACCGCAATGTCGACCCCGGCGCAGATCGGGAACCGCGCCGCCGCCTGGCCCAGATTCATGGCGCCACGCTCCCACAGAGCCCGACAACCTCGATCACTGCCTGCCTCTCGCTTCAACAGCGCAGCGGCGGACTGGATCAGGCCCTGCAGGAACGATCGCACCACGGGATCAGGGTCGCGGCGCCAGGCGGCTTCCCACTGTTCATGGGCCTCCCACCAGTAGCCATGATTGAAGAGATGCACACCACGGAGAAACGCCGTATGCCGCTGCCAGTTGGCGCCGGAGAGTGGTGGGCTGTCCGGCTCAGGCTGGCCGTAACTATGACCTTCGGGGTGGGTTCGGGGGTGTGGAGTAGTCCCGAGCCGATGCCGGTATGGGGGCAGGGACCGGGTCATGCTCTCCCTGTCCATGTCAGCCCAGGTCGACCTCGTGACCGGCAACGGCAGCCTCGACGTCGTCCGTGACGGAAGCCAGCTCCTGCAGCCGTGTCTCGATAGGCTCGAGCTCGCGCAGCCCACAGAGTTCGCCACGAAGTTGCGCGGCTCCACGGACCCCGCGGAAATAGCCGCCGTAGTGACGCCGCATACTGATGATGCCATAACGTTCGCCGGAGTGGGTGACACTCAGGCGCAGGTGGTGCAGACAGAGCTCTGCCCGCTCTGCCTGTGTCGGTGCCGCCAGCACGCGTCCCGTTTCCAGATGATGCCGAATCTCTCGAAACAACCATGGATGGCGGATTGCCGCACGCCCGATCATGACGGCGTCACAGCCGGTGTCGTCGAAGGCTTTGCGTGCCGTCTGCGGTGAGACGATATCGCCATTGAGGATCACAGGGATCTTTACGGCCGCCTTGATGCGTGGAATCCATGCATAGTCGACGTCACCCTTGTGACCTTGTGCCCGGGTCCGACAATGTACTGCCAGTGCCTGCACACCTTCGTCCTCGAGCATCTTCGCAACTTCGATGATCTGAATGCTTGCCGCGTCCCAGCCCAGCCGCGTCTTCACCGTCACCGGCAGGTGGGTAGCGCCACGTACCCGTCGCACGACCTGACGCATTTGCGGCAGATCACGGAGCAGACCTGCGCCGGCCCCACGCAGAGCGACGTTGCTCACCCAGCAGCCGCAGTTGATATCGATCAGATCTGGTTCGCGCGCGGTTGCGATGCGGGTCGCCTCCTCCATCGACAGTTCGGAGGCCCCATAGATCTGGATGCCAAGGGGGCGCTCCGCATCGGTGAAATCGAGCTTGTGAGAGGTTCGGCGTGGTCCGTCTGGATCCTCCCGCAGCAGGCCTTCGGCGTTAACGAATTCGGTGTAGACCATATCCGCCCCCATCTGCCGACACACGAGGCGGAAGGGGTGCTCCGAGACGTCCTCCATGGGCGCCAGCAACAGGCCGGGACGCACAGACACTGGGCCGATTGTGAGAGGGTGATCAAGTGCCATGAACGAGAACTACAGCTGTGATCCCGGCAGTTTCAGCGATTTCATCACACGTACTGTGCGCCGCTGGATCATGGGTCGCAGCGTTCCCACGATCTTCAGCCATTCGGGGCTGCTGTAGTAGGCGGCAATGGCAGCATCCCGCGCCTTGTTGTCCTTGAAGGATCGCACCCAGGCAAACTCGTCCGGTCGGTCCGTCTCCCAAGCGGCGACGAAAGTGATTCCATACTTGGCCATGAAGGACCTGGCTTTGCGGAACTCTCGCTCAAAAGCGGCCTGTTTGCCGTTGTGCAGCTTATAAATCCGTAGTTCCTGAATCATGTCAGCGTCCGATCATTGCGCGCGGCAATTACGCCGGAGGGCGTCGCCACCAGGTGTACCGGGATATCGTGATCCTCATTGGGGATCCGATTCACAACAAACTCGTCGTAGGTAAGACCAATCGTTGTTGCCCCATGATGCAGGGCTGCCAGAAAACGATCGTAGAAGCCACCCCCCTGACCGATGCGGAATCCACGGCGGTCAAACAACAGACCCGGCACCAGGACCACATCTATCACGGAGAGATCATCAACAAACCGCGGGGAGGCCGGCTGCTGCAACCCCCAATGGCCTGTCTGCAGGTCAGCAAGTCCATTGATCTCAGCATGACGCATCGGTGGTCCCGTTGGTTCGACGTAGGGCACCAGAACTCGCTTGCCGGCGGCTCTGGCCAGTTCGATGCTGGCACGGGTCATCACCTCTCCGTGCAGACAATCCACATAGCTGTGTACGGTGCGCGCCGCGACCCAGGCGGGAAGGATCTGCAGGTGACCGAGAATGTCGCGGCTGTTCTGCTCGATTCGGTGGGCCTCGAGCCCGGCGTACTGGCGACGCAGTCGGCGGCGCAGGGCACGTTTGCTCGAGGGTGTGGGCTCATTCATCTCCTTCAGGCTAGCTTCTGGATACGACTTCTGTCAATCGCGTCAGCTTTGACCCTGATCCATGTATCGGGTAAATTTCTCAACTTCCAAAAACACGGACCTGTCCCATACAATGACAACGACATCCGAACCGCTTCCGGCAGCACAAAGCGCCGAGGACCGTGACCTGCAGCAGCGCTTGCAGCGGCAAGGCGCGATGCCGGGACATATCGCCATCATTATGGATGGCGATCGCCGCTGGGCCAGGGAACGTGGCTTGAAGATCACGGAAGGCCACCGGCACGGGCGCGAATCGGTGCGCGACATCGTGCGCGCCTGCGGTCAGCTTGAGATCAAGACCCTGACGCTCTACACCTTCTCCAGTGAAAACTGGAACCGGCCCCGCCATGAAGTGGCAGCGCTCATGCACTGGCTGGAAGAATCCCTGCGCAACGAAACGCCGGAACTGCACGCCAACAATGTCCGACTCTCTGCGATCGGTCGTTTGCAGGCGCTGCCGGAGAAGGTACGTTCCGCCCTCGATGATGCACTGACGGACACTGCGGGCAATACCGGTCTGCAGTTGAATCTGGCCCTCAATTATGGTGGGCGCAGTGAGATCGTCGATGCCTGCCGCGCGCTGGCCCAGCGGGTGCGCGATGGCGCTTTGGATCCCGACGGTATCGATGAGGCTGCCATCGATGGAGCCCTCTATACCGCGGGCGTAGCCGATCCGGATCTGCTGATTCGCTGCAGCGGCGAAATGCGCCTGAGCAACTTTCTGCCCTGGCAGATGGTCTATACCGAGATCTACTTCACCCCCGTTTTCTGGCCCGATTTCCGTCGGGAGCACCTGTATGGAGCGATCCGCGACTTTCACCAGCGACAGCGACGTTTTGGCGCTTGAGTAGGCTGTGAGCGACGCCACCGGCGGTAGCAATCTGGTGCGCCGGGTCCTGTCGGCCTGTGTGTTTGTGCCCGTCGTGCTGGGCTTGTGTTATGCCGGTGGCTGGGCCTTGTTCTGCCTGGTCCTCCTCATCGTCGGCCGCGGCAGTTGGGAACTGCTGCAGTTGGCACGACACGCCGGACACCGAGCAGATCCCGTGACCGGCGTGGTCCTGGCACTGGCAACCTGCGGGTATCTACAGACGTATGGCGCCGACGACGGCGTAGTGCTGCTGCTGTTGGGGTCCGTACTGGTGGCATTGGTCGTACAGCTGCGCCACGGTGTCGAGGGGTATCTTACCGGCGCCATGGTTACCTTTGGCTGTGTCGGTTACATTGGATTGTTGGGATCGGCGCCCCTGCTGCTGGCCGATCACCTCGGAGAGACGGCGTCCACAATGCTTGTCGCCATCTTCGGTTGCATCTGGATTACCGATGCTGCTGCCTATGCTGGCGGCCGAATGTGGGGGCGGCGACGTCTGGCGCCCTCGATCAGCCCGGGCAAGACCGTCGTCGGCTTCTTCTGCGGGATCCTTGGTGGTCTGGTGCCGATGGCCCTGGGGTCGCAGTTGCCGGGGTGGACGATGATGGAGTTTGGTGCCCTGCTTCTGCTTGTGGGTGCCAGCGGCCAGCTTGGTGATCTTGTGGAGTCAGCCATCAAACGAGATCTGGGCGTCAAGGACGCACCCGCTCTCATTCCCGGCCACGGCGGTCTGCTCGACCGGTTCGACTCGTATTTTTTCGCCTTTCCCGTGGCCCTTGCCTACACCATGATCCTGAAAGGCTAGTTGCCTGTGCTGGCTTCCATTGTCGATTTCCTCGTTACCGTCGGCTACTTCCTCATAGCCCTGGGTGTCCTCGTCTTTGTTCATGAGTTGGGACACTTCCTCGTCGCCAAACGCGCCGGTATACGCGTGGAGCGCTTCTCCCTTGGTTATCCGCCCAAGCTGATCGGCTTCCAATGGGGAGAGACGGAATACTGTATTTCCTGGGTGCCCTTCGGTGGCTACGTGAAGGTCGCAGGCATGGCGGATGTCGGGGAAGAAGAAGCAACGGGGGCACCATGGGAGTTCCCATCAAAGTCCGTCGCCGTACGTATGGCCGTGATCGTTGCCGGACCGGTGATGAATTTCCTCTTCGCCTTTGTCCTCTTCGCCTTTGTTTATGGTGTCTTTGGCATCGACACGGTGGAGTCGACCGTCATTTCGCCGGAAGCAGGGTCCATCGCGGAGATCGCGGGGGTCCAGCACGGCGACGAAGTGCTGGAGGTCGACGGAACACCGGTCGACAACGCCCACGAACTGCTCGAGGCGCTCGAAGCCGGTCTGGCGATGGGCTCCGTGTTGTCCATTCATCGGGCGGACGGCACGAGGACGATTGAGTTGCCGCCGGCACTCGACGGCACGTACGGAATCAAGGTCCTGCTACCGACGAAAGTTGGTTCCGCCGATCCGGGCACACCTGCAGAGGGCATCGGCCTGCAACGTGGCGACCGCATCAGTGGCGTCGATGGGACGGCCGTGGCAACCTGGTCGGAGATGCGCGACTTGATCAGCGCCCGACCAGCGGAGTCCATCACGCTGACGTGGGAGCGTGACAACATCAGCATGACCGCCGCCATCGTGCCCGAAGAGCGCATGAACGGTGATGAGCGGATCGGCGTCATCGGCATACGCCCCTTCGAGGCGGGAGCCATAAAAATCAGCTGGTGGGATGCGACAAAACTGGGTGCTGCGAGCGTCTACACATCCTCCTACCTGATTCTCGACTTCCTCGGCAGCATCTTTCAGGACGGCCGCTACAAGGAGTTGGGCGGGCCCATCCGTATCGCCAGGATGGCAGATGACACGGCCGAGATGGGGTTGAAATATTTCCTGCGCTTCCTGGCACTGCTGAGCGTCAACCTCGGCGTCCTCAACCTGCTGCCAATCCCCGTTCTCGATGGGGGCCACCTGACCTTTCTGACGCTGGAAGCCCTCCTGCGCCGTCCGCCTTCGGTGCGACAGCGTGAAGTGTCGCAGCAGATCGGTATGGTCATCATCCTGTTCATCATGGTCGCCGTGACGTTCAACGATCTGAACGAATTCGTCTTCCAGCACGTCATCGAACTTTTTCAGTAGAATCTGGTGGACGGGGCACCGTAGCCATGTCGCTTCCCCGTGCGCAATTGACCCGATTCGTTCGTGACGAGGCGACACGTCTGGGGTTCGACCTGGTGGGCGTGACCAGCGCCAACCCGCTGGCGGCGGCGCAGTACAATGCCCGCTGGATCGCCCAGGGATATGCCGGCGATATGGCCTGGCTGGAGCGCAACCTCGACAAGCGTGCCGATCCGCGTGAACTGGTGCCGGGCGCTCGCTCGGTGATCTGTCTGGGCATGTATTACGATCCGCCCGCAACAGCGGGCGAGCGTGGTGGGCTGACAGGGCAGATCTCTCGTTATGCCCGCGGCGACGACTACCACGAGATCATCAAGTCACGCCTCGCCGAACTGTGGCAGACCTTTCGTGCCAACGCCGGGGAGGGTGTCGCGGGGCGCTATTTCGTCGACACGGCGCCCGTGCTCGAGCGCGAACTGGCGGCCCGCGCCGGCCTCGGTTGGTGGGGAAAAAACACGGTGCTGATCAACCGACGGGGAGGCTCCTATTTCTTCCTCGCCGAACTGATTACGACGGCTGAACTGGAACTAGACGAACCGGCAACCGACCATTGCGGCAGTTGCACACGCTGTCTGGATGCCTGCCCGACGAAGGCCTTCCCCGAAGCCTACGTGCTCGATGCACGGCGGTGCATTTCGTATCTGAACATCGAACTCAAAGGCTCGATTCCGGAGCCCCTGCGCCACGGCATGGGCGACTGGCTTCTCGGTTGCGACATCTGTCAGGACGTATGTCCATGGAATCGCCGATCCGCAGGCACCGGCGAGGCGGCGTTCCATCCGCGCCCTGGACTGGATCCGGTCGATCTGCTCGAACTCATCCGTATGGACGGCGTGGCCTTCAACGAGCGTTTCCGCCGCAACCCCGCCAAACGCCCGAAGCGCCGGGGCATGTTGCGCAATGCCGCCGTCGCCCTGGGCAATTCGGACCGCGGCGAACAGGCCGTTCCCGTCTTGGTGCAGGTGTTGCGCGAAGAGGAGGAGCCCCTCGTTCGTGCCCACGTAGCATGGGCTCTGGGCAAGCTTGGGGGAAAGCAGGCGAAGTTGGGGCTGGAGGCAGCTCGCGAAACAGAGCAGGACGAGGAAGTGCAGGCAGAGATCGAAAGCGCTCTGCGGAACGTGAAGACCTGACGGTCGTCCGCGTCGAACTACTCCCTGGCCAGCAACGCCCGGACAAACTGGGTACCGTCAAAAGACTGCAGATCATCGATGCTCTCACCCACCCCGATCAGGCGGATGGGAACATCCAACTCGCGCCGCAAGGCGAAGGCGATACCGCCACGGGCCGTTGAGTCAAGCTTCGTCAACACCAGACCGGTAAGCGGCACTGCTTCGTGGAAAGTCCGGGCCTGGGCCAACGCATTCTGCCCGGTCGTTGCATCAAGCACCAGGAACGTGTCGTGCGGGGCCCCGTCGCAGGCCTTGGCCAGCGAGCGGCGCACCTTCTTCAGTTCTTCCATGAGATTCACTTTTGTATGCAGTCGACCGGCGGTATCTACCAGCAGGACGTCGACGTCGCGGGCCTTGGCCGCCTCCACTGCATCGAACACCACCGCACCCGGGTCGGCCCCTTGCTGCGCTCGGATGATGTCGGCGCCGGAGCGTTCCGCCCACACCTGCAACTGCGCAACGGCGCCGGCGCGAAAGGTGTCCCCTGCCGCCATCATCACTTTGTGGCCCGCCTCTGCGTAGCGTTGTCCCAACTTGCCGATGGTGGTGGTTTTGCCCACGCCGTTGATGCCGACGACGAGCAGCACATAGGGCTTGGCCGGCAGGGTGTCGGCATCGAAGCCGCCTTCCCCTGCTACGATCGCCTCAAGCTCAGCCTGCAACATGGCAAAGACATCGGCATCCGGTGTCTGCCGGGCTCGCGTGCGCAGGCCGTCAGCGATGGCCAGCGCAGTCTCTACGCCGACGTCCGCTGAAATAAGGATTTCTTCGATCTCTTCGAGTGTGTCGTCATCGAGACGACGGCCGCCGACGGCTTCGACGATCCGATCGACAACGGCGGCACGGGTCCGTGACAGGCCCGAACGGATGCGGTCAAAGAAACCCCCGCTCATGCCAGCTCAGTTCCCGTTGGCAAGAACACCTTCTTCGATGGCAGGATCAACGATATACAGCATCGGCTCATCCTGCAGATCGATCTGGCGCGCCTGTGGCAGGCGCCGGCCACGGGGATCGATGAGGACATCAACGGTCGGCCGAGTTGGATGCAGCCGGCTGGTGGCAACCACCCGGCCGATGTCGCCGTTGTTCAACTTCACCAGGCTGCCGAGGGGAAAGATGGAGACGATATGGATCAGCGCCTTGATCAGCCGCCGATCGAAGAGGCTGTTGCGCAGATCGATGATCTCCTTGAGAGCATTGTAAACCACGCGCGCCTGGCGATCGACCCGTGGCTGAGCCATTGCTTCGTATGTATCCACGAGGCCGATAATGCGGGCGAACTCG
>ERZ890510.568-NODE-568-length-28790-cov-79.791857_pt1 | contig 28790 bp, 28 predicted proteins | sample MGYA00521265_ERZ890510 | MGnify/ENA primary metagenome ERZ890510 (study PRJEB32303, sample SAMEA104408624) | aquatic metagenome | biome: Brackish water; feature: Chemocline; material: water | place: Baltic Sea | collected 2014-10-26T21:54:00 | depth 110 m ... | reverse complement strand
TGTTTATAATAATTTTTCAATATTAAAAAAAATATTTAAAAATAATAAAGCTGATTATACAATGAGCGCTATCACAGGATTTCAGGGATTGATGCCAACATTGGATATAATAAAATTTACTAAAGTTATTGCTATAGCAAATAAGGAATCAATAATTTGTGGATGGAACTTAATTAAAAAAGATTTAAATAAATATAAAACTAAATTTATTCCTATTGATTCAGAGCATTTCTCAATCTGGTCTTTGATTGGTAATAGCAAATATAAAAATTTTGAAAAAATTTATTTAACAGCTTCTGGTGGACCTTTTAGAAAACTTCCATTAAAACAATTCGTAAATATTACACCCAAGAAAGCTTTAAAACATCCTAATTGGTCAATGGGTAAAAAAATTTCAATAGACTCTGCCACTATGATGAATAAAGTTTTTGAGGTTATTGAGGCAAAAAAGATATTTGATTTAAAATATAGCCAACTTGAAATACTAATTCATCCACAATCATATTTGCACGCTATAGTCAAATTCGATAATGGCTTAACAAAATTACTTTTACACGATACGAATATGATAATTCCTATTTTTAATTCATTGCATCAAGAAGAAAATTATAAGATGAAATCTTATCCTCTCAATATTAAAATTTTAAATAATTTAGATCTTAAAAAAATTGATAAAATTAGATATCCATTGATTAAAATAATCAATTCATTAAAAAATGAAGATTCTCTTTTTGAAACTATTATTGTGAGTGCCAACGATAGTTTGGTAAATAAATTTTTAAAAAATGAAATAAAGTTTACTGATATTTCAAAAAATTTATTAAAATTTTTAAGTCGTAAAGAATTCAAAAAATTTATTAAAATTAGACCAAAAAACATCAATCAAATTGAAAAATTAGCTGATTATGTCAGTTTAAAAATTAATACTACAAGTGTATAAGATCACTATGTTTAAATACATTTTTCAAATTTTAACTATATTAATTTTTCTCACTTCATCTTTAAAGTCTGAAGAATTTGAGAACATCTTAATTAATGGCAATGAAAGAATTTCAGATGAAACTATACTTGTTTTTTCAGATCTAACTAATGAGCAGTTTTTAGATGAAAATTCTATTAATGACATTTTAAAAAAATTATATCAATCCGGTTTTTTTAAAGATGTTGTTGTTAAAATTGAAAATAAGAATTTAATTATTAAGGTTATTGAAAATCCAATAATTCAAACTGTATTTATCGAGGGCATTAAACGAAAAGGAACAGAAGAAGATTTGTATGATATTCTATCTCTAAAAAATAGATCTTCATTTAATCTAAATTTAATTAAAGTTGATGAGGTTGCTATTTTAAATTTCCTTAAAAATGAAGGATATTATTTTTCAGAAATTACTTCGTCATATCAAGATTTAGAAGATAATAAAATTGATCTCTTTTACAAGATTGATTTAGGAGAAAAGGCTAGAATATCGAAGATTTCATTTATTGGTGATAAAAAATTTAAAGATAGCACATTGAGAAATATAATTCTTAGTGAAGAGTATAAATTTTGGAAAATTATATCTGGTAAAAAGTTTTTAAATGAAAATTTAATTAATTTTGATAAAAGATTAATGAATAATTTTTATAAAAACAAAGGGTATTATAATGTAAAAATTGATTCTTCATTTGCTAACTATTTAGGAAATAATGAATTTGAACTTATTTACAATATTGCCTCTGGAAATAAATATTTTTTTAATGACCTTATTTTAAAACTTCCTATTGATTTTGATATTAAAAATTTTGAAAAATTAACCAAAATGTTTTCTGATCTTAAAGGTCAAGATTATTCGTTAAATTCTATTGACAAAATTTTAGATGAAATAGATGACATTGTTTTAAATGAACAATATGAATTTTTAAAAGCAACGGTTGCTGAAGATATTAATAATGATTTAATTAATTTAACATTCAATATTGATGAATCTGAAAAGTTTTATGTAGAAAAAATTAACATCTTTGGAAATAACGTTACACAAGAAGAGGTTTTAAGAAATACATTTTATGTCGATGAAGGTGATGGTTTTAATGAACTATTGCATAAAAAAACTTTAAACAACTTAAAAGCATTAAATTTTTTTAGCAAAATTGAAGATCAAATTATAGATGGAACTCTAAAAAACCAAAAAATTATAAATATAACAGTTGCTGAAAAACCTACTGGAGAAATTATGGCTGGCGCAGGAGTTGGTACTGGTGGTGGCACAGTTGCATTTGGTGTTAAAGAAAATAACTTCCTTGGCCGTGGGATTGATTTTGGTACAGATCTATCTATTAGTACAGAGACAGTTAAGGGTATTGTTTCCTTAAATAACCCAAATTATAAAGGTTCAAATAGATCTTTAAATTTTTCAGTAGAAAGCAGTACTACAGATCGTTTAGAAACTTTTGGTTACGAGTCGAATAAGACAGGATTTACAATTGGAAGTGGATTTGAATATTATGACAACTTATATTTAAATCTTGGTACGTCTACTTATGTGGAAAAATTAACTACTGACAGCACTGCAAGCGCCACATTAAAAAAACAAAAAGGGTCATACTTTGATACTTTTTTTAATTACACTATTGATTATGATTTAAGAGATCAAAAATTTCAACCGACCGACGGTTTTAGAAGTAGATTTACTCAAAATCTTCCATTGATAAGTGAAAGTTATACTTTAACAAATACATATGATTTAAAATTTTATAATGAATGGCTTAATGAAAGTATTGCATCTTATGGAATTTTTGCATCAACAACAAACTCTCTTACGGGTAAAGACGCCAAGTTATCGGATAGACTCTTCCTACCTTCAAGCAGATTAAGGGGTTTTGAAGCTGGAAAAGTTGGTCCAAAAGATGGTACTGACTACATTGGTGGTAATTATGCGTTAGCATTTAATGCCGCCACTACACTACCACAAATTTTACCGAACCTTCAAAATACAAACTTCTCTCTTTTCTTTGATGCTGCAAATATTTGGGGTGTAGATTATAATAGTAGTATTAATGATGATAGTAAAATTAGATCTTCCATCGGTTTAGCTGTTGATTTTTTTACTCCTATAGGCCCACTAAACTTTTCTTTATCTGAGCCCATCACAAAGGGTAAAAATGATATAACTGAATCGTTTAGATTTAACCTCGGAACCACTTTTTAATGAAAAAAGTAGTTATAATTTTTTTCATTTATTTTTTTCAAATTAATTTTGTTATAGCAAACACATCTATAGCATTTATTGACATGGATAAGGTTATCTCATTATCAAAACCAGGCTCATCAATTATGAGTCAACTTAACAGCCTTAGTTCACAAAACTCAAAAAAATTTGAAAGTGAAGCTAAAAAAATAAAAGAACAAGAAACTAAACTAATTTCACAAAAAAACATATTGTCAGAGGTAGATTTTCAATCGAATATTAATAAGCTTAAATTAGAAATTAAAAATTATAATGATAATAGAGACAAAATCAACAATGATTTTAATAAGTTAAGAATTGATAGTACGAACAAATTACTTAAACTGATTAACCCAATTCTAGTGAGTTATTCAAATGATAAATCAATATCATTGATATTAAAAAAAAGAGATCTTGTTATAGGAAAAACCGAACTTGATATAACAGATGAAATTATTCTAATAATAAATAAAGATATTAACCAATTCAAAATTCAATAAATGACAAAAGAGTTTCTCAACAAAAAACAAATTGCTGAATTATTACCACATAGAGAGCCAATGCTTCTTATTGATGAGTTACACGATATTGAAAAACTTTCTTCAGCTACTGCTATTGTAAATGTTAAGAAAGATAGTTTCTTTGTTCAGGGACACTTTCCTGGGAATCCTGTTATGCCTGGTGTTCTTATTGTTGAAGCCTTTGGTCAAGCTGCAGCTGCATTAACTGCCCATGGACTAGATAAAGAGACATATGATAATAAATTAGTATTCTTAATGGGTATTGAAAAAGCTAGATTTAGAAACCCAGTTATACCAGATTGTAAGCTAGAATTAAAAATTCAAGCTACCAGAACTCATGGAAGAGTATGGAAATATACGGGTGAGGCTTTTGTGGGGGAGGTAAAAATGGCGGATGCAATGTGGTCAGCTACTATCGTCGATAAGAAATAATTAGCAACAAAACTTGATAATTAATAACTCTTATTTTTGGTAAAACAAAAAAGTGAATAATCCATTTTTTAAAAACCATGGCCCATTTGATTTACTTGATTTATTAAAAAATAACTATGATCTTGAATTTTCATTAACTGATATATCTAAAAATAAACACATAATAAAAGATGTTAAAAATTTGGAGAATGCTACCTCTAATGACATAACCTTTTTTCATTCTATTAAATATAAAGATTTAGCTCAAAAAACAAAAGCAATTGCCTGTATTACAAAAAAAGAATTTTTAAACTTTTTACCCAAGGACTGTATTAAAATTATATGTCCCAATGTTTTGTTTCTAACAGCCTTAGTTACAAGCAAGCTTTATCCCGATTCTGTTATTGATAATAATAACTTAGATCTAGAGATTATTGATGGTAAATTTGAAAATATTATTTATGGTAAAAATACATATATTGGTAAAAATGTTTCAATAGGTGAAAAAACAAAGATTGGTCATAACTCATTAATTGAAAGCAATGTAATAATTGGAAAAAATTGTATAATTGGATCTAATGTAATTATTAGAAACTCTATTATAGAAGATTATGTTCATATATTGGACGGTGCTATTATTGGAAAAAAAGGTTTCGGGTTTATTCCAAATAATAATATAAATTTTAGATATCCCCATGTAGGCTACGTTCATATTAAAAAAAATAGTGAAATTGGTTGTGGCTGTACAATTGATAGAGGCTCACTATCAATAACAATAATTGGTGAAAACACTTACTTGGACAATCAAGTTCATATTGCTCATAATGTTAAAATTGGAAATAATTGCATTATAGCAGGACAAGTTGGAATTGCGGGTAGCACAACCTTAGGGGACAATGTTATTATTGGTGGACAAGCTGGTGTCTCAGGTCATTTAAAAATTGGAAACAATGTGCAAATTGGTGGTGGTAGTGGTGTTATTAAAGATATTGCAAATAACTCTAGAGTAATGGGTTATCCCGCTAAAGATTTTAAAAAATTTATAAGAGAGAGCAGATAAATGATTCACAAAACTGCAATTATAGATTCCAATGCTAAGATTTCTGATAATGTTAATATTGGCGCATACTCTGTGATTGGACCTAATGTTCAGATAGGTGAGGGTTCAATTATACACCCTCAAGTCAATATAAGTGGCAACACAACAATAGGTAAAGAGACAATTATTTACCCGTTTGCATCTATTGGTAATGACCCTCAAGATTTAAAATATAATGGAGAAGAAACAGCTCTAATTATAGGAAATAATAACAAAATTAGAGAATATGTAACAATTAATCCTGGTACAATAGGGGGTGGAGGAAAAACTATAATTGGCGATAATTGTCTCTTTATGGTCTCTTCTCACGTTGCACATGACTGTATTGTAGGTAACAATGTTATCATTGCTAACAATGTTCCTTTGGGTGGTCATGCTCAAATCGAAGACAATGTTGTTATCGGTGGTAACTCTGCCGTTCAACAATTTACAAGAATTGGTAAAATGGCCATGATTGGTGGAATGTGCGGTGTTGTCAAAGATGTAATACCTTATGGAATGGCTTTCGGTAATAGATGTGCGCTACAAGGATTAAATTTAATTGGCTTAAGAAGAAAAAATATACCAAATAAAGAAATTTTATCTTTATCTAAATCATATAAAGAAATATTTAAAACAGAAAATTTATCAGATAATTTGCTGAATCTAGATAAAAAGTTTAGTGATAATTATTTAGTTAAAGAGATAATTGACTTTATTAACAAAGATAAAAAAAGACCAATTTGCACACCTCACTCAAAATAAAAAACAAAATTATATAATGATTTGTTTAATATTAGGAGACACCGATTTTCCAAAAAAAATTATTGAAAATATAAAAATAAAAAAAATAAAATATTTTATAATAGACCTCTCAAAAAAAAATATTTTCAAAAAAGACACAAACTCATTTAGGATAAGTATTGGTCAGTTTGGGAAAATGATCCAATTAATAAAAGATAAAAAATGTAAAAAAGTTTTATTCGCAGGTAAAATAGCCAAACCAAACTTTTCATCATTAAGAATGGATATTAAAGGTTTTTTTTATTTATCTAAAATTATTAAAGCAGCTAAGTTAGGTGATGCTGCGGTTATTAAGTTAATTATTAACATTTTAAAAAAAGAAAAAATAGATGTCATTAGTTCGGTTTCATTTAATCCTGAGCTTTCACTAAAAAAAGGTAATTATACAAAAATTAAACCGAGTCTGAAAGATATAAATGATATTAAAAAGGGAAAAAACTATCTGAATAAGATTAATGGATACGATTATATCCAAGGTCTTATTGTAAGAGATGGAGTCATTATTAAAAAAGAAAATTACATGGGTACTAAAAAAATGATTCAATCCATTAAACCTAAATTGAATAATGAAGGAATACTAATTAAATTACCTAAGAAAAAACAAGATTTACGTATAGATTTACCCACAATAGGATTAGATACTATTAAAGACTGTAAGAAAGCTGGATTAAAAGGAGTTATTATGAAGCATAAGCAAAACATTTTTCTTGATAAAGAAGCATGTATTAAATTTGCTAATATAAATAAAATTTTTATTAATATAGTATGAAGAAGGTTTTTATAGTTACTGGCGAACCATCTGGTGATAAATTAGCTGCAACAGTAATTTCTAAACTGAAAATTGTAGAGCCAAATATTAAGTATTTATCTGTAGGTGGTAGAAATCTTAAAAATTTAGGTATTGAATCTATCTTTGATCAAAAAGAAATTACTTACCTTGGGTTTACTAGTGTTTTATTGAATATATTTAAAATTAAGAAAAGAATTGATAAAACTGTAGATGAGATAATAAAATTTGATCCAGATATATTGTTTAGCGTTGATAGCCCAGATTTTACATTACGCGTTGCTGAAAAAGTTAAAAAAATTAATGATAAAATAAAAACAATTCACTATGTAGCACCCCAAGTGTGGATTTGGAGAAAAAATAGGGTTAAAAAAATTAAAAAATTTATTGATCATATGCTCTTGTTGTTTTTTTTTGAAAAAAAATATTTTGATGAGGAAAACATTAAAAATACATTTGTTGGTCATCCTTTAATTGAAGAAAAAATAAATTCTAAAAATATTTTAGATGATTTAATTTCCAAAGATAAAAAAATTATATCAATTTTTCCGGGCAGTAGAAAATCTGAGACCCATGTTCTTTTACCAATCTTGATTGATTTTATTAGACTAATGAATGATGGCAATATAATCTACTCTTTTATTTTTCATGCCACAGATGAAAACAAATCCTTTATAAAAGATAAAGTTATTCAATCGAGAATACAAAATATTGACGTTATTTCTGATGAAATTATTAAATCTCAAACCTTATCTAATTCTATTTTTGCTGTCTCTAAATCTGGTACTGTATCTTTACAAATTTGTAATGCAAACATTCCATCTATAATCATTTATAAACTAAGTTTTATTAACTTTATAATTTTTAAATTATTAGTGAATGTAAAATTTGCAAACATAATTAATATAATAAATAATAAAGAAATTATTCCAGAGCTTTTACAAAAAGAATGTAATGCTGAGGAAATTTATAATTCTGTTAAATATTTCTTAAATCATCCTGAGCAAATCAAATCACAATTAGACGCTGTGAATGAAACTCTTAAACAAATAAAATCACCAACATCCTCATCTCAAAGCTGTGCTGATATTATTATTAGTTCTTTCTGAGTAATTTTTTTTGATTTAAATAATTTTTTTTAATCTAGCTAAGGTTTCTTCTTTCCCCAAAGAAATGATTATATCATATAAGCCGGGTCCAAATTTAGAACCCGTTAAAGCTATCCTTAAGGGTTGACCCACACTTTTGAAGTTTGTATTATATTTTTTTATTAAATCATTAATAATTAGTTCAATAGACTCTTTATTTAAAATATCTATTAATAAAACTTTGTCATTAAATTCTGAAATTATTTTTTTTGCTTTATTATCTATTAGCTTTAAGTCTTCTTCATTGAATTTAACCACATTTAAAATTATATATTTTGCATTATTGAATATATCTTCTAATGTTTTTGCTTTATTTTTAAGAAAAGTTAATGAAGCTCTAATTTTCTTTTCTTTTTCTGCTGTTATTTTGTTTTTATAAATCTCGCAGTATTCAAGAAAATGTTTATAAAGCTCTTCTTCCTTAATGTTTTTAATATAGTGTTCATTCATCGAAAGAATTCGACTCATATCTAATTTTGATGGTGATTTGCCAATACCTTCAAGGTTAAAATATTGAATACTTTCATCTAATGTAAAAATTTCCTTGTCTTTGTAAGACCAACCTAATTTCAAAAGATAGTTTCTTAGTGCGTCTGGCATTATTCCTATTTTTGAATAGTCATCTAATGTTGATGCGTTGTCTCTTTTGGATAATTTTTTACCCTCTGTAGTGTGTATTAATGGAATATGGGCAAAAGCAGGAAGACTCCAACCCATCGCTAAATATATTTGTATTTGTTTAAATGTATTAATCTTATGATCGTCACCTCTAATAATATGAGTCATGTGCATTTGATGGTCATCTACGGTCGCTGATAAATTATATGTGGGAGTTCCATCATTTCTTAAAATAATAAAATCTTCTATTGTTATATTTTCAATTTCCACATCACCTTGAACTAAATCATTCAATATAGAGGTTCCCTCAACTTTGCTTTTAAATCTTACAACCGGTTTTATATCTTTGGGTATTTCATTTACATTTATTTCTCTACATTTTCTACTGTAGGTATAAGGAAGTTTTTTTTGTCTAGCTCTTTTTTTTTGATCTTCAATTTCTTCTGTTGTGCAGTAGCATTTATAAGCATGACCATTTTTAAGTAATTCATTTACGATATTTATATGATCATTTATTTTAGTTGATTGTATGTACTCTTCTCCATCATGATTTATTCCAAGCCACTTTAATGATTTAATAATTTGAATTTTATGTTCATCTTTAGATCTCTCTTTGTCAGTATCTTCAATTCTTAAATGAAAGGTTCCCTTTTTATTTTTTGAATATAACCAATTAAATAAAGCGGTTCTTAAGCCACCAATATGAAGAGGCCCCGTAGGAGATGGAGCAAACCTTGTTGCTACTTTTGACATTAGAGATTTTTAGACTATTTTCCTAGAAGTTTCTATATAAAGATACGAGAACACCTTGAACTTTTACTCTATCTGGGCCAAATATTTTAGTTTCATAGTTTCTATTGGCACTTTCAAGGGCCACTGTTTTACCTTTTCTTCTAATTCTCTTCAGCATTGCTTCATGTTCATCAATTAAAGCTACAACAATTTTTCCATTATCTGCTGTATCAGTTCTTCTAATGATCACTGTATCTCCTTCATTAATACCGGCTTCAATCATTGAATCACCCTGAACTTTAAGACCAAAATATTGACCATTTTTTTCAAGATTACTTGGTAGGGGTATTCTAGAGACTTCATTTTGAATTGCTTCTATAGGTGTACCTGCAGCGATGCTACCTAGCACAGGTATTTCCATTAGATCTGAGTTAACAATTTCCGTGTCTAATCCACCCTTAATAACACTTGGTGAAAAACTATTATAAATATCATTTGCAGAAGCTGTTTCTGGTAACCTTATAACCTCTAAAGCTCTTGCTTTGTGTGCTAGTCTTCTAATGAACCCTCTTTCTTCTAAGGCACTTATTAATCTATGAATCCCTGATTTTGATTTTAAATTTAACGAATCTTTCATTTCTTCGTATGAAGGCGATACACCAGAGGCTCTCAACTTTTTGTTGATAAATAAAAGAAGGTTTTTTTGTTTTTTAGTTAGCATAAGAACAAATAAAGTACAAAATCTGTTCTACAAGTGTTCTTCTATTTCAGCAATAGCTAAAAAGTGTTTAAAAATAAGGTTTATTTTACTAAAGAACTGAAAAAATAGAATTATTGTCCATATTTTTTAAAAGTGATTCACCAATTAAAAAAGTTTTAATTTCTGTTTTGTTCTTTAGGTCAAGGAGTTCATCTTTTGTTTTAATACCACTTTCAGAAATAATGGGCCCACTGTGATTAATTAAAATATTATAAATATCATAAGTTGTATTAATATTTGTTTTTAAAGTTTTAAGGTTTCTATTATTAATGCCAATTAAAGCGTCTTTAAAATTTAGAGCTTTTTTTGCTTCTTCAATTGTATGGACTTCAACAATTATTGACATGTTAAATTTTAAAGCTTCTTCATATAAATCACTTGCTAGGTCATCCGAGACACCAGCCAAGATGATTAATATCGCATCTGCACCATAGCTTTTTGCAAGCGGCACTTGAAATTTATCAATAAAAAAATCCTTACAAAGCACAGGTAAATTTATTTTTTCTTTAACTTTACTTACATGAATTAAATTACCTAAAAAAAAATCTTCCTCAGTTAAGATAGATAAGCAAGTTGCATTATTTTTATGATAAATTTGGGCAATCTTTATTGGGTCATAATCTTTGATAATTATACCAGCAGAAGGGCTAGCTTTTTTTATTTCTGCAATTAATGAAATTTTATTATTATTAATATTATGTTGAATTTTTTCTTTAAAGTCTAAGAAGTGAGAATTTTGCTTAATTATTTCTTCTAGCTGAATAATAGATGTAGTTTTTTTTAACAAATCTATTTTATTAATTTTTTTCTGTATTATTTTATTTAATATATTTTCAGTCATTTTGTATTTTTTTTAGATGCGTAAATGCTTTGCCTGATAAAATATGCGATCTAGTAAATTCATAGGCATCTTTAAATTTATTATATTTTTCACAAACAATTAGTGCGGCTGAAGCATTCAAGCAAACAGCTTTTGAAAAATCATTATCTGCTCCTTTGAATATTTCAATTATTTTATTTGCATTGAATTTAGCATCATCACCAATCAAGTCTTCAAATTTATTAGCATTAATATTTAACATTTTTGGATCTATAGTTATTTCTGAAATTATTCCATCTCTAATCTGAACAACATTTGTAATATCATAAGGTGATATTTCATCTAAGCCATCATTACTATTAACTATCCAGGCAAATTTAATATTTAAATTTTTTAATGCTTCTGCAAATATTTTAAGTAATTTTTTATCATAAACACCTACAACTTGTCTATTTACTAACGCTGGACTGCTAAGTGGACCTATCATATTAAATATAGTTCTTTTACCTATTTTTTTTCTTGATGGACCAACATGTTTCATAGCATCATGGTAGTTTGGAGCAAACATAAATCCAAAATTATTTTTTATTATTTGATCTTCAATTTCCTTGGGCTCTAAATTAATATTTATATTTAAGGCTTCAAGGACATCACCTGAACCACATTTTGACGAAACAGCCTTATTGCCGTGTTTTGCAACCTTTATATTCATGCTAGCAAGTAATAGGGCAGAGGCTGTTGATATATTTAAAGTATCTTTCCCATCACCACCTGTACCACAGGTATCAACGCAATTTTCCACGTTAACTCTTCTTGATTTTTTTCTTAAAGTATAAACTCCTCCGGCAATTTCATCTGAAACCTCGCCTTTATCAGATAAAGCAGTAAGAAAATTAATAATTTCATCTTCTGATGGTTTCCCACTCATTAAAATTTCAAACGCTTCTTTACTTTCATTGAAGCTTAAATTTTCTTTATTTTTAATTTTATCTAAGAATTGTTTCACTATATTTTGTAATTAATAAAATTTTTTAATATTTTAATACCAATTATAGTTTTTATACTTTCAGGGTGAAATTGCACACCATGAATATTATATACTTTATGCATAATGCCCATAATAATCCCATCATTAGTTTCTGCTGTAATCTCAAGTTGATTTGACAAATTTTTTTTATCAATAATTAAACTGTGATATCTTGTTGCTTCAAAATATGAAGGTAAATTTTTTAATATTCCAATTTTATTTGATTTGATTAGGCTAGTTTTTCCATGCATTAATTTTTTGGCCTGAATTATCTTTGAACCAAAAACTTGTCCGATTATTTGATGCCCTAAGCATACGCCAAGGATAGGAATTTCTCTATAAAGTGATTTAACTATGTTTATACAATTACCTGATTGGTCTGGATTTCCTGGACCTGGAGATATAACAATTCTATCGTATTTATTTTTTATAATTTCTATTACGTTAATTTTATCATTTCTAATTACTTCTACATTGACACCAAGAGTAGAAAGATAGTGATATAGATTAAAAGTAAAACTATCGTAGTTATCTATTAATAAAATTTTCATTATTTTAATGCATCAAGTAAAGCTTTTGCTTTATTTACAGTTTCTTGATATTCTTTAATTGGACTACTATCGGCAACTATACCTGCCCCAGCCTGAACATAAAATTTATTTTTTTTTGCAATAGCCGTTCTTAGAGCGATACAGGTATCAAACTCACCATTCGCAGAAAAGTAACCTATACCACCCGCATAAACTTTTCTTTTAGAGGTCTCTAGTTCATCAATAATTTCCATGGCTCTTATTTTAGGTGCTCCCGATACTGTACCCGCAGGAAAACCAGCAAGTAACGTTTTAAACTTTGAGTATTTATTATTATATATACCAACAACGTTGGAGACGATATGCATTACATGTGAATATTTTTCAATTGTGAAACTCTCTGTAACTTTCACAGTATTTATTTTAGAAACTTTCCCAGTATCGTTTCTTCCCAAATCCAACAACATTAAATGCTCAGACAGTTCTTTTTTATCTTTTAGTAAATCTTTTGCCAACAAATTGTCTTCTCTAATGTTTTTTCCTCTTGGTCTGGTACCAGCTATTGGTCGGATGGTTATTTGATTATCTCTGAGTCTCACTAAAATTTCTGGACTTGCGCCAATTATTTGAAAATCATCAAAATTGAAATAATACATAAATGGCGAAGGGTTAGTGACTCTTAATTTTTTATATATATCTAAAGGTTTTTTTGTTAATTTTGCTTCAAATCTTTGACTTAAAACTACTTGGAATATATCTCCGATCTTAATGTAGTTTTTGGCTTTAGAGATCATATTTAAAAATTTATTTTTAGAGGTGTTAGATTTAACCTTAATATTTTTAGTTAATGGAGGTTCATCGCTACTCTTTTTAACAGAAGACTGAATTAAAAGATTATTAATTTCAGCTTCAATTTCATAATATCTTTTCTCATAGTTTGATATCTTTTGATCTTTGAAAATATTAATTATATAAAATATTTTTTTCTTTAAATTATCATGGATAATTACTGTTTGTGGTCGCAGCAGCCTCACATCAGGTAGTTTTAAATCGTCATTACATTTATTTGGTATTTTTTCTATATATCTAATTGAATCGTAAGAAAAGTAACCTGATATTAAAGAACAAATAGGTGGAAGGTTTGAAGGTGTTTTAAAATTAAAATCTTCAATTATTTTTTCTATAATTTTATCAGGACTTCCTTTAATTTTTTTTCTTAATCTTTTTTCTATTAAAAAAGATTTGTTATCATTAAATTCCCAAATTTTATCAGGGTTTTTACCAAATATTGTGTATCTGCCTCTTATCTTTCCCTTTTCAACAGACTCAAATATAAAGCTATTTTTTTCTTTAAGAAAATTATCAATTAAGTTTAAAATCTCTGAATCATTTTTAATTTTTTTAGTTAGAAAAAGTATTTGGTTTTTTTTTTGGTGCTGGCGTTTAAAGTCCTTGAAGCTTCTATTCAACATTATTTGAAATAGTTCTTAACTCTATCAATTGTTTGCTCATTAACAACAACATCATATTTATCATTTAAAAAGAAATCATATGATTTTAAAATACTATTTTTATTTTCTGCGCCTTCTTCAATTTTGATGTCAGTAAATTTTTTTGATTTATCATCAATATTCTCAACATCATAATTTAATATTTTAGCTACGTAGACGTTATTTTGATCATCCGCAATTAATGTAAAAGAATTGATTGGTAACGAGTATAATATCTTTATAGAGTTTATTTCAAATTTTTTATTATCTTTAATTGAATTTAGCCTAATTTTTTCAATTTTATCACCACCCAACCCTATAAAAGAATTTTGATTGAATTTATTTTGATTGATTTGATCTAAAATATTTTTATTGAATTCGTATTTTTCTTTTTCAAATAAAAGATTTGTAATTTGTTTTTTAAATCTTTCGTCACTAATATCTGGTAATTTGTTGTTGGTTTTACTTATATTATAAAATGTATAACTACCACTATCTTCAATAATATCAGTTGTATTATTTCTTGAAATATAAATTTTATTCTTAATATCTTCTTTGTTGTCTAGGCTAATATAACTTTCCACATCTATAGTTGTTAAGTTTAGCTCTTTAATAATTTCGCTAAACTCTACACCTTTAGAGATTTGATTTTCAATATTGTCAATTTTATCAAAAAAAGCTTTACTAAAATCATCTAATCCAGTTAAATTTTTAGGACTAATATTGACATATTCAAAATTTATATAATCTTGTTTGAGTTTATCAGAGTTTTCAGTAATGAAATCATTTATATCTTTATTCGTGAATTTATCATTTTTTTTGTAAAATGAATTTAGATTAATGTAGTCAATCTCTAATTTACTATTTCTATCTTTGTAAAATTTATTTATTAAAAAATCTGGAGATTTAGTTCCTCCGCTAATATAGGTAAAAAGTTGTTTTTGTAGTTCATTATTTTTTAATCTAATTTCAAAAGCTGGTGCCGTTGAATTACTTGTTAATAAAAACTTTTCATACTTCGTTCTTTGAAAAACACGATTTTCATCTAAAAAGTTTTTATTTGTTTTAATTCTTTCAGCCATAACTGCTTCTGATATTGAAAGATCTAAATCTTTAATTTCAAGATCAAGCAAAGTTGTTGACACTAATGTCGATAAAAGTTCTTCTATAATTCCCTGATTAATATTATTCTTAATTATCTGGTTACTCAGCCCAGACTGATTTAAATAATCCATGTAGTCTTGAGTAGAAATTTTAATATTATTGATTTTTGCAATATTATTTTGATTTCCAGTATTAAAACCGCCACCAAAACCACCAAATCCAAAGGCTATAATAATAACAATTATTAATATTAACCCACCAATTTTTTTTTTTGTAAAATCTTTAAAAGGACTAATCATTGCTTTATTAATTTATTGATCTCTAAAATACAAAGCTATAGATTAAATTTTTCATTATGACAAATAAATACATGTATTTTGTAGCTAATTGGAAAATGTATGGGGCCTTATCCTCACTAAATACATTGAATAAAGTTATTAAATTTTCAAAATCTAAAGATATTAACAAGGGCAGGTTAATTTATTGCCCTCCCTATACTTTAATAAGCTCATTCTCAAAAAAATTTAAAAACTGTCAAATTGGTATTGGTGGTCAAAATTGCCACGAAGGTGAAAATTATGGACCTTACACAGGATCTGTTAATGCTCATATGTTAAAAAATATTGGTGCTCAATTTGTGATTATTGGTCATTCTGAAAATAGAGAGAGAGGAGAAAATGATAAATTGATAAATCTAAAAATAAAAAGTGCACTAAGGGCAAAACTAAAAGTAATTTTTTGTATTGGTGAAACTCTAAATCAAAAAAAACAAAAGAAAACTAGATCAATTCTATCAAAACAAATTAAAGTTGGCTTGAATAATATTAAAAATAAATCAAATATCTTTATTGCCTATGAACCTGTTTGGGCGATAGGAAGTGGATTTATTCCTAAATCAGAAGATCTTTTTACAACAGTTCAATACATTAAAAGTAAATTTAAAGTAAATTTTCCAAAAGTTTTGTATGGAGGCTCTGTAAACACTCAGAATATTACAAGCTTAAAAGAAATTAATAACCTTGATGGTTTTTTAATTGGTGGTGCATCTCAAAATGCAAAAAAATTTATTGATATAGTTAAAAAAACATATACTTAATTCCCATGGAAAACATTTTACTTGTAGTCAATCTAATACTGGCTGTGATTCTAGTTCTTTTGATACTTACTCAAAAATCAGAAGGTGGTGCACTGGGCATTGGAATGTCACAGGATAATTTTATGCTTTCTAGGTCTGCTGGTAATTTTATGAGCAAGGCTACAGCCATAGTTGCAACGCTCTTTATAGTATGTAGTCTGGCACTCACTATAATTTCTAGAAGTGAGCTTACCCCAACATCTTCAGTATTGGATACAATTGAAGAAAAGTCTGATGACGCACCCTCAATTCCTGAAAATAATAATTAAGTCTTTCCAATTAATAAATTAATCGCTATAAGATAATTCCATGGCCCGATATATCTTTGTAACCGGCGGTGTGGTTTCCTCTTTAGGAAAAGGTTTATCTTCTGCATCTTTAGCTTACTTATTACAATCAAGAGGATTTAAAGTCCGTTTAAGAAAATTAGATCCTTATTTGAATGTTGATCCTGGAACAATGAGTCCATTCCAACATGGTGAAGTATTTGTAACAGATGATGGTGCGGAAACGGATTTAGATTTAGGTCACTATGAAAGATTTTCAGGAATATCTGCTAAAAAAACAGACAATATTACAACAGGAAAAATTTATAGTGATGTTTTAAAAAAAGAACGGAAAGGAGAATACCTTGGAAAAACAGTTCAAGTTATTCCTCATATTACTGATCGTATTAAAGATTTTATAAAAAACGATACTTCAAAAGAAGATTTTGTAATTTGTGAAATTGGTGGAATAGTAGGTGATATTGAGAGCCTCCCTTTCGTTGAAGCTATTAGACAGTTTTCGAATGATGTGGGGAAAAGAAATGCGTTATTCATTCACTTAACTTTAGTTCCATATCTTAAAGCATCAGATGAAATTAAAACAAAACCCACACAACACTCTGTAAAAGAGCTTAGAAGTTTAGGGATACAACCTGATATTATAATTTGTAGATCTGAGAGAGCTATTCCTTTAGAGCATAGAAAGAAAATTTCCTTATTCTGTAATGTAGATATTAAAAATGTAATTCAAACTGTTGATGTTAAAACAATTTATGAGGCTCCAATTAGTTTTAATAGAGAAAATTTAGATAAACAAGTTCTTGAATATTTTAAACTTAAAACAAAGAAAAAAGTTAATTTGAATCCTTGGAAAAAAATTACAAAAATCACTCTAAATACAAAGAAGTCAATTAATATTGCAATCGTAGGTAAATATGTAGATCTTAAAGATGCTTATAAATCCCTTGATGAAGCGCTTACACATGGTGGAATTAACAATAATCTAAAAATTAATTTAGTTAGAATTGACTCTGAGAAATTAAAGATTTCTGAAATTAAAAGAAATCTTAAAGATGTTTCTGGAATTTTAATCCCAGGTGGTTTTGGGAAAAGAGGCACTGAAGGAAAAATTGAAGCAATTAAATATGCTAGAGAAAACAAAATACCATTTTTTGGAATTTGTTTTGGTATGCAAATGGCAATTATTGAATTTGCTAGAAATAAACTTAACTTAAAAAAAGCTACATCTAGTGAATTTGGTAAGGGTGGTATTCCAATTATTGGTTTAATTAGCGAGTGGAATAAAGATGGTAAACTTATCAAGGGTACAGACAAAGATTTGGGTGGTACTATGAGATTGGGGCTTTATGAAGCTAAATTAAAAGATAACTCCCTAATAAGATCAATATACAAATCAAAATCAATTCAAGAAAGACATAGGCATAGGTATGAGGTTAATATTAATTATAAAGAAGACTTTGAAAAGAAAGGTATGATTTTCTCAGGGTTATCACCTGACAATAAATTACCTGAGATAATTGAGTTAAAAAATCACCCATGGTTCATAGCTGTACAGTTTCATCCAGAATTTAAATCTAGACCTTTAGAACCTCATCCTTTATTCTCTTCATTTATTAAAGCAGCAAAAAAATATAAATGAAAAACATAAAAGTTAATTGTGGAAATATTGAAATTTCTAATAATAATAAAATTTGCATTATAGCTGGCCCATGCCAACTTGAGACAGAGCAGCATGCTATGGATATGGCGGGTAAGATTAAAGAAATTACATCGAAGTTTAATATGGGTTTTATCTACAAAACCTCTTTTGACAAAGCAAACAGAACAAGCTTAAAAGGAAAAAGAGGCGCGGGTCTTGATCAATCTTTACCAATTTTCGATAAGATTAAAAAAGAACTTGGTGTACCAATATTAACAGACGTACATAATGCTGAGCAATGTTCAGTTGTAGCCCCTCACGCAGATGTATTACAAATACCAGCATTTTTATGTAGACAGACAGATTTATTAATTGCTGCAGCAAGAACTGGAAAAATTATTAATGTTAAAAAAGGTCAATTTCTTGCACCTTGGGATATGGTTAATGTAACAAAAAAAATCTCCGATTCAGGAAATGAAAATATTTTAGTCACAGAAAGAGGTGCTAGCTTTGGCTACAATACTCTTGTTTCTGATATGAGATCTCTACCCATAATGGCAAAAAATGGTTATCCAGTAATTTTTGACGCTACACACTCAGTTCAGCAACCTGGTGGCTTAGGAGAAACTAGTGGTGGACAAAGAGAATTTGTAGAATATCTAGCAAGGGCTGCAGTTGCGGTTGGCGTAGCAGGAGTTTTTATTGAAACTCACCAAGATCCTGACAATGCACCATCAGATGGACCTAATATGGTTCCTTTAGATAAATTAGAAAAATTATTATCTCAACTATTTGAAATTGATAATTTAATTAAAAAGTAAATGAGTAAAATTTTAAAGATTAGAGCGCGTCAGGTTTTTGACAGTAGAGGCAATCCAACAATTGAAGCAGAAGTTTATTCGAAAGATCAAAGCGCATCTGCTATCTGTCCTTCTGGAGCTTCCACTGGTACTTATGAGGCATTTGAAAAAAGAGATAAGAATAATCAAAGATATCTTGGTAAAAGTGTTTTAAGTGCTGTAAATTTAGTTAACACTAAAATTTCAAAAAAATTAAAGGGTGCAAACATTCACGACCAAACACGTATAGATACTATATTAATTAATCTTGATGGCACTAGACAAAAAAAAAATCTAGGAGCAAATGCTATGTTAGCCGTATCAATGGCTGCTAAGAAATTATCAGCAAAGATTAAAAAAGTACCACTTTATAAAACATTTTTAATAAAAAATAATTTTAAATTACCTTACCCTTTAATGAATATCATTAATGGTGGGGCGCATGCTAACAATGGATTGAGAATTCAAGAATTTATGATTAGACCCGATAAGGCTAAAAGCTTTTCCGAAGCTATGAGAATCTGTTTTTTAGTAATCAACAATTTAAGAAACATTATTAAGAAAAAAGGTCTTTCAACTTCTGTGGGAGATGAAGGTGGCTTTGCCCCAATGATTAATAGTAATGAAAAAGCATTAGATTTAGTTGTATCTGCAATTAAAAAATCAGGATTTAAGAATGGTAGCGACGTATCAATTTGTTTGGATGTTGCTGCAAACGAACTGCTTAAGAATAAAAAATATTCAATTCATTCAAATAAATTAATTTCCGTAGAACAAACAATAAAAAAATACCAAAAAATTATCAATAAATACAAGATCAGATCTATAGAAGATCCATTTGGAGAAAATGACTGGAGTTCATGGAATAATTTAATGAAATCTACCAAGAGAGTTCAAATTGTTGGTGATGATCTTTATGTTACTAATTTAGAGAGACTTAAAAAGGGTTTTTTAAATAATTCATCGAACTCTATTCTTATTAAATTAAATCAAATTGGAACTGTTTCAGAAACACTAGAGGTTATAAAATTTGCACAAATAATTGGTTACAAAACAATAATATCTCATCGATCAGGTGATAGTGAGGATACATTTATAGCTGACCTTGCAGTTGGCACGAATTCCAATCAAATTAAAACAGGCTCTTTAGCAAGATCAGAAAGAGTTGCTAAATATAATCAATTACTTCGTATCGAAGAAGAGCTTGGTAAAAAAGCAAAAATGAATAAGATTCATTAATGTTGAATAAGATTAAAAAAAATTATTTTTTATTAATTTCTACTTTTTTAATGATCTATTTTTTTTTTAACCTACTTGATGGGGAAAGAGGTTTTTTTTCATATTTTAAGAAGAAAGAAATTCTAATGAATTTAACAAAAGAAGAAATGGACCTTAGAGTTAGGATTAAAGATCTAGAATTTAAGAATTCCTTATTAAGTGACAATCTAGACTTGGATTATGTGGAAACACTATTAAGAGAAAAGTTTTTATTTGGAAAAGAAGGTGAGACCCTTTATATAATTAAAATGAATGACAATTAGACATCCGGAAAAAGTTAACAAGCCAATTAATCCTATCAAAAAAAAACCTGATTGGATCAGGTCTAAACTAGTTAACAGTAAAGAATTTTTTTTAACAAAAACTATTGTTAATAATAATAATTTAGTAACAGTATGTCAGGAAGCAAACTGCCCCAACATTACTGAGTGTTGGAGTAAAAGACATGCAACGTTCATGATTATGGGAGACACGTGTACTCGGGCATGTGCTTTCTGTGATGTGAAAACTGGAAAGCCTGGAAAATTAGATGCACAGGAACCAGTTAAAATTGCTGATGCAGTTCGTAAGCTCAATCTTAAACATGTTGTTATTACCTCAGTAGATAGAGATGATTTAGAAGATGGTGGATCAAAACATTTCTATGAAGTTATTAACCAAACTAGAAAATTAAATCCAAATACATCAATTGAAGTTTTAACACCAGATTTTCTAAGAAAAGGGGATGCTTATAAAAAAGTTCTAGAAGCCAACCCAGATGTCTTCAATCATAATATTGAGACCGTTCCAAGGCTTTACTTAAAAGTAAGACCTGGTTCTAGATATTTTTCATCACTAGAATTATTAAAAAATGCAAAAGCTGTTAACAAAAATATTTTTACCAAATCAGGTCTAATGGTTGGTTTAGGAGAAGCAAAAGAAGAAATTATTCAAGTTATGGATGATCTTAAAGCGGCAGATGTTGATTTTTTAACTATCGGTCAATATTTGCAACCTTCTACCAAACACCATCCACTTGACCGCTATTATCATCCAGATGAATTTAAAGATTTAGAAACGATTGCTAAATCTAAAGGTTTTTTGTTGGTTTCGTCCACCCCTTTAACAAGATCATCTTATCATGCTGACGAAGACTTTACTAAGCTTCAGCAAAATAGAATTAATAACAATTAATGCCCAAAGCCTCAGTTAAGCGTTTAATTGAATGTGATAAAAGTCAACTTATTGACTTAGTTTTAGACATAGAAAAATATCCAACCTTTGTACCATATTGTATTGAAGCCAAAGTATATGAAAAAAAAGTTAATGATGATTTCATTAGTATCATTGCAGATTTAACAATAGGCAAAGGCCCTTTTAAAGATACTTATAAAAGTGATGTAAAATTTAATAAAAAAAATAATTCTATTTATGTAACAAATATAGGTGGCCCCCTCAAACATTTAGATAATAAGTGGACATTTGAAGACCACAAACAAGGAACGGAAATTTACTTTGATGTTGATTTTGAAATTAAAAATAAATTTTTAAACATTTTGATGACTACTTCTTTCCAATTTGGATTAGATAAAATTGCTGATGCTTTTCAAGAAAGAGCCAATAATCTATTTAATAAAAAATGAAATTTTTACCTATATTGCTTTTCTTCTCTTGATTATAAACTTTAGATAATTTTGTTAATTATTTGTAACACACTGTTAACTGTAGTTTTTTGAATTGAAATTCGATTTTTATTTTTAAATAAATTCTTTTGTACAATAATTTTATTTCCTTTTTTAATTCCAATATAAACTAATCCAACTGGTTTTAATTTAGTTCCACCATTGGGACCCGCTATACCAGTGACTGATACCGATATATTGGCCTTACTAATTTTACTTAAATTTTTGACCATTAATAAACAGCACTCATTACTTACTGAGCCATATTTATTGATAATTCTTTTAGGAACTTTAAGAATATCTATTTTTGCTTTATTTGAATATGTAACTAGACCTAGATTGAATACTTTAGAAGAACCACTTACAGATGTTATTGCGCTAGACAGCATTCCACCAGTACAAGATTCAGCAAATGAAATTTTAAGTTTTTTTTGTATTAGTTTTTTGACAAGTTTATTGGCTAGATTTTGCATTATAAAACGTAACTTTTAACAATTATGAAACAAACCACTGTTAGAACCACATATAAGCCGGCACAAATGTCATCCATTATTACTCCAAAACTATTTTTAAAGTTCTCATCAAAGAAGTTTACTGGAAATGGCTTCATAATATCAAAATATCTAAATAGAATAAAAAACAAAGCATAATACACAATGGATTCATTACTTTCCTTCGTTGTTCCATGGGATATTTCATAAAGGTAAATAGGTATAGATTGACCTAAAAACTCATCAATAATAATTTCTCCAGGATCTTTATTTTTACTATCTTCCGTATATGTAGAAACTGCATAAAATGAATAAATAAAGACAATTATCCATCCAATTAAAATAACATTAGAAGAAATGTTAAGTGAGTGAAATAAATAAAAAAGAATAACTACCGTGGCAAGTGAACCAAATGTACCTGGCATAAATTTGATTTTACCAAGACCAAACATTGTTACAAAAAGAGAGTTAAAATTTTTAATCATATTTAATTACTGATGCAATTACCTCGCATGCTATAGCTTTTTCTTTACCTATTACACCAAGTTTTTCAGTTGTTTTACCTTTGATGTTTATCTGTGAAGGTGAAATTTTACATATCTTTCCAATACAATTTGCGATTAGTTTTTTATATTTTTGAATTTTAGGTTTTTGAGTAATGATATTAATATCAATATTATTAATCATGAAACCTTTACTTTTAACATCATCAATTATTTTATTTAACAAGATAGTTGATCGAATGTTTTTAAACTTTTTATTTTTGTCAGAAAATTTTTCACCAATATCACCCATTCCACAAGCTCCAAGAATTGCATCTGTTACTGCATGTAAAACGGGATCACCATCTGAGTGACCTAATGTACCAAGGGTTGAGGGTATTTTAATACCACCTAAAAAAAGTTTTTTATTAGGGATCAATCTATGCACATCAAAACCTAAACCATATTTAATTGAATTATTAATTTTAATATCTGAATTTATTGTAATTTTGTTGTTACTAATTTCACCTTTAATAATTTTTATTTTTTTTGCAGCTTTTACAAATAAATTTGCATCATCTGTAATCTCAACACCTCTTTCATTTTGAAGTTCATACAATTTTTTATAGTTAAATGCTTGTGGTGTTTGAATTAAGTAAATATTTTCTCTCTTTAAATTTGTGACTATATTTGAAGATTTTTGTTTAATCGAATCTGAAGATTGAATTGCCGGTATAATACAAGCATTCAGTTGAAGCTCTTTATATAATTTATCTAAAAGTTTTAGAGAAAAATTTGGTCTTGCTGCATCATGAATTAGTACATTTTTAATGTTATAATTCTTAATACTTTTTAAAGCTTTGTAAGATGACTCGGCTCTAGTTTTGCCTCCAAAAATAATTTTGACATCTTTGATTTTTAGTTTTTTGATATGCGATTTGTGTTTTTTGTTAATAACAAGAACAATTTTATTAAATTTCTTATAATTCTTTGCCTTATCTATTGAGTGTAATAATAAAGGTTTACCTTTATAGAGCTGATATGGCTTTGGAATATTAGATTTAAATCTTTTACTTTCTCCACCAGCAAGTATTATAAAGCAGTTATTCATGATAAAAATATTTATTAATCTATTTATCTCATAATGATCGATTTTATCAAAAAAAATATATTTATTGTCTTAGTTTTTGTTATTACTTTATCTTTAGGCTTTATTACTTTTTTAACCTTTATAGATAAAAGTTTTTTAAAATTAACAGATTTTAATCTACAATACCTCTTAATTGGAAATATAGGCTTATTGTTACTTCTTTTCTTTATGATTTTTAAAGAAGTTAAAAACTCACTGAAAATTGATGTTGATGTTAGTGGATCAAGAGCTAATAGAAAATATATAACATTTTTTGCATTATTTACTTTAATTCCATCAATATTAATTTCTTTATTTTCTCTATTCTTGTTATCTTTTGCTCTTGATAAGTATTTAGATAAGAAAATAACCACCGCTGTTAATAACTCTTATGAAATTGCAAAAAGTTATACTGAAGAGGTTAGAACAAAAACTCAATCTGAAATCATTTTAATTGCCTATGATTTAAATAAAAGTATTAATTTTTTAAATACAAACCTTAATCAATTTAAAAGCTTTCTAAATACTCAAAAACTAATTAGAGGAATGGATGAGGTTCATATTATTGATGCCGATGGAAATCTTTACCTAAGTACACTGAATGATACATCTTTGTATAGTCCGCCCTTACCAGAAGCACTAGAAATGGTTCAAAACGACAAGAGACCACTTAAAATAATTAATGCCTTTAAAAATCAATCAGCGTCTATTATAAAACTTGAAAATTTTGATGGAAAATATTTATATATAGTTAAATACCTAGAAGAAAAAATTGCCCAATATTTACTTGAATCCCAAGAAGCTCTTAATTTTTATTATACAGTATTAAATAAACAAACAGGAATTAAAATTTCTTTTGTATTTATTTACCTGGTTGTAGTTTCTCTTCTTTTATTTTTGTCAATTTCAATTGCTATAAAATTTTCATCAAGATTTTTTAGATCAATTAACAATTTAATTATAGCTTCTGCCACTATTGGAAAAGGAAATCTTGATATAAAAGTTCCTGAAATTAAAGCAGATAAAGATATGGAAGTTTTAAATAAAAATTTTAATTTGATGATAAATCAATTAAAATCACAACAAGAGAAATTAATTATTAATGAGAGACATGAAGCCTGGGAAAATCTAGCAAGAAAATTGGCTCATGAAATTAAAAATCCACTTACACCAATTCAATTAACCATAGATAGATTGAAGACTAAATATTCAGTAAAAATAGAAGATAGCGAAAAAGATGATTTTTCTAAAAGTTTAAAAATTATTGAAAAACAAATCAAGCAAATTGAGAATTTGGTTAATGAATTTTCTGATTTTGCTAGAATGCCAAAACCAATACTTAAAAATAACAATTTAATCCCTTTAATTAAAGATAATATTAATTTGATAAACGAATTAGACACCAGTATCGCAATCAATTTTAAAGCCAATAAATCAGAGATAATTTTAAATTCTGATAGCGAACAATTAAGCAGAACCTTCTTTAATTTGATTAAGAATGCTATTGAAAGTATTCAAGATAAAAAATTAATAAATTCTAATATTAAAGGTAGAATTGATATTTCTATTAATGATAATGGACCAAACATAGATTTTATAATTATTGATAATGGTTTAGGTTTTAAAAAATTTACTGATAATATAAAGGATATTTTAAACCCTTACTATACAACAAAAGAAAAAGGTACAGGTTTAGGTTTAGCTATTGTTAACAAGATAATAAATGACCACAATGGCAAAATAGATTTTATCTCAATTGAAGAGGGAGCTAAGATACATATAATATTTTCAAAATGATGAGTACAGAAATATTAATTATTGATGACAATGCAGATATAAGAAACATTATTAATGATTTGATTATTGATGCTGGCTATAAAACAAGATTAGCTGCTAACTACAATCAGGCTTTAAATGAAATTGATAAAAAACTTCCAGATGTTGCTATTATTGATGTTAAATTAGATAAAGGAGACAATGATGGTTTGGAATTACTATCACATATAAAAACTAAAGATAAGAATATTCCTGTAATTATTATTACAGGTCATGCAAATGTTGAAATGGCAATTAAAGCTTTGAAAGCAGGAGCCTTTGAATTTATTGAAAAACCATTTAATCAAGAAAGATTAATTAACTTTATAAACAGAGCAGTTGAAAATATTAACCTTAAAAATAAAAATAAAGAATTTGAAAATAAACTTTTTTACTCATATGAATTAATAGGAGATAGCAACAATATTAAAAATATAAAAGATCAAATACAAAAAATTTCAATTTCAGAAAGTAGAATTTTTATAAATGGTCCAATGGGTTCTGGTAAGGAATTAGTAGCAAGAAAAATACATAAAGAATCTAAAAGACAAAAGGGACCTTTCATAATTTTGAATGGTGCTCTATTAGATATAAAAAAATATGAGTTAGAACTTTTTGGTGAAGAGAAAAATGATGGATCAATTTCTTATGGTGCTTTAGAAAAATCTACAGGAGGAATTCTTTTAATTGATGAAATTTCTGAAATTCCACTTGATACTCAGTCTAAGGTTCTGCGTGTTTTAATAGATCAAAAATTTAAACGAATTAATGGCAGTCATGATATTAATGTCGATGTTAGAATTATATGCTCATCAAGTAAGAATATTAAAAAAGAGATAGAGATGGGCAACTTTAGAGAGGATCTTTATCACAGACTTAATGTGTTGGAGATTAATATTGATCCATTAAAAAAAAGGGTATCCGACATACCATTATTAGTAGAGTATTTTTCTGATAAAGTTTCTGAAAATTACAACTTAAAAAAATTAGATATTGATTGTAATAATAATTATTTACTTAATTACGACTGGCCGGGTAATGTTAGAGAGTTACGAAATTTAATTGAAAGAATTGCAATACTTTCTCCAGATACTTCTGATAAAATTTCAAATATTATAAAAGAATCCCTAAAAACACCCGATACACAATATACAAAGTCAGAAAACTCTTTATCTATACCATTAAAAGAGGCTAGAGAAAATTTTGAAAAAGAGTATTTAACTACACAGTTAAAAAAATTTAATGGCAATATATCAAAAACTGCCGATTTTATTGGAATGGAAAGATCTGCCTTACACAGAAAATTAAAGGGACTAGGGATCAAGGAACTAAATTAAATGAATATAATTATTTGTGGTGCTGGTAGAGTTGGCTTTACTATAGCAAAGATTTTAAGTGAACAAGGTCACTCAATAACGGTTATTGACCAATCGAGCGAAGATATTCAAAAAATTGATGAAACATTAGATGTAAAATCTATTGTTGGTAAAGCTACATATCCATCAATTTTAGAAAAGGCTAATGCATCTGAAGCAGACATGATTATTGCAGTTACTCGTAATGATGAAATAAATATGCTCATATGTCAAATTGCTTTTTCAATTTTTAATGTTCAAAAAAAAATCGCAAGAATAAGATCACAAGATTATTTAAATCCAAAATTTACTAAAGTTTATAATAAAGAAAACTTACCAATAGATGTTATCATTTCACCAGAAATTGAAATAGCAAAATCTTTACAGAGAAAACTTGAGGCACCAGGCGCTTTAGATAACGTACCTTTTGCTGATAACAAAATTAGATTACTTGAGATTTTGATTAATGAAAAATGCCCTCTTATAAACATTAAACTTAATGCTCTTACCAAAAAATTTCCAAAATTAGATGCTAATATCATGGGTGTTGTAAGGGAAGACAAATTTATTATGCTTAAGAAAACAGATGAGATGATTCAAGGAGATAAAGCTTATGTTGTCATCAATGCATCTCAAATGAAAGAGACCTTATTAGCCTTTGGTCATAATGAAAAAATTTCTAATAAAATTTTAATCATTGGTGGGGGAAATATAGGTTTTAATCTTGCTAAAAACCTTGAAGATAGTTTTGATTCAGCGAGAGTAAAAATTATTGAAAAAAATAAAGAAAGAGCGGAATTTATTGCAAGTGAACTTAATAATACAATTGTTATTCATGGCGATGCACTAGATGAAGAAGTTTTAATGGAAGCAAATTTAGATGAAGTGCAAACGGTTTTAGCCCTTACAAATGATGATGAAGATAATTTAATGGTTAGTGTTTTAGTTGAAAAATTTACAAAAGATAAAAGTGATGTTAACGAAAAAAGAACTATGGCACTAATTAATAAACCGAATTATGCCTTGTTACAATCTTCCTTAAAAATTGATGATTTTATAGATCCAAGAATGAATACTGTGTCTAGCATATTAAAACATGTTCATAAAGGGACGGTTGAAAATGCCTACAGTATTTTAAATGGCGAATATGAAGTTATAGAAGCTGAGATCATTGAAAGTTCTGAATTAATTAATAAAGAATTAAAAAACTCAAATTTACCAGATGAAATAAGAATTGCAGCAGCTTTAAGAGGTAAAGACGTTATTATTCCAAGATCTGATTTTATATTTAAAAAAGAAGATAAAATTGTTTTGTTAGCAAAAAAAGATTTTTTACATGTTGTTGAAAACATGTTTCGAATAAGCTCAATTTAACTGAATGAACTTTATTAAACTCATTTATTTGAGTGTTTTTTGTGGTGTGATTTCAATTCTTTCGTTTTTTAATATTATTTATTCTTATTACTTAAATCTTTATCTCAATTTAAATACTTACGTTTATACTTTTGTCTTATCTTTTTTTTTATCAATAGTTTTTTATTTGATTAAAAAAAAGGATGAAGATAAAATTACAATTTATGTAAAAATATTAACAATAATTTTAGGTTATTTTTTACTACCTTTATTAATTTCAATCCCATTTTATT
>ERZ890510.567-NODE-567-length-28874-cov-6.762379_pt1 | contig 28874 bp, 28 predicted proteins | sample MGYA00521265_ERZ890510 | MGnify/ENA primary metagenome ERZ890510 (study PRJEB32303, sample SAMEA104408624) | aquatic metagenome | biome: Brackish water; feature: Chemocline; material: water | place: Baltic Sea | collected 2014-10-26T21:54:00 | depth 110 m ... | reverse complement strand
TAGATGTAATTTGTGAACATAAAGCAGATCAAAATCATGTATCTGTTTCAGCAGCATCTATATTAGCAAAAGAAGAAAGAGAAAGAAGAATGAGCAAATTAAAAAAGAAATTTGGAGAAGAAATAGGTTCTGGTTATCCTTCTGATCCTACAACCACAAAATTCTTAGAAAAAAATATTATAAAACATGATAAATCTGGTTTATTTAGAAAATCTTGGAAAACCTGGCAAAATGCAGCTGCTAAAACAAAACAAAAAAAATTAGAATTTTAGATAGTTAATCTTTAAAAAGTTATTCTGCTATTTCTTTAAATGCCATATGTCAAAAGATTAGTGATGCAGGGATTTAAGAGTTTTGTTAAGAAAACAGAAATTCCTTTTACTCCTGAAATAAATGTTATTCTAGGTCCAAATGGTTCTGGAAAAAGTAATGTTATGGATGCTCTTTGTTTTGTTTTAGGTAGATTATCTATAAAATCAATGAGGGCTGCAAAAGCAAAAAATCTTATTTTTATGGGGTCTAAAACTGTTGGCCCTGCAAAAGAAGCAACAGTTGAGATTGTATTTGACAATGAGGAAAATATATTTTCTGTAGAAGGTAGTGAACTTTCAATAAAAAGAACAGTAAGAAAAAATGGACAAAGCATATACAAAATAAATAATCATATTAAAACAAGACAAGAAGTATTAAGTGTTTTAGCACAAGCAGGGATAGATCCACATGGATTTAATATAATTCTTCAGGGAGAAATTCAAAATTTCGTAAGAATGCATACAGAAGAAAGAAGAAAAATAATAGAAGAAGTTTCAGGAATTGCAATTTATGAATCTAGAAAACAAAAATCATTACCGCATCCCCGATCCCTGGCACAGCAAGCGGCTGGATCTGGTGGCGAACCTGGTGCACGCCGCGATCGTCTAGCGGCCCAGCCGCTCGCGGGCGCCGGCCTCCGAACCGAGGGAGGCGGCGGCGAGCGCGAGGGCAGCCACGGACAAAATCATGACCGCCGCATATCCGCCGGTCCAGTCGTGCAGGAGGCCGCCGAGCCAGGCGCCGAGGAAGCCGCCCAACCCCATGCCGATGCCGATCAGGCCGTAGATGCGGCCGAAATGCGCGCCGCGATAGCGCAGCGTCGCCAGCGTGGAAATCATCGGGCCGCGCGAGCCCATGCTGCCGCCGAACAGCAGCACGTAGAGCCAGAGCCAGAGATCGTCGGCCGGACCGTCCACCAGCGCCAGCGCGCCGACGCCTGCGATCGAGCAGGCATAGGCCAGCAACGCCGCAAGGCGCCGGCCGCCGCGATCGGAAAGCCAACTGAAGCCGACCATGCCGAGTGGCGTCAGAAACCCGGCGACGGCCAGCGCGCGGGCGGCATATGGTCCGTCGATGCCACGATCCAGCAGATAGACCATCGCCTGGGGCACCAGCGAAAAGATGCCGACCGAGGTGAGAGCGAACGACGAGGTAAGCGCCCAGAACGGCCACCCCCGCACCGCCTCGCCCACGGTTGGCCCGCGGTCGGCGGCCGCACGCAGCAGCAGCAGGTCTGGCGCGCCGCGTTCGATCCGCGCCCACGGCAGGACGAGCAGCAGCGGGATGAACAGCGCGCTCACGACGGCGAAGGCAAGATAGGCGTGGCGCCAGCCTTCGGTAGCGATCAAGTACTGCGCCAGCGGGAACGTCACCATGGCGCCCACCCCCGCCGCCGACCAGGCCACGGCCAGCGCCACGCCCAGGCGCCGCGCCGGAAACCAGCGGCCGAGCAGCGAGGAACTCAGCACCCCGGAGAGCGAGGCGCTGCCGAAGCCCATCACGACGCCAAGACCGAGATAGAGATGCCAAAGCTGTGTGGCCTGCGAGGCGCTGGCCGTCGCAAGTGTCGCGGCCGTCATGCCCACCACCGTGAGCGTGCGCAGGCCGAAGCGATCGACGATCCATCCGGCAATGGGGGCCGCGATACCGCCGACCAGCAGGGCAAAGCTGTAGATCAGGGTGACCGAGCCGCGGTGGGCGTCGAAGGCCTGCTGCAATGCCGGCACGAACATCACGAAGGTGTCGCTGATCGACCGGCTCGCCACGCCGAGTGCAAAGCACAGCGCCACCAGCGCCCAAGGCATGAATGATCCCATCGCCCCAACCTCGACGAGTGCCTGCATCGGCGCAAGCCGCGTGACGGGCCGACAGGCTTGCATTCTCCGCATGTGCGCGCCACGTTCCGCGCCGCGGAGGACTTCGTGGACGACACACTCATCATCGAACGCGGCTTCAACGGCCCGCGCCTGTCGGGCAACGGCGGCTATGTCGGTGGCGTGCTGGCCGGCCGCTTCACGCGGACCATCGGTGGGGATGGCGCCGTCGAGATCACGCTGCGTGCGCCGATCCCGATCGAAACACCTCTCCAGGTGACGCGCGACGGCGAGGCCCTGCTGCTGAAGGACGGCGCGACCCTGTTGTGCGAGGCGCGTGCCGGTTCAGTCGACCATCTCGAACCGCCGCCATCGCCCGGTGACTGGGCCGAGGTGATGCGCCGCGGCGAAGAAGGCGGTAGCGCCGAAGGCAGCGATTTCCACATGTGCATCGTCTGCGGCCGCGGCCGCGCGGTGGGCGACGGCATGCGGGTGTTCGGCTCTCATGGGCCTGGGGCTGGTCGCTCGCTCTCCTGTTATGTCCCGCACGCCGCGCATGCCGACGCTGAAGGCTACATCCGGCCGGAATTCCTGTGGGGCGCACTTGATTGTCCGGGTGCCTGGGCGGCGCAGGACGCCGACGACTGGCGGCCGGCCCTGACTGGCCGCATGACCGCCAGGGTGCTGAGCCCACCAAAAGTCGGCGAACGCTGCGCCGTGGTCGGCTGGCGTATCGGCACCGAGGGCCGCAAGCTCTATTCCGGCACGGCGCTCTATACCGAGCAGGGCAAGCTCTGCGCGATTGGCCACTGCACCTGGATCGTGCTCAGAAGTTAGCGGTCGCGCACGAAGATCGTGGAGGCATCATCGGTGTAGGCCTGCCGCCAACCCGGCAGATGCGCCAGCAGCTTGTTGATCGGCTGGTCCTTGGGAAACAGCGTCCAGTCGATTGCATGGCGTTCGAGCAGCCGCTCCAGCGGTTCGTCGCCGCGCAAGTTCACCGCTTCGGCATAGCGCTTGATGAAATCCCCACCGTAGAGTTCGCCGCGACCGTCGATGAAGGTGGGCACGCCGGCCCGGATCAGATAGCCGCCATAGTTATAGTAGTTGAGCACGTTGCCGGCTCGGCCGCTGTCGAGGGCGTACTGCAGTGCCGCTGCTGGCATCGTCGCCGTCGGCGCGGAAATTCCGGCGAACGCGACCATGCCGGCAGCATAGAGGCCGGCCAGCGCGAGGCAGAGCGACATCGCGGCAGGGCCCGCCGGGCGGGCAAGCGCATGCATGCGGCGCCTGAATGGACTGACCTCGGTCGCTTCCGGGCGGGGCCGCAGCGACGGCCATTGCCGGGCAAGCAGCGGCGCAATGACGAGCGGCACGAGCATCGCCAGCAGCTCGGCGTTTCGGGCGTGGCGCAGATAGAGATGGACCAGGCCGATCACGATCAGCAGCCGTATCAACGGCAATCTGAGCCCGCGCGACAGCACGGCGTAGAGCGCCACCAGCAGGATCAGCTCCTGCATCGGCTGGCCCTGGAAGTCGGGGGCTTTCCACTCGGAAATCACACCGAGCGCCTCGCCGAGACCGAAGATGCGCAACGTCACCAGGATCGATTCGGGACCGTAAGGCGTGATGCAGGCAACCAGCACCGCGGCAATACCGAATTTCGCCCAGCCGATGAACAGCGCTCTGCGTTCCACCGCATCGCGCGCGCCGGAGAGGGCATCGAGGGCAAAGGCCCCGCACAGCAACAGGCCGAGCGTGAAGCCACCATGCAGGTTCGCCCACAACAGCATCGCCAGCAGCAACAAGGGCTCGGGCGCCCGACGCTCTTCGACGGCGCGGACGAGACCGGCAACCCACCACAGCATGACGGGAAAGGCGAGCACGTGCGGACGCGCCAGGAAATGTGACGCGCTCATCACGATGGCCGCGACCGTGAACACGGCCGCCAGAAAAGGCGTGAGATCGCGCAGCAAGAGGCGAAGCAAGAGCGCAAAGCTCACCGCGATGGTGGCCGCCGCCAATGCGGTTACACCACCCCAGCCGCCCCAATTGTAGGCAAGCGCAATCAGGAGCTGCGATAGCCACTCCTTGGCGATCCACGGCTGGCCGGCGAAGGTGAAGGAAAACGTGTCGACGGTCGGCACCGTTCCGTGCGCGAGGATCCAGTTGCCGACCGCGATATGCCAGTGACTGTCGGGATCTCCCAGCAGCGGCAGGCCGCCGGCGTTCATCAGGCTGACGAACAGGACCATTGCGACGCCGAGCGGCCACGACAGCGCCCAGGCCGAGCGTGGCTGCAATGATGCGACGGTGCTGCCGTGAAAATCGGGAGAAACCGAGAGGCCGGAAGTCACGGCCATGAAGAGGCTCCGAAATGACTAAAAGAAAGAGATATAATTCATTGATATATAATATTTTTTGCCGTTGTACCAGCAACGTCTCCAATCGGTTATACGGGACGCGATGCATGGCGTGCCCCTCCTCAAGGATCTTGTGCTGGTTGGCGGCGGCCACGCCCACGTCCATGTACTCAAAAGCTTCGGCATGAAGCCGATGCCCGGCGTTCGCCTGACCCTGATCGGGCGCGACATCGAAACACCCTACTCCGGCATGATCCCCGGCTTCGTTGCCGGCCACTATTCGTTCGACGAGTGCCATATCGACCTTGCGCGACTGGCGGCCTGGACCGGCACGCGCCTGATCCAGGCCGAAGCCACCGGCCTCGACCGCATCAACCGCCAGGTCCTGCTCAAGGACCGGCCACCCGTGTCCTACGATCTGCTGTCACTCGACGTCGGTGCCGCACCCAGCCTCGATACAATCGCCGGTGCCGCGCTACACGCGACACCGGTGAAGCCGATCGCCGAACTCGGCCGCCGCTGGCTTGGCTTCGTCGAACGCATGAAGGACCGGCGAGACCCGCTCAGCGTCGCGGTGATCGGTGGCGGCGCGGGCGGTGTGGAGCTTGCGCTGGCGATCGACCATCGCCTGCGCCAGATCGCGAGCGATGCCAGGATCGGCGTCACGCTTGTGACGCGCGGCGAGATTCTGTCGGGTAACGCCCCTTCGATCCGCAAAGCGATGCGCGCGATCCTGGCACGGCGCAGTATCCAGGTGATCGAGAACGCATCGACGACGGAGATCGAGCGCGGTACGCTTGTTCTCGATGACGGCCGGCGACTGGATGCCGACGAGGTGTTCGTCGTCACCGAAGCCAGTGCGATGCCATGGTTCGCCGCGACTGGCCTGCCCCTCGATGACCGGGGGTTTTTTGCCGTCGAGGCCACGTTGCGCTCGACCGGCGACGAACATGTCTTCGCGGTCGGCGACTGCGCCACTGTTCTGGACCATCCCCGGCCCAAGGCCGGCGTATTCGCGGTCCGCCAGGGCCCGCCGCTGGCGGACAACCTGCGACGCGCCTTGCTCGGCCGGAAGTTGAAGCCCTTCACGCCGCAGCGCCGGTATCTCTCGATCATCGGAACCGGCGACGACCATGCACTGGCGACGCGCGGGGCGTGGTCGGTCGAAGGCGCCTGGGTCTGGCGCTGGAAGGACCATATCGATCGCAAGTGGATGCGGATGTATCGCGAGCCGCCGGCCCGGGCCATGCAGATGAATGCCCCAGCTGCGCCACCCGACCCGGCGCTGGCCGACGCCGACGCCAGGCGCCTGCTGGCCGATATCGGCATGCGCTGCGGCGGCTGCGGCGCCAAGGTCGGTGCCTCGGTACTGGTTCGGGTGCTGGCGCGGCTCGGCCCATCACCAGGTTCGGGAGTGACACTCGGCCTCGATGCACCCGACGATGCGGCGATGATCGAAGTGCCAGCCGGCAAGGCGCTGGTCCAGTCGGTCGATTTCTTCCGCACTTTCATCGACGATCCGTTCGCCTTCGGCGAAGTGGCAGCCGTCCACGCGCTGGGCGACGTCTGGGCGATGGGTGCCCGGCCACACAGCGCGCTGGCGCTGGCCGTGGTGCCCGCCGCCGCCGAGCGGTTGATGGAAGAGGATCTCTTCCAGTTGCTCGCTGGCGCGCGCCGCGTACTCGACCAGGCGGGTTGCGCCCTGATCGGCGGTCATTCCGGCGAGGGCCCGGAAGCGGCACTGGGCTTTTCCGTGAACGGCCTGGTCGATCCGGCCCGCGCGCTGCGCAAGGGCGGCCTGAAGATCGGCGACAAGCTGATGATCACCAAGCCTCTCGGCACGGGCGTGATCTTCGCCGCCGCCATGCGCGGGGTGGCGCGCGGCACCTGGATCGCCGCAGCTCTGGCTTCGATGCGCCAGCCCTCGTCGGCGGCGGCGGAAGAGCTGGTGGCGGTTGGCACCCACGCCTGCACCGATGTGACCGGCTTCGGCCTGGCCGGACATCTCGCCGAGATGATCCGCGCCACCGGCCGCGGCGACGAGGTTTCGGTCGACCTCGACCTTGATGCGCTGCCGGCACTGGCGGGTGCCGCGGAACTGTTCGCCCAGGGATTCGCAAGCTCGCTGCAGCCGGAAAACCTGCGCGCGCGTCACCTGATCGACGGTATCGACGCCGCAGCGGCGCACCCCAAATTGCCCCTGCTGTTCGATCCCCAGACCGCCGGCGGCCTTCTCGCCGCCGTGCCCGCCGACGCCGTGGATCGCGTCAACGGCGTCGTGATCGGCGAGGTGGTGGCGCGGACCGAAGGTCGATCGTTCATCCATCTCATCAGGTAGGCAACACCGGAGGACCACAATGGCACGCGCCAAAGCAAGCATCGGCCAGGTGAATTACGCGACCTCAATCATCGCCGGCCGCCACAAGCTTGCAGCCGATGAAGGCGCCGAGCTGGGCGGCAAGGATACCGCCGCCAATCCCTACGATCTTCTATGCTCGGCGCTCGGTGCCTGCACCGTAATCACGCTGCGCATGTATGCCGAACGCAAGAACTGGCCGGTCACGTCGGTCCACGCCGACGTCACCTTCCGCCGCGACGGCGACAAGCAGCTCATCGATCGCGTACTCACCATCGAGGGAGCCGTCGACGACGAGCAGCGCAAGCGCATGGCCGACATCGCCGAGCGCACGCCGGTCACGCTCACCCTGAAGGGCGGCCTTGAGATCAGGACAACGCTGGGCTGAGCCTCAGCTCTTGCCGCTGCGGGCCTTCTTCCAGGCCTCGAAATCGCGCTTGGCGTCCTCGCCCGCGACCGGGAACAGCCCCTTGAGCGAGCGGCCGCGTGCCACTTCGGCTTCGGCAAATTCCTCGTAGGCATAGGTGGCCAGTGCCTCCTCGGCGACGGCCTCGACGATCTCCGGCGGGATCACGAGGATGGCGTCGCGATCGCCCACCACCACGTCGCCGGGATAGACCGCCACGCCGCCACAGGCGATCGGCAGGTTGAGGTCGGCGGGCCGGTGCACGATCGGGCTGGGCGGCGAGGATGGCCGGCGATGATAGGCCGGCAGGCCGGTCTTGAAGACGCCATCGGTGTCGCGAAAACCGCCGTCGGTCACGATGCCGGCGGCACCGCGCGCCTTGAGCCGCCCGATATAGAGATCGCCGGCCGATGCCGCGCGCGAGTCGCCACGCGAATCGATCATCAGCACATGGCCGGGCGGGCACTCCTCCATCGCCTGCGGTTGGACCATGCTGCGGTTGGTCGACGTCGGGCCATCCTTGTCTTCACGCGAGGGGATGAAGCGCATGGTGAAGGCGATCCCGACGAGGCGCGGCTGTTCGGGCCGCAACGGCCAGACATCGTAGAGTGTCATGCTGCGCAGGCCCCGGCGGTTCAGCACGCCGGTCAAGGTCGACGTGCCGACGCGGGCGAGCGCTTCGCGCAGATCGGGTGTGAGGACGGTCATTCGATTTCTCCCTCGGGTTCACAGGCAACGTTAGCGGGTCATGTTCGCTTTCGCACGTCCGACGCGCCATAATTGCCGGATGAAAATCGAAATACTCTGCACCGGCGACGAAATCCTCACAGGCAAGACCATCAACACCAACTACGGCCACATCGCCCGGCGGCTGGTCGAGGTCGGGCTTGGCGTGCATTGGGGCACTACCGTCGGTGACGACCGTGCCAGCCTGCTAAACGCTTTCCGACAGGCCAGCGAACGCGCCGACGCGGTCATCGTGAACGGCGGCCTCGGCCCGACGGTCGACGATCTCTCCCAGGAGGTGGCCGCCGAAGCCGCCGGTGTCGAACTGGTGCTGAGCGACCACTGGATGGAGCGCATGACCCAGTCCTACGCGCGGCGCGGCCGGGTAATGCCGGCCAACAACCGCAAGCAGGCGATGCTGCCCGCCAATGCCGAGTTCATCGACAATCCGATCGGCACTGCCTGTGGCTTCGCCGTCACCATCGGCAAGGCACGCTTTCTGTTCACCCCGGGGGTGCCGCGCGAGATGCGCCGCATGATCGACGAGCAGGTGATCCCTCGCCTGCTGACGCTCGGCGGCATCAAGGGCGTGACGCGACTGAAGCGTTTCCACACTTTCGGCATCGGCGAATCGCGCGCCGACGAGATGCTAGGCAGCATCGAGGCATTCCAGAAGGAAGGCGGTATCAAGCTCGGCTTCCAGGCCCACTATCCGCAGCTCGAGACCAAGCTTGCCGTGCATGGCGACGACGAGGCGGATCTGCAGCGCCGGCTGGCACCGGTCGAAGCAGAGGTGCGGCGACGCCTTGGCAATTTCATTGTCGCCGAAGATGACCAGACCCTGGAAGGCGTGATCCTGGGCAAGCTGATCACAGGTGGCCATACTCTGGCGACCGCCGAGATGTTCACCTCGGGACACGTCGCCGCCCGGCTCGCTCCGCTGCCCGGCGCAGAAAGCATTTTCAGGCGCGGCGTGGTGGCGCGAGACGCCATAGAGCTGGGACTGGCAGGCGAGGTCTCACCGGCGGCGGCGGCGGCGATTGCCCAGGACCAGCGCGCGGCGAGCGGCGCCAGCCACGGACTCACCGTCCTCATGCAGCTCGACGAGGGTGCGGACCGCCCTGATTTCGGTGCGACCATCTGCATCGGCATCGCCGACGCCCAGGGCGGCATCTCACGCCAGGCCCGCTTGATCGGCGGGCGCGACTGGGTGCGCGTGGGCGCAGCCGAACTCGGCCTGGACTGCCTGCGCCGTCACCTGCTCGGCCTGCCTGTCGACGAACGCATCGACTTCGAGCGGCGGTAGACGCCTCTCGGCATCGGGCCTCTTTCGGTATTCTTATATCGCGAATGACACTCATTCGCATTTAGGTTATTCTTCGCCTCCATGACCGAACTGTTCGTACCGGCGCCGACCGTCCTCACCGGCGCTGATCCCCGGCCCGTCCGAAGTCCGCTCGCCCATCCGACGGCAGATCGCCGAAGAAAAGGAGCCCCCCGATGAGCAACGCAGGTCTGGCGCGCACTGCCTATGCCGCCGTAACCACCGAGCAGCGCAGTCGCATGCGCATGCTCGATCTTCTGCTCGCCCGGCAATCGTCCGGCGCCCTTGCCGACCCACCGCCGCAAGGCATCGAACTCGACCTGATCCTCGAAGCTGGTCTGCGCGCCCCGGATCACGGGCGGCTTAGGCCCTGGCGTTTCGTCCTGATCCGTGACGGTGCCCGCGCCGAGTTCGGCGAATGCCTCGCTGCCGCCATCAAGGCACGCGACCGCGCAGCACCGCCGTCGCTCCTCGACCGCTACCGGAACTGGGCATCCCGAACCCCCTTGCTGATCGCTGTCGGCACCCGCATACGCCCCGGCCATCCGGTCCCGGAAATCGAGCAATTGCTGTCGGCTGGCGCCGCCGCCATGAACATGTTGAATGCCATTCACCTGCTGGGCTACGCCGGCATCTGGGTGACCGGTGCAAACGCCTACGATGCCCGGGTGAACGAAGCCCTGGGTTTCCGGGCGCCGAGCCGGCTCGTCGGCTTTCTCGCAGTCGGCACGTCGGCTGGCGCGCCCGATACGACGACCGCAACGCCGCGGCCGGAGCGTTCCGCGCATATTTTCGAATGGAACGGCCCATCACCCACGACGCCAGCCGCCTGACTGGCAGCGACCCTACCGCGTGAAGGTAACCGCCTCGGCATTGGTGCGCTGCTCCCAGTGATGGCGCTCCAGTTCCGGGTCAAGATGCTCCTCGGCCGGCACGCCAAGGCAGAGGTAGGCGACCAGGCTCCAGCCAGCCGGAACATCGAGCACCCGCGTGACCGCGGCCGGATCGAGGATCGAGACCCAACCCATGCCGATCCCGTCGGCGCGGGCGGCAAGCCATAGTGTCTGTATCGCGGCAACCACCGAGTAGTGCAGCGTTTCAGGCATGGTCTGCTGACCGAGGCCGCTGCCGGTATGGGTGGTGTCGTCGGAGAACACCGCGAGGTGAACCGGCGCCTCCTTCAGCCCTGCCAGCTTCAACCCGGCATATATCGCCTGCTTCTCGCCGGCGTAGCCCGCGAGCGCACGCTCATTGGCTGCGGTGAAGCTCGCCACGACGGCCGCGCGCCGCTCGGGCGAAACGACGTGCACGAAGCGCCAGGGCTGGCTGAGACCGACCGAAGGTGCATGGCTCGCGACTTCGAGCAGCGCATCGATGCGTGCACGTTCCAGCGGGTCGGCACGAAAGCGCCGCACGTCGCGTCGCCACAGGACGAGGTCGCGGAAATGCGCACGGAACGTCGCATCGAATGTTGGATTCATGCCGACCTCCTGTCGATTGCATGAAAGAACGTGCCACTCACCGAACCGCGTCGCGCGCCACCCTCGGACATGGCAGCACCTGCCGCATCCTGGCATTCCACGAGCGGATCGTCGTCGGCTGCAAGAGTACCGGCGTAATGGAATTCGTGCCCCATGATCTCGGTGCCCGCAGCGCCGAGGGCGCAATCGAAGCGCAGCTGCGCCCGGCGATAGCCGAGGTGGAGGCTGCGACTGGCGAATGACGTCTCGATGCGCAGCAGGCCAACCATCGAGTGGCGTGCACCCTGGGCGTCCTCGATCCCGCGGCCCAGCACCATATAGCCACCGCATTCGCCATGGATCGGCACCGACCGGGCAGCGAGCGCCCGCAGACCGCCATGAAATCGCTGTGCCGACGCGAGCACGCCGGCATGAAGCTCAGGGTATCCGCCGGGCAGCCAGACGGCATCGGCACCCGGGTCGGGGGGCTGATCGGCGAGCGGCGAGAAGGGAAGGATTTCGGCGCCGGCCAACCGCCAGCGATCGAGCAGGTGCGGGTACATGAATGAGAAGGCCCGGTCCCTCGCGATGGCGACGCGCTGGCCGGGAGGCGACAGACCGGCCGCCGCATCGCTGGATGACGGCAACGACGCCGGCCGCGCGGCACGGCGGACCGCGTCGAGATCGACGGATTTTTCCATCGCATCGGCAAAAACGTCGAGACGGCGATCGATATCGGCGGTTTCGCCAGCCTGCACCAGCCCCAGGTGCCGTTCAGGCAAGGCGAGTTCGGCGTCGTTGAAGACGGCGCCGAACAGTGGGAGTCCGAGGCGTTCGAAAGCGGGTGCGATCAACGCAAGATGCCGTACGCTCGACACCCGATTGAGGATGACGCCGGCGAAGCCGACATCGCAGCGATAGCCCGCGCATCCCGCGGCCACCGCGGCGGCCGTTTCGGTTTGTCCGGAGACATCGAGGACCAGCAGCACCGGCCAGCCAGAGAGTGCCGCGAGATCGGCCGTCGATCCACGCGCCGTCTGCCCGGGCCGGGCGACGCCATCGAACAGTCCCATGACGCCTTCGGCGAGGACGATGTCGGCACTGGCCGTATGGCGCGCCACCAGGCCGGATAGGGTTCCGGCCGCCATGGCCCAGGTATCGAGGTTGACGCTCGGCCGGCCGGTCGCCACGGCGTGAAACGCCGGGTCGATATAATCTGGCCCGCATTTGAACGGCTGGACAGCAAGCCCACGGCGACGGAACGCGCGCATGAGCCCGAGCGCGATCGTGGTCTTGCCGGCGCCGGAGCGCGGGGCAGCCACGACCAGGCCGCCCGGATCGACGGGCTGCGTCATTGCCAGCCGGCCATCGACGCCAGTAACCCTTGCCTGAGGCTGGCGATCCTGCCGATCACCACGATCGCCGGCGCGCCGATGCCTTCGCGCCCGGCGTCGGTAGCGAGCATCGCCAGGCTGCTATCGACCACCCGCTCCGCGTCGGTGCTCGTGCCCTGGATGATCGCTGCCGGTGTATCGGGTGCCATGCCGCCGCGCGCCAGAGCCGCGGTGATGTCGCCCAGCTGTGCCATCGGCATGTAAAGGATGATCGGCTGACCAAGCCTCGCCAGCGCCTCCCAGTCGGCGGCCGAACGGCCGTCCTGGGCGCGATGGCCGGCGGCCAGGATCACGGCGTGGTTGGTGTCGCGTGACGTCGCCGGAATGCCGGCAAGTGCTGCCGCAGCCAATCCCGAGGTAATCCCGGGGATGATGCGAAAGCGAATGCCGGCCGCGGTGAGGGCCGAGGCTTCGTCCCAGCCGCGGCCGAACACGAAAGGATCGCCGCCCTTCAGCCGCAGGACTCGCCGCCCCGCACGGGCCCGTTCGACGAGCGTATCGTTGATCTCGCGCTGCTGCGGCGAAGGCCGGCCGCCGCGCTTGCCGGCGAAGATCCGCTCCGCATCGGCGCGTGCGGCCTGCAGGGTCCGAGGATCGACCAGAGCGTCATGCACGATGGTGTCGGCTTGCGACAGGGCATGCAGGGCAAGCACGGTCAGCAGCCGGGGATCGCCTGGGCCAGCGCCGGCCAGCCAGACCTCGCCGGGCGGAAAGTCGGGCATCGCCGGAAAATTTTCGGGAAGCTTCATGTGCCCCTGCCCCTGAAGCGGCGCTGATAGCCCGCGTCATAGAGCGCGCTTTCACGGAAGGCCCGGGCGCCCAGCACCTTGCCGACCAGGATCAAGGCCGTCCGTTCGATCGGAGCTTTCGCGATCTCGGATGCGATCGTCCCCAGCGTCGCCCGAATGACCCGCTCGTCAGGCCAACTCGCCCGATAGACGATCGCAACGGGACAGTCAGTTCCGTAGTGAGGCGAGAGCGTGGCAACGACCTTGTCGAGCACATGGATCGACAGATGAATGGCCAAGGTCGCGCCAGTGGCCGCGTAGGCCTCGAGGGCCTCACCGGAGGGCATCGCCGAGGCGCGCCCCGACGTCCGGGTCAGCACCACCGTCTGTGCGACTTCGGGCAAGGTCAGTTCCTGGCCGAGGGCGGCGGCGGCGGCGGCGAAGGCCGGGACGCCGGGCGTGATCGTGTAGGCGATGCCGGCGGCGTCGAGGCGGCGGAGCTGTTCGCCCAAGGCGCTCCAGATCGACAGGTCACCCGAATGGAGGCGGGCGATGTCGTGTCCAAGGTCGGTCGCGCGCTGGCACTCGGCAACAATCTCGTCGAGCGACATCGGCGCGGTGTCGACGATGCGCGCGCCCGGCGGGCAATGGTCGAGCAGCGCGCGGGGCACCAACGACCCGGCATAGAGGCAGACCGGCGCATGAGCGATAAGATCCCGGCCGCGGACCGTGATCAGGTCGGCAGCACCCGGCCCCGCCCCAATGAAGTGAACCGTCATCGGCCTTCTCCGATGGCAATGGCGCAGGTCGCCCGAGGTGTCGCAACCCGGGCTCCCAGCAGGCGGGCATTGCGGCCGGCCACGACGATCGCCGACGCCTCGGCGATCGACGGCACGCCCGTGGTTTCAAGAACGAGGGCCGAGGGCGTGAGCACCGCATCGGCCACCCGTGCAAGATCGCATTTCGCGCATCCCACCACGGCGACGGACAGGCGTCGCGCCGCTTCGGTGATACCAGGTTCGGCAGTCTTCGCGGCCTCCGTCGCGATCGCATCGAGAGTGCCGCGCGCCACGCGAAAGGCATCCAGTGCCATCGTGACGACGCGCTCGACTTCCTCGGCCGACGTGCCGCGCCGGCATCCGACTCCGGCGACGATCATGGCTTCCTCGCGCGCCATTGGGTGACGGGCATTGCCGACCTCCAGGCAAATGCCGTCCCGATCCGATCCGCCCTCGCGACCTGCAGCCGCACGAGTTCGCCACCATTGCGCTGGAAGCACTCGCCGAGCCGGGCCTCCGAGTCGAGGGTCACGGCATTGGCGACGAACCGGCCCCCCGGCTTCAACGCCGACCATGCCGCATCCAGCACGCCCGGATCCGACAGGCCGCCGCCGACGAACACGACATCCGGCCGCGGCTGACCGGCAAAGCATTCAGGCGCGCGCGCCTGGACGATCCTGAGTTCCGGCGTGCCGAGCGCAGCGGCGTTGCGTGCCGCTCGTTCGGCACGATCGCCGCGTTCCTCGAAGCCGACCGCCTTGAGCGAAGGATGACGCAACAACCATTCGATGGCGATCGACCCGGCGCCGAGGCCGATATCCCACAGCAGCTCGCCCTGTCGTGGCGCCAGGGCCGACAGCGTGATCGCCCGGACCTCGCGCTTGGTGAGCTGACCGTCGTTCTCGAACAGCTCGTCGCCGAGGCCCGGAGCGAGCGTGAGCACGGCAGCATCCGGTTCCGCCCCGACGTCTATGGCGATGGTATTGAGCGCGGCGACATCGGACAAATCGAAACCCGAAGCGGTAGCGGCACGCACCCGCTCCTGCGGTCCCGCCATGTTCTCAAGCACAACGAGCTTCGACTGGCCCATGCCGCGCGCGACCAGCAGGTGCGCCAGCCTGGCCGCCGTCTTACCATCCCAGGCGAGCGCCAGGATCCGTGAGCCGGGTTGCAGATGCCGCACGATTCCTTCGATCGCCCGCCCGTGCAGGCTCACGGTCGAGACATCCTGCAACGACCAGCCAAGCCGGGCGGCGGCGAGGCTGAAGGCGGAAGGCTGCGGAAGGCAGATCATTTCCGCCGCGTCGATCGAACCAAGCAGCAGGGAGCCGATGCCAAAATGGAACGGATCGCCACTCGCCAGCACCACGACCGCGCGGCCCCGATGTCGAACGATCTCGGGCAAGGCGTCGGCAATCGGGCTCGGCCAAGCGAGCCGACGGCTGCGGATCAAAGCGTCGGCAAGATCGAGGTGCCGCTTGCCGCCCACGACCAGTTCGGCGGCGGAGACCAGCCGCTGCGCCACCGGCGAGAGACCCACGGCACCATCCTCGCCGATGCCGACGATGGACAGCCAGCGTGTCGCCGGGCAGTTTGCGCTTTCACTTGTCATGGGTTCAGCCGGCAATGCGCGTGCTCGTTCTGGGTGGCACCACCGAAGCATCGGCGCTGGCAGGATTGCTGGCCGGTGACGCGCGTTTCGACGCCACCCTGTCGCTTGCCGGCCGGACGTCGGCACCCAGAGCGCAGCCGCTGGCCACGCGCGTCGGCGGATTCGGCGGCGTCGACGGTCTTGTGCGGTGGCTGCGTGAGGCGAATGTCGACGCCATGATAGACGCCACGCACCCCTATGCCGCGCGCATGTCCGCCAACGCCGTCGCGGCATGTGCACGGACGGGTCTGCCGCTGGGCTCCGTCATTCGGCCGGCCTGGGAACCGCAGCCCGGCGATACCTGGCAAACGGTGCCGGACGCGGGTGCCGCAGCGCTGGCGTTGGGCCGCAGGCCATGCCGCGTTCTTCTCAGTCTCGGTCGCCAGGAGCTCCATGCCTTCGCAGCAGCGCCCCAACATCACTATGTCGCGCGCACGATCGAAGCGCCGCAGCAGGCGGCATTGCCGCCCGACCTGAAGCTGCTGCAGGCACGCGGGCCGTTCGAGCGCGATTCCGAGATCCGGCTTCTCAAGGCAGAGGAGATCGACGTCATCGTCTCCAAGAACTCCGGCGGCAGCGCCACCTACGCCAAGATCGAAGCCGCCCGCGACCTCGATCTTCCGGTCATCATGATCGCGCGCCCTGACAAACCGGCCGGCCATGTCCTCAACAGTCCGCAGGAAGCGCTCGCGTGGCTTCACGGCCGCGCTCCTGCTTCGCGGCGCGGCGTATAGACCCACCGGCCGACCCGCCGTGTGGTGCTGGCGCCGACGATCACCAGCGTGCGCATGTCGGCCAGCGCCCCATCGGCGGCTGCAAGTGTCGTCGTCACGACTTTGGACTCCGCCGTGCCGGCGGCGCGCACGAACAGCACCGGCGTGTCAGCGGACCTGATCGATCTCAGAAGATCGAACGCCTGACCCAACTGGTGTGGTCGCGCCTTCGACGCCGGATTGTAGAGCGCGATCACGAAGTCAGCCTCGGCCGCCGCCCTCAGGCGCCGCTCGACGGTCGCCCATGCTTTAAGGTTGTCGGAGAGAGATATCGCGCAAAAGTCGCCCCCCAATGGGGCTCCGACCTCGGCCGCCGCGGCGAGCATGGCGGTAACGCCGGGTTCGACGCGGATGTCGAGGGTGCGCCACGCGGCGTCGCCCGTTTCGACCGCCTCGAAGATGGCCGACGCCATGGCGAACACGCCGGGATCGCCACCCGAGACCACGACGACCTGCCGGCCGGCCGCTGCCAGCGACAGAGCATGTCTGGCCCGGTCCAGTTCGACGCGATTATCGGAAGCGTGCCGGCACTGATCGGCGCGCGTCACCGCGACGCGATCGAGGTAGGGCCCGTATCCCACAAGGTCCGTCGCGCGCTCGAGTGCCGCCGCCGTTGCCGGAGTCATGAGATCGGCCTTGCCCGGACCGGTCCCGACGATGACCAGCGAGCCTGTCACAGCCGTCGCCCCTGCCCGGGGATCAGCACCATCGCGAAGTAGGCGCCGGTGCCGGCATGGCAGTCGGCGAGCGGCACAATGCGTTCATCGTCCATTGTCCCGCGTTCGACGTACATGGCGCGCGACAACAGGCCAGCGGCTTCGACGGCGCGCCGCACTTTTCCAAGGTTGCGGCCGACCTTCATGATCACCGCGGCATCGGTTTGCCGGAGGCGATCGACGAGCTGCGCTTCATCGAGGGTACCCGGCAGCACCGCCAGTGTGTCGTTGCCCCAGGTGATCGGCACATTGGCGCGCGTCCAGCAACCCGACATACCCGTCACGCCGGGGACGACCTCGACCGGAAGATCGCCCTCGAGCCGGCGCCACATATGCATGAAGGAGCCGTAGAAGAACGGATCGCCCTCGGCCAGCAGACCGACCGATTTGCCGTCGCGCACCAGATTCCCAAGCGTGTCCGCGGTCCGGCGATAAAAGTCACCGATCTGACGCTGATAGTCGGCGCTCTCCGCCGGAATCTCGTCCGTAACGGGATACTCGAAGCGGATCTCCGCGCGCCCTGGTGCCATCAGCTGATCGACAATCCGCCGGGCGTTGCCCTGATGCCCGCGCTTGGCGAAATAGGCGACAACGTCGACGGCGGCCACCAGCGCCGCCGCGCGAAGCGTGAGATAGCGCACATCACCCGGTCCGACGCCGATGCCGTAGAGCGTTCCGGCATGCGCTGTGCCGCCGAGGAGCTGGAGGTCGGTCATTCCACCGCGCTCGCCAGTGCATTGACCGCGGCGGCCGCCATCGCGCTGCCACCCTTGCGGCCACGCACGATCAGGAATGGCACACGACCGTCGGCCGCGAGTGCTTCCTTCGATTCGCTTGCGCCGATAAACCCCACGGGAACACCGATGACCGCCGCCGGAAGGGCCGCACCCCGATCCAGCATCTCGAGAAGGCGGAACAGCGCTGTCGGTGCATTGCCGATGGCAACGACGGCGCCGGCCAGCCGGTCCTGCCAGAGTTCCAGCGCCGCGGCGCTGCGGGTATTGCCGAGCTTTGCCGCGAAGCCCGGCACCGCCGGATCGTCGAGTGTGCAGACAACATCGTTGCCGGCCGGCAACCGGGCGCGCGTGATGCCGTTGGCAACCATCCTGGAGTCGCAAAGGATCGGCGCGCCGGCCACCAGCGCCCACCGGGCATTGTCGGCGAAGGTTGGCGACATGACGATGTCACCGGCAATCTCGGTCATGCCGCAAGCATGAATGATCCGCACCGCCACCCGCTCTTCCGCCGGACTGAAGCGACCGAGTTCGGCCTCGGCACGGATGACGCCGAACGACTGACGATAGATCTCGGCACCGTCTCGAACATAGGCGCGGTGCTCAGACATCGAACAAGGCTCCGATATCTGCCGCATCGATGGTGCGTTCTGCAGCATCGCGCGTGGTCCCGTTGCGGATCACGTCGTAGCCCCCCTTCTGGCCACCTTGCACGCCCACCAGCACAAGATCGGCCGGTGCGGAGCGCGCGCACCCCTTGGCGCAACCGGAGACATGAAGAGTCCCCTCGAAACCCAAGGCCGCAAACCGGCGTGCGTCGCGCCGCGTGTCGACACTACTCGATCGGCAGGAAGGCGCGCCCGGGCAGGCTTCGATCCTCAGGATCGGATCGTCGGGATCGACGATAAGACCGATGCCGCGCGCGGCCTCGGCCAAGCAGTGTGCCGCAGCCACGTCACCTGCCTCGACGTAGAGAGCCCGCCACGGCGACAACCGGATATCGGTTGCTCCGGCGTCGCCGGCCATCGCGACAAAGCGGCGGAGCTGATCGGCCTCGAGACGGCCGAAGGGTGCGGCGACGCCCACGCCGATGCGCTGCGCGCCCAAAACGAGCACACCAAGCGACTTCCTCGACGCGATCGGCAATTCACTGACGATCGGGTCAAGCATCCGGCGCACGGCATCGCCGAGCAGCGCAAAGCCTTTGGCACCGAGGTCGCGCAGGCGTCCACGCCCTCCTGAAACGCCCATAAAGACGCTCGCCGCCGCCAACGCCGCTTCCGCCGCCACTTCGGGCGACGTGCTGCCCACCCATTCGGTTCCGTTGCGGGTGTCGAGTCCCACAGCCATCACCGAACCAGCGGCCCGGAGAGAAATGTCGGCGCGCTCGCCGGCAATCGACACCGTGCCGCCCCCATCGACGAGGAAACCGAACTTCGATGGCAGGTCGTGCAAGGTTGCGTCCGCCGCCAGCCGACGCTCGAGAGCACGGGCAACGGGCCGGACGTCGAACGATTCGGCGGGATCGATGCCGGCCAGCGGCGCGACCATGATGTTACGCGCTGCTTCGGCCTGCGGATCGCGATCGACAAGCCCGAGGCGTTCCACGACGTCCTGCAATCCCGACAAGCCCGCATTGCCGAGGCCGCGGATCTGGAGGTTGGCCCGCCGCGTAAGGTCGATATGGCCGTTGCCGAAGCGTTCCGCGGCAGCAGCAAGGCCCTCTGCCTGCGTCAATCCGAACGCCCCGCACCACGGGCGCACGCGCGCGATCAGCCCGTCGCCGCTCTGCATGGGTCGCAGAACGCCGGGGCACCAGCCCTTCACTTCAACCACAGCCGATATGCTCATGATCTGGCCTTCATCGACCGCCTCCGGCAGGTCCGCAAGCCCCGATCGCCTGAGCCAGTTCCTCGTCGACCGAATTGCGCCGCGTCATCCAGAGGCCTCGCGCCAGGGCATCGCGGAGGCGCGCGGCCATGGCGGCGACCGCCGCCGGATTCTTCTCCAGCATCGCGGTCCGGATGTCCCCGTCGGCTATGAGCGCATCGTGGGTGGCCTCGAACAAATGGTCCGGTACGACCCGCGCAGTGGCCGCAAAGGCATACAAGGCGTCGACGGTCTGGGCGATCTCGGCAACCCCGCGATGGCCGTGATCGAGCATGCCGGCGATCCAGCGTGGATTGGTCAACCGACCACGGACGATCCGCGCCACTTCTTCGGCGACCCGGCGTGCCTTGGGCGCCGAGGGCTGGCTCGTGTCGAGGTGATAGAGTTCCGGATCGTTGCCGAGCAACGCCGCGGCCGCGGCAAAGCCGCCGGCGAAATCCGCGACACCGTCGCCGTCCAGAAGATCGCGCTCGCGATCGTCCTGGGGATGGACCAGAATATTCGCGGCCGATACGCGGCCACGAAAGCCCACACCAGCGACACCGGCCGTCTCGGCACTGCCATAAGCGTGCGTCGCCGAGGACAGGTAGGCCTCACCCAATTCGTCGCGCGACGTCCAGGCACCATCGAGTGCGAGATCGGCGGCGCGGGCACCGTAACTTCCGGGAGCGCCACCGAAAACCCGCGCGAGATCGCCACCGCGCCTGGCCGTCTCCGACAGCGGATTGTCGGCAGCTTCCTCGTCGAGCGCGGCGACCCGCCGGACCGCCACGTCGAAAAGCGCGATCTGGGTCTCGAAGATATCGCGAAACAGGCCGGAGATCCGCAACGTTACGTCGATGCGCGGCCGGGCAAGCGCCGCCAGCGGCAGAATCTCGATGCCGGTCACGCGACTGGACGCCTTGTCCCAGGTCGGCTGCACACCAAGATAGTTAAATGCCTGGGCAAGATCGTCACCGCCGGTGCGCAGAGAGGCCGATGCCCAGAGGTCGATGACCAGCGCACGCGGATGTTCGCCGTGATCCTGCAGGTAGCGGCGGATCACTTCGTCAGCCGCGCGCGCACCGATAACCGATGCCGTGCGCGTCGGAATGGCGCGTGGGTCGATGGACGTCAGGTTTCGGCCGGTGGGAAGAACGTCGGCGCGACCGCGGGTCGGGGCGCCAGCCGGACCCGGTGCCACGCGGCGTCCGTCGAGCGCTGTCAGCAGCGCGTCGCGCTCGTGGCGGCCGCAGGCTGCGACGGACTCGTCGATCGCCCGTCGCCTGTCAGGCATATCCTGCGTGCCCGAGGCCAGGACCATGGCGTCGACCAGGGCGCCCTGCGCTTCGGCGCCTGGCGTCCGTCCATAGACATGCAATCCGTCGCGAATGCTCAGTTCCTTGATGTCGCAAAGCTGGGCGTCGAGCTTGGCAATGGCCGACTGATTCGGCTCGCCGCGCGACAGCCCGCATTCCACTGCGAGGCCGCTGTTCCAGGCTTTCTCAACGATCTCGTCTTCAAGAAACCGCAGCCGCCGCCGGTCGAGGCCATCGGCTGACGCATATTCCTCGACGAGGCCTTCCATCTCGGCCATCGCGCCATGAAGACCCGCGGCGCTCAGCGGCGGCGTGAGATGTCCGATGGTAACCGCACCGAGACGGCGCTTGGCCTGCACCGCCTCGCCGGGATTGTTGACGATGAAGGGATAGATGACCGGCACCGGTCCCAGTACGGCCTCGGGCCAGCATTCGGCGGACAAGGCAAGGGCCTTGCCGGGCAGCCATTCGAGTGTGCCATGGGTGCCGAGATGGATGAGCGCATCGATTTTTTCGGTCTCGCGCAGCCAAGCATACAACGCCACATAGGCGTGGCGTGGCGGGCAGGTCGTGTCGTGATAGCCGGCCTTGCGATCGTCGGAGAGGCCACGGTCCGGCTGCAGCAGCACCAGCACATTGCCGCAACGCAGGACAGGACACTCGAAAGCATCGCCGGCGACAGCGGGATCCGAACCGGCGTCGCCCCATGCTTCGTCGATCGCAACCCGGAGGCCCTCGGGCAAGGCCGCGAGCCAGGCGCGGTAAGTCGACAAGGGGATCTTCACGCGCTCGGCCCGATCCGCCAGAAACCGCTCGATGTCGGCCGCGCCGATCCCTTGCGTACCGGCATCGTAGCCCGCACCGTGCAACAGCCGCAGGATCTCCGCCACGCTTGCGGCTGTATCCAGCCCGACGGCATAGCCCGTGCGACCGCCCCGGGCGGGATAATCCGACATGACCAGCGCCAGGCGCCGCTCCGGCCGGCGCACGCCCGCGAGCCGCGCCCAGGCGGCGGCGAGGCGCGCGACATAGCCGATGCGGCCGGAGTCCGGCGCGTGGCGCACCGCGGCGAACTCGAGCCGCGGATCTGCCGGCGCCTCGGCCTTGAACGAAATTGCCCGCGTAAGCAGCCGACCATCGAGTTCCGGCAGAACCACGTTCATCGCAAGGTCGGACGGCGACAAGCCTCTGGGCGATGTCTCCCAGCCGTCTCGTGTGCTGCCCGCCAACACGACCTGCAGCACGGGCACATCGGCGACATCGAGCACGGTGGTGTCGTCGGCGCGCAGCGCCGAGAAGGCCGTCGTATTGAGAATGATCGCCGGTTTGCGAACCCGGACGAGGTGCGCCAGATCGGCCTCGATAGCGGGATCTTTCAGGCTGTTCACGGCGACCGCCATCGGCGCCAGTCCTTCCCGATCCAGCGCCTCCAGCAGCGCCGAGATCGGCGCGACATCGCCCGCCATCAGGTTCGCCCGGTAGAAGACGACCAACGCAGACGGCCGGCTGTCGCCGGTGAGATCGAATTCGGCCACCTGCACGATGCGCCGGTCGAGCGTGAAGCCGGCGATCGGACCGACCGGTACAGGCGGCATCCACGCATTGTCGCGGCCCAGCAGCGTAGCCACATAGTGCAGCGCCTGACGAAGGTTCCCAGTGCCGCCTTCGCGGAAGAACTGCTCCAAACGCGCCAGCGGCTCCGCCGCCAGGGTCGAGACTGAAGCCAGCCGGGGATCGGCACGGTCGTCGCCCGGCAGGGCGGCAAACAACACGCCATTGTCGCGTGCGATATCGCCGATCCGCTCGAAGCCGTATCGCCAGTAGTCGAGGCCGCCCAGGCCGCGGACGATGACGACGCGGGCCTGCGCCACGACACGTTCGACGTAGAGGTCGACCGACATCGGATGCCGGAGCTTCTTCAGGCTGGCTAGTCGAAGCGTCGGCAACGACGCCGCGTCCTGCTGCCACGCCTCGCTGAGCGCGGAAAGATCGCTGTCGGAGAAGGAAAGCACGACCACCTCGGCCGGCGACTGGCCAAGATCGATGGCGGCATCCGCCTCGTCCAGGGTCGCAAGCTGGGTCGCGAGGACGTGCATGCCGGGCTATCCCGCAATGAGCGCGCGGATGGCTTCCTTATCGAAACCCTTTTCGCCGATCACCACCAGGCGGCCCTGCCGTTGCTCGCCCAGTCGCCACGGCCGGTCGAACTGATGCTGGATGCGCGCACCCACGCCCTGCACCAGCAGGCGCATGGGCTTGCCGGCGATTTCCACGAAGCCCTTTACCCGCAGGATGTCGTGCGCAGCCGTGGCACCGGCGATCCGGCTGACGAGTTCCTGCGGCGAGGCGAATGCCGGAACGGCAACGACGAAGGTGTCGAAATCCTCGTGATCGTGCTCGCCTTCGAGATCATGATGCGAGGGCCGGCTTTCGAGATCGGCTTCCGCCGCCGCACCGAGACCCAGGAGCACCGAGACCGACACCTTTCCATTCTGGACTTCGACGACCTTCACAGCCTTGGGCAGCGTCTCGGCGATCGCGCCCGCCACCGTCTTGCGTTCGGCCGCCGACATCAGGTCGGCCTTGTTCAGAACGACGAGGTCGGCGCACAGCAGCTGATCCTCGTAGACTTCCTCCAGAGGATTGTCGTGATCGAGCGAATCGTCCGCAGCGCGCTGACGTGCGATCGCCTCGGGATCGTCGGCGAAGCGGCCCGCCGCCACGGCGGCGCCGTCGACCACGGCAACCACGCCATCGACGGTGACGCGCGAGGCGATCTCAGGCCAATTGAAGGCTTTTACCAACGGCTTGGGCAAGGCAAGACCCGAGGTCTCGATGACGATATGCTCGGGCGGGTTGGGCCGATCGAGCAAACTCTTCAACGCCGGCACGAAATCGTCGGCGACCGTGCAGCAGATGCAGCCGTTCGACAGCTCGACGATGCTGTCCTCCGTGCAGCTCTCGATGCCGCAGCTCTTGAGGATGTCGCCATCGATGCCGACGTCGCCGAATTCGTTGACGATCACCGCCAGGCGCCGTCCCTCTGCGTTCTCCAGGATATGCCGGACCAGCGTGGTCTTGCCGGCCCCGAGAAACCCGGTGACGATCGTGCAGGGAACCTTGGCCAGGGAAGTCATGATTCGACGGCCTCCAGAGCCGCAGGCTGAGCGATGCCGCGAACGGCGATGGGAGGAACCCGGGCAATGACGCCCTTGCGGAAAGAGGCGGGACGTTCCCGCCACGCAACGATGCCGTTTTCGGAAGCGGCGAAACTCAACGCTGCCGAGACGATCTCTTCGGCATGCGAATCAGGATCGAGATCGCCGATCAGGTAGGTCCACTTGCCCGCGCCAGCCAGGGCGACCGTGCACGGACGCTTGCACACGGCCAGGCAATCGACCGGCGTCACGGAGACGCTCGCCTGCCCCCGACCCGCCAAGCCGGCCCGCAGTGTGTCGACCAAGCCTTGACCGGGCTGGTCGAACGACTCGTCGGCATCGCCAAGGCTGCGACGGCACGAGACGCAGACGAAGATCGTCACGGTCGCTTCATCCATTCAGACGAACTCCAGGCCGTCGCGCCAACACGACGGCATATCGGCGGGAAAGATCAGCCCGCCACCTTCGGTGCGAACTTCGGCCAAAGCAGGCCAATGCCGATGCCCACCAAGGCCCACAACAACGCCTGCACAACCAGCGAAAGCGCGGTGAATTGCGCGGCAAGCTCGGCCGGCACCTTGCTCTCGAGTTCATGCGGATGCGGTGCGCCGATGAAATGCGGCGCCAGCAGCAGGACGATCGCCCCAAGGCGCACCACCGGATGATGGTCGGCGCGCAGGAACGCCCATAGCGCCACGGCCGTCGCGATCGCCGTTCCGACCCACCACAGCTGCCGGGCAACCAGATCGCCGGCAGCGCTTCCCGGCAGCTCGGGTGCGAGGCCAGCGGCAGGCGCCAGACCGCAGGCGATGAACCCGGCAGCCGCCCAGGCCAAAGCGCGGCGTTCGTCGATCGGAACACCGGCAAAGACCATGGCGGCCATCAACACGAAGGCCACGCCCACGGCGGTCGCGATCGTCGTGATGGCGGTGAAGAAAAAGCGCGGCATGCCATCTGCGGGCTTCCAGCCGTCGCCGTGCGAATGGGCCTCGACGCCGTGATGGCCATGCTGTGCCTTGGGCGCTGCCGAGGCTTCGGCCGGCTTCTCGTAGGTTTCGGCCGCAAGAACAAGGGGGGTCGTCGTGACCTGCTGCAGAGCTGCAACCAACAGCCCAGCCAGAAGCCCGGCCAGAAGGCCGACCGACAGGATCCGGGTAAGCATTGTCGCCGCGTCAGTGGCAGGGAAAGCTGAGGCTGTGACGCGTGTCGTGCGCGGCGTTGTGGATGACCTCCGAGTAGGCGAAGCCGGTCAGGAAAACCAGGCTGACCCCCAGGATCAATGCGATCGCTGCCGCGCGCAGGGTCTCGCTTCGCTCGGTCGTTCCGACGGTCGTTGCTGTCGTGCTGGCCATATCAACTCTCCCTGGCTGCCCCACCGGCAGCTTGAATGCACAATATGACGGCAGGTCTCCTGGCTCTCGGATCTTCGCCGCAGGCCCCCTTCCCGGTTTCCCAGTGGTATCTTGGCCGTTGGCTCGCCGACTACAGTTGCGGGGGCAGCCGCGGAGTTGAGACCCAAGCCTCTCGCCGCGTTCCCTTTTGAGCCCCGTGAAGGGCACCGTCAGGTCATTGATACGGGCGGCGGCAAAGGCCCGTCAATGGGATTCGCCGGCCCACGGCGAGCCTTGCTGACGCGGGCGCGTCCGACCATTCTGCGCTTCCCCGATCGTACAGCAGGCGCAACATGGCTCCCGATATTGATGAAGACGCCCGCCACAGGGCCAAAATGGCCAACCGCAAGGCGGTTCAGGACGCCGAGGTTGCCGGCAAGACCGTCGAGAAGGGTCTGCTGATCGTCCACACCGGCAAGGGCAAGGGCAAGTCCACGGCGGCATTTGGCTTGCTCCTGCGTGCCGTCGGCCGCGGCTTCCGGTGCGGCGTCGTGCAGTTCGGCAAGGGTGCCTGGCAGTCGGGCGAGCGTACCGCGATCGAACGGTTCGGCGACCAGGTCCAGTGGCACACGCTGGGAGAAGGCTTCACCTGGGAGACGCAGGATCGCGCGCGCGATGTCGAGGCCGCCAGGCGCGCCTGGGCCAAGACGCTCGAGCTGATGGCCGATCCGTCGATCCGCCTGATCGTCCTCGACGAACTCAACATCGCATTGCGCTACGATCACCTCGACATCGCCGACATCGTCGCCGCGCTCACGACCCGCCGGCCCGATCTGCACATCGTGGTCACCGGCCGCAATGCCAAACCGGAACTGGTCGCGGCGGCCGATCTGGTAACCGAGATGGCCCTCGTGAAGCATCATTTCGCCGCTGGCGTGAAGGCGCAGGAGGGTATCGAGTTCTGATGACTACCCGGAACCCGGCCAGGGCAATCATGATCCAGGGCACGGGCTCGGACGTCGGCAAGTCGCTTCTGGTGGCCGCACTGGCCCGCGCCTTTACGCGGCGCGGGCTCCGCGTGCGCCCGTTCAAGCCGCAGAACATGTCGAACAACGCCGCCGTGACCGCCGACGGCGGCGAGATCGGCCGCGCCCAGGCGCTACAGGCACGCGCAGCCCGTATCGGACCGAGCGTCCACATGAATCCTGTGTTGCTGAAGCCCCAAAGCGAGATCGGCTCGCAGGTCGTTGTCCAGGGCCGTGTCGTCGGCACCGCAAAGGCGCGGGAGTATCAGGCGATGAAGCCCAGGCTGCTCGGCGCCGTGCTCGAAAGCTTCGAGAAGCTGGCGGGCGAAGCCGACCTCATTCTGGTCGAAGGCGCCGGCTCAGCCTCGGAGGTGAATCTCCGCGCCGCCGACATCGCCAACATGGGTTTTGCACGCGCCGCCGACGTGCCGGTCGTGCTGGTCGGCGACATCGACCGCGGTGGCGTGATCGCCAGCCTCGTCGGCACCCAGGCCGTCATCGATCCTTCGGACGACGCGATGATCGTGGGCTTTATCGTCAATCGTTTCCGCGGCGATCCAACGCTGTTCGCCGACGGCATGAAGCTGGTGGCCAGGCACACCGGCTGGCAGTCGCTAGGGCTCGTGCCGTTCTTCGATGACGCCCACAGACTACCGGCCGAGGACGCGCTGGGTCTGCCGGGAAGAAGTGTGGCCGGCAGCGACGGGCGGCCACGCATCGTGGTGCTGGCCTATCCGCGGATTGCCAACTTCGACGAGTTCGATCCGCTGCGCCTCGAGAAGCACGTCGACCTGGTGTTCCTTCGCCCCGGCGAACCGATCCCCGGCAATGCCGCCTTGGTCATCCTTCCCGGATCCAAGGCCACGATCGCCGATCTTGCCGCACTGCGGGTGGCCGGCTGGGACATCGACCTCAAGGCGCACCTGCATCGCGGCGGACACATCCTGGGAATCTGCGGCGGCTACCAGATGCTGGGCCGGCGGATTTCGGATCCAGACGGCATCGAGGGGCCTGCCGGCAGCGTCGACGGCCTTGGCCTGCTCGATGTCGACACCGTACTCGGCGGCGACAAGGTTCTGGTCGAAACCGCCGGTGAGACCGTTCCGGAGTGCGTGCCCTTCAAGGGTTACGAAATGCATGTTGGCCGCACCACCGGCGGCCTTCGTCCGCTGCTGCGCCTTGCCAATGGCAAGCACGACGGCACGATCAATGACAGTGGCACCGTTGCCGGCTGCTATATTCACGGATTGCTGTCGGATGACCGTCAGCGGCAACATTGGCTGCAGCGAATTGGCGTAAGTGGCTCGGCGCTCGATTACGAAGCCGATGTCGACGCAACCCTCGATCGCCTGGCCGATCACGTCGAAGAACATCTCGACTGCGACCGTCTGCTAGCGTTGGCGCGCGTGCCAAAGTTCAAAACATCAGACTGACCGTTACCACGGCGGCAAGGGCCGCGATCTGCAGGCCGCAGGCCGCGCGATAGAGATCGAGTGCGGCTCGGATATCGCGGGCGGTCAGTACATTGCGGCCGTCGCCGACCCAGCGCTCGGCAACCTCGACGCCATCGTAAACGCGTGGGCCGGAGAGCCGGATGTCGAGCGCACCGGCCATCGCGGCTTCCGGCCAACCGGCATTGGGCGAGCGGTGGTGGCCGGCGTCGCGAAACAGCACCTCGATCGCCCGAGAGGCCGACAACCCGGGTGACAGTGCGGCGGCCAGCACGAGCCAGAAGGCCGACAGCCGTGACGCCGGCAGATTGACGAGATCGTCGAAGCGCGCCGACGCCCAGCCAAAAGCGAGATGACGTTCAGATCTGTGCCCGATCATGCTGTCGGCGGTGTTGACAGCCTTGTAGGAAATGGCTCCGGGCAGTCCGGCGACGGCCATCCAGAACAACGGCGCCACCACGCCGTCGGAAAAATTCTCGGCCAGGCTTTCGATCGCGGCACGGCTGACGGCGGCTTCGTCGAGCACACGGGTGTCGCGGCCGACGATCATCGACACGGCCCGCCGGCCAGCCTCGATACCGCTGGTTTCCAGTGCCGAGGCGACTGCGCCGACATGCGCGTCAAGGCTGCGCTGTGCCAGCAACGAACTACCGACGACGCCGGCCACCAGCAATGCAATGGCGCCATGAAGGAAATACGACAAGGCGGCGGTGATCGCCCAACCCGAAAGAACGCCGACGACCAGCAGCAAAACAAGAACATAGATGCCGCGCCAACGTCGCTCTTCGTGAGAGAGCGTCGCGGAATTCCACGCCTTGTCACACCATGCTATGAGGCCGCCGATCCACGACACCGGGTGGCCGATCCGGCGATAGATGGCGTCCGGATAGCCAAGGATCGCTTCGGTCGCGACGGCAATCAGGGCAAGGGCGAGGAACATGGGTGCTTTGCCTATCATGCGGGCCACGACCGAGAAACCAGTCACCCACGGCGGCGAACTCGGCGCAATCCGGAAGCGATTCCCTCATGCGCCGGAACCGTGGCTCGACCTCTCGACCGGGATCAACCCCGTGCCCTATCTAGTCCGGAAGCTGCCGCTAGAGAGCTGGACTCGCCTGCCGACCCGGCACCAGGAACAGGCTCTGCTCGAGGCCGCCGCCACGCGATATGGAGTGCGCGACCTCG
>ERZ890510.565-NODE-565-length-28949-cov-6.894476_pt1 | contig 28949 bp, 28 predicted proteins | sample MGYA00521265_ERZ890510 | MGnify/ENA primary metagenome ERZ890510 (study PRJEB32303, sample SAMEA104408624) | aquatic metagenome | biome: Brackish water; feature: Chemocline; material: water | place: Baltic Sea | collected 2014-10-26T21:54:00 | depth 110 m ... | reverse complement strand
GCGCAGCGCCATGCCACGCGGCAGATCCCAGTCGACGCGGACGTCGCCCAGCATGAACATCATGGGAAAAGCCTCGCCTTCGAAAGCGATCCCGAGTGCATGCCGCACGGCGCTGTGCGCCCCGTCGCAGCCGAACACATAATGGAAGGTCGCGCGCTCGGTGCCGCCATCGGGGCGCCCGAGTGTCACGGCGACGCCTTCGGCATCCTGCCCCAGCGCCTGAAGGCTGGTTCCCCGCTCGACGCCGACGCCAAACCTGCCGAGATGACGTGCCAGAAGCCGTTCGGTCTCATACTGGGGCAAGCCCAGTTGCGCGTAGGGCAGATCGGAGAAGTCGTGAACGGCGTCGCCCGGCGGATGACCCTGGATGATCGAGCGAAGGCCCTCGATCCACAGGCCGGCATCGATCATATCGCGGGCGATTCCCATGTCGTCCCAGACTTCGAGCGTACGTGGCGTCACGCCGATCGCGCGGCAGTAGGGCGACGGTGTTGCGAGCCGGTCGACAATGCGACAGCCCACGCCATGCCGCGCCAACTCGGCCGCCATGGTGAGGCCGACCGGCCCCGCGCCCACGACCAGAACGTCGGTCATTGCACGCTCTCCTGGCGCCCCGCGAACTCCGCATCCTTCTTCGGGATCAGATCGTAAGGCAGCGCGAAGCCCGGCAGCGCCATCAGACGGTCGCGCCACGCGGCGAGGTTCGGGCGCTGGTCGAGCGACAGACCGCCCTCGTGCGCGAACACCATGCGGCCCCAGCAGCCGATGTCGGCGATCGAACAGGCATCGCCCACCAGCCACTCGCGGCCGGCCAGAGACTTGTCGGCGAAATCCACCGCGGCCTCGGCCGGGGGCCGGAAGAAGTTCACGATGTCCTGCGACACGTCGGGCCGGAAACGGGCGAAATGACGGACCCGCGCCACGTTGGTGATGGCATCGTTCTCCCACGACAGCCACTCGCGCGCCTGCCAGCGATGCTGCTCTGTCCTGGGCTCGAAATGACCGGTGGTCCGCGCGAGGTAATCGAGGATGACGTTGGACATCACGAGGACGAGGCCGTGGTGGCGCAGCACCGGGACCTGGCCGTAACGGTTGATCGCGAGATGGTCGGGCTCCTTCTGCACGCCGTTCTTGAGATTGACGGTGCGGAAGGAGAACGGCAGGCCGCTGAGTGCCAGGAAGAGCATCGGCTTGTAGCTTGAGCTCGAGGTGAAACTGCCGTGCAGAACGAAGCGGTCGTCGGTCATCGGTGACTCCTGTGGCCAGACGATGGCTCAATTCGTAGTCTGTTGCACCTTTGGAGGAAGCGAACATGACGACGCTCAAGCGCCGCAAAGTCGGACGGACCAAGCTGGAAGTCACCGAACTGGGGCTCGGCGGCGCGCCTCTGGGCGGCTTTCGCGCCACCATTCCCGACAGCGAGGGCGCGGCCCTGGTCGATGCCGGTTACGCCGACGGCATCCGCTACTTCGACACCTCGCCGTTCTACGGCTACGGCCGCAGCGAACTGCGCATGGGCGCGGCACTGCGCGACAAACCGCGTGACAGCTACGTGCTGTCGACCAAGGTCGGCCGTATCCTGCATGTGCGCAAGCGGGGCGAGGCCCTGCCGAAGGACTTTCGCGAGAACGGCCTGCCGGGCTTCGTGCCGCAGTTCGACTACACCTACGACGGCGTCATGCGCTCGCTGGAACACTCGCATCTGCGGCTGGGCATCGACCGCATCGACATCGCGCTGATCCACGACGTCGACTTCTGGACCATCAAGGATCGCGCCATTCTCGACGAGCGCTTCAAGACAGTGATGGACGGAGGCTTTCGCGCGCTCGACGAACTGCGCAAAGCGGGCGTCATCTCTGCGATCGGCGTCGGCATCAACGAGAGCGACACCAGTACCCGCTTCATCAAGGCGGGCGACTTCGACTGCATGCTGCTGGCCGGCCGCTACACGCTGCTGGAACAGGGGGCACTCAAGGAATTCCTGCCGGAATGCGTCAAGCGCTCGGTCTCGGTGATCCTGGGCGGGCCGTACAATTCCGGAATCCTGACCGGCAACGTGAAGCCCGGCGCCACCCACGACTATGCCGCCGCCCCCGCCGCTCTGATCGAAAAGGCACAGAAGATCGAGGCGGTGTGCCAGCGCCACGGCGTGGCGCTGGGCGCGGCGGCCATGCAGTTCGCGTTGTTCCATCCCGCCTTCTGTTCGGTGATCCCGGGGGCACTCAGCACAGCGGAAGTGCAGCAGAACGTGGCGCACATGAGCGCCAAGATTCCAGTCGAGCTGTGGAGCGAGCTGAAGCGCGAGAAGCTGATCGACCCCGCGTCGCCGACGCCGAACTAGAGATCGTCAAGGTCTTCCGGACCGCACGCGGTCCGGATGAACATGAGGAGAACGCCATGAAGATCGTCGATGCTCAGGTCCATATCTGGTCGCAGACCATCACACCGCCCTCGGGCCTGCACCGCAAGGTGACGAAGTTCACGGCCGAGGTGTGTCTCAGGGAAATGGACGAAGCCGGCGTTGCCGCAGCGCTGATCCACCCGCCCTACAGCTGGGATCCGACCTCCAATCAGCTCGCCCTCGATGCCGCAAAAAAATACCCCGACCGCTTCGCCGTGATGGGCCAGTTCCCGCTGGGCGATCCCGAGAGCCGCAAGAGCATCGTCGGCTGGCGCAACCAACCCGGCATGATGGGCCTGCGCTGGGCGCTCCTCCATCCGGACGAGCGGCAATGGCTGCACGACGGCCTGCTCGACTGGGTGTGGCCCGCTGCCGAGAAGGAGGGCATCCCGGTCGCCACCATGGGTGGGCTGTTCCTCGACAAATTCCGCGACATCGCCGAGCGCCATCCCAACCTGAAAATGATCGTCGACCATTGCGGCCTCAACCGTCACGGCCAGGACGAGGAGGCCTTCATCCACCTCGACGAACTATGTGCGCTGGGCAAGCTGCCCAACGTCGCCGTGAAGGCAACCGGAGCGCCGCACTATTCGACCAAGGGCTACCCCTTCCGCAACATCCACGACGGGCTGCATAGAATCTTCGACGCCTTTGGGCCCAAGCGCTTCTTCTGGGGCACCGACATCACCCGCATGCAATGCAGCTACCGCCAGTGCGTGACCTTCTTCACCGAGGAGCTGCCGTGGCTGAAGGGCCGCGACCTGGAAGACGTGATGGGCCGCGGTCTGTGCGAATGGATCGGCTGGAAACTGAAGTTCGAGTGAGCCAAGAGCTCGTCTGGATAAAATAGAGCGAAATGCGGCAGTCATCGTCACCGCTTGCGCAAGCTCTTCCTGTGCTGTTGCCCATGCACATCATGTGGCAAGGTCATCCCAAGTTGCGCATGGCCGCGGCTCCAAAATATGGGAGAACGTGACGATGACACTGGCAAACCCGGCAATATCGGGCGGCGTCACGATGATGGCGCGGCGCGCCATCGGCATCCTGCTCACCGCGCTCACGCTCGCATGGTCGGTGGCCGCCGCGGGCGCTCCCATCGACGTCAAGCGCGTGGCGACGATCGGCTTCACGGTTGCCGACATGGACCGGTCGGTGGCGTTCTATGCCGACGTCATGGCCTTCGAGAAGGTGGATGATTTCCGGCTGAACGGCCCGGCCTACGACCAGCTTACCGGCGTGTTCGGCACCAACATGCGGATCGTCCATCTGAAGCTCGGCGAGCAGGTCGTCGAGCTGACACAGTATCTCGCGCCGCCGGGCGGCCGGCCGATCCCCGTTCCATCGCGCAGCAACGACCGGTGGTTCGAGCATCTGGCGATCGTCGTCAGCGACATGGACAAGGCCTACGCCACTCTCCAGCGTCATGGCATCCAGCAGATCTCGCCCGCGCCCCAGACGATCCCGGCGTCGAACGTTCCGGCGGCCGGCATAAAAGCCTTCAAGTTCCGCGATCCCGACAATCACGACCTCGAACTGATCTGGTTCCCGCCCGGCAAGGGCGCCCCACAATGGCAGAAGCCGGGTGACCGGCTTTTCCTCGGCATCTCCCACACGGCGATCACCATCGGCGACACGGCAGCGAGCCTGGCGTTCTACCGCGGCCTTCTCGGCATGAAGGTGATCGGCGGCAGCCTCAACACCGGCATCACCCAGGAGTATCTCGACAGCGTCTTCGGCGCCCGGGTGAGGGTTACCGCGGTGTCGCCGCCTGCCGCACCGGCGCATGTGGAGTTCTTGGAGTACGAGGCGCCGCCCGGCGGCCGTCCGATGCCGCTCGACACCCGCTCGAACGACATGTGGCACTGGCAGACCTCGCTGGTGGTGGCGGACGTGGAGGCCGCCGCAACGGCGCTGCGCGCCGCCGGTGTCCACTTCGTCACGCCTGGCGTGATCGCCGTGCCGAAATCGCCGCTCGGATTTTCCAAGGCCATCATGGTTCTGGATCCGGACGGCCATGCGATGCGCCTGGTGGAACCCTGAGGGATAGCCCCGGCACTCACTCGACCTCTCGGACAGGAAGGAACGATTCCATGAACATCGTCGACCGGAGTTTGCCCTTCGTCGCCCGCTTCTGCCTCATCCTGCTGTTTCCGTTCAGCGCCCTCGACAAGATCGTCGACTACGGCAACGCCGTGGCGCAGGCCGACGCTTCAGGCATGCCAGTGCCCGGCTGGCTACTGCTACTGCTGGGCGGATGCCTGGAGGTCTTCGGATCGTTGGGCATCCTGCTCAACCTCTATGCCCGGCCGCTCGCCCTGCTGTTCTGCTTCTACTGCATCACGACGGCCGTGCTGTTCCACAATTTCTGGATCTACCCGTTCGGCGGCGCCGACTGGCAGGCCAACTTCTGGCCGTTCCTCAAGAACTTCGGACTGGTGGGCGGCTTCCTGTTCGTTGCCGCTAACGCCCGGATGGAACCGCTCAGCCGGGCCTTTACCTTTGCGCCGCGGCCGCGGTCGTAAGCGCGCGTCGCGGGACCGCTATTTCCGGAGCGGCACGATCTGGCCGCGAATCTCACCGTCGGGAAATTTTTCCGTCATGACGTTGACGTACCAGCGGCCGGCGAGCACTTCAGCCGCTTGGCCTTCGGTGAGCGTCACGCCGTCGTCGATCGTCGAGCGGTCGGCGTAGAACGGGATATTGATCGGCGCTACACGTTGGGCGTTCTCGCCCACGGCTGCAGGACCATGCAGGTAGGCCATGGTCACCGGCCCGCTGAGACCGACCAGATTGAGACGATATTCCAGGACCTTGGTCGAAGGCCGGTAGACCGCCGCAAAGTAGCCGCGGCCCCTGCTGCCGGTCGGCGGCACTTCGGCGGCGCTGCCGAGATCGGCCCGGAAGTCGGTCTTGGGCAGCCTCGGTTCGCCCGGATAGAACGAGCAGCCGCCCGCGACGAGCAGGATGGAGAAAAGCAGGGCGCGGCGGATCATTGCTTTCAGTCTACGCTGCCACCGCGCCGATCGTCCCCACGGCAAATCACGCCCGGTGGTGCACCGGCATCTGGCCGTAAACCTGCACCGGCAGTCCTTCCAGCCGCGCCTTGAGCTGGAGCGCCAGGAAGCGCGAATAGAGTCTGGACTGCATGAGATTGCCGCCATGGAACCACAGATTCTCCTGGGCGGTCGGCTTCCACATGTTGCGCAATTCGCCTTCCCACGGGCCGGGGTCCTTGGCCGTGCCCGATCCCAGCCCCCAGCATTTGCCGACCCTGTCGGCGACGTCAGGTGAGATCAGCTCGCCCGCCCACTGATTCATCGAGCCGTAGCCGGTGGCATAGACGACGAGGTCGGCCGCGAGTTCGCTGCCATCCTTCAACACCACGGCGTCCTCGGTGAAATGGGAAACCTCGACGCCGGACTTGAGCTTGATCCGGCCATCGGCGATCAGCTCGGAGGCGCCGACATCGATGTAGTAGCCGGAGCCGCGGCGCAGATACATCGGGCCGATGCCGGTGTCGTCCTCGCCGAAGGTGAGTTGGAAGCCCGCCGCCCTGAGGCGGTCGTAGAAATCCGCGTCCTCGCGCCGGATCTGGTCGACCACCGGCCGCATGACCTGCGGCAGCGCACCATAGGGCATCGATGCCGTGGTGAGATCGGCAATCTCGGTGGTGATGCCGGAGGCCAGAGCCGCCTCTGAATAGAGTGCCCGGTTCTTGGCCAGGGTTTCAGCGCGCATGACCAGCGTCGGCGAACGTTGCAGGAGCGTCACATCGGCGCCGTGCTCCCACAGGTCGGCGGCGATGTCGTGCGCCGAATTGTTCGAGCCCACGACGACGCAGCGCTTGCCCGCCCAACCTTCGCCGCCGGCGTGGCGGCTGGAATGGTGCTGCTGGCCCTTGAAGAGGTTGGCGCCAGCAAAGCGCGGCACCTCGGGGAAGCCCGACATGCCGGTGGCCAGCACGATATGCTGCGGTTTCAGCGTGATGGGCGCGCCGTCGCGCTCGACCGTCACGGTCCATTCGCGGCGGCCCTCGTCCCACGACGCACCCTTGCAAACGGTCGAGTTCCAGTAGTCGAGTTCCATGATCTTCACATAGGACTCGAGCCAGTCGCCCATCTTGTCCTTGGGCGTGTAGATCGGCCAATGATCGGGAAACGGCAGGTACGGCAGATGGTCGTACCAGACCGGATCGTGCAGGCAGAGCGACTTGTAGCGGTTGCGCCAGGCGTCGCCCGGGCGCGGATTGCGATCGACAATCAGCGCCGGAACACCCAGCCGCTTCAGACGCGCGCCGAGGCCGATACCGCCCTGCCCGCCGCCCACCACCAGCACGAACGGCTGGCGGTCGTAGCCGAATTCGGCGGCATCGGCGCGGCGCCGGTCGGTCCAGGTGATCCGGTTCGGAATGGCGCCGTGCTGGACGCCGGTTTCGCGGGTCTCGCCGCTGCGCTCCTCGAAGCCTTTCAGCTCCATCAGGGCGGTAAACAATGTCCAGGCCTTGCCGTCCTTCAGCCTGACGTGGCCTCTGGCGCGACCGACGGCGGTCTCGAAGGTGAACCAGCCTTCCCGGTCGCCGCTGCGGAAGGACCCCGGCCGCACGTCGTCAAGGCGCGCCTGCAGCATGTCGGCGATGGCCGCCCGGCCCTCCAGGGTCACGATGTTCCAGGTGAAGGAAACGAGGTCGCGCCAGTAACCGTCGCCGGCGAACAGTTCGGCCACGCCGGCGGCATCGCCGCGCTTCAGGGCAGCGGCAAAGCTCGAGAGCCAGTCCGATGTTGGGGAAGAGCCGTCGGTATCAGTCATGACCGTCACTCTAGCCAAAAATCCACCGCCCGGGGCCGGACGTTTTCGCGAGACGATGCGACGGGGCTGGCCCGATGGCCGCACCGGGAGGATGATTTGTCCCGGAGGACCCCGCCCATGAAATACGACGTCATCTCCGCCGACGGACATATCGACCTGATCTGGTTACCGCCCGACCTGTTCACCAGGAACGCGTCGAGCCAGATGAAGGAGCGCATGCCCCATGTGGTCGACGGACCCAAAGGACCGGAATGGACCAGCCGCAACGGCGCCAAGTTCGGCCTGGTGAACGGCATGGGCTCGGCCGGACGTGAATATGTCCCGGGCATCATCCACCGCTCCGACCGCATGGCCTCGACTGGGCTCTACGACGACGGCAAGAAAGGCATTCGGCGCCTTACCGAGGTCGACCTGCGTCTCAAGGACCAGGACCGCGACGGCGTGCAGGCCGAGGTGCTGTACGGCGTGCTGGGCTCGAGCGGCCGGCTGAACGATCCCGAGGCCGCGCTTGAGATGCTGCGCATCTACAACGACTGGCTCCATGACTTCTGCAAGCAGGCGCCCGACCGGCTGGTCGGCCTCGCCAACCTCCCGAACTACAACATGGAGGAGTCGGTCGCCGAGGCGATGCGCTGCGCCAAGCGCGGCGTGCGCGGCCTCGACATCGCCAACCGTCCCGACATGACGCCGCTCTGGGACGAGCATTGGGAGCCGCTCTGGAAGTTCGGCCACGAGACCGGCATTCCGCTGCACTTCCACACGATCGGCGGCCGCTCACCCGACGTCACCAAGTTCCCGGCGCACGTGCAGCGCCGCATCTTCGCCGTGCATATCACCGGCTTCCAGATGCACATGAGCACCATGCTGATGGGGCTGATCTTCTCGGGCGCCCCGGAGCGCTATCCGAACCTGAAGATCGTGATCGGCGAAGCTGGTCTCGGCTGGATTCCCTATGTACTGCAGCACATGGATCTCGAGTGGGAGGACCAGTTCAAGGATCTCGATCTCAAGATGAAGCCCAGCGAGTACTGGCATCGCCAGTTCTACGCCACCTATCAGACCGATCCGGTCGGCATCGAACTGCTCAAGCACCTGGGCGAGGACAATGTCATGTGGGGGTCGGACTTTCCCCACCCCGACGGTATCTGGCCGGACAGCCAGCAGTTCCTGAGCGAGGAGCTGACCGGCGTCTCGCCCGCCGTTCGGGCAAAGGTCGTACGGGACAATGCGATGAGGCTCTACGGGCTCGGGAACTGAGCCGCCATTCCGATCGACGGCAACAAGCGCTACGGACGCAACGTGCAACTGCATCCAATCCCTGTGCGCCGCGGCGCGACGCGAATTACGGTCCCGGCCTGATGTTTCAGGCCGGGTCGTTGTTTCGTGTTCAGACAGGGCATCGTCGTGCGACGCTGCTTATCCAGGATGCAGATCGCCATGTTTTCACAAAGGCCTGTGCTTCACATGATTTGCGGCAAGATCGCCGCCGGCAAGTCGACGCTCGCCGCCCGCCTTGCGAGCGCACCTGCGACGGTGCTCCTCAGCGAAGACCGCTGGATGTCGTGCCTCTACAAGGATGAGCTGAAGTCGGTGGCGGACTACGTCCGCTACTCAGCCCGCCTGCGCAACGCCATCGGCGGCCACATTGAGGCGCTCCTAAAGGCAGGCATGTCGGTCGTGCTCGACTTTCCGGCGAATACGGTCGCAAACAGGCAGTGGATGCGGACAATCTTCAGTGGCGCCGGGGCGGACCACCGCCTTCATTTCCTCGATGCAACGGATGAGATATGCAGAGAGCGTCTGCGGCAAAGAAACGCCGCCGGCACTCACGCCTTCGTGGTGAGTGACGCCGAGTTCGACGAGATCACGCGCCATTTCGCACCACCTGCCCGTCGGGAATGCTTCGAGACAGTCGTCTACCGTGAGACATAATGGCGAGGCGGCGATGAAGCGCTGTCGACTGGACGCACAAAAAGGGCTGAAAAGGGTGGCATGATTCGTACCGCCCTTCTGACCTCATCGGCGATGCTGGCTTTCGCCGGCAATTCGCTGCTCTGCCGGCTGGCGCTGCGCGACACCGAAATCGATGCCGCGAGTTTCACCGCGATCCGGCTGGGCTCCGGCGCGCTGATCCTGGCGGCGCTGCTGATGCTGCGCGGCCGGCGGCCGACGGCGGGCGGCAGCTGGCCGATGGCGGCCATGCTGTTCGCCTATGCCGTGTGCTTCTCCTTCGCCTACCGCGACCTCACCGCAGCAACCGGCGCCCTGCTGCTGTTCGGTGCGGTGCAGCTCACCATGATGGGCTACGGACTGTGGACCGGCGAGCGCATCCGCGGCCTCAGGCTTGTGGGCCTTCTTTTTGCGCTGGGCGGCCTGGTGTGGCTGCTGCTGCCGGGACTGGCGGCACCGCCGTTATTGGCGGCGGCGCTCATGCTGGTCGCGGGCGCGGCCTGGGGTGTTTATTCGCTGCTTGGCAAGAGCGCCGGCGATCCGACGGCGGCGACCGGCGGCAATTTCCTGCGCTCGCTGCCCTTTGCGGCGGCCCTCATGCTGGCCGCAACGACGACCGGCACGGTCGAGCGGACCATGGACCAAACGGGCGTGTTCTATGCCGTACTTTCCGGCGCCGTGACCTCGGGCCTGGGCTACGTGCTGTGGTATGCCGTCCTGCCGATGCTGCGGGCTACGTCAGCCGCGACGGTGCAGCTCTGCGTCCCGGCCATTGCCGCCCTGGGGGGCGCAGTGCTACTCGCCGAGCCGATTACGGTGCGTCTGGTGGTGGCATCGGCGGCGGTGCTGGGCGGAATCGCGCTTACGATCTATCGAAGGAATTGAAAGAGGAAGCATGTTCGAAGTTGCCGAGCGTCTGAAGAACGTCAAGGTTTCGGCGTCCGCCGCCATGACCCGCAAGGTGCGCGAACTGCGCGCCGAGGGCATAAAGATCGTGGGCCTGTCCTCGGGCGAACCCGATTTTCCGACGCCGCCTCATGCCATCGAGGCCGCCCATCGCGCCGCACTGGCCGGCGATACCAAATACCCGCCGCAGGATGGCGTGAAGCCGCTGAAGGAAGCGGTCCGGCGCAAGTTCCAGCGCGACAACAATCTCGACTATGCGCTCGACGAGGTCATGGTCTCCAACGGCAGCAAGCAGATCATGTACGACGCGCTGATGGCGAGCGTGAACACCGGCGACGAGGTGGTCATTCCCACGCCAGGCTGGATCTCCTATGCCGACCAGGCGACGGTCGCAGGCGCCCGGCCGGTGTTCGTGTCGTGCCCCGAGAACAACCAGTTCAAGCTGCGCGCTGCCGATCTCGCTGCCGTGATCACGCCACGCACCAAGTGGGTCGTGCTGAACTTCCCCAACAATCCGACCGGCGCGGTATGTTCGCGCGCCGAGATGCGCGCCATCGCCGACGTGTTGCTCGGCCATCCGCACGTGATGGTGATGGCCGACGACGTCTACGAGCATCTGATCTATGACGACTTCGGCTTTTGCACCATTGCCGAAGTCGAGCCAAAGCTGAAGGAACGCACGCTGACCGTGAACGGCGCGTCGAAGGCCTATGCGATGACCGGTTGGCGGGTCGGGTTCGCCGGAGGGCCGCGGCCGCTGATCGCCGCCATGACCAACATGCAGGGCCAGATCGGCTCCGGCATCTCGACCATCAGCCAGGCCGCGGCCACGGCGGCGCTCGACGGCCCGCAGGACCTGCTGAAGGAACGCGCGGCCGACTACCAGAAACGCCGCGACGAGGTCGTGGCCATGCTGCGGGCGGCGCCCGGCCTCACCTGCCACAAGCCCGAGGGCGCATTCTACGTTTTCCCCAACATCGCCGGCTGCATCGGCAAGACCACCAAGGCCGGCCGCAAGATCGACAGCGACACCGATTTCGTGACGGCCCTGCTGGAAGAAAAGCACGTCGCCACCGTGCAGGGAGCGGCCTACGGCATGAGCCCCTACTTCCGCATTTCCTACGCCACCGACGTGGCAAGCCTGCGCGAGGGCTGCGGACGCATCCAGGAGTTCTGCCGCGAACTCCGCTGAACCCACTCGCTGGCGGATCGAATCGAGAGGCGATGAGCGCGCAAGAAGCGCGCGCTCACGGGGCTCTTGTGTCCGATGTCGACCGCTAGAGCTGCTTGATCAGGTTCACCTGGGCCGGGATGCCCAGCTTGCGCGAACAGCGCGGCCAATGCCACGATTCCTGCAGATCGTAGATCATGTACCAGGCGAGACTGGCGGCCTTGTCGTAGTTCTGGACGTACTCGGCAGCCTCTTTGGTCGTGAGCTGGGTGCCGTCGCGCCTGCTCGTATAGGTGATGAAGGTGCGCAGCGTGAACTGGAAGCGTCCGTGGTAGGCGCCGCGACTGCCGTAGATCGGCCGCTCCGAGGGCCCCCAGCTCCCGCTCTCGCAGGTCGCGAGCTGTTGCAGGATATGTTCCTTGCGGTCGGCGATTTCCTGCTCGCGGGGAGTAAGGCCCGGCGCGACAGCCGCGACTTGCGGTGGCTTGGGGCCGAACAGGTTGGCGCAACCTGCAACGCCCAGTGACGCAGCGACGAGAAAAGTGAGAGCGGCGGCGCGAAGACCAGTCACAACCAAGTAGTGTTCCCACGAATCCGCTGGCACTGCAAATCGGGCCATCGCAATCTGGCTGCGGAAGGTGAGCCATGATCAGCGACGATCTCGATGCCAGTCACGTTCGCGAACTCCTGAATCTCGAAGCCAGCCAGACTTGCGGCTTCGTGCGTGTCACCTACGTCAGCAGGCAGATGATCAGCACCGACATCGCCGCCGACCAGCACGTGCAGTTCTTCATTCCCGGCGACACCTTTCACACCGCACGGGTGATCGGCCGGTGCCGGTGGTTTCTGTGTGGCAGCACGGAATGGCCGGGCGTCATACCCGCCGACGTCGAACTGGGCGATGCGGCGGTATTGGCGGAAAAGCATCCGGCGGTGGCACGGGAGATCCAGAGTTTCCCGCAACCCATATCGTAGTTTTCTACCCGACCTGACGCGCCTGCCCGACCCAATATCTGGCCCGAAGCACTTTCTTGTCGACCTTGCCGACGGCCGTGAGCGGCAGGCTGTCGACAATTTCGATCTGCTTGGGCGCGTGCGTGCCGCCCTTGCGATCCTTCACCAGTTGTATCAGCGCTTCGGGGGAAGGTTTGGTGCCGGCCTTGGCGACGATCAGCGCCGCCACCGCCTCTCCCCACTTTTCGTGAGGCACGCCGACTACAGCGGCCATGGCCACGTCGGGATGCGAGGACAGGACATCCTCGATTTCGCGCGGATAGATGTTGAAGCCGCCGGACACGATCATGTCCTTCTTGCGATCGACGATGTAGAGATAGCCACGGTCGTCGGCGCGGGCAATGTCGCCGGTGTGCAGCCAGCCGCCCTTGAAAGCCTCGGCCGTCTGGTCCGGCCGCTTCCAATACTGTTCCATGGCATGCGGGGCGCGCACACAGATTTCGCCCGCCTCGCCCGGCTTCACCTCGTTGTTGTCCTCGTCGCGCAAGGTGACGCGACACGAGGCGATGGGGAAGCCACAGGAGGCAAACAGCTCGGGCCGCCTAGCATCGTGGTCGGCCTTCCGGAGTACGCTCACCGGATAGCACTCGGTCTGGCCGTAGAGTTGGCTGAACACCGGGCCGATGCGCTCCAGACCCTCGACCAGCCGCGTCGGCGACATCGGCGAGGCACCATAGAGGATCAACTCCAGCGAGGAGAGATCGGTCTTGTCCAGCCTGGGATGATCGAGCAGCACGTAGATCATCGTGGGCACGAGCAGGGTGAAGTTGATCTTCTCGCGTTCAAGCGTGGCCAGGAACTTCTCCGGATCGAAGCCTTTCATGAGATGAACCGTGCCGCCCTTCAGCAGTGTCGGCACCACCTTGGTGCCCGCAACATGGGTGATGGGCGCGGCGGCAAGGTAGCGTGGCGTCTCGGGGAATTCGAAATCTGCCGCAACGGCGATCGTCATCGCCGCCGTCGAGCGGTGCCGGCGGATCGCGCCCTTGGATTTGCCGGTGGTGCCGCCGGTGTAGTTGATGACGGAGTAGTCTTCCGGCGTCGCGAGGTCGACCGGGCTCGCCTCGCCGATCCGCTCGGCCGCCGCCATGAGATCGCGGCCGAAATCCGCCTTGCCCATGGTCAGCACGACGCCGATCCGGGCCGCCGCACCGGCCGCCAGTTCACCGCCGCGCTGGGCGTGCGTCCTGGGATCGACGATCAGCGCACTCGCCCCAGCGTCCTCGATGACATCGAGCTGATCGTCCAGAGCTCCCAGAGGATGCAGCCACGTCGAGACCAGCCCCAGCCCCCCGGCCGCGACTCCTGCGCACCAGGTCTCGGCGTTGTTGGCGCTCAGGAACGCGACTGTCTGGCCCTTCGTGAGGCCGGCCGCGGCCATCGCCGCCTGTAGACGACCGATCAACGCCAGAGCCGCCCGATAGGTCAGGCTGCCGCCGTCCCACACGAAGGCCCGGCGTTCGGGAAAGCGCGCCAGCGCCCGCAACACCACGGCGGTGCCGGTAGGCGCCTCGGTGATGGCGTTGTGCATGTGATCAACCTTTCGCGGGATGGACTTTCATCCAGTGACGCGCGATTTCCTCGCGGGTCGCCACCCAGACCTTCGGTTTCGATGCGACGTAGTCGAGAAAGCGCGCCAGGGTGGCGGCGCGGCTCGGCCGCCCGGCGAGACGGCAATGCAGCCCGATCGACATCATCTTCGGCGCGCGCCCGCCTTCGGCGTAAAGCACGTCGAAGGCGTCCTTCATCGCCTGCAGCCAACCGTCACCCGCCGTGTAGCCGGGCGGCACGGCGAACTTCATGTCGTTGACTTCCAGCGTATAGGGAACGATCAGGTGCGCCTTGCCGTCAACCCGCACCCAGTACGGCAAATCGTCATTGTAGGAATCGCTCGAGTAGAGAAAGCCGCCGTGCTTCACGATGGCCGACAGCGTATGCATGCCAAAACGGCCGGTGTACCAGCCGACCGGTGGCTTGCCGGCGGACGCCGTGATGGCCTTCACCGCCCGCCTCATGTGGTCGAGTTCCTGCTCGAGCGTAAAATCCTTGTAGTTGATCCAGCGCCAGCCGTGGCTCGCCACCTCGTGCCCGCCCGCAGCCATCGCCTTGCCGGCCGCCGGGTTCAGTTCCAGCGCACGCCCGATCGCCCACGAGGTAAAGCGCATGTCGCGTTCGGCGAACAGCCGCAGGATGCGCCAGAAGCCGGCGCGGCTGCCGTATTCGTACATCGACTCGGTGCTGAGATCACGGCCACCGGCGATCGGAGTGCCGCCCGGCGTTTCCGAAAGAAATGTCTCGGACGCAGGATCGCCGTTCAGGATCGTGTTTTCGCCGCCCTCCTCGTAGTTCAGGACGAAGCTGACGGCGATGCGGGCGCCCTTCGGCCATTGCGGGTCGGGCGTCTCGGGACCATAGCCAATCAGATTGCGGTCGAGATGATCGTGCATGACGCGGCCCCCGGAAACGCTGGCGATTGAACAACGACTATGCCGCCGCTATAGCTCGCGCGACAAGCTTCGAGGAGGCGATATGAGTGTGGCCAGCGCCGTGCGCGAGGACCGTCTGTGGCAGCGGCACGCCGACATGGCGAAGCTCGGCGGCACGCCCAAAGGCGGCGTCAATCGCCAGGCACTGTCGGCGGAGGACGCCGCTGCACGGAACCTGCTTGCAGGCTGGGCCACCGCGCGCGGCTTTGCGATCTTCACCGACGCCATCGGCAATCTCTTCGTGCGCCGCGACGGCACGGACGCCAAGGCGCTGCCGGTGCTGAGCGGGTCGCACATGGACAGCCAGCCGACCGGCGGCCGCTTTGATGGCATGTACGGCGTGCTGGCGGCATTCGAAGCATTGGAAGCGCTGGAGGACGCCGGGGTGAAAACCCGGCGGCCGGTGATCGCCGTCGCCTGGACCAACGAGGAAGGCTCGCGCTTCCAGCCCGGCGCCATGGGCTCGGCGGTGTTCGCCGGACACAACGACCTCCACGCGATGCTAGCCGTGAGGGACTGGAAGGGCGTCGTGCTGAAGGATGCGCTGGCCGAGACTCTGAAGGCGGCGCCGGCACCGCTGCGCAAGGGCAAGCCCGGCTTCGCCCTGGACGGCTATGTCGAGGTCCATATCGAACAGGGTCCGCGGCTGGAGAACGAGCACAAGACGATCGGCGTCGTGACGGCCATTCAGGGCAGTCGCCGCTATATCGTCGAGGTTACCGGCGATGAGGCCCACGCCGGCACCACGCCACGCGCCGCCCGCAAGGATGCATTCCACTCGGCACTGCGCATCGCCGCGGCGATGTATGAAGCCACGACCGACGCCGAGGATACGCTGCGCTTCACCATCGGCCGCGTCGACGTCTCGCCCGGCTCGCCCAACACCGTACCCGGCAAGGCGGTCTTCACCATCGACATGCGCCATCCCGCCGAGGCCGTTCTGGAGGTGCACGAGGCGAAGCTGGCGGCGATCGTCGCCGCCGGGGCGGCCCCCTGCATCGCCGCGATCGAGCGCGTGACCGCGGTGGCGCCGACGAACTTCGACCCCAAGGTGATCGATCTGGTGCGCGCCAAGGCAAACGCGCTGAAGCTCGCCAACATGGACATGCCGTCGGGCGCCGGCCACGACGCCATGCACATTGCCAAGCTCTGCCCCACCGGCATGATCTTCGTGCCCTGCGAACGCGGCGTCAGCCACAATGAGAGCGAGAACGCGACCCCCTCCGATCTTGCCGCCGGTGCGCGCGTGCTGGCCGAGGTGCTGGCCGACCTGGCGAATCGCTAAGGAACAATCAGATATGTCGAAAAAGATTCAGTCCGAACTCGTGGCAATCCTGTCGGACCTGATCGCGCTCCCCAGCCCTTACCCCCCGGGCACCTCGGTCGAGATCTGCGCCTATGGCGCCAGGCGCCTGAAGAAAGCGGGTTACAAGGTCGAGATCGCGACCAAGACCAAGGGTGTCGACAATGTCGTGGCGCGGATGAAGGGCAAAACCAAAGGCCCCGTCATCGCCTTCAACGCCCATGTCGACACCGTGGGCGTCGGCGAACGCGCCAACTGGAAGAGCGATCCCTACAAGGCGCTGGTCAAGGGCGGCCTCGTCTACGGACTTGGCGCCGGCAACTGCAAGGGCAGCATGGCTGTGCAGATCTGGCTGGCCGAGGAAATCGCGCGCCGCGGCGGTCCGGCAAAGGGCGAATTGATCTTCACTTTCGTGGCCGATGAGGAAAATCTCGGACCCGACGGCATGGCGTTCCTGCGCAAGACCGGCCGCGTGCGGCCCGATGCGCTGATCCTGGGCGCGCAGACCGAGAACAACCTGATCGTGGCCGAGCGCGGCGTGATGTGGGCTCGGATCACCACCAAGGGCCGTGCTGCGCACGCCGGCAATCCATCGGCCGGCGACAACGCCATCCTGCGCATGATGCGACTGGTGGGCGCGCTCAGCTCCTACTACGACAAGGCGCTGGCGCGACGCGCCTCAGGCGCGATGAAGTCGACCGTCAACATCGGCATGTTCCATGGCGGCCATAACACCAACGTCGTGCCCTCGGCCTGCACCGTCGAAATCGACCGCCGCCTGCTGCCGAACGAAAAGGTGAAGGACGCTTTTAAGGAACTTAAGAGCGTGATCGACGGCGCGCGCGAGCCCAAGGGCCTCTACACTGTCGAATTCCTGACCGGCACCAATGGCTTCTTCGCGCCCGAGAACGGTGCCGCCGTCGGCGCCTTCGAAGCGGCGGTGAAGACCAGGACGGGACGCAAGGTGAAGTTCCTCAATGCCACCGGCGTGAGCGACGGCCGCTACTACGCCGACGACGGGATCGAGATCATCAACTTCGGCCCCGGGTCAGGCGCGCAGGGCCACGCCGCCAACGAGAGCGTGCCGATCGCCGGCATGGTCGAGGCGGTAGAAATCCAGATGGACGTGGTGAAGCGGCTGCTCGGCTGACGCTCAAGCCGTCTTCTGTGCCTTCAGCCCCAGCTTGCTGATGGTCTGCTCGCGCATCACGAATTTCTGGATCTTGCCGGTGATGGTCATGGGGAATTCGGGCACGAATTCGATGTAGCGCGGGATCTTGTAGTGGGCGATCTGGCCCTTGCAGAACTCGCGGATTTCCTCGGCTGTCGTGCTCTGGCCGTCGTGCAGCTTGATCCAGGCGCAAATCTCCTCGCCATACTTCTGGTCGGGCACGCCGATCACCTGCACATCCTGGATCTTCGGGTGCCGGTAGAGGAACTCCTCGATCTCGCGCGGATAGACGTTCTCGCCGCCACGAATCACCATGTCCTTCAGGCGGCCGACGATGTTGACGTAGCCCTGCTCGTCCATGGTCGCGAGATCGCCGGTGCGCATCCAGCCCGCCTCGTCGATCGCCTCGGCGGTCTTCTCCGCGTCGTTCCAGTAGCCCTTCATCACAGAGTAGCCGCGGGTGCAGAATTCGCCGGTCTCGCCGCGCGGCACCGCCATGCCCTCGGTGTCGACAATCTTGATTTCGATGTGGGGCAGGACCTGGCCGACGGTGGAAACGCGCTTCTCCAGCGGATCGTCGGTGGCGCATTGCGTCGAGACCGGCGAGGTCTCGGTCATGCCGTAGGCGATGGTGACCTGATGCATGTGCATGTGGCTCTGCACCTTCTTCATCACCTCGATCGGACAGGGCGAGCCCGCCATGATGCCGGTGCGCAGGCTCTTGAGATCGAATTTGTCGAACTCGGGATGGTCGAGCTGGGCGATGAACATGGTCGGCACACCGAACAGCGCCGTGCAGCGCTCCTCGGATACCGCCTGCAGGGTCGCCAGCGGATCGAACGCCTCCGACGGATAGACCATGGTGGCGCCGTGCGTCAGACAGCCGAGATTGCCCATCACCATGCCGAAGCAGTGATAGAGCGGCACCGGGATGCAGAGCCGGTCCTCGGGTGTGAGTTTCAGCCCCTCGCCCACGAAGTAGCCGTTGTTCAGGATATTGTGGTGGCTGAGCGTGGCACCCTTGGGGTGCCCGGTCGTGCCCGAGGTGAACTGGATATTGATGGCGTCGTCGAACTGCAGCTTCGGCCCGAGTTCGGCCAGCTTCACCTTCTCGGCGTTGCCGCCCGCCGTGGCAACGTCGTCGAAGTTGAGCATGCCGGGCGTCTTTTCCCGGCCGAGCCGGATGATGTACCTGAGAAGCGGCAGCTTCTTCGCCTTCACCAGGTCATCGACAATCTCGATATAGTTCGAGGTCTTCAGCGCCGGCGCCAGGATCAGCGCCTTGCACTCGACCTTGTTCATCGCGTAGTCGAGCTCGGCGCGCCGGTAGGCCGGATTGACATTGACCAGCACCAGCCCCGCCTTGGCCGTTGCGAACTGGGCCAGCGTCCATTCCGAGGTGTTGGGCGACCAGATGCCGACTCGGTCGCCGCGCTCCAGCCCCAGCGACAGCAGGCCGGCCGCAAGATCGTCGACCCGGCGTGCCAGCTCGCCCCAGCTCCAGCGCACTTTCTGGTGGCGTACCACCAGCGCCTCGCGGTCGCGGTAGATTTCGACTTGGCGATCGAAGAAGGCGCCGATGGTCTCGCCGATCAGCTTCCGGTCCGAAACACCGTGGTCGTAAGAGATTTTTGGGCTGCCGTTAGCATTGGTCATGCTGCAAGTTTAGCGTGCCGTGGCAGATTTGAAATCATGAAACTCAACTTCGTTACCGTCGACGTCTTCACCGACCGCCAGTTCGGCGGCAATCCGCTGGCCGTCGTGACCAACGCCCGAGGCCTCTCGACCGAGCGCATGCAGGCCATCGCTGCCGAGTTCAACCTCGCCGAGACGACCTTCGTGCTGCCACCCAGGGATCCGGCCCATACTGCCGAGGTGCGCATCTTCACGCCCAAGGCCGAGATGCCCTTCGCCGGCCATCCCAACGTCGGCACCGCCTTCGTGCTGGCCCGCGCCGGAGAGTGCTACGGCCGGCCGGTTTCCGGCGACCGCCTGGTGTTCGAGGAGAAGGCCGGGCTGGTGAACATGGACATCAGCCGCGAGAACGGCATTGTGGTAGCGACGCGTCTGGCGGCCCCCGTGCCGCTCAGCTTCGGCGAGGAGATTTCGCCCGGGATCGTCGTACAGGCCTGCTCCCTCAAGCCCGAAGATCTCAAGCTCGACATTCATCCGCCACGCGTCGCGTCCTGCGGCGCGCCGTTGTTGTTCGTCGAACTGAAGTCGCGCGAGGCCTTGAGATCGGCGGCGCCCCGGCCCGAAGTGTTCGCACGCGAGCTGCCGCGCGAGCGCGTCGTCGGCATCCATCTTTATGTGCAGGCCGCGGAGGGTGGCATCGACATCCAGACCCGGATGTTCGCACCCGAGCATGGCATCCCCGAGGATCCCGCGACCGGCGGCGCCAACGTGGCATTGATCGGGCTCCTGGCACATCATCGGCCCGAAGCCGATCTTGTGCTTACCAAGGCCATCGGCCAGGGCTTCGACATGGGGCGGCCGAGCCTTCTCGAAGCCGCGGCCGAGAAGAAGGGCGGCAAAGTGACAGCGACCTACATCGGCGGCCGTTGCGTGCCGATGATGAGCGGCATCATCGACCTGGCGTGACACCCAGCGGCAACGCGGTGCCCTGCTTGACCGGCCGCAGCGCAAACGAGCTGCGGATCTGCGCAATGCCGGGGATCTTGGTGAAATCCATGACGAAGCGTTCGTAGGCCTCGAGGTCGGGCACGACGATGCGCAGCAGGTAGTCGCTGTCGCCGGTCATCAGGTAGCACTCCATCACCTCGGGCCGTTCGGCCGCCGCGCGCTCGAAATCTTTTAGCGCCTTCTCCACCTGCGTGGACAGAGACACGCTCATGAAGACGTTGACCGAGAGACCGATCGACCTGGCGTCGAGTTGGGCGGCGTAGCCCTTGATGACCCCCGCCGTCTCCAGCGCCTTGACCCGCCGCCAGCACGGCGAGGACGAGAGACCCACCCGCTCGGCGAGGTCGGCATTGCTGAGGCGGCCGTCGTGCTGCAGCCGCTCGAGAATGCGCCGGTCGATGGCATCCAGGGTAATCATTGCCTAAAATCCATCGCGTGAGGAAGAATATGCCCAATACAGCCGGTTTTGGACGCCAAACGCAAGGACCTTCCAGGCGCGCCGGCGTATGCCGATGGCCATGACCACCCTCGCCCCCGTCCAGCGCCTGAAAGTCCAGCGCCTGAAACTGCTCCGAGAGCTGGAGCGCAAAGTGCTGTGGCTTTCCGCCTGGACCATCCATCACGCCAACCATCTGCGCCCCAGCCGCGACGGACTGAAGGTCGGCGGGCACCAAGCGTCGTGTGCGTCGCTGGCGACGGTGATGACGGCGCTCTATTTCTCGGTGCTGCGGCCCGAGGATCGCGTTGCAGTGAAGCCGCACGCCTCGCCGGTGTTCCACGCCATCCAATATCTGTTCGGCCACCAGACGCAGGACAAGCTCGAGCGCTTCCGCAGCCAGGGCGGCGCCCAGTCCTACCCCTCGCGTACCAAGGACACCGACGACGTCGATTTCTCGACCGGCTCGGTCGGCCTCGGCGTTGCCATGACGCTGTTCTCCTCACTGGTGCAGGACTATGTGCGGCTGAAGAACCTCAGCGATGGCAAGCGGCCTCTTTCCGAACAAAGGGCCGGACGCATGGTGGCGCTGGTCGGCGACGCCGAACTCGACGAGGGCAACATTTTCGAGGCACTTCTCGAAGGTTGGAAGCACGACGTGCGGAACCTGTGGTGGGTGATCGACTACAACCGCCAGAGCCTCGATGGCGTCGTGAACGACCGCCTGTTCGGCCGGGTCGCCGAGATGTTCGAACTGGTCGGCTGGCGCGTGGTGACGCTGAAGTATGGCCGGCTGCTGGAAACCGCGTTTGCGCAGCCCGACGGCGAGCAGCTGCGGCAATGGATCGACGCCTGCCCCAACTCGCTCTATTCGGCGCTGGTGTTCAAGGGCGGCGCCGGGTGGCGCGAGGCACTCACGCGCGACCTCAATCAGTATCCCGGCGTGCGCCGTATCGTGGAACAGCACGACGATGCCGCGCTCCATCGCCTGATGACCAACCTCGCCGGCAACGACATGCAGGCCGTGCTCGATGCCTTCGAGGGCGTCAACGACGACAGGCCGACCTGCTTCATCGCCTACACCATAAAAGGCCAGGGCCTGCCGTTCGCCGGCCACAAGGACAACCATTCCGGCCTGATGACGCTCGACCAAATGGCGAGCTTCCGCAAGGGCATGGGTGTGCCCGACGGCCAGGAATGGGACAAGTTCGCGGGCCTCGACGTCGAGGCACCGGAGTTGCAAGCCTTCCTCGATTCGGCGCCATTCAATGCCGCCGGCCGCCGCCGGACCGAAGCGCCGGTGATCGCCATTCCACCGATGCTGCCGCGGCCCACGGACAGGAAATCGAGCACGCAGGAAGGTTTTGGCAAGATCCTGAACGCGATCGCAGCCGAAGACAGCGAACTGTCGCGGCGCATCGTCACCACCTCGCCCGACGTTTCCGTCTCGACCAATCTCGGCGCCTGGATCAACCGGCGCGGCCTGTGGGCGCATACCGAGGCCGAGGACGTGTTCCGCGAACTGAAGGTCGTCTCGGCCCAGCTCTGGCGCAAGACACCGCGCGGCCAGCACATCGAACTGGGCATCGCCGAGAACAACCTGTTCATCCAGCTGGCGGCGCTGGGCCTCAGCCACGAGATCTTCGGCGCCCGCTTGCTGCCGATCGGCACGCTCTACGATCCCTTCATCGCCCGCGGCCTCGATGCGCTGAACTACGCCTGCTACCAGGATGCGCGCTTCATGGTGGTGGCAACGCCGTCGGGCGTGACGCTGGCGCCGGAAGGCGGCGCCCACCAGAGCATCCACGCGCCGTTGATCGGCATCGGCCAGCCCGGCCTGCTGTCCTACGAGCCGACCTATGTCGACGAACTGGCGATCCTGATGCGGCACGGCCTCGATTACATGCAGCAGCCGGCCAATGGTCCTATGGGGGGCGGCTCGATCTATCTGCGACTGTCGACGCGGAGCCTGCCGCAACCCGAACGGCTTCTGACCCCCGAGCAGGAAGCCGACATCGTGTCCGGCGGCTATTGGTACGCCCCGCCCGAGCAGGGCGCCGATATCGCCATCGTCGCCATGGGCGCCATCACGCCCGAAGCGATCGCTGCCCACCAGAGCGTCGTGCGCGACTTCGCCGGCGCCGGGCTTTTGGTGCTGACCTCGCCCGACCGCCTGCATGCCGACTGGCTCAGCCAGCAGCGCAACCGCGGCCGCACGGTCGGGCGGGTCGACTCCGGTCTCAGCCCAGTCGAACGCCTGCTGGCACCCTTGTCCCGCGACGCGAGAATCGTGACGGTCATGGACGGTCATCCGCTGGCGCTGAGCTGGCTGGGCTCGGTGCGCGGCCAGCGCGTCGTGCCGCTCGGCATCGAAACCTTCGGCCAGTCGGGCGACATTCCCGACCTCTACCGGACTTATAAGCTCGATACCGCGGCAATAATCGACGCGGTGGCGCGCGCCGTCTAACATGGCGGCATGAAAGTAGACGGCAAGCCCTACCGCACCATCTGGCCCGGCGCCGACGGCACCACCGTCCAGGTCATCGACCAGACGCTGTTGCCGCACGCCTTCGTGGTGCGCGACCTCACGACGATGGAAGACGCCGAGCATGCCATCCGCTCCATGATCGTGCGAGGCGCACCCCTGATCGGCGCCACCGCGGGGTATGGCATGGCGCTTGCCATGGCGACCGATCCGTCCGACGCCATGCTGGCCCGCGCCTACACGGTGCTGCTCGCCTCGCGCCCCACTGCCGTCAACCTGCGCTGGGCGCTCGACGATCTGCGGGCGCTGTTGCAGCCGATGCCGGCCGCCAGGCGACGCGAGGCGGCTTATCGGCGCGCCGCCGAAATCTGCGACGAGGATGCCGAGATCTGCCGCCGCATCGGCCAGCATGGCCTGGTCGAAATCCAGCGCATCGCCGCCGCCAAAAAGGCGGGCGCTACGATCAACGCCCTCACCCACTGCAACGCCGGCTGGCTTGCCACCGTCGACTGGGGCACCGCCCTGTCGCCGATCTACCACGCCCACAACGCCGGCATTCCCATCCACGTCTGGGTCGATGAGACACGCCCGCGCAACCAGGGCGCCAGCCTGACGGCATGGGAGCTGGGCAAGCACGGCGTGCCGCACACCGTGATCGCCGACAATGCCGGCGGCCATTTGATGCAACGCGGCCAGGTCGATTTCTGCATCACCGGCACCGACCGCACGACGCGCCGCGGCGACGTCTGCAACAAGATCGGCACCTACCTGAAGGCGCTGGCGGCGCACGACAACGGCGTGCCGTTCTTCGTCGGCCTGCCCTATCCGACGATCGACTGGACGATCGCCGACGGGCTTTCAGACATCCCGATCGAGGAACGTGCCCAAAGCGAGGTATCGCGCATCTCGGGCCGCACGTCCTCGGGCGAGATCGCGACCGTCGACCTGCTGCCCGAGGGCAGCCCGGCCGCCAATCCCGCCTTCGACGTCACGCCGGCGCGGCTGGTCACGGCGCTGATCACCGAACGTGGCGTCTGTGCTGCCAGCGAAGCGGGCCTGCTGTCGCTCTATCCCGAGCAGTCGCGAGCGGCGTGATCCTGACGCCCGCCACCCGCGCCACGGCCGGTCTCTGCATCACGCAGATCATCGGCTGGGGTACGACCTTCCTCATGCCCTCGGTGCTGGGCCGGCACATCGAACGCGATCTCGACCTGCCGAGCGAAGTCATCTACGGCGGCATCACCGTGATGTTCGGGGTCGGCGCCCTGTTCGCGCCGTGGGTCGGCCGCTCGATGGACCGCCTTGGCGCGCGTGGCCTGATGGCGGCGGGATCACTGATCTACGCGCTGGCGCTGGCGGCGCTGGCGGCATCGCAGGGCATCGTGAGCTATCTGCTGTGCTGGGCCATCCTCGGCGTCGCCTCCACCCTCGCGCTCAACACCCCGGCCAGCATTGCGCTGGCCCAGATCGCCGGCGCCCGCGCGCGCCAGGCGATCGCCATCCTGGCCATCGTCGGCGGCTTCGCCTCGACGGTGTTCTGGCCGCTGTCGGGCGCGCTCGAACTGATCATGGGCTGGCGCGGCACGCTGCTGGTCTTCGCCGGCATGCATCTGGCGGTCTGCGTGCCGGTCCATCTGCTGATGCTGCCCGGCCGCCCGCCGGCGCCCCCAGCGACCACTGCCGCCACGCCCGCGCACGTCACCGGCCTCTCGGCCGCCGAGAGCACGCGCGCCTTCTGGCTGCTGGCGCTCGCCTTCTCGTGCGGCGCCTTCATCTTCACCGGCTTCATCGTGCACGCCATCGGCGTGCTGCGCGGCCTCGGCCACGACCCCGCCACCGCGCTGATGCTGGCCTCGCTGATCGGCCCGGCCCAGGTCGCCGTGCGCGGCGTGGAACTCACGTTCGGCCATCGCTATTCGATCATGAGTTCGACCCTGTTCGCGGCCGCCACGCTGCCCATAGGCCTCGGCCTCGCCTGGCTGGCCGGCGGCAACATCGCCATCGCGCTGGTCTGCATCGTGGCCTACGGCGTCGCCAACGGCCTGAAGGCGGTGCTGCGCGCCACCCTGCCGCTGGCCCTGTTCGGCCGCGCCCAGTTCGGCACCGTGATGGGCCGCCTCGCCCTGCCGCAGGGCATCGTCTCCGCCGCCGCCCCGCCGGTGCTGGCCGCCGTCATGGCCAACTTCGGCGCCGAGGGCGTGCTGGCGATCTGCTTCGCCGTCGCCAGCCTGGCCCTTGCCGCCACGGTGGTGCTGGTCCGCACCAGTCCGGCCATCCGCTAGAATGACGCGGGCAAACTTCCTGCCCGCCTGCCGGCCTCGGTCCCACATGTTTTTTCACGGCCTGGGCAGCCGTTCGATGCCGTGTTTTCACGGCCTTCTCGGATTTTTTGTGGACGCCTGAATGTAACGCGTTCTGTCCGGAAACCTGTCCAGAACCTCGTGACAAACCGGTTGCAAGCTGATCGTCCTGGCCGACGTTCGTCGTCGGCATTCGTTTGCTCTTTGGGTCTCGTTTTCGTCGTCAACGGCATGGTCAGGACCATGCCAAGGCGTAGCGCTCTCTGAAGAGCTTTTGGGGCACGCCGGGGGAAGACCCGGTGGCACGGACGCCTTGCTTGATGTCAGTCGCAACGAGGAGCCCCGGACAATTGACCGGGCGGCGCGGCCTTTGAAGACAGGCCTCGTGCGACGATAGTGGAAATATAGCACAAATCCGGCTGAAGCTGTGAATTGCCCATCGCAGATCAGCATTGCGGTTTTCGCCGGGCTGCTGGCAGTGCAAGCACGGGCCGCTGAATGCAGGCACGAGTCACCGCCTCACCCTTGTCATTCATCCGTCGCCGCATTGGATAGGGTGGCGCTTATGTCTTGGCGTAGGCGATGCTCATGGTCTCGGCAACACATGCCGGGCGCTCCTTGCCCTCGATCTCGACAGTCCATTGGTATGTCATGCGAATGCCGCCGTTTGGCATGTCGTCGGCGGCCAGCAGCTTCTGGCGGCCGCGGATGCGCGCACCAACCTGCACGGGGCTCGTGTAGCGCACTTTGTTCGAGCCATAATTTATGCCGTTCCGCACGTTGTCGATCTTGAGGACATCCTTCCCGAAGGTAGAGATCACGGAAAAGGTAAGATTACCGTGCGCGATGGTCTTCCCATCCGGCATGTCCGTCTTGCAGCGCTCGACATCGACATGAATCCACTGATGGTCGCCGCTGGCTTCGGCGAACGTGTTGATGCGTTCCTGCGTCATGACCAGCCAGTCGCTGACCCCCAGCTCCTGACCGACCAGCGCCTTCATTGCCTGCGGGCTCTCAACGATTCTTTTTGCCACGATGTCCTCCCAAACCAACACGGATCCTGTACTGTCGCAGGAAGAGTTCACAAGCGCCCGCCGCGAAAGCGGCGACAGATTACCTTAACGCTGGGACTTTCATCTGGTCGAATAGTTGTTTCCCCACATCTGCGGCGGCCAAGCCAACCCGGTGCAGAACAGCCTTTTGGTACTGAGTTGGCCCGGAAGAGGCTGAACATCGAGCCCGCATTGCGGGCGCCGTCCGGGCGATGCCCGGCGTCAGCCCGCGATGGCGGCCCTGATGCGGTCGACCGCGGCGATCAGCGCGTTGTGCCGGTCGGCGTCGCCCTTGCGCAACGCGTCCATGGCGCCCTCGACGACGATCGTCTCGAGCGTGGCCTTAGCGCCCGCCTCGGCGACGAACTGCTCGAACTCCTCCGTCATGGTCAGCACCGACGGCGCGAAGGTCGCGAGCATCCCGATCCGCCGCCCCCGGCCGATCGCCTCCCGGAACATCGCTTCGTTGGGCTTCAGCACGGGGACACAAACCCCGACATCCCGATCTATCTCGCCACCGGCAACGAGGCGACGGTGAAGCCGACGGCCGAGATCGCCGACGGCTGGTTGTCCATGGGCTTCATGCCCGGCGCCATGGACGAATACCGCTCCTGGCTCGAGGAAGGTTTCAGGCGCGCCGGCAACGGCAAGGGTTTCAAGGACTTCGCCATCGCCGCCAACGTCCACGTGGAAGTCGACAACGACGTGAAGGGCGCCCTCGCCAGACTGAAGCCCGAGATCGCGCTCTATGTCGGCGGCATGGGCCACAAGACCAAGAACTTCCACAACGACATCATGGTGCGCCGCGGCTTCGGCGACGCGGCCCAGCGCATCCAGGAGCTCTATCTTGCAGGCCACAAGGACGAGGCCATTGCCACGGTGCCCGACGAATGGGTCGACATGAAGTCGCTGGTCGGCCCCGCGGCGCGCATCCGCGAACGCTACCGCACCTGGGAGGACTGCGGCGCCGATACGCTGAACGTCCGCTCGCGTCAGCCCGAGGCGATCGAGGTGATGGCGCAGGCGGTGAGGTTGAACTGAGCGCCCGGTCCCGACAGGGAGCCGTCCTGAATAAGTGAACGGGCGGCTCGGCCTCTTCGACAGACTTCGTGCGACGATATCAGGAATATAGCCTAGCACCTGCTGACTCTGCAACTCTACAAGTGCTAGCAATCTGCTAGCAGGCGGCTACTTTGATCTGCGATCAATTTGTATTGCCAACGAGCGGCGACGCAAGACGACTTGTTTCGTAAACTGTCACCGTAATCGCATAGAGGATCAGCCAATGAAACCATTGATCACGCGGGTACGCGCGGGCGGCCGCACAGACACGACGCTGGACCTGGAGATTCACCTGCAGAATAGGGAGGTCATCAATCTCCATCTTAATTGGGAGGGGGCTGCCGCAATCATTGCGGCTATACGACGGTGACAGTGACGAACCACGGCCAGAACGGGAATCGCGACGACGTCGTTCAGCAGACGGTTCTCTGCGGAAGCACATATTTCGACGGCTACCGTAACCGCGTCGCGCGGTGCTAATCGCCTCCGAGCGACGGGGTCCATGCCCCCTCCGTCACCGTAAGACGGTGACACCTCCCCCGTCGCGCCTATGAAGGCGCTGAGACGGGGGAGGAGAACGACTCTGAGCGGGTCGCTAGAGCCTTCGACGCTCCCGGTGAAGCTTCGCTTCACCTGCCGCTCATGAGGCCGAGCTCACGCTCGGCCGGGCGTCAGCCCGCGATGGCGGCCCTGATGCGGTCGACAGCGGCATCGGGCGCGGTGAGCACCGGTGTCTTGACCGCGGCGGTGACGGCCGCCAGCGCACGCGACGTCGAGAAGTGCGCGAGCATGATGGCGTCGCAGTGCGCGAGCTCGGGCGCCCGCGCGACGATCAGCGCGTTGTGCCGGTCGGCGTCGCCCTTGCGCAGCGCGTCCATGGCCCCCTCGACGACGATCGTCTCGAGCGTCGCCCCCGCGCCCACCTCGCCGCCCGCCTCGGCGACGAACTGCTCGAACTCCTCCGTCATGGTCAGCACCGACGGCGCGAAGGTCGCCAGCATCCCGATCCGCCGTCCCCGGCCGATCGCCTCCCGGAACATCGCTTCGTTGGGCTTCAGCACGGGCACCGGCAGTTCCTTTGCCATGCGCTCGATCGCCGGCCCGAACGCCGAGCAGGTGACGAGGATCGCCTCGGCCCCGAGGCGCTGCGCGTAGCCGCCGAGTTCGACGAAGCGCTCGAACATGCGCGGCGTCAGCTCATGGTCCCTGGCGCGATCGACCGACAGCGAGGCGTCGAGCAGGTCGACGGCCTCGGCCTCGGGCCAGCGCGTGGCGAACGCGCGCTGGATGGGTTCGATGGCGACGGGCGTGCCATGCAGGAGGACGACGCGGGGCTTGTTCGACATGCATCAGGTCTTTCGAAAGGAGGGCGTTTTCAGGAAGGCGGCAGGCGCGATACCAGACCGCCATCGCCATAGGCCTTCGCCGCGGCGGGCGAGGCGAGCAGCGCCATCCACGCGGCGGCGCCCTCGGGGTTCTTGGCATCGGCAAAGATGGCGGCATCGAAGGTGGAGACGGTCTGGACCTCCGGGGGAAACGGACCGGCGACGGCGACGCCGGGGACCGACATCAGTTCGCTCACCTGCTGGATCGCCATGTCGGCCTCGCCGCTCGCGACCTTCTCGCCGGTGAAGCCCATCGGGATCGCGACGGCGCGCGCCAGGACCTCCGAGGCGATACCCAGCCGCTCGACCAGCGCGGTGAAGTATATGCCGCTCGCTCCCGCCCGGGAGTAGGCCACCGCCCTTGCGCCGACCAGCGCC
>ERZ890510.564-NODE-564-length-29001-cov-8.996200_pt1 | contig 29001 bp, 26 predicted proteins | sample MGYA00521265_ERZ890510 | MGnify/ENA primary metagenome ERZ890510 (study PRJEB32303, sample SAMEA104408624) | aquatic metagenome | biome: Brackish water; feature: Chemocline; material: water | place: Baltic Sea | collected 2014-10-26T21:54:00 | depth 110 m ... | reverse complement strand
CACGGTGTCGGTCACGAAGACGGTGTCCCTCACGACTACCGTGTCGGTCACGACCACCGTGTCTACGGGTGTGGCAGGACCGGCGCCCGGGGTCGCCGTCCCGCCCGCCGGGGCCACGCCCCCACCCGGCGCGGTCGTCGCATCGTCGGTCTCCAACGCAGGGACCCCGGTGTCGGTGGTGCGTGCCTCACTACCTGTGCCCGGTGCCGGCGGTGTGTAGCGTGGGTCCACCAGCGCCGCACGGTACTTGAACATCGCGCGATCACTCAGGCGGTTGATGTCCGGCGCCAACTCCTCCGGGCGTGCGAATGCGTCCGCTCCGAGTAGCTCCTCTGGACGCAGGAGGTGTTCGATGATGTCGAGTTGAATCGTCGCCTCCGCGGGCATCTCCAAGCCGAGCAGCACGGTTGAATCCGGAACGCCCCAGTGATCCGCCCATCGCATGGTCTCGGGTGAACTGATGGTCTTCCCATTGATCGACAACAGGCGAGTCGTGCCACCTTCGGGATATTGAAACCGCAGCATCTCCGCTCCGATCTGCGAGCGCACAGACAGCGTGACGTGGCGGGCGCCATCGAACGTCGTGTCACGCTCCACGACCACCGACGGGGGTGAGGCGTCCACCGTCGGGGCCGACGTGACCGGAACCTCACCGTCCGGATAACCGAAGTCGGATAAGTCACGCATCTGTTCGAAGTCTGATCCGGCCAGCCGTGCGGCCCACACATGTGCCGGAAGGTCGAGTGAGTCAGTCGAGGGGTCGGTAGCCCACAGCGCCTGCGTGGTCCCGTGCTCGAAGGCGTAGACCAACGTTGAAGGCGCCGGTCGATCCGCGGACGGTCGTGCCGCCAGGATCCCCATACCCAGTGAAGCGCCACCCACCACCAAGCCGGTCAGAGGCGCCCACCATGAGTTCGGGTGCCTGAGACCTTCCAAAGCCGGTAGTGCCAAATAGAGCCCGATCACCATGAGGACGGCCAGGATCGCGGCGACATTAATGTTCAAGGCCAGCCATATCAGTTCCGTCAGCGGAACCATCACCAAGAGCACCGGCAGCGCAAACAGCATGGAGGCGAGCCAGCCCACGGTTCCCTGTGACCTGGCCCCCAACAGCAATCCGATCGTGGTGGAGACGAGCGCCGCAGCGACGGGCCACTGCAAGTTAATCGCGGCCAGAGGTGCCACGCTCCCGACTGCCACCGCGATAATGAGTGGTAGGTGAAGTGCACCCAGGGCGAGGTCCTCCGCTCGGATCCATCTGCGGGCGATGCCGTGCAGGGCTGTGACGATCGTGAGCGAGCCGGCGGCCAGAGCGAGGATGTACCAGCCTTCGCTGTGGAATGCAGAACCGTGGAGGCTGCCCACCTCCGGGTGGAAGCCCGGTAGCCACTCAGCCAGGGCGAGCGCCATGCCGTAGGCAGCACCGCCGCCGAAGACAGACATGAACAGGCCTATCAGGATCCCTCGGAAACCCCATCCACCGCGGGCAGCCAGGCCAACCGCCAGCAAGAGCAGTGCGATCAATCCTCCGCTAATCGGCGTGATCCACTTCGCGTCGTAGGCAACGAGGCCCGCCACCGGGAAACTCAGGTATGTGGCGTCCGGTGCGTCGACGCTTGTGAGATCTTGGTCGCCAAAGTGCCGGATCGTACTCAGCGCGTTGAGTCCCTGATGCTGCAGCGTTGACTCTGAGAAGTTCTCGGGTGTGTCGAACTCCTGATGGTACACGTGGGCATTGTCGATGCCGGCAAAGTTCAGGCCCTGAACTCCGGCGTCCAAGAACGGGCTAAAGTCCGTGTCGTTCGGGAGGCGCTTGTAGATCTCCAGCGCCATCGAATTCGCGAACGGATGCGGATGCGATGCCTGGAAGGCACCGATCACCCAGCCGTTGTCTGGGCCGGTCTCGAACATGATCGAAGGGCCCGCGCCGCCACGCATTTCGAACGAGAGCGCCAAGCGGACGTCGACCATCCATCGGTGCTCGTCCACGAAGGCACGCGCGCCGAGTAGGCCCAACTCTTCTGAATCGGTGAAGAGCACGATAAGGTCGTTCTTCAGCGGTCCGCGTTCTTGGCTGGCTCGCAGGGCCTCGAGGATCGCGACCACCCCTGAGCCGTCGTCGCCCGCTCCCTGCGCGATCTCTCGACTGTCGTAGTGGGCGGTGACGAGGACGGCACCCTCAGAATCCGTTCCGCTCATGCGAGCCACGACGTTTCGCACGGTGGCGGAGCGCACCCCGGAGCCGTTCTGAATCATGCTCGTCGTGGTCTGCACTTCAGGCTCCAACCCGAGCGCCGTCAGCCGATCCACGAGGTATTGCCGCACCCGCGCATGCTCAGGCGAACCCGTCGGGTGGGCTTCGCGGGCGATGTCCACCAGCATCGTCATGGCCCGTGCGGACGAGAAGACCGTGTCTGGCGCGTTGGCCGGTACCGGCCGAGGCTGACCGGTGCGGGTACTGGAGAAGACCGCAGCGCCTACCAGGAAGAGGAGCGTGACGGCGCCTCTCCACCTCGAGCGCGGGCCCTCTACGAGTGCCGGTCTCGGCAAACGTTCCTTGGGCGTTTTGGGAGGCTTCGGCGCTTTGGGTGCCTTGGCGTTCGTTTCTTTGGTCGCCTGCGGCCCGGCGCCAGCTGAGGGTGCCTCCGCAGCTGGCGCCCCACCGGCTGCGGTGCTCCCAGCCTCGCCGGCGCCACCCGCCGGGGTCGTCGCCGGTCCCGCCTTAGCCTTCGGACGTTCTACGGGGATCTTCGGCATCGGGATGTCGATAGGCTTAAGAGCGGGCGACTCACCAAAAAGCGCCGTCATTTCCGCCTCGGTCATCTCCGGACCGTCGTCGGGAAAATCGGCCTCAAGCTCCTCGATCTCCTTCTTCGAGAGGCCTAGCTCCTTGTCTGACGGGAGCTTCGGGGGCTTGAAATCACTCATGGTGCTTTGGCTCTCTCAGCGAGCGAACTGTCTCACGACATCGTCGATTGCGGCACGTACCACAGAGGAAGATAGGCCCGATCCATTCGAAAGGATTGAGAATACGATCTCACTGCCATCGTCTCTTACGAGATATCCGGAGAGAGAGTTCACATTCGATATGGTTCCGGTCTTGGCGAAGACCCGTCCTTCCAGGTCGAGAAGTCTGCGCTCTAGGGTCGAGTCCTCCTCACCCGGCGAGGCCAACGCACCACGATAGGCCTCTGCGTTCGGCCCGTTTGCCATGAAGGTCAGGAGACGGACGAGCGCCCGCGGGGTCACCAGATTGTATGCGGACAGGCCGGACCCATCTCGTGGGGCGACGTCCAAGCTGTCGATCCCCACTTCGTCCACGAGGAAGTCCTGAATCACCTTTACGCCTTCCGACCAACTTCCCTCCTCGCCTCGCTCTGCACCCAATGTGCGGATCAGCTGCTCTGCCATCCAGTTCTGACTGCGTTCGAGGAGCTGCTGGGTGATGTCAACGAGCGGTGGAGACACCATGGTGAAGATGTGGCCTGCGTTGGGACATTCTGGTACAAGGCCTGAGAGACATCCCCGACCCACTCTGACGCTGTCCGTCCACGCGACCTGTGTCCCGCCTTGGAAGGTGAGTCCCCGCCTGCCTAACGCCGACCCGAGGGCCGCAGCCGCTTGGCGGACTGGATCCCGGGCGGCCACGGACACGGTGTCGATTTGGCCAAACTCGGCACGCCCCTCGAGGGTGAGTCTTCGCGACTCGGGGTGGTACGACGCCCTCACACGTGTGCTGCTGTCGGGTGGGGCCGTGACGATTCGAGAGGTGACGAAGTCTGAGGTCCCGCGCGGTGACCACGCGACCGAGGCCGGTGAACCCACGGCAGGTCCCGCGCTGACGATCAGTTCGATTTCGCCTTCGTCGATGGCGAATGCGCCGCCGGTAGACCCGTATGCGAAGCGGAGGTCTTCGACTTCCCAAGTGGGCCCGACCGTCGCGGAATCCCAGGCGGACACGTCGACGAACATCGATCCAGTGACGTCGTGCACGCCTCGCCGATACAGCGTGTCCGCAATCGCGTCGAGCGCAGCTGTGCCGGAATCCCAGAAACGGTCAGAAAAGGTAGGATCGCCCGAGGCGAGCATCACGAGATCGCCATCCAGCATCGAACCCATCCTAGACCCGGTTGCCCACACCTCGGTCTCATACCTAAAGTCCGGCCCTAGGAGCGACATTGCCGTGGCAGTGACGAGAACCTTTTGATTAGAAGCCGGCACGAATTTGCGATGTGCGTTCCGGGCAAAGAGAACGCGCCCGGTCCTTGCGTCGACGGCGTAGACACCAAAGTGCACTTGATCCAATGGGGGTGCGTCGAGCACCGCCTCGATCGCCTCTCGGTCGACCCCGGTGCCACCCCCTGGAAAGCCTGCGCACCCCGCCAGGGACAATGCCGCCGCGGCCAGGATCACATTGCCAGCGCGCCTAGCGATGCGCCCTGACTTCTTGCTGCGAGCGAGGAGTTCTCTCTGTACGCTGGCCATCCCGCCAGCCACCGCGACTTCCCCCGGAGTTAGTCCTGTCTTGCGTTTCATTGCCCTGGCCAGTGCTGATGCGGAAGAGTATCCGAGTGCGAATGCGGCCTCCTCAACGGTGCGTCCGTCCCGGGCGAGGAAGGCCCCTGCGACCAAAAGTCGGCCCCAAACGAGGAACTGACTGGGCGGGGGCAGCCCTGTCCGGCGAAGTCCTCGAGCGAGCGTCGTCGGCCCCACGCCGAGTCCGCCCAAGTCGTAGAAATCTGGTTGGGCAGACGCATCCACATATGCGACGATGGCCCAGCTGATATGGCGAGCCCGGAGCGCGCGGATCTCAGCCCGAGCACCCTCGCGATTGGGGTGGTCCACGTCCACGATGCATCCATCAACGTCTTCTCGCCTCAACAGTTCGCGCAGGGCTCTCCACGACGAGCGTACCATCAAGTCGTGCATCCCGCCCAGAGCCGTACCGATACGCGCAGCTACCCGCGCGTCCGTTTGGATGATGGCAAGAGTCGCCAAAGATTGCCCCTGCGGGCCCGCCCCTGGGGAGGACACAGCGAAAGTGCTGGCCGGGAACGCGAACAGCAAGCGTTCCTCGAGCGCGCTTCAGGCTTTCTTCAATCGTGCCTGAAGGGATGTGGCCGGTTGCCTAACCTTCGGGGTCGAGCGTCACCGCCGTCCCGTAGCAGAGCATCTCGGCTGCGCCAGACATGACCATCGAGGTTTGGAAGCGCACGCTGATGACCGCATCGGCCCCCATCGCTTGGGCTTCCCCGACCATACGGTCGACTGCTTGTTCGCGAGCCTCGGCCAGCATCTTCGTGTATTCGCGGACCTCGCCGCCGACGATGTTCCGGAACACGGCCATGATGTCTTTCCCAATGTGGCGGCTGCGAATGGAGCTCCCGCGCACCATCCCGAGGGTGCCGGTGACATTAGAACCATGAATATCGGGGGTGGTCACCACAATCATCGGTAGACGTCCTTGTACGGGTCCGTGCCCCACTCTCGGTAACGCTCCCAGATCACGGAGGTTAGGAGCGTGAGAACGCCGATCACCACGGCGCCGGTGGCGAGCTTCTCCCACGGATCAAGGGGGGAGGCGGAAAACACGTATGCGCCGTACGCCGTCCAAACGGTGATACCGACGACAATAAGGAGCCAGCCGATGGGTCGCGCCACAGTGGCGTTCACTTGGTCCCACACGGACCTGTGATACTCAGCTGGATGGAAGCTGAGCGATAGAAAATCAGAGCGCATGCCCTGATAGATCGCCAGTTCGCGCTGCAGCTCCGTCGACCGCCCGATCTCCACTTCAACGCGCGCCCGCTCGTCGGGCGACATCTCGCCGTCGAGAAAGCGCATCAGGTCATCTGGTGAATAGCGTTCGTTCACAACTGATCGAAGCTCCTAAGCATATTCGACGCCCAAAAGGATGAGGGCTCCTTTAAGAGCGTGACGAGCGTGATACAGACGACTGGCCACTGTTCCCTCTGGGATGTCGAGAATTTGAGCGATCTCGGAATAACGAAACCCTTGGAGTTCCTTTAACACGAGGATCTCTCGATGTTCGTCACCGATCTGCTCCAGTCCCTTCCACAGGGTTTCTTTGGCTGTAGTTCTTTGGTGAGCCTGTTCCGGTCCGAGTTCGGAGTCCTCTGCCCGTTCTTCGAGCCTGTCGTCTAGGGGTTCTACCTTAAATCGCGCTTTGCGGCTCCGCAGCATGTCTCGGCATTGATTGCGGAGGATCTGAAAGAACCACGGACCAAATGGCCGGCTGAGATCGAAGCGATGGAGGGAGTTGAAGGTCTTTACGAAGGCGTCTTGGAGCGCGTCCTTCGCGTCTTCAGCGTTGCCCATCATCGCCACGGCCAGGCGTAATCCAGACGGCTCATAAGCCCTGACCAAGGGCTCGTAGAACCGCGTGTCGCCGGCTTTGATCATGCGAATCAGCTCCCGTTCCAATTCAGCCTGCAATCTTACTCCCGTTCACGTGATTGCTGCTACGGAGCGTCGCTGAAATTCCTTCACTGAGAGATCGCCACTCATAAGCGGGAGGATACCAGATCATGCACCGCCGAGGCCAGGGTCTCTAACTCATCGGGCGTATTGAAATAGTGGGGGGACACCCGAAGCGCCCCGTCCACGTTCTTTTGATCATAGTCGATCACCGCATCGATCCTGGCTTGGCCGGTCGTGTTGATCCTCCTGCGGCGCAGCTCCCTTACCAGATCTGGCGGTGACCAGCCTCGGACCGACGCGGTCACCGTAGCGCTCAGTTGAGCACCGTGATCCAGCACCCTGACGCCATCCAGCGCCGCGAGAGAGACGCGTAGCTGGGCGGCGAGCTCCCAGGCTCGATCCCGAATCTCCTCCAGCCCCAGGTCGAGCGCGTATCGGGCGGCGACCCCCGTGGCCAGGACCAGGCCCCATGCGAATTCCCATGTCTCGAACCGCTTTGCGTCGGGCGCCGGCTGGTAGAGGTCTGGGGCGATCCAGTCCGCGCCGCGCAGGTCGGGAAACATGGGCTCCAGTCCTAAGTCGAGCGCTCGGTCCGATACGTACAGAAAGCCCGCGCCCCTCGGCCCCCGCAGGTATTTGCGCGAAGTGGCCGAAAGGAAGTCACAGCCGATCTCCTCGACGCTGAGGGGCAACTGACCCACCGACTGGCATGCGTCCACCATGTAGGTGATGTCTCGTGCTCGGCACATGGCGCCGATGGCGGCGACGTCCTGCACAAGCCCCGAATTGGTCGGGATGTGGGTCACCGACACCAGGCGAGGCCGCTTTCGGTGAATGAGCCCCTCCATGGCGCCGAGGTCGACGCCGCCCTCTGGGGCATTAGGCGCCCGCAGCACTTCGACACCGAAGCGATCGGCGAGGGCCAGGTACTGAATCTGGTTGGAGACGTAGTCGTGCCGGGTCGTGACGATGACGTCGCCCCGTTCGAAACGGATGGCCGAAAGCGCTGCCACGAACGCCGCGGTCGCGTGTTCGGTGAAGGCGATGTTGGCTGGACTCGTGTGCATTAGCTCGGCGACGTGCTCGTACGCCTCGGCAATCGCGTTCTTCACTTCCGCCTCGGCTTCGTAACCGCCGACGAGAGATTCTAGGTCTAAGTGGCCTTGAATTGCCGCGATCACTGGCTTCGGCATGAGTGACGCGCCTGCGTTATTCAGGTGGATGCGCTCGGCGCACCCGGGGGTGTCCGCTCTGAGTTCGGCGATGTTCACTTAGCTTTCCTTTGCTTGTGATCGAGGCGGACAGTGTAGATTGTGATTGTGCCGAGCGAGGTCAAGCTCGGGCTTTGGCAGTCCTACCTTCCCGAGAGTATCTGCAAGTGGCAAAGAAACGAGTTCTGGTGGTCGATGACGAGGCTTCGGTAACGAGGGTCCTCGTAGAGTTCTTGGAGAAGACCGGACTTTACGAAGTCATGGCGGTCAATGAGCCCGAGACGGCCATGGATGCCGCGAGGAGGTTCCTCCCCGACCTGTTCATTCTCGATATCATCATGACGTCCATAGATGGTGGTGAGCTGCTCACCGCGCTCAACGAGATTGAGGGTCTTGTCGACACGCCTGCCATTTTTGTGACAGGGGCGTTGTCGAAATCGGAGGCAGGAGCGAACGGGTATCACCTTGCTGGGCAACCCGTCATCGCGAAGCCCGTCCAACTCGAGACGTTCCGAGCGCTGGTCGCGAAGCAACTCGCACTGGCGAGCTAATCACAAACAGCCCCCATCCGGCAGGCCGGATGGGGGCTGAGCTTTGGGCGATTCGGCTTGGTGTTTCCTTAGTGCCCGTCCTGCTCGCTGATCACGCGCTCGGCCTTCTGCTTGGCGACCATCTCACGGACATCTGCCAGAAGCTTCTTGGCGTCGTAGACGATGCCGTCCTTGATGGTGTAGGTGATGCCACCGACGCGCTCCATTTCTCCGGTCGCGTCGTTGAGCTTTGGCGCCCCGGTGCCGTAGAGCACCTTGAGGTTCTCAAGGGGATTCTGGTCGACCACGATCATGTCGGCCTTCATGCCTGCTTCTAGCACGCCGAACTGAAGGTCGTTTTCCATGCCCTTTGGCTTGTGGAGCTGCAGAGCGCCGTGATACGTGGCCGCCCTGATCACCTCGAGAGGATGGAAGCCAGCCTCGCGGAGTAGCTCGAGTTCACGGATGTAGTCGAAGCCGTAGAGCTTGTAGATGAAGCCCGAGTCCGAGCCCGTGGTGACGATACCGCCGGCGTTCTTGTAGTCGTTCAGGAAGCGCATCCATTTATCGTAGAACTTGCCCCAGTGGTACTCATCCTCTGTGGTCCAGTAGTACCAGTAAGAACCGTGGGCTTCGCGGCTGGCCTGGTAGTAGTCCCACTGTGTCGGAAGGGTGTATTCCTCGTGCCACTCTGCCTCGCGGGAGCGCATCACGTCCCGACTCGCCTCGTAGATGGTCATGGTGGGGTCGAGGCCGAGGTCTAGCTCCAGGAAGCGCTCGATGAGGGCGTTCCACTGCTCGGAGCCAGGCTCGGCGGACTGGTACCACAGCCGGCCGACCTGGCCGAAGCGGTCCTGCTCATTGTTGTAGTTGTAGTTGAGCGGGAAGTCCTGGACTGTGTAGTCCGTGAGCATCGACTCGAAGAGCCCATAGAAGTGGGTGATCATGTCGAGGCCGAGCTCGGCGGCGTCCAAGGCGTTCATGCGAGATACGCCGGTCTGCGCCAGGTGAGCCACGGTTCCCAGCCCGTGGATCGCGGCCTCGTCGTTGAGCGCCTCCATGATGGCGGGCGGATACGACGTCAGCTTCAGGCCGTCGATCTTGGCTCCCTCAACGTCGACTGCCGCGGCCCAGCGGACCCATTCACGCGCCTTCTCAGGCGTGTCAATCTCTCCTTGGTCCCATGCCTCACCTGGACGCGCATAAGTGAACATGCGCGGCGCGACGATCTCGTTGCGCTCGGACCTCGCCTTCTCCCCGAGGGCCCACATCATGGGGCCGTGGCCGACGCCGCGAGACGTCGTGATGCCATTACCCATCCAGAGTTTGTAGGTGTACTCGGCTTGAGGCGCCTTGGGGGCGCCGCCCGTGTGCGCGTGCATGTCGATGAGCCCAGGCATCACGTACATGCCGGTCGCGTCAATCTCACGAGTGGCCCCTTGGGGGCGACGTCCTTCCCTGATCTGCGCAAAGGGGAAACCGACCGAGCGGATCTCCGCGATGCGGTCACCTTCGACGACGATGTCGACCGGACCCATCGGCGGTGCGCCCGTTCCGTCGATCATCGTGGCGCCGCGCAGGATGAGCCGCTCGTGGGGTCCGTCGCCCTCGTCGCCGCCGCGTAGGGTCGTGATCTCCATGCCCTGGGCCGCGAGGCCAGTGGCCAATACGAGCACGGCGATGGCCGCCAGACTGATTCGTGAAATGACGCGCGAGAAACTCATGGGTCCTCCAAGTGGTGTCCGTTCCGGCCGGCTTGGGTTCGCCGGGGCGGTAATTATCGGTTCGCTAGTGGGGCCGCGCCACCTATTATTCACGCTTCCACGAAAAGTCACGCGTTAACCCCCATCCGAATTCCGTGAACCCGGTTCATCCCAAGCACGAGTCTGGCACGCCCGCTCCGCCCGAAGTCACGGCGGAGGCGGAGAATCTCCGCGCGGAGCTGACCCGACACGCGCACCTGTATTATGTAGAGGCGCGTCCGGAGGTCGGTGATGATGAATATGACCGACTTTTCCGAAGGCTTCAGGAACTCGAGGCGATACATCCAGTGTTGGGCTCCGCGGACTCTCCCACCCGCCGCGTGGGCGTGGATCCGCAGGATAAGTTCGAGACCGTGGCGCATGTGGCCCCTCTTTTGTCGCTCGATTCAACACAGGATGCTGACGAAGTTCGGCGCTTCGACGAGCGCATCCGTCATCTGCTCGGGGCTGGTCACGAGCCGACCTACATTCTCGAGCCCAAACTCGACGGCGCCTCGATCGAGTTGGTGTACGAAGACGGGATACTCACGCGCGCGGTCACGCGAGGGAACGGGCGCGCCGGCGAGGGTGTGACGGAAAACGTGCGCACCATCGCCACGGTGCCCCTCCGCCTCAGGACAGATATTCGCCCCGCCCCCGCCGTGCTCGCGCTTCGTGGCGAGGTGCTGATGTACATCTCGGACTTCCAGAACTTCAACGCAGGGCTGATCGCCGCCGGAGCCGAACCGTACGCCTCGCCGCGGAACTCAGCGGCTGGCGCGGTGCGACAACTCGACTCCCGTATCACTGCGAGTCGAAGGCTCGACCTGCTCGTCTATGACGTGCTGGCTGTGGAGGGCGCCGTGCTTCGGAGTGACACGGAAGGGGTGGAGGCCATCCGCGATTGGGGCTTCAAGGTCCCGGAGCGCATTCAGACCGCCACCACCGTGGAAGGGATCCTGGCCTATCACGAGGCATTCGGGACGGACCGAGACCAGCTCAACTACGAGATCGACGGCATCGTGATCAAGCTCGACGACCTGACCTCTCGGGCCGCGATCGGCGCCACGTCGCACCACCCGCGTTGGGCGCTCGCGATGAAATTTCCGCCCCGCCAAGAGATCACTCGCATCGACAAGATCGACGTGCAGGTGGGCCGCACCGGTGTGCTCACGCCTGTGGCCTTCCTGCGGCCGGTGGTCGTGGGTGGGGTCACCGTGGCGCGTGCGTCGCTACACAACCGGGAGGAACTGAGGCGCAAAGATCTGCGCGAAGGGGACACCGTCCGCATCCAGCGCGCCGGGGACGTGATTCCCCAGGTGGTTGAGGTGGTCGAGCATGAGGACCCACGCCAGCCTCCCTATGAGATGCCGACGGAGTGCCCTGCCTGCGGCACCGCGGTTTATGAGGAAGGCCCGCGCACGAAATGCCCCAACCGGTTCGGGTGCCCTGCGCAACTTCAGGCCCGCATCGTGCATTTCGGCTCGCGTGAGGCGCTCGACATTGAGGGGCTCGGTGACGAGACCGCCACACTGTTCGTCACGAAGGGCCTCGTCGGCAGCCTTGCCGAGCTCTTTGACCTGGTGCCGGAGCAGTTGATCGCACTCGAAGGATTCGCTGAGAAGTCGGCGACCGCCTTGGTGGACGCGATCCAGTCCAAGCGCACGCCGGAGCTGCGCAGATTCTTGATCGCGCTGGGAATCCCGGAAGTGGGGGTCACCGTCGCCCGTGACCTGGCGCAACGATTCATGAGCGTTGAAGCGCTGCTGGCGGCGACGCCTGACGACCTGGCTGCGGTAGACGGGATCGGCCCGATCATGAGTGAGACGATTACCACGTTCCTGGCCGACGAACGCAACGCGGAAGCGATCGCCGCGATTCTGGGGCGCGGTGTGGCCCCCGTCGGGCCGGAGCCCGTCGCTGCGGACCTCCCGGACGCCGGTTCGGCCGTCTTCACCGGTACCATTCCGATTCCGCGGACTTCGGCCGAAGCGGCTTGGCGCTCGGTAGGGGGGCGCGTCGTGTCAGCAGTCTCAAAGAAGACAGACTTTGTGATTGCTGGCGACAGCGCAGGCTCCAAGTTGGAGAAGGCGGAGCGTTTGGGCGTGACCGTGCTCGACTTCGCCGCCTTCGTCGAGAAGGTGCGCGGCTTGGGTGGCGAGGTCGTTCTTCTCTGATGGTCATCGTCTGATGGAGAACCTAGACGTCTCGCGGACGTTGACGGAGCTGGCCGACCTGCTCGAGATCCAGGGTGCGAGCCCGTTCCGTATTAGGGCCTATCGCAACGCCGTGAACACCATCAACAGCCTGAGCCGATCACTGCAGGCCATGCTGGGAGCGGGTGAGGATCTCACCGAGCTGCCAGCTGTCGGGGACAGCGTGGCGAAGTACATCGCCGAACTGATTGAGACCGGACGCATAAGTCGCCTCGAAGAGGTCTCGGCCGAATATCCGCGGTCACTCGTTCAACTCATGCGGCTGGACGGTGTCGGCCCTAAGAAAGCGAAGAAGCTCTTCCTTGACCTCAAGGTCCGCACGGTCGATGACCTCGAAGTCGAGCTACGGGCCGGCCGGGTGCAAGGGCTGGACGGCTTCGGTGTGAGGAGTGCGGATAAGATCCTGCGGGCGATCGCGGACCACAGGAAGCACGCAGGGCGGTTTCAGATCCACGAGGTGGAGAAGCTGATCGCAGGGGTGCTGGAGCATGTTCATGCCGCGCCCGGAGTGGGAAGGGTGAAGATCGCGGGTAGCTTGCGGCGACGTAAGGAGACCATCGGCGACGTCGATATCATTGCCGAGTTCGACGGAGATGGTACGGCGGTCGTAGATCACTTTGTGGCCTATTCCGGGGCTGAGCGGATCAGTGGTGCCGGGAGCACCAAGGGCAGCATGGTCCTTCACTCGGGCCTCCAGGTGGATCTGCGCGTGATTCCGCCGCGCTCGTTTGGGGCGGCGCTTCAGTACTTCAGCGGTTCCAAGGAACACAACGTTGCCATGCGCACACACGCCGTCCGGCAAGGTCTGCGTGTAAATGAATGGGGCGTATTTCGCGTTCCGGATGGCGCAGATCCGGCCTCTCTCGGTAAAGAAGATGGGGAGCGACTAGCTGGTGACGCCGAAGAGGGCGTGTATGCCGCGCTAGGTATGGCGTGGGTGCCACCGGTGCTCCGAGAGAATCGCGGAGAGGTAGAGGTCGCCATCCGTGGCGAGCCGCCAGAGTTGGTCTCGCTCGAAGACATACGTGGCGACTTGCAGATGCACTCGACATGGAGTGACGGTAAGGCCAGCATCGAAGAGATGGCGCGCGCGTGCATCGCCCGCGGGTACGAGTACTTCGCACTGACCGACCACAGCCAGGCCATGGCGATGGTGGGTGGCCTGACTCCGGAGCGCGCCCGCGAACAGTGGCTGGAGATCGCGGAGGTGCAGGCGAGGTTGCCCGAGATTCTCATCCTGCGGAGTGTCGAAGTTGATATTCTCAAGGACGGCTCCCTCGACCTCCCGGACGACGTCCTGGCGGAGTTGGACGTGGTTGTTGTATCCGTCCACTCGCTTATGGATCAAGATCGAAGGACCATGACGGACCGGGTGATCCGGGCCATGCGACATCCATCTGTCGATATATTGGCGCACCCCACGGGTCGGCTCATCAACCGTCGAGAGCCTTTCGAGTTAGACGTGGAAGCCATGCTCGAAGCGGCGGCGGAACTGTCTGTGGCCGTGGAGTTGAACGCGAACCCGAACCGACTGGACCTCAACGATTTGCATGTTCACCGGGCAAAGGAGTTAGGAGTACCTGTGGTGATCAGCACGGACGCACACTCGCCGCGAGGCCTCGCTGACATGCGGTTTGGTGTCGATCAGGCGCGGCGCGGATGGCTGAGTCCTGCAGACGTACTGAATACGCGATCTCTGGCGGAGATGAAGATGTGGCTGGGACGGAGAGGATGACGATGACGAGAAGAAGCGTTTGCCAGGCCTGATTGGCGACGTTGTACTCCTGATTTGCGGGATCGGGGTTCTTTATTACGGCGCCGAATGGCTGGTGCGGGGTTCTGCGCGCCTTGCTGGCTCGCTGGGTATCAGTCCGATCGTGGTCGGCCTGACCGTGGTCTCGTTCGGCACGTCTGCGCCCGAACTGGTCGTTGGTATCGTGGCGGTTCTCGACGGCAACGCCACGTTAGCGATAGGCAACGTCATGGGGTCAAACCTGGCCAACGTTGGCCTCATTCTGGGCCTCACGGCTGTGGTGCGGCCGCTCGAGGTGCATGCGAGGGTCGTCTGGCGGGAAATGCCGCTGATGCTCCTGGTCACCTTCGCGCTGTATCCGTTGATCATGGACGATCTCATGATCAGCCGCGGCGACGGGATCATCCTGTTGATGGCGATGGCGGGCTACCTGGTCTTCGTGTTCCAGTCTGTCGAGGACGAAGCTCCTGAGATCCTCGGGGAGTACGAGGAGTACATGAAGGCCTCGGACCAGACCGCCTCAGTCGTGTCCTTCAAAGACGTCTTTTGGGTCGTGGCCGGCTCTGCCTGTTTGGTGCTCGGTGGCTACGCAATCGTTGAGGGTGCGGTAGAAGTGGCGGGGGCACTGGGCATCTCACAGGTCGTGATTGGGCTCACGGTTGTGGCCGTGGGGACGTCATTGCCGGAGCTGGCGGCGTCCTTGGTTGCGGCCATGCGCGATGAGGCCGACATCGCAGTCGGAAACGTGATTGGCTCAAACATCTTCAACGTCGCGGGCATTCTTGGCACCGCAGCCGTCATCGAACCCATCGGCGTCCCTCGTTCCGTGCTCTCTCACGAGTTGCCGGCTGTCCTGTTGATGTCACTCTTGCTCTTCCCGATTCTGCGAAGCGGCTGGAGGATCCGCCGGTGGGAGGGCGTGATTCTTCTTACGGCCTACGTTGCCGCGGGCGTGTTTCTGCTCTGAGTCAGGATGCCAGTGTACCGTAGCCGAAGTCCGTTGGAATTCGTGCGCCGCTGCACCCAGGCAGACCAACTTCTGGGACACGGTACTGGGGGAGGGTCATCCGCTTCGAGACGGATCCATTAGCGCGGCCTCCATCCCATTCGGTATAGCTCGACCTCCGCCGCGATCCTTCCAAAGCCCGGCCACCACGGGTCGGCGTAGAGTTGCTCTAGGACTGGCCGAGCGGCGGCGGTATCTCCTGCGGCCAACATCCCAGTGGCTACCCCGAAGCCGATCGTCTCTAGTCGATAGGGGGCGTCAGGGCCGCCCTCTAGCAGGTCGGCTGCGGACATCAGGCCTTTGTGGAAGAGCAGGTTGTGGTAGTACGCGATGTTCGTCTCCATCGTGAGGTCCAGCGGCACGCTCGCGAGGAGTTCATTGGCCTCAGCCGTCCGACCCGCCCGTAGGAGCGCCCGCACCGCCCACTCGGTCATGGCGACCATAGACTCAGGCCTGTCCCCATTCTCCGAACAGCTACGGAAGTCCTCTCCGGCCGCGGCTTTAGCGGCCGGGTCGTCAGCCAAGGCCAGGCATCGGAGGTATTCGTCTGCCGCCGCCGAAAAATCGCCAGACAGGAAGTGCGCGAGGCCGAGGTGGTAGGACACGTCAAAATTCAGGGGCGCGCGGTCCTTGGCGGCTTGTAGGTCCGTGACTCCCCGATCGAATTCGCGGAGTGACAGGTATCGGTGCCCTCTGTAGCGATACGGCCGCCAGTCCCCAGGGGCGAGTTGCATCGCCCTCGTATACAACTCGATTGCCTGTCGGTACTGCCAAAAATTGCGGCGCTCACGGCCTGCCGCGATCACCCGTTCTACGTCGTCAGGGGCTTCCGCCAACAGGGCATCGACGGCCGCGATCACGCCGCCGGTGTCGACCTGCTCGAATAGTGGCTCGCCAAAGAGTGAAACGGCCTGTGGGTCCTGGCCCGGTGCCTCGGGCGCGGTCTCCGGCGCGGAATCTGGGCCGCAGGCCCCCGCGAAAACGAGGAGTGCCAGTGTGGTGGTGCGTGTGAGCGTTGCTGTCTGACGCATGTGATCTCCGGTCTTGTTGGGGCCACGCCACGTTAGGAGGGTCCGCCTCCCCCCGCCATCGCGCTGCCGCCGGGTGCCCGGTGCCTGTTACTTTCAAGCGTGGTATATGTCGCCACCGGCGCCCAAGGAGCTAGTGAGCCATGAGCGGAGATCCAAACGCGGTACTCGCTGCGATCGATCGATGGGAGCGGGCGGGGCTCCTCGACGCAGAGACTAGCGCGCGTCTTCGGAGTGAGGCGACGCAAACGGCTGGCATGTCGGCGCGTCGCCTTTCGCAGTACGTGCTGGCCACGACCGCCGCTGTGGTCCTTGTGATCGCCGGTGGACTCTTCCTCGAGTGGACTTGGCCCCACCTCGGGCCTGGCCAACGGGCTGGGGTGCTCGCCGCCCTCGGCCTGGGCGTGATTGTTCTGGGTGCCCAATTGGAAGATCGACGCCGATGGTTGCCAGCTGCCTATCTCATGCAGATTGCGGGGCTGTTCTTCATGATTGCGGCCACAATATTTTCGACCGATGCCTGGGCAGACGAGACGCTCGGTGGGTTTCTGTCGGGGACGGTTGGGCTGCTGGTGACGGGCTTTTTTGGACCCCGGGCGATGCGGCGCAACGTCGTCATGCCTGCAGTGCATCTGGCCTGTGGCCTCGTATTCATGGGGCTCTTCCTCATCCGGGGCACTCCGCTCAAGGGCGATGACGTCATGTGGGCGATGGATGCGGTCCTGCTGGTCGCCGTGCTGGGTCTCTTCCGGGTGCTTGCGAAGAACACAGGCGGTGAGCGTCATCCCTGGGCACTCAACGCTTTCGTCACGGCCCTCCTCGCTGGCTTCGTCATGATCGCCGGGACCTGGGCGGGCCCGCTCGATGCGAGGTCTGAGGCGATGTATCCAATGGATCTGTGGCTCGGGATCATGGCCTCGCTGTCATTGTGGGGCCTGCATCGGGGACCGGATTGGCTGCAGCGGGCTGGGCTGGAGCACGTCGTGACGTTCCTCATGTTGTTGTGGATTCCTTTTGGTCTCATCACGGCGGTGGAGACGCTGGATGGGCCGCCTGAGGCCGCGTTGATCCTGGTGGGGCTCGCGGGTGTGGTGGGCTTTGTCTACGCTGTTCGCGTGGAAATCCGTGGCCTCATGGCCGCCTCCGCCTTGGCGTTCATCGTCTCGCTCTGGTACTGGGGCGTCGAACGGGGCGGTACGCTCGGGGCAGTGATGGCGCTCGTGGCGACCGCGGGCATCCTGTTTTGGGTGTCTGGGAAGGCCGCCGGGATGGGCCGTGACGCGTCACCGCCAGCCGTGTCGGGGTAGGCGTCCCGCACCCGCCCCGGTACTATTGGAGGCCCTGTCCCGCCCGGGCCTAGTCTCGAATATCTCGCCGCTTAGCACTTAGTCCAGGAGCACCGCACGATGCTGTCGATCGACCTGACCGGAAAACGCGCTTTTGTGGCCGGCGTAGCCGACGACAAGGGGTTTGGCTGGGCGATTGTCCGAGCCCTCGCATCTGCCGGTGCATCGGTGTGCGTGGGCACCTGGCCGCCCACGCTGAAGATCTTCACCAAGAGCCTCGAGCGAGGGAAGCTCGACATCTCCCTGCCCGGTGGCGGACAGATCGAATTCGAGAAGATTTACCCACTAGACGCCGTCTTCGACACGCCCGACGACGTCCCAGACGACGTGAAAGCTGACAAACGATATGTCGACCTGGAGGGTTATACGATCCAGGGTGTGGCGGATCAGCTGCGAGCCGACTTCGGTGAAAACTGCCTCGACATCGTGGTGCACTCCCTCGCGAACGGGCCCGAGGTCCAGAACGCGCTCATTGAGACCAGTCGGAAGGGTTATCTCGCTGCGGTCAGCGCGAGTGCGTATTCCATGGTGAGCATGGTCCAGCGCTTCGGTCCGCTCATGAACCGCGGTGGTGCGCTGGTGTCCCTAACCTACCTGGCCGGCGAGAAGGCCATTCCGGGTTACGGGGGAGGCATGAGTTCCGCGAAGTCTGCCTTGGAGGGGGACACGCGCACGCTGGCATTCGAAGCGGGTCGCAAGTACGGGATTCGCGTGAATACCATCAGTGCCGGCCCTTTGAAGAGCCGGGCGGCGAAGGCCATTGGCACGATCGACGCCATGGTGGCCTATTACTCTGAGCACTCGCCGATTCCCGGACCCATTACCGCGGACGACGTGGGCTTCGCAGCGGCGTTCCTGTGCTCGCCGCTCGGTTCTGGAATCAGCGGCGAGACCCTACACGTCGATAATGGTTATCACGTGATGGGGATGCAGGCGCCGACGCAGCCTTAGCCGAAGAAATCCGGATGGGTCGGGAGAGAACGTGAACGACCAAGTCGATCAGCTCGGGTCGCTCCTTCCTGCGATCCGAACGCGGCCTCCGGGGCGTAGGTCCCGAGCGCTGACCGCACGCCTGCGCGCCGTGGAGTCCCGTAACGTCACGTATTCTGACAAGTCGTGGCCCGTGTTTTGGGACGCCGCACGTGGCGCCAACGTTCTGGACGCGGATGGAAACATCTTCGTCGACCTGACCAGTGCTTTTGGCGTGGCGTTGCTCGGCCATGCCCACCCGGTCGTGGTGTCAGCCGTTTCACATCAGGCAGGCAAGTTGATGCACGGCATGGGGGACGTTCATCCCTCCCTGCCGCGACTGGCGCTCATGGAGCGGCTGTGTGCGTTTGCTCCGTGGGGCGACACGCGAGCCGTCCTGGCCTCTACCGGTTCTGAGGCCGTGGAGATCGCGTTAAAAACTGCGCAGATGGCTACGGGACGTCCCGGGGTGCTCGCGTTCGAAGGTGCCTATCATGGCCTCACGTTGGGCGCCCTTGCCGCGACGGAACGGCAGCTCTTCCGTGCCCCGTTCGAGGACCGAATCTACGACGGGGTGGCCTTTGCCCCCTTTCCGGATTTTCTCGGTGAGGGTTCGGACGCTTCCGACCGGGCCCTGGATGCCGTGCGGGCAGCGCTCGCTGGCGGTGCTCCCAATGGCGATCCCATTGGCGCAGTGATCATCGAGCCCGTCCAGGGGCGCGCTGGGGTGCGACTCGCCCCCCATGGTTTCATGGCGGCGCTTTCGAGGGTCGTCGCCGAGTCCGATGCGGTGCTCATCGCCGACGAAATCTTCACCGGCATGGGGCGATGCGGCGCGAGGTTCGCGTCTGAGCGGGTCGGGCTGGCCCCGGACGTCATCTGCGTCGGCAAGGCGCTCGGCGGAGGCATGCCCGTGTCAGCCTGCCTCGCGTCTGCGGCTGTCATGGACACATGGCCGGCGAGCGAGGGTGAAGCGATTCACACCAGCACGTTCCTCGGTCACCCCGTCGCGTGTGCGGCGGCCTTGGCCGTGCTCGACACCCTGGAGCAGGAGGCCGTCACCGAGCGTGCCCGCGTTCTCGGCTCCCGGATCTTGATGGCGCTGCGTGCGCAGGTGAGCGAGGTCCCAGGCGTGATCGACGTGCGCGGGCTCGGACTGCTGATCGGTATCGAGTTCGCCGAGTCTGGGCGGGCTGTTCGGCTCGCGGAGTCGGCGCTTCGCGAGGGGCTTCTCGTGTTGCCCGCAGGCGACCGAGGGCATGTACTTGAGCTCGCGCCGCCTGTGGAACTGACGGAGGCCCAGACGGACTTTGCCGTCGAGACGCTCGTTAGGCTGATCCGTGAGGGTAGGTGACGACGCGCGTGATTTGGGCAGGCCTGGCGGCGGTCGCCGTGAGCGTCGCCGTGAGCGTCGCGGTAGCCGGCGTCCAGCCCGGCCGGTTAGTGCAATCGACGGAAGCTGTATCAACAGAAGTGCCCGTGCTGCTGGTGCCAGGTTGGGTAGACACCGCACGAGATCTCGCGCCGCTTCGCATTCGCCTCATCGCCGCTGGCTGGCCTAGTGACGCGGTCGATGCCATCACCTTTGCGACACCTACGGGCAGCAACCGTGACCATGCCAATGAGATCGATGCCGCGGTCCGAGATCTGCTTAAGCGCACCGGAGCCGAGCGAGTCGACATCGTCGCCCACTCCATGGGGGGACTCGGGACGAGGTGGTACCTGCTACGCTATGGGGCTGCGTCTGTGCGGCGGGCCGTGTTCATCGCGTCGCCGCACCGTGGCACCTATTCAGCGTTACTGGCGTGGGGTGAAGGCGGGGCTGAGATGAAGCCGGAGAGTGCGTTCATGGACACGCTGAACGCCGCCCCTCCCGTCCCCGCTGGCGTGGACGCCATCACCATCTGGACGCCCATCGACACCCACATCATCCCGGGTGAAAGCGCCGTTTTGCCGGGCGTGCCCGATTTCAGAGTCTGTTGCCCTACGCACCCGGGAATGCTCCGTGATGCCGAGGTCTTCAGGATTGTGCGGCGCTTCCTCAATGTGGGCTACGAGGGCCGTCCGTGACCGATCTCGCAAGATGGCCCGCGGTGCTCTTCGACCTGGACGGGACCCTGGCCGACACCGTCGAACTGATCCTGCGGTGCTACCGGCACACGATGAAGGAGCATCTGGGTGAGGCGCCGCCCGACGCGCGGTTCCTTGCCACCATCGGCAGGCCGCTTCCTGTGCAACTCCGTGACTTCGCTCGCGACGACGCCCAACACGCGGCCATGCGGCAGACCTACGTCGAATTCCAAAGGGGTATCCACGACGACATGGTGAGTCCTTTTCCGGGAGCCGACGATGTACTGCGGCGCCTAAAGGAGGCAGGCACCAAGGTGGGCGTAGTCACCAGTAAGGCGAGTCGACTCGCGAGCCGGACGTTGGACTGTTGCGGCCTTCTCCACCACGTCGACTTTCTGATTTGTGCCGATCAGGTGGAGCGACCCAAGCCCGACCCTGAGTCGGTGCTGCGCGCGTTGGCTCACTTCGGTTTGGCGGAGCGGGCACGCGACGTGGTCTTCGTTGGAGATTCGCCGTTCGATCTCCAGGCTGGTCGCGGAGCGGGGACCCGGACTGCGGCCGCTTTGTGGGGCCCGTTCGCCCACGAGGTCCTCCTCGCGGAAACACCAGACTACATGCTGGATCGCCTAGAGGACGTGCTGGAGATGGTGCCTTAGGCCGTCGCCGAGCGCGGAGCCCGGTCGAACCGCGTCAGTTGGTCGATGTCGCGAAGTCGATCTGCTCGGCCATCTTGATGTCCTTCTCCGTAATGCCACCGGCGTCGTGCGTGGAGAGCGCTATCGTAACCTTCGCAAAGCGGATATCGATGTCCGGGTGGTGATCCTGGGTGTCTGCCAAACCAGCCACCCGATTCACGAATACGATGGAGTCGCGGAAGGACTTAAAGGTGAATTCCTTCGTGAGTTTGTTGGAGCGTCGCCTCCAGCCCTTCCTAGCCTGGATCCATCCCCGAATTGATTCTGCATTCAGCTTCGTGCCCATCGTCTTCCCCGCGTAGAGCCAAGTCTTTGCCCGAAAATCATTTAGCGCCCGTGGCCGGGATCTCGATGACAAGCGCGCGTCAGCGCGGGCAGTATAACACAAGGACACGGTGGCCTAGGAAGTCGTTGAGGGGTTGACCCTTAGAACAACCCCTGTATAACATTTGGGCCCTTCAGTATTCAGGGGTAGACGCCCCCATCGTCTAGTGGCCCAGGACATCGCCCTCTCACGGCGGAAACCGGGGTTCGAGTCCCCGTGGGGGTATGGACGCATCGTAGAGAGGTCCGGTTAGGTTGAACCGGGTTGGTGCGTACGCAGTATCGGTCGCTTAGCTCAGCTGGTAGAGCGCCACGTTCACATCGTGGATGTCGCAGGTTCAAGTCCTGCAGCGACCATAAAGAGCGGCTTCGGCCGCGTGAGCAGGGGAAGGCCCCTCGGTGAAAACCGGGGGGCCTTTTTTTATTTTGGTGGCTCCCGGACCCCGCCACAGTGAGAACTCCTTTAACTATATTTCAGAAGGGTATAGTTTCGAATTGTATAGTGAGTCGACCACGGAGTGAGGAAACCGATGGCACACGAAGAGAATCAGCCAGAAGTAGTTCTGCCCCTCAGCGCACCGGCCCTCAGCATCCTCATCACCTTGGGTGACCGGATCCTGCACGGTTACGGCATCATCCAGGAATTGAAGGACCGAACGGGAGGAAAGGAGACCCTCCTGCCCGGAACGCTCTACAGTTCTCTGGCCCGTATGGCCGCGCAGGGATTGGTCGAGGAAACTGAGCGATTGGGTGAGCCCGGAAGTGGAGGCCCCAAACGCAGGTACTACCGGACGACCGCCTCTGGTCGATTGGCCGCCCGTGCGGAAATGCGGCGGATGGAGATGCTACTCGCCGTTGCTCGAGCTACGAATCTCATTCCGAGGACCGGGGCGTGAGTTGACTCGCAATACTGTCCGCTGCGGAGTCGTGGGCTCGGAGGAAGACGTAGAGCGCCCCATCCCCGTACAGGACCCGAGCTTCCGTCGCCTCTGACGCCGCAAGGCCGTCGTCGGGCTGGAACTGCATGAAGTCGGTCCCGACCTGAGCGTGACTCCAAGCGGACTCCGACATGCGGAACTCTCCAGGCCCCTCTCCCGCATCACCGAAGTCGCGCAGGAAATTACCCTGAGGATCGACGACCACGACCCGGGACGCCTGCCTGTCAAAAACATAGAGGTTCCCCGCGTCGTCGAAGGCCGTCCCCCCGATCTCTCCGAATGTCTCCCACTCGTCCCCATCGAACGAACCGACCCGGTAGAGCTCCTCGAAGTTGGCGTTGATCATCCGGTCCTGTCCTGGCAACTCGATCACTTCTTGGGCGGCGGCAGGCGCTACCGCCAACGCCACCACCAACGATGTCCCACCTAGCCACGCACCTAACCGGTTCCGACTCCCGATACTACCTCGTCTCAGGTTCAGTACTGCTTCTCCGACAGTTGTAGATGAAGCTCGGTCACGAATGGGTTGCCGTAGCCCCCTACGCCCCAATCAGGCGCCCACCCGATCTCGGGGGTCCAGGCCCTTGCCTACTCCCTCCGAGCCAGCACCTTTCGCATGCCTTCGGTGCACTCGGCCGTATCAACCCAACAGGTGCTCATGATCAAAGATCTCCTCGACCGCCCCATTCAAAAGCGGCCGACCACGTTGAAGTTCGAAGGGCGTATCCTCCACCTCCTGGACGACGCCGAGTTGATGAAGGCACAGCTGTTCGAGGGTCGCGACGTCGAGCTCACCGACGAGCTCAAGGCGCGGTTGCGGGATCAGATCTCCACTGACGAGATCACCCCGGCCTACATCTGCTTCTTCTATGATGAGCGCCTGGGCGACTTCCCCTACCTGGGTCTGCGCACGACGAACCAGGCAACAGGCGAGACCGAGTATCCCGTCATCCGTAACGCCGTGCGCAATGGCGGCTTCGTGTGCTCCGTTGCAGGAAAGCGCAGGGGCAAAGGCAGCAGTCGAGAAGCGAGTCCTTATGCGGAACTGCACGCCGGCATCCAGATCGTAGTCGCTGAGAGCATCGAGCGGATCTACAACGAGAATTGCCAGAACCTCGGCCTGCTCGCGACGAACGATTTCGGCATGATCGACCGCATATTGGCGGGCGAGGAGATTCAGCTCTCCGAGTTCACCGAAGGCCAGGACGAGATCACCCAGCAAATTATTGAATACGGCGGACTTTTTGAGTTCAACGTGGCCCGGCTACAGGGTAAGGTCACGATCCCGGTTGCGGCTGCCCAAGAGAACAGCGCGGTCGCGACACGGCCCATGACGATCGCTGAGAAAATCTTCGCGAAACACGTCGTAACCAACGCGACGACCGGCCAGACTGGGGTGCCGTGGGTGCAGCCCGGCGACGCCGGTTTTTTCCGGACAGATATCCGCTTCAGCCACGAGTACGTGACGCCGATGGCCTCGATCTTCTTCGAGGACAAGGTCGGCAAAGATGCGAAGGTCGTGGACCCCGGCTCCATCTTGTTCTTTCGCGACCACCTCACCTTCCTGTCCAAGGTCATGAGCGAGGAGCGCATTGAAGATGGGCTCCTCGATGTCGCGAACGAGTTGGAGGTGAAGCAACGCGAGTTCAGCGAACGCCAAGGTGTGAAGCTCTACGGCGAGCAGATGGGCCATAAGCTGGGGTCTCAGGCGATCTGCCACTCGAAGATCCTCGAGGCATATGCCGAGCCGGGCATGCTGATCATCGGCACAGATTCCCACACGCCCCACGCAGGTGCGATCGGGGCCGTTGCGTTCGGCGTCGGCACCACGGCCATCTTCAACTCGTGGATCACGAAGGACGTGCGCGTCAGCGTGCCGCCGTCGTTCAAGGTCATCGTGTCTGGGACACCCGCCGCGAACGTGACCGCCAAGGACTACATGCTGGAGATCCTCCGGCATCCGTACATCCGCGACGGCCACGCGATCGGACAGATCATCGAGTACGCAGGCCCGGCGGTCGAAGCGCTCAGCGTCGACGAACGCGCCACCATGGCCAATATGGCGGCCGAGGTCGGTGCCTTCACCGGCATCATCGCAGCGGACCAGAAGTCGGTGGACTTCATGGTGAGCGAGCGCGGAATGGATCGCGCCCGCGCCGAGGCGCTCATCGAGGGCATGCAAAGCGACCCCGGCGCCGAGTATGTGAAGATCATCGAGATCGACGCGTCGGCGATCCGGCCCATGGCCGCGCTCCCGAACGACCCCGGGAACGGAGTCTTCATCGACGAACTCGGGGACAAGCCGATCCGCATCGACATCGCCTACGCAGGGTCGTGCACCGCAGGCAAGAAGGAAGATATGGACATGTATGCCAGGGTCTTCGCGGAGGCGGACGCCCAAGGCCTCAAGGTCCATCCGGACGTGAACGTGTTCATTCAGTGCGGCTCGACCGAGGTCCGAGAGTATTGCCGCGAGAAGGGCTACATGGACCTATTCGAGCGTATGGGCGTCGAGTTCATCGAGCCCGGATGCGGCGCATGTATCGCCGCCGGACCTGGTGTCACGAGTTCACCAGACGACGTTTCGATTTCGTCGCAGAACCGAAACTTCCCAGGCCGCTCAGGCCCGGGGCAGCTCTACCTCGGCTCGCCCTACTCGGTGGCCGCGAGCGCGGTGGCAGGGTACGTCACGAGTTGGACACCCGGTGAGCTGATTAAGCCCGTCAGCGTGAGGAAGTTGACCACGGTCTGAGGAGGGGGGCTGCGCGGGCCTTACGCACGTTACGCCCCCGCGCCTGCCCTCACCGCCGCCCACACGAGCGCGCCGTAACGACCCACGGTTCCCAGAAAAGCCGCGATACCGAAGACGGCCATGGGAGATTTGAGCGTGCCGGCTGCCAACGTGATGAGGTAGAACGGAGGCAAGGACACCAGCGCACCCGTGAAAGACATAACTCCCAGCAGGACTCGCCGCTCACCGAAACGCTCTGTCTTCGCGAGGAGGGCTTGACCTCGCTTGGGAAGCCGCTGGGGCGCCCAGCGCGCCAACGCGTAGACCACCAGTTTCGCGGACACTTGAGCGGTGGCGCACAGCAACACGAGCGCGGGAAGTTGGCCCGGGGGCAGCGCGAACGCCGCGCCCACGACCACGACTTCCGCGCTGATCCACGGGAGAAATCCTCCGAGCGCGCACGTCCCAACCGCGCCGAGGAGTAGGCTGTATTCCATCGAAGAAGGTGACAGGACAACGCAACCTTGGCGACGGCTCAGTATAAATATCCCAACCCGATGTACATCGGCATACCCGCCTCGCTGGACGGGCCCATGTCTACCGCTACCACGAAGTTCTCACCCATCCCAAAGCGCACTCCGCCACCTAGGCCGCGGTGAAGGTCCGCAATCAATTCGTCGAACTGAACGTTGCCGTCCCAAATCCTGCCCTGATCGAGGAACACGGACAGCACGACGTGAAACGGTTTGCCCACAAAGCGAAAGTCGGCGGCACGCCAGCGAAGTTCGGCATTCCAGATGAGCAGCCCTCTCCCTACGAACCGATTCTTGAATAGGCCCCGTACGGTCTTCGCCCCACGGAGTCCCTCCTGCTGTTTGAACGACGTCTGCACCTGGAAGAGGTGATTCACCGGCACCCCGGCCGTCACGCCTTGGAGCAAATACCGGTGCGCGAAGACCAGCCGGTCGCTCAGCGCGAAGTAGCGGCGGTCCGTGAAGGTCCAGCGTGTGTAACTGGCATCGGCTCCGAAGCTCTTGTCGACCCGCTGCACCAAGAACTCGGTCCAGACACCGCTTCCGGTGCCGGTCTCCCGATCACGTGAGTCCCATACGAGCCCGCCCCGGACGTAGTTCGACCACTCCGTGGCCCCTTGGCTCTCTACGCCCAACGCATAAAGCGTCGTCCCGTCGTCCTCTGGGACCGGATCGATGTCGCTTTTGACCAGACCGCCACCCAACAGCCATCGCAGGGGAGTCTCGCCGAGGCCCTTCTGCAGATTGAACGTCGCACTATGTCGATTCCGCCCAAACCGGTAGTAGAAAGGATCAGGCCCATCCTCAGCGTCGAGCGCAGCGTCATATACCGACGCATTACCAAGACCGTAGTAGGGGAGTGGCGATCTGTCGTTCCGCGCCCAGGAAGGCGTCGAGCCTCCAACCAGAAGGGAGCAGGTGGGGTGCGTCGAAGAAAAGTGTCAAATCCCTGCGCCCCTCTGTGGTGAAAAACACTGTTGGTCGGGCAGGCCACACGTAGGGTGACAACCCGCCCTCACCGTACTGTTAGAGCTCCGCGAGCACGCCGTACCCGAAGCCCTCATCCGCGTCGAAGTTGATCGCAGGAAGGACACCTACTTCCAGCCCGGTAGCCTGACCGTGAGCGGGCAACGGAATCAGAAGGCCGGCGACCAGGGAGCCTGCCCGGGCCACGTTTCGGATCCAGGCTTGATTGGACTTGGACATGGTTCACCCTCCCTGAATTTCGAAAACAAAACCAACCTCGCCAATCTACCCTGCGCCCATACAGCACTCTATACGTCGCGCTACGTAGGTCTCGTGTCCGTACCGACCCACCGTGTTATCGGCCGTCGCCGAGGTCGCACTCTCAGGTCTGAACGACCTGCGTATTCGACTTCTCATTTGCCTAACGGCGGAGGATGCAGCGCCTATTGGCCGAGTATCATCAACGTCTGCGGGAGGTCTACGCTCCGGCAGTCGGCCTGGGAGCGGGCGCGGGGCGCTGAGGAGCGGAGAAGCGGGAGCGGGTCGCGCCACTTTCGTCACCAACTCCCTTTCGGCATCGTAGGGGCCGGCGAGCCGACTCACTCCTCTGGAGCAGCTCCAGTTGACCCACATTCCACCGTTCACGCCCGACTCCAGGCTGTTCCCATTCAAGTCGCGGTGGTTCGACAGCACTGCAGGGCGCGTTCATTACGTGGACGAAGGGGTCGGCGATCCGATCCTGTTCCTGCACGGCAACCCCACATGGAGCTTTCTCTACCGCGGGATCATCATTCGGCTGAAGAAGCGCTTCCGGTGCATCGCTGTGGACTATCCGGGGTTTGGGCTTTCGGAAGCCCCGGATAATTACGACTACACCCCGGCCGAACACGCTCAGATCGTTACCGAACTCGTGCGCGAACTGGGCCTGAAGAACCTCACCATTATGGGACAGGATTGGGGTGGGCCCATCGGCATGAAGGTCGCGCTTAACGAACTCTCCAATCTGCGCGCGCTGGTGATGGGCAACACATGGTACTGGCCCATTGAAACGCTGGCCGCCAAGGGCTTCGCCTACGTGATGTCTTCCGCTCCCATGCAGGGCCAGATCCTGCGCAGGAATTTCTTCGTCGAGAAGATCATGCCGCTGATGGTGAAGCATCCGATGGCCGACGAAGTCATGCACCATTACCGCGAGGCCACCTCTTCACCGAAACGGCGAATTGGGGTCGCGGAGCTTCCGCGCCAACTCATCGACTCGAGCCTGTGGCTGGGTGATCTCTCGGATCAGGTTCAGGATCGCCTCCGAAATGTGCCGCTGCTGCTCACGTGGGGACTCCACGACTACGCGTTCCCACGTTCCTACATGGAACGTTTTCGCGAGGACTTTCAGCTCACGCAGATCTGCCGCTTGGACGCCAAGCACTACATCCAGGAAGACACCCCTGCGGAAATCGCATCTGCGATCGGTGGCTTCTTAGACGGTCTCCCCCCGACAAACGCAGGCGTGTCGTGACCCTTCTCGTCCTGGCGATTGGCGGGGCCTTTGGTGCGGTGTCCCGCTACTTGGTATCCGAGTGGGTCCAAGACGCGGTGGGTACGGCGTTTCCGTGGGGCACGATGGCAGTGAACGTCGTCGGGTCGCTCGTGCTCGGCTTCGCACTCGTCTGGATGCAAACCAACGTCGCTGTGGAGATCCGTCAGTTCGTTACGCTGGGCTTCCTGGCTTCGTTCACAACGTTCAGCACCTTCAGCTACGAGGCGGTCGCTTTGTTGCGCGGCGGCGACTGGTGGAAGGCCGGCGGTTATGTCGCGGGCTCGGTCGCGCTCGCGCTTGTGGCGGTCGGCGTGGGGATGGTGCTGGCGTCGACGCTGGCGCGTACGGACGCTTAGAGGCCGGACGCGGAGCACCGGAGGGTGTCAGATTGTCTGTGTAAATGGCCTCGATATCAAACGGGTAACCGTCCCTCAAAAACGATGGACAGATGGTTCAGTGCGGCGGCCCAGTCGGGCACAGGCCGGGTCCACCGTTGACTGGCTTTCATGATGGCCAAATACAGAACCTTCCTCACGGGGTCGGGGGTCGGGAATGCGCCTCGGTGCTTCGTTACTTTGCGCAGTGAAGCATTGACCGACTCGATCGCATTCGTCGTGTAGATAACCTTGCGGATCTGGGGTGGGTAGTCGAAGAAGGGCGTCAGGTTCGTCCAGTGCGCCCGCCACATGCGACTGATCTGCGGGATCGACCGTCCCACTGGTCAGCGAAGGCCTCCAGCGCCTGCTCGGCTGCCTCAAGCGTGGGTGCGCGGTAGATGGCCTTCAGGTCTCGGACCACGGCCTTGCCCTCCTTCCAGGACACGTAGCGCAGGGACCCTCTGCTGAGATGGACGATGCACAGCTGGACCTGGGTCTTAGGGGAGACCGCCTCGATGGCATCCGGGAAGCCCTTCAGCCCGTCCACGGCGGCGATGAGGATGTCCTCGACGCCGCGGTTCTTGAGCTCCG
>ERZ890510.563-NODE-563-length-29031-cov-5.962176_pt1 | contig 29031 bp, 23 predicted proteins | sample MGYA00521265_ERZ890510 | MGnify/ENA primary metagenome ERZ890510 (study PRJEB32303, sample SAMEA104408624) | aquatic metagenome | biome: Brackish water; feature: Chemocline; material: water | place: Baltic Sea | collected 2014-10-26T21:54:00 | depth 110 m ... | reverse complement strand
CGACCCTAAACGAACGAGGTATTGGCAAACTGATGACCAACCTCGACATGGTTCGTATTCGCGAAAACGTTGTGAACCTCGATGACGAAAAGCGATTCAGGAATCCCACAGCGGTAACTATCGGCCCAGACGGACTCGTATTAATGGTCGACTCCGGACGCTACCGAATACAGATCTACAGGAAGCTGTGCCGAGAACTCACGCCGGCTGAAATTGACCCCGCCGCCAGCCACATCGACCCTGAACTAACCTGAACGTGACAGAGTCTGGGCATATGCCCGGACTCTGCGCAAATAATTAAGTTCTGTTCAACGGGCGTATCGCCCATCGTCCAACCGCTGCTTACGGATTGGACATTCGGTTTTCCATCGAAGTAATTATCTCGACCAAAACCGTGTTCCCACTCTCGTTCTCGGCCCGTGCCTGCTTAAGCGCCGCTCCAACCCCGTCCGGCTGCTCAACCCTGATTCCCTTGGCACCAAGCGACTCTGCCAGCGCTGCATAGTTTCCGCTCAGCGCCGAAGCACCGTACTGTTCGTACGCAGTCGGCATACCCTCTTTGTAACCGCCCATGCCCGAGTTGTTGATCACGACAATCGTGATCGGAATGTTGTTCCGCACAGCGGTTTCAACATCCATCCCACAATGACCGAACGCAGCGTCCCCCATGAAGCTCACACAGAACCGCTCAGGCTTCGCCATTTTGGCGCCAATCATCAGACCAAGACCGTACCCAAGATGCGTAGTCTTGCCCCAGCCAATGTAGCTGTGAGGCACTGTCGCCGTGTAGAACGGCATCATCTGGTCCCGAGGATGACCCGCATCATGAGTAACGACCGAGGTGTCATGATCGATCACCTGGTCCATCTCCCAGATAACTCGATACGGATTGATCGGAACTTCGTCCGAAGTCAGAATCGACTGCCAGCTCTCCATCCACGGATCGCGTGATGCCTTGATCTCACGTTCGGTCTCCGCCCGACGACCATGACCCGGCTCCGAAACCTTCCCTTTAGCAATCTCGATCATAGCGTCGAGAACGAGTTTCGCATCTCCTGGCAGTGGCATATCAATATCGTAGTCACGGTTAATATCAGCTGGGTCAGCCGAGCAATGGATTAGTGTTTTGCCATCAGGCGGACGCTGTCCGTAATGGGTGCCCGTCATGCTTGTACCAACGGCAAACACAACATCCGACTCATCAAGCCATTTCCTTGCCTGACCCGAGTAAGTAAGGTTCGTAGCCCCCAGAGAAAGTGGGTGAGTTTCGTCAAATCCACTCTTACCCGGCATCGTAGTCATAACTGGAATACCAGCGAGTTCAGCAAGCTCGGTAAGACTCCCAGACGCCGCGCCCATCAGCACTCCCTGACCTGACCAGATCAACGGCCTTTTTGCGTTCAACAACGCATCAACAGCACTCTCGATGTCAGACTGTGGAGGCAAGAACTTGCCCGCCTTAGCCGCAATGTAGTTCTGCGCCGCTTCGGGCACTTCAGCTGCCATCACATCACGAGGAAGTTCGAGCACGACAGGTCCCGGTCGACCGGTTCTCATTTCATTGAACGCCCTGCGGAACATCGCTGAGATCCGTTCTGGAGATCGAATCGTGTCGGTCCACTTGCTGATGTGCCGGAAGTTCTTTGGGGTGCGGAACGAAACCGTCATATCCTGATTGGTTGTCACATCAGAATCAGCAAGGATCAACACTGGGATTCCATCGCCAAAAGCCTGTGCAACGCCACCGAAAGCGTTCTCTGATCCCGGACCACGCTGCATGCAGAACACACCGAACTTCTCACCGTCCATCAACCGAGAATATCCATCTGCAGCATGAATACCTGCTCGCTCACTGCGAAAGATCACCGGTCGGATCGAATGCTTGGCAATAACCTCGATAAGAGGATTCGCCGGAAAGCACGCCATCCAATCGACTCCTTCTTTGCGAAGTATCTGTGCAACGAGCTCGTATCCATTCATAATTTCCTGTTCCTCTGTTCGATGCCGCCGTTTCGTCACCGGCAATCACTGCGATTTCAAAACAATTCGAGCCAACGCCACCGCTCGACTCACAAAATCAAATCAAAGCGAAACTCCTCGGACATACTCTCATAAATATGATGACATATCACTATTTATGTAATAAGTTCCCCTGTGTACGGAAGCCTGAACTATTTGAACGGGCATTTTCCATTACTGAAAGCGATCTTTTGATCGGAAGACTGTTAAAAAATGAGCAGCATTGAAGACCGGTTTCGAGAGCTACATCCAAAGTCGAAACCCCTGGCAGACAAGGCGAACAACCTGTTCGCTGATGGCGTAACCCACGTCTCTCGCCAGATGTCGCCGTATCCCATTTACATGGAACGCGGCGAGGGCGCGAACAAGTGGGACGTCGATGGCAACGAATATATCGACTACAAGACAGGCCACGGATCGATGATCCTCGGTCAGGCGCATCCCGCCATTGTCAAAGCTGTTCAAGATCAGATGGCCAAGGGAACGCACCTCAGTTCCGGTACCCGACTTGAAGTTGAGTGGGGCGACGTCATTACCCGACTGGTGCCATCGGTTGAAAAACTTCGATTCGTCGGCTCCGGTACCGAATCCCTGATGATGGCGTTCAAGATGGCACGCGTATTCAGCGGAAAAGAAAAGATCGTCAAGTTCGCCGGTGCGTTCCACGGTTGGGGCGACACGGCATATGTGACCGACGAAATAACTGACCGTCAGTACGGAATCCCTCGTGGTACCAGTGCTGCGGTCATAAACGCACCACCACACGATCTAGATGCGCTGGACGAAATACTGACCAGCAACGACGACATTGCTGCCGTCACGTTCCAGGGCAACGACATCGCTCGCCCCGAGTTCCTGACCGGACTACGCGAACTAACAACGTCCCACGGCGTTTTGCTTATCTTCGATGAAGTAGTTAGTGGATTCCGCTGGTCGAACGCCGGCTGTCAGGGTCGATTCGGAATAACCCCGGATCTAAGCACATTCGCCAAGATTCTGGCTGGTGGACTCCCTGGCGGAGCAGTTGGCGGAAGAGCCGACGTGATCAACACCGTTGGTGAAGGCGGTATCCGACACCCGGGTACTTTTAATGCCAACCCGATCTCGGCAGCCGCCGGAGCGACAGCGCTCACCATTCTCGAAAACGAGCCGATTGGCGAAATTGCAGAGAAGCAAGCCGATCGTCTTAAGGCCGGACTCAACAAGGTCCTGCAGTCGATGGAGATCCCCGGCGGTGCATATGGTCAGTCCTCGGTCGTGATGGTTAGCCTCGGCACGCCTGTCGACATCGACGATCCTTTCGCCGTTCCGGCAGGGGTTGAGCAGGGCGGTAGACCGGTTGCGAATGAAGTGCTTGACGAACTTCAACTCGCTATCGTCAACGAAGGACTATGGACGCACCCCGCGTCGATGATCCTCTCCTCAACTCACAGCGACGACGACGTCGACAACACTGTGAGCCGCTATGAAGCAGGTCTCCACGCAGTTCGAGATGCTGGCCTGATCTAGAAAAACGTATAGGAAAGTCGCAGCAACAGTCTCGTCAAAAAGGTCTGCGTACTGCTTCAGTTCTCTCACTCGCACTCTGACGTCTCGCTCGAACTCTGTCCGAACGAGACGTCAGAGTGCCGTTCAATATATCTCCACCTTCACAACATCGACGATTGAATACCCTTTCGAGAAAACGGGTACATGTCTCCTGTGGAGACTATATGTGCCATGACGTGGCAACGCAGTCCCTCGCCCATCGCCTCCAGTTCGTTCTGAACAAGTGCACTCCGTTTTGAAAATTGGAGCGCAACGCCCTTCATCGATCCAGCGGCCAGCTCGTCGAGCAAGTAACGCCCCGTCCTCACGAGATGTGTAAACGAGCGACAATGGCGTGGCATAAGGATCTTCGTCCAACCGTTCTCCAGAGAACATGTGCGAAGTGCACCGACCGCCTTTATCGTTTGGACTGATGCAAGCCAGCACGCCCAACCCAGCAAGTCGTTCCAATCTTGATACCACAGACTCGGGAATCGAAAAGGGCTCTGTTCCGCTCGAAATCAGAGCCGCCGACCCGGCCAGCACACTTTTCAACGGCTCGGACTCATGCGGCATACCAAACCCTACGTCCACAAGTGGGTCCGGTAACCGAAACGACGGGGTAAAACAGGCTTGGGTGAACATCAATCACACGATCTTCTTCTTCGATGATCGATATGGATGACGAGGACGATTCCCAGATCTTCAGATCGAACTCTTCGATCGCCGAACCCACAAGTCAGTACTCGTCGAAACGTGATCGAATGTACTCTGCTGCACGCCGTTCAGCCGAGTACATTCGATCAACAGTCATCTACATCGTTCTCACAACTGAGCCGCGTTCGCTCGCAGTCTTCGCCTTGATCTCGGCAACATCCAGCTTATTCTCAGGCCAGTCTTCAGGCATAACATGTGATGTCCGCAGCAGAATCCTCGATAGGAAACCCGAGTACTCCTTCAGCTCACGAATCCTAACCTTGTCCACCGTGTCGTTCGCGCTGTGACCGAAAGCAGCATCGGGATGCCCGCCAACGAATCTCCAGCGCCACAGCATCCCCGACGGAATACCTTTCAGCGCAAACGGATACATATCGCCCGAAGAATCCATGTCTGCCATAACGTGGCACTTCAGGCCCTCACCCATCGCATCCAGTTCTCGCTGAATCAACGGCCTCAATTCCGGAAACTGCAGCGCAACACCCTTCATTGAACCCTTCGCCAACTCATCAAGATTAATCAGTAACCGAGGAAGCGGCTCGTCCCCGTAATGTCGTTCGACATATCTCGTCGAACCCTGCAAGGCCTGCTCCTCAGATCCAAACGTTACGAACCGTATGGAACGACCCGGACTGATTCCGTGCTCTTTTTTCAGGCGAGCAAGCAATCGAGCAGCCTCCATCACAACGGTAGTTCCAGAAGCGTTGTCATTTGCACCCGGAGAATCGACCGTCGTGTCGTGGTGAGATGTAAGAACAATCCACTCGTCCGGCCACACATCGCCACGAATCTCACCAACCACATTTGTCGACGGTTTCGGAAATCGAGATGACTCGACACGCACAGTCACAGTCGCACCGTTTGCTGCTCGCCGACCCAGCAACGCACCGTCCTCACGCGAAGTGTGAACAATAGGCATCGCAGTCTTGTGGGGGTCGGCATCACGCCAGTCCCCGAGATGAGCATGTGCCGTTCGGTGACCACCGGCCGCATACGGCGTGATCGCAGCGACAACACCCAGAGTTGCCAGGTGTTCGAGCCTGAACGTCAGGGTCTCAGGAGGAGAAAACGGCTCGTAGGCACCAGCGATCAACACCACAGCGCCATTGAGCTTCGATAACAACGGTTCGAGCTCGTGCTGCATACCGAACCCAACATCAATAAGCGGCGCAGTCACATCAACAGGTGGGCAAAACAGGCTGGGCCGAACATCAATGCTCCTATCCTCTTCTCCCTGAATCGTAATAGAGGAAGCAGTCGACTCCCACGTATCGACATCGAAATCTTCGATCCCAGAGTTCACGAGCCCAAACTCCTCGAACTGACCCCTGATGTATTCAGCAGCCCTCCGCTCGTTTTCAGACCCACCCCATCGCACCCCGATCGTGTCGCAGAGGGTATTGATGTGTTTGCCAGCAAGAGAGTCGACAGAAGCACTCCCCATCAACCATCTCTCAGCAGAAAGCCATTCAACTACCACGGGTATTCTCCGATTCCAGATTGTTCGTTCCAAATTGCTCGGTCCAATAGTTCTCTCAACTTGCGGTCGAGATTATAGGACGCCTATATCGTCAGTACGGTGCGATCAGCGATCTGATCCCAATCAATTTCTCGTCCAAGCCCTAGCGTCTGCGGGACGTACATGAACCCATCTTCTACACGATGAGTAGCCCGAATCAACTTCGACGTCTCGGCGGTGATCACTCGATCCGGAGCCGTCGGCGGCCATGCTGCATGCTCCCACCAGTCGTCGTTTCGTATTGCGGCGACAACATGCGGATTCCCACCGTGGCACGTCACCCCGAACATCTCAGCAAGGTTCGCTAACTTCATTTGCCCTGTAATTCCAAGCCCGGTCTGGCGAACGATGTCGATCGCACCAGCGCTCAGATACGGCACCGCAAGATATGGCGCCCCTTGGACCGACTCCAGCGCAAGAACATGCATATCGAGAGCGTCAGAAAGTCGCTTCAAGCCATGAATGTCCGATTCTTGAAGCGGCTCCTCAATCCACAGATAATCCAGCTTCTCCAGCTCCCTGCCCACCTTAATCGCTTCGTCCACCGTGTACTGCTGCACCGGGTCGTGCATCAGCACCATGTCGTCGCCAACAATATTGCGAAGCTCGCGCGCCAAATCCACATTCGCGTCAACACCCAGAATCGAGTGATCTTTAAAGCCGTGAAAACCCTGCTCCACCGAACGACGAGCAGAAGCCATCGTGTCCTCGGCCGACATGCCCGTTTCCGTCAAATACGCAGGTACTCGATCTCGAAATCCGCCAAGCAATTTGTGAACCGGTAGTCCCGCCTTTTGACCAGCGAGATCCCACAGCAATTCGTCGATCAGGGCGAGCGGAGCAGTCGACGACATGTGAAAATAGCGTCTGGCCATCCATAGTTTGTGCCACACGTACTCACGATCAAGTGCGTTCGTCCCAACCAGTTCCGGCCCCCACTGAGCCATGAACGTACGCGCGTCCCACTCAAGCTGTTCTCGACCCCAACTCGAGCCCAGAATCCCCGGACTTTCGATGCCATCCGCAGTTTGAATACGCAATAATCGCAGCGAAAGCCGGTGTCGGCGGACCGGTCAAACCCTCTCCTTCGAACGGCCTGTGTGCGAACTTGACTCGATGCGACCCCGGATACTCCTGCATCGTGCGCAAGGGCCACCACTCAGGCTCAAGGGAGCCAAGCTCAACGATGTCTACCTGCAGTGCTTCAATTTTCATGGGATAACTCTGGTTGAATACAATTCGTAATCAAATCGGTGCCGTTATGTACTTGATATCCACGCCTTGGCCGGCGAAATCGTTTCTAACTTGTAGGATCACTAGGAGCGATATATTCATGCTCCAACTCCTTATAGATATCCTCTCTATCCATCAACAGCGGGTGATATTCGTTATTCAGCGTTTCCGTCACCCGGTCATCGTAATGAGCGCTTCCCGGCTGACCAGACTGGCCCGCCAGCGTCGCACCCCAGGCCCTACCCGGCTCCGACATATCAGCGAACAGCCGGTAACTCACTCCGCTCGCATTCTCGTATCCAGTTGGTGTTTCAACAGGACGACGATTGTTCACAGTTCCGCCACCACCCGGACATGGGAATGGACCCAGGTTGAACAACCCTTTCAACGCATCGGTCGTGGCGAAAGGATGAACCAGAGTCACCTGGTGTGATTTCTCCCACGCCCACTGAGAATCATCTGAACCGAAAGTCTTTTGCAAATATCCGAGCGCACCGCTCGCAGCGCCTACAAGGATGTGTTCGAGGTTCAGTCCAAAATTTTGAGGATTCTCCTCGCCCCTAATGAATGAGCGAAGTATCGACCCTGCAGAGTCGGCCATAAGATCAGCCGCTGGCGTACCGAGCAACGCATTGCCCGTCAAATTAACGAACCGAGACCACAGCGACGACCATACCGCCGGGCCCGCACTCTGACCCTCATAGCGGCAGTTCCAGCCAGCGAGAATCTCAGCCGCTCTCAGGCAATCGGCATCGCCCGTCGATTTCAGGAGATCGACTATGGGATCTTTCAAATCAGTCGCACGCAAATCCAGATTGTCCGATTGAAGCGCCCTTACCTCAGATGGCGTTAACGGATCACCCTCGCTGAGCACTTGCTGAATTCTGCCGAATCTGTACCCATCAGCGTAAGTACCGGTTATTTCACCTAGCAGCGAAACCGGCCCCGGAGTGTTGTTCGCACTTCCCGCCCAACCTTGTTTCGGGTTCGCAAACCCTGGTAGAAAGTCGGTACCAGTCGATCCAGTCCACTGATCCTTTGGTGCCGAAGCGTCCCGAGTGCCACGAGTCTTACGACCCCTCGTCGGAACATTGCCGCTCATCTGGTACCCGAAATTGCCTGAATCGTCTGCATATACCGAATTCCAAACCGAAAGACGCCAGTTCGACAGCGTCTGTTTCACATCATCTGCCGATTGCGCCTGATTGAGCTCCAGCAGCGACTTCAGGTCACCAATAGGCTCGTGACCAACCCATTTCAGTGAGATCGGACCATCACCCTCGGGGTCAATCTGAGGAATGAACTCATTTACGATCGGCCCTCTCTCGGTCAACCGGATATCCAGTTCGACAGTTTCTCCTCCCTTTACTTCGATCTGTTCCTTGATTACTTCGAAAGGAACAGATGTATCGCCCTCGAGGTACCTGTTTGAATCATCAGGATCCAACCGTTCGTGGTACAAATCGCGGGTAGAAGAGACGTTGTTCGTGCGCGCCCACACCGCCTTACGTGTACGGCCGAAAACAACAGGAGGAACCCCGGCGTAGCTCGCACCAATCACGTCCATATTGGGACTCACGAGGTGCTGTTCGTACCAGAGATCAGGAAAATGAACGGGCCAATGCGGATCGGACGCCAGTGACGGAAATCCAGTCGTTGATCGTGAAGGTCCAACCACCCAGTTGTTCGAGCCAGTCCCGTCATCTCCGCCACCCTCAGGCAACGATTCAGCCGGTTCTGCCGAACTTGATGCTCCTGGGACAATGTATCGAGCCGCTTCAGCAGTCAGGTATTTTCGTGCCAACACTGGTGAAACGTTGCGTAGAACCTGCTCGGCTCCAACGATCTGAAACAAACGCCCTGTGAGCAACCACCAGAACTCTCGCAAAATCGATAAAGAAGCAACAGGCGACCAGCGCAGCGGTGTGTAATCGAGGACATCGAACTCCACAGGCAGGTCATCGTTTGCCAGATCGACCCATGCGTTGACTCCAAGGGAATACGATTCCAGCACTGAAACGGAATGATCATCCAGGCCATCAAGCTCATATTGAGCAGCACGTTCGAAACCGATCGTCCTGCTTTCAGCATCGACAGCTAATCCCTCGTCACCGATCGCCGCTGCCAACTTGCCCGTGGCTTTACGGTGCCGATAATCAAGCTGCCACAATCGATCCTGCGCCTGCACGTATCCGCATGCGAACCACAAATCTTTGTCGTTTTCGGCAAAAATGTGAGAAACACCGTACCGATCTCGTATAACTCTTGCCCCGTTTCCGGGCGGTTGTCGCTTGAGAATGGGATCAGGAAGCTTTGATTGCAGGTATTTACCTATGTCCTGACCACTGAAGTGTTTTCGCTGAATGCTACTTCCTGCATCATCATTATTTCGTAAAAATGACAACAAGTTATCAAAATTGCTTAATTCGCCCAACTTTTTATCACCTCGTAACGCATCGCGTCTCTTTTAGCGTTGTAGTCCCACGAATCGTAGAGTATGGTACTCGTTGATCGAGTCAGTGCCTCATGAGCAAACGTAACAGGAGAGAAAATATGCGATTAGATTTTAGAAAATATGGGCGTATCGCGTTATTCGCGCTACCGCTCACATTAATATTCGCCATCGCTTGTGGTGGAGAGACAGTTACGGTTGTTGAAACCGTTATTGTTGAAAAGGAAGTTATTGTTGAGAAGGAAGTCAAGGGCGACACGGTTGTTCAGACCGTTGTTGTTGCTGCTACAGCCGGACCATCCGACGCTGTAGCCCCTGTACGGGTTGATGAACGATTTGGTGGACATCTGAAAGTGGCATTGGGTGCCGCAATCTCAACCCTCGACGTTCACAGGACTACCGGTACCACAGCTAGCACAGTTGCATATGCAGTGCAGGAGTTCCTGTTCGCATATGACGAGGACATGATCGCTCGCCCGATGCTTATCGACACTTGGGACATCAGTGGTGATGGCATGACATGGAATTTCAAGCTGCGTGATGGGCTCAAGTTCCATAATGGTGCCGACGTTACGGCTGAAGACGCTGTAAGGTCTTGGACCCGTTGGGCAGAACGTGACAACTACGGATCGATTATTTTCGGTTTCGTAGATGATGTTTACGCAACTGGCGATTTGACCTTCTCGATCGACATGGTGGAGCCGACTGCTCTGGTTCTCGAAGGTATGGCACGTATTGGTGGTTACTTCCCCTACATCATGCCTCCCGAGATGTACAACATCCCCGCCGCCGAAGGCGCCGAGGTTATGATCGGTACAGGTCCTTACGAGTTCACAGACTGGGTCCCAGGCGACCATCTGCTCACAACTCGTTTCGAAGACTACCAGCCTGTAGACGCAGCATCGTCGTTCATGTCTGGTCGCAAAGATGCATACTTCGACACCGTTGACTACATTGTTATTCCAGATGTAAACGCCAAGATTGCGGCCCTTGAAGTCGGCCAGATCGACATCATTTCCGACGAAGTTCCTAGCGACATGGTCGATATTCTCGGTGCAAACGCCGACCTTACCGTCCAGATCATCAAGAACAACTCAGCTCGTGATGGTGCTTGGCTCGACAACGTGGAAGGTCCGTTCAGCGACGTTCGAGTTCGACGAGCATTTGCGATGGCTTACCCGGTTGAAGACGCTCTTCGTGGAGCTGTCGGAGATGACCGCTTCTGGACGACCTGCCCATCAATGATGGCGTGTGGTGGTAAATGGGGTGGATTCGCCGACGGTTCTGAAGGTGTCTACAACTACCGTGATAACGGTGGACTTGAACAGGCACAGGCAACGATTAAAGAATTGGGTCTCGAAGGAACCGACGTAGTCGTTCTTCAGGCCGGAGACCGTCAGCGGTTCTCCAACCCTGCAGAAATTTCCCGTCAGACACTTGAAGAAATTGGCTTCAACGTCATCTTCAAGCAGACCGACTGGGCAACTCAGACCAACTGGCGTGAAAAGCCCGAACTCTGGGATGTATTTCACACCGCTGGTGGTGGCGCTTGGGCATCCAACCCGCTACTCAACAGCACTCTAGCCAAGAACAAGTACTGGAACAAGTACCAGGACGAGTCTGGCAGGATGTCAGAAGGTATGGAGAAGCTGGCTCGATCAACATCGGCAGCGGAACAGCTTGCTATCGTCAAGGAAATGCAGAATGTCTTCTGGCAAGACATTCCATACGTTTCCATCGGTGACACGTTCCAGTCGGTAGCGATGCGTGAAGAAATAAAAGGTGCGAAGACGAGTTTCGGTATGCCGATTAACGTCTTCAATGCATGGCGCGCTGAATAACCGGTTTTGACCGCTTAAATTATTGATCGGCGTCGGGGTTGAACAACTCCGGCGCCGATCAATTTACGATACGGAATACGCTTTTACGCTAATTTGTTCGTAACATGCGTGAGCACTCAAGCAATATTAAGCATCCGATTCTATAGACCACTCGACTAATTTCGAGTTCTGGCATAACTATCAATTCAAGGGGCATGAAGTTTAGTTGACTGCGTACATCATAAAACGCGTACTCGCTGTTATTCCGATCTTGATATTTGTAGGGGTCCTTACGTTTTCTCTGGTGCACTTGGCTCCGGGAGACGCAGCCAACATCATGGCAGGCGACTACGCTGGCCCTGATGACGTAAAGCTCATTCGAGCCGAACTTGGCCTGGATAAGCCAGTCAGTACCCAGTTCGTGGAATGGGTCGGCCGAACTCTTCGAGGGGATCTGGGAAGATCCATTTACTCAGGCAAGTCTGTAATGGAACTTGTTAAGGCCCGAATCGGACCCACTCTTAGTCTCACCATTGGAGGTGGACTGCTTGCCGTCGCAATAGGCATCCCGCTTGGTGTTTTTGCAGCGTGGAAAGCGGGCTCTCGTTGGGACCGCGGAATTCAAATTTTCGCTGCACTCGGAATATCAATTCCAGGATTCTGGTTGGGATTCATCATGATCCTCGCATTCGCCGTTTTTCTGCGATGGTTCCCGGTCATCGGGTACGTATCGCCAACCGAAAACTTCATGGGCTGGGTGCGATCAATTACACTCCCCGTAATACTGCTAGCGATCAACGGATCATCAATCATTATTCGTATGACCAGAGCATCTATTCTCGAAGTACTTCGAGAGGACTACATCAGGACAGCGAGAGCCAAAGGCTTGACAAATAAAGCAGTGCTCTTCAGACACGCATTGCGTGGCGGTGCCATTCCAATTATCACAGTAGTCGGGGCACTTGCTGCAGGATTACTCACTGGCGTGGTCGTGACCGAGACGGTATTCACAATTCCCGGACTCGGCAGGCTAATCGCGGAAACTGTACAAACCCGGGACTTCCCAGTTGTCCAGTCCATGCTCATGTTGCTAGCGTCTCTTTACGTGTTTATAAACCTGTGCGTCGATCTGGCATACGTATTCTTTGACCCTAGGGTGAGGCTTTAATTGATACCTGATACTGACGCATCAATTTCGGAAGTCGATATTTACGAAGACCCGCCTCTCATAGTTCGGTTTCGTAAGATCATTACTACGACTCGCCGAACCCTGAAATCCAATCCGAACTTGCTTGTCGGCACAGTGATTATTGCGTTCATGCTTCTGATAGCGCTGCTCACTTTTCTGCCTACCAAGGACTTTGTAGCCCGCTACAACCCCCAAGATCTTGCGTTACAGGAACGTCTCGAATCACCTTCCGGTACACACTGGTTTGGAACTGATTCGCTCGGGCGTGACGTCTACGCTCGCACTCTTCACGGTGCAAAAACATCCCTACGAGTAGGAGCTGCAGTAGCGATACTCGTAACTATCGTGGGCGTCTCTCTAGGTGTGCTAGTAGGCTACAACCGCGTTGCCGATAATATCGTGATGCGCTTCATGGACGGCATGATGTCGTTCCCTACGTTAATTCTTGCTCTGGCGCTGGTTGCAACGCTCGGAAGCAGCCTGAATAACGTCATACTCGTTATCGTTATCGTGGACACGCCGAGTATGACCAGAGCGGTCAGAGCTGTCGTATTAAGCCTGCGCGAACGAACCTACGTCGATGCGGCCCGCGCCTCGGGAGCAAGTACGAAGCGTATTTTGTTTTTCCACATCGTCCCGAATACACTCGCACCTGTCATCATTCAAGCTTCCGTATTTTTCGGTGGAGCAATTCTTACCGAAGCAGCGCTGGGATTCCTCGGAGTCGGTACTCCCGACTTCATTCCAAGCTGGGGCAACATCATTTCTGCCGGCCGTGGTTACATCAGGGTTGGTTTCTGGATCGCTTTCTTCCCGGGCGTATTCCTTGCACTCACAGTTTTCGCAGCAAACTTGCTCGGCGATGGCCTTCGAGACGTGTTGGACCCACGCCTACGTGGAGAAGAGTAATGATCGATAAAATAATCTGGAATTTCAAGAAATAATGACCGGGAGCCATTCCCGCAGCTGGGACCGTATTTGTTATGTTACGAAAATTAATATTCGCAATACTACTTACTCTTGCCACGATCATCGTCGCATGTGGCGGGTCAGGTGACGACCCAGTTGGTTCCGGTGTAATCGTTGTCGGCGGTGAGTATCAAACCAACAAGACTGAGAGCGTAATAGGCGCTCCAAACTTGGAGACCGCCAATCAACAGACGGTCTCACCGGAAGATGAGACGCCTACGCCGACCACAACACCCAAATCAGCAACTGCCGTCGAACCAACTGCTACGGCACCAATTAAAACTATTGATGAAAAACTTTCTGGTGGGCTGGTCGACGATCTATCTACCGCAGACTACCCACGGACCAACGCTCGTGACCTTGAGCGCGAGTTCCGGCGGGAACCAGAAACTGCGGCGCCAAAGATCGGTAAATCATTCGTTGTACAGGGCGACGTACTCGAGGCCGGTGTCAACGATGCCACCGAGTCGTTCGTAAGCTTCAGAGCCGGAGCCGGAAGGGTTACATGCATATTCGACGTTATTACCGAGGCAGAACTCCTCAGATTCTCACCTGGCGGAACCAACGCTGTCGTTGGAACCATCGATAACTGGAATGCCCCAGATAGGATCCTTACCTTGAAGAATTGCCTTGTAGTAGTCGGATTTTAATCTGGTGAGATGGAACAGAACCCAAATGACTCTCGAACGTATGCAAACCACACCGCTCGTGCATAACAGCGACAGAGGAACAAAATAACTGTGTCGACATTGCTAGACGTCAAAAATCTATCAACCCATTTCCGAACTTCAATGGGCGTAATCAAAGCCGTTAACGACGTTTCGTTCTCGGTGAGCGAAGGGGAAACGCTCGGGCTTGTTGGCGAAAGTGGATGCGGTAAAAGCGTCACAGCGCTGTCACTAATGAGACTGGTTCCATCCCCTCCGGGCAGAATCGTCGACGGCAAGATTCTCTTTCAGGGCAGCGATCTTCTGGAAATGTCCGAGCAAGAAATGCGGAACGTACGCGGACGCCAAATCGGCATGATATTTCAAGAGCCTATGACTTCGCTCAATCCCGTGCTCAGCATAGGCAGGCAACTGCGGGAACCACTCGAACTGCACTTGGGAATGACCAAGCAGCAAGCTCTCAAGAAATCTACAGAACTCCTGGAACTGGTCGGAATTCCCGATCCAGAAACCAGGCTCAACTCGTTTCCTCACCAGATATCCGGTGGGCAGCGTCAACGAGTAATGATCGCAATGGCACTCAGCTGCGAACCCAGTCTGTTGATTGCCGACGAAGCAACCACAGCCCTCGATGTCACAATCCAGGCCCAAATACTCGAGATCATCAAAGACCTCACAGATCGCATCGGCACTGCAGTAATCATCATCACTCACAATCTGGGTGTAGTAGCCCGATACGCCGATACGGTAAACGTCATGTACGCAGGGAGAATCCGAGAAACTGGATCATCAGACCAGGTCTACAAGAATCCGAAGCACCCCTACACAGTAGGATTGCTAAATTCAGTACCTACTTTGGATGTGGATGCTGATGTCAGGCTCGAGCCAATCCGAGGTGAAATCCCTAACCTTGCCAATCTGCCAGAAGGTTGCGCCTTCAGAGACAGGTGTGACTTCGCCGTAGAAAAATGTAAGACGTCTGATCCGGACCTTATCGAACTCTATGACGGGCACCTTGGAGCATGTTGGGAGCACGAGAATATCAAGCGAGTAATTCCGGGAGTGACCGTTTGACGGTTACAACCACAAACTCCAACACCTCCGGCGTGGAAACAGGAGCACAGGCACCACTGCTCGAGGTCAGAGATCTTAAAGTTCACTTCCCCGTCAAAGAGGGATTCATCATCCAACGAGAAGTTGGACAGATCAAAGCTGTCGACGGCGTAAACCTCCACGTTCGTCCCGGCGAAACTCTCGGCCTTGTCGGAGAGAGCGGCTCAGGAAAGACAACCGTCGGACGAGCGATTCTCAAACTTGAAGAGCCGACCGCAGGCCAGATTGTCCTCAACGGTGAAGACATATCCGACTGGAAGGGAACGCGCCTTCGTGAGGCAAGACGTCATCTAGGTATGGTGTTTCAGGATCCCTTCGGATCACTAAATCCTCGCATGTCGGCAGGAAACCTCGTCGGGGAACCCCTCAAGATTCACGGACTGACCGATTCAAAAAGCGAGTACAGGCGAAGAGTTGCAGAACTAATGAATCTGGTAGGGCTGAACCCACAGATGGCCGGCCGATACCCGCACGAGTTCTCAGGTGGACAGCGTCAACGAATCGGTGTTGCGCGAGCACTCGCATCCAAACCCGATGTAATGGTCCTCGATGAGCCAGTTTCAGCACTGGACGTCTCGATTCAGGCGCAGGTCATTAACCTCATCAAGGACCTTCAAGACCAGTTTGGACTGGCTTACATATTCATCGCTCACGACCTCTCAGTCGTTCGAAACATCAGCGATCGAGTCGCTGTCATGTATCTCGGGAAGATAGTAGAAACCGGTGCGCGTGACGAGTTGTACAACAACCCGAAACACCCCTACACACAGGCACTCCTGTCTGCTGTACCTACTGCTGACCCCGTGCTCGAACGCACTCGAAATCGAATCGTTCTCGAAGGCGACATCCCCAGTCCGCTCAACCCTCCTTCAGGGTGCGTATTTCGTACTAGATGCCCAGTGGCAACAGAAGAATGTAGCGAAATCCTTCCAGAACTTCAAAACATTGAAGGAACACACAGCGCTGCATGTATTAACGGCGACTGGTACAACCGAACCCCGCAAACCGCCGGTGCAGATTCTTCTTCTGCACCCTAGGAGAAAACCATGTTTGACGTTCTAATCCGCGGTGGCGAGGTCATCGACGGAACCGGTGCTCCGCGATACACAGCCGACATTGCGATCAACGGAGACTCTATAGTCGTCATCGGTCAGGCTCTGGAAGGTGAAGCTAAGCAAACTATCGATGCGGCAGGCAAGATCGTCTCTCCCGGATTTATCGACCTCCATAGCCACGCTGATTTCTCGTTCTTCATCGACCCCGATGCCGATTCAAAGATCACCCAGGGAGTCACGTTCGAATACGTAGGCAACTGCGGTATTAGTTTTTGTGCGCCCCTGATCGGGGCTTCAGTCAATGACATGAACACGCGCAAGGCGTGGTACGACACAGACTGGGCTCCCGACTGGACAACCTTCGACGGCTACCTTGACGCGTTATCGAAGAACGGCTCGACCCTCAACATCGCAACCCAGGTAGGCCACGGCACCGTCCGACAGGCCGTCATGGGCATGGACACTCGTGCCCCCAGCTCCGAAGAGATAAAACGCATGCAGGTGCTCGTAGCCGAAAGTCTCGACGCCGGAGCTCTGGGTTTCTCGACTGGCCTCTCCATGGCACCCGGATACTATTCACTGGCGATAGAAGTGTTTGATCTCGTAGAAATGGCTGCCGAACGTGGAAAACTATATTCGTCACACATGCGCGACTCTTCTACAGAGGGCCCTGGCTTGTTCGTCGCCACAATGGAAGTTCTCGAAGCAGGCCGCAGGACCGGAGCATCGGTTCAGGTATCCCATCTCAAGGCAAACGGCCCGTTGCGAGGACGATCTGGGACACTTCTCCAGATGATCGATGACGCCAAAGCAGACGGTATCGACGCTGCCGCGGACGTCTACCCATACGTCTCCGCCAGCGGTCCCATGAGCGGCAATGTGTTCCCTCGCTGGGCGCTAGAAGGCGGCAGGGAAGAAGCACTCAAGAAACTTCAAGATGCCGACTTACGAGCGCAAATTGTTGATGGCCTGGAGCAGGCGTTCGCCAAGTTCTCAGGACCATCGCAGATCGCAGTCGCAAACTACGCACCAGATGCAAGCCTTGAAGGCCGACGCCTACCCGATATCGCCGACGACATGGGGTGCAGCGCGGCAGAGGCGCTCGCAAGATTGTACGAAGGCTTCGATGCCCAACTGGTGATCACTGGTATGGCGCAGGAAGATGTCGATCGCATCAGCGCAGCACCGACCGTGGCTATCGCATCAGACGGAAGCTCCCTCCGATCGACCGGTCCCCTAAGCGCCGGTAAGCCGCATCCTCGCAGCTACGGAACGTTCCCGAGATTTCTCTCGATGGTCCGCGAAACCAACCTGGTCTCGCTCGAAGAAGCCATCCGCAAAATGACATCGCTGCCCGCCGAACGCTTGAAACTCACTCGCCGAGGAAGATTGTCACCAGGCCAGTTCGCTGACGTTGTAGTTTTTGATTCAAACGAAGTACGTGACGTGGCCACATTCGAAAGCCCCCACGAGTACTCAGAAGGCATCAACCACGTCCTTGTAAATGGCACAGTCGTCGTCAGTGACGGCAAACCGACCGGCAAGAGACCCGGCCGAGTACTCCGCTCTTCCACCGAGTAACCTACCCGTAGTCCGCGGATATCACACCTCAAAGTAAATACAGGCCCCTTTAAACAAATGTGAAAGGGGCCTGTAACACGCTTTCCAGAAATTCGGGAGCGTCTGAAGAAAGAACGCCGGATCTAGCTACCTGAGCGCGCAATCGCAGGCGCTCGAGCAACCAGTCGATCCCCGCTTCCGAGCAGATGCTAGACCCGTAGTAAGAATAATGCCCATGTCGTTGATGACCTCGACATCAACGTAGTCAAAGCCGTGTCGGTAAACAGCCCATACCTTCGCCTTATCGGCGGCAGATATTACAGCGTTGGCACCTCTCACCGCTTCCATCGCCTTACCCTCTGAATCAGGGCCGTTCGACCGTCAACTCAACGTCGAGGCCGGCAAATTCAGCCTCTTCGTACTCGGTATTAGTCTCGGTCTCCGCTGTAAGGATTACGACCTTGAATTTTGCCCACAGATTCTCTTTTTGTAAAACTCGCTGGCTAAACGGCTCCATCGATGATCGCGTCGATTACAAGCGGCTTGTCCATCTCAGATCCCCTCTGGATCTGCGCTGCAAGCTCATCTGGTGTCTCAACACGTACACCCTCGACACCGTAAGCATCTGCCTGTTTTTTGAAATCGAGAGGAATATCGAAGTCGGCCGCAAAGTACTCGGTCGGATTCGGCATACCCTGAAGTCGGTGATAGACGTTTGAGTTGAGCTTTAGAATTCGGTACGACTGGTTGTTGCAGATCACAAATATGGCAGGAATGTTAGAGTTTGCAGCGGTCCACAATGCCTGCACGGTAATAATCCCTGTGCCATCGCCCATCACACCGACAACCTGCTTCTCAGGCATGCCCAGTTGAGCACCCATCGTTGCGCCCATCCCCCAACCGATTGCACCACCTCGAATAGCGAAGTAGCTACCCCGCTCGTCCGGGCTCATAGCTTCGTACACCAAACCTGAAGTACTGACTCCGTCGTTAAAAACTGCTGCTCCAGAAGGCAATGCATCTGCCAGCGTGCTAGCCAGCGTGGCGGGGCTCATCAACCCACCTTTTTTCTGCGCCGCAGCAGACGTCGCAAACGCTTCGCGACGTGCAGTCGACTGCGCAGTTGCTTCTCTTACTCGCAATGCTGCTTCTTCAGTTTTGGTCCCCGTAAACTCGTCGACCGCTGCATCAGCTAACTGCCTCATAACCGCCTGCGGCGATGCGAGCACCCCAATGTCTGCAGGCTCAGATTTTCCGATAGAACCGGGGTCTGAATCGATATGAACCAGGCTGGTACCCTCGGTGAGTATGCTGCCCTCCTGATAGAAGAAATCGTCGAACACCGTGCAACCGGCTGCGATGATCAAGTCAGCTGACCTGATCGCAGCAAGCGCCTGCGGTGCCCGCACAGAAAGATTGCCCTGCCACAACGGGTTAGTCGCCGGGAAGTTCACTTCGGACGATCCATGACCGTACACCGGTATACCAGCGGTATCGGCAAGCCTGACGGTATCGGCGTTTGCCCCTCCAACTCGGTCTCCGATTATCAAAATCGGCCGTTCAGCCTTCGCAAGCAGGCCAATAATCTCGTTAACCGTGTTTTCATCCACCGTAGTAGTGGCGGCCATCGCCGTCGACGCGTGAATATCGACATCTGCAACATCTTCAAAAGCGTTCGCACTCATCCCGAAAAACACCGGACCCGTCGGTGATGTGCGAGCCTCTTGGAAAGCCCGACGTACAATCGAAGGCACCTGCCCCGGGTGTGTGATCTCTGCGCTCCACTTTGAAAACGGCCTCGCCTGTTCAGCCAGATCTGAACGTCCCGGTCCGAGCTTTCGGATGTCCTTGTTACCGGCGGTGATCACCATCGATGATCCAGATCGCAATTGGTCAATCATCATCGAATAAGCATTGGCCAAACCGTTGTCGATATGCAGAGAAACCAGCGGAACCTTGCCCGTGCTCCTGCCATAACCCTCGGCCATTCCAACGGCAACACCTTCCTGAAGAACCAGCTGGTACTTCAAGTCAGGGTACTCGGGCAGGATCGTCATCATGGGCGTTTCGCTGGTCCCGGGGTTTCCGAAAATATATTCAACCCCTTCAGCCTGAAACATCTGGAGAAGGGCGTGTTTACCTGCGAGCTCGGGCATATAGTTATCCGTTCTTTCGAATTGGTTCGCCTGAAGCGGCGCTGATTAGTATGGAGCGTACGCGGTCGGCAACAATCTCCAGTTCTCCTGGCTGAATGTTCAGGGGATCGACAGATATGCCGTTGAACCATTCGTATCCATGCCTAAGATATATTCTCGGATCGCCAGCCAGTAATGCCTGACCAACTTCCAGTGAACTCGGACCTTTCCACGTTTCGCCGAATTCAATCACAGCATGAGGAATATAATAGTCGTCTCCATGCTCGACGCTGGCGACAATTCCCGGTATCTCAACAACCTGATCGACGATCAACTGCATGTCTCGACGGTACTGAGCAGTTTCCTGCTCCTCATCAACAGCAAGGAAAGATCTGAGCCCGGCGACAAGACCCGCCACCGCTTCCTTGGAGACCTTCTGTGAACGTGCCACCGTCGCATACGGTGCGTTGTTGAGTCGGGCATATTCCACCCACTTTGGATCACCCAGCAACATTCCGGTGTTCTGTGGACCCCGAACGCCTTTGCCCCCGGAGAAACTCACAAGGTCGACACCGGCTTCAATGAACTTGGTCAGATTGGCCCGTGGCGGAAGCGTCGATGCCGCATCAAGCAGCAACGGAAGTCCGTTGGAATGGGCTATCTCAACCGATTCTTCAAGCGAAACCGTTTCTTCACCGTGAGACGACGGAATCAGGTGGATAATCCCAGCGGTATTCGGACCGATAGCGTCGCTAATATCTTTAGGGGTGGTCTCGCGCTCACTGCCAACTTCGACGAAGCGCGCACCCGGCACAAGATACAAATGGTCGTACACAAACCTGTGGCCACGCTGAATGATCAGTTCGTTAGCCAGCCCGTCAGTTATCGGAAGCTGAGCGATAATGTCTGGATCACCCTTGGAAATCGCTGCCGCCGACTGCAGAACCAGGCCACCCGAAGCGCCTGAGGTCACCGTCGCCGCCGGAACGCCAATCATGCTTGCTATTTCTTCACCAGCAGCAATCAGCAACTCGTCCATTCGGACAAACGTCTCGCTCATCTCCTCCATGGCCCGGATAGCTTCCGGCCTGGGCCTGGTGCCCGAATGAAGTGTGTTGGGACCACCCGCCGCGATAAGCGGAGTAACTCCAAGCTGGTTGATAACAGAAGACCCTTCTCCACCAGCCCCATCATGAGAAGATTTTCCTGAGTTCGCCACACGAATTCCTATGCTTGATTGTTATTCGGAATGATGCCGGTACTTATACCACTTCGATCGCACCCGTGGGCTCAAATTCACGACCAACTCATACGAGATCAACTCATTGGTCTGGCGCACACGAAACGGCCGTCAGCTCACGCCTCAACCCGAACTTTTAATCACCAGCTTTTCTTTCGCTCCTTCTTCAACCCTTTTTCGATCAAGCGGAATGAAATGGTGCTTGTTCTGCAGCCACGAAGACAACTGGTCGCAGTAGTTGTCACTCCCGGGATTACCCGATTGACCGGCGGCGTCCACAGCCCAGAGCCCGGGGGGGTCATCTGACAGATCCGCGGTCAAACGATAGTTGGCACCCATCACGGCCATGTAATTGGGATCGAACCCGGTGTTCGACACAGTTATTCCGCTGCCACTCACTGGGTCGCCACCACGACTCAAGTGCTTGAATATTCCACCTCGACTGGAGATTGGGTGAGGGAGGTCGACCTTGTGAATCGCACCCCAGTTCCAACTAGTCCTGTCATCACCAAGATCCTCAATCAGAGCGTCGATGGTCCGCTCCATCGCCTTGCGAGCCACCTTATGCCGCTCGCCCGGAACGAACCAACCATTAGTGTCCTTAGACAACAGTTCGGTCGCCAAACCGCTCACAGCACCTGCCATCAACGGCACCAGACCCTCATCGAACCGCGCAGCTGCGACTTCGCTCGACCAGTTCGTAAAAAATATCTCGAACAACGATGCCCCCACACTGTCGGTAGACATCCTCCCATCCCAGTCCCTCAAAATGCCAATCTCCTCTGCAAGGCTTCTGCCCTGGGAAGATTCCAGTAGCTTTATCAGACCCGGAACAGCATCGACCGCCCGTGCCGAAAGCACGTCCATCTGCATGGCGACCATGTTTTCGCGAGTGTGATCAGCACGCTCCTCGATCATCTCTCGTATGCGAAGTGCCCTGTACCCACTGCTCCAAACACCAGAAAGCGGGTAAGGAAAGTCTTCCGGAGCAGTGCGATTATTCGCCGAGCGAATCCAGCCATTCGGAGGATCAACAATCGCAGGCATACCTTCGAAGGGAATGGTCTCGTTCCATTGTTGCTCGGGATCCCACCCAGAACGATAACCCCGAGTCCAGCTTTCCCTGATAGGCAATGTGCCGGCTGCCTGGTACCCGATACGCCCTGCGACATCAGCAAATCCAAAACTCCACGTCGGCACGATCCACGAACGAAGCGCCTCGCGGAACTCATCAACATTGCCCGACTGGCTCATATTCATCATGCTGGTAATTTCGTCACACGGCTCCGCCCCCATCCACCGCAACGAAACCGGTCCCGTATCTCTGGCCTCTTCGGGAAGAATGTCATCGACTATCGGACCATTCCTCGTCTGTCTGATCGACCTGACAACCGGATCAGCGTCCTTCACCAGTATCGTCTCTTCAATCTCGGTGGCCGACTCCCATTCGTTGTCGTACAGGAAGCTCCCTGGCTGGTCGGGATTCTCCTTCTCCTGATACAGATCTCTCTGTGCGCAGATGTTATTTGTCAGCCCCCACGCAACCTTCTCGTTCCGACCGAAAAGTATTCCCGGAACTCCGGCGTAGCCAGTTCCTGTTGCATTGAACCCTGCTCCGGAAAGGTGAACCTCATACCAACAGGAAACGCTCCCGAATGCGATATGAGGATCGCTGGCAAGTAGAGGCAACCCGCTCTCAGTGAGTTGGCCATCGATCGCCCAGTTGTTGCTACCTTCACCCTCCGACGAATCGCTAACCGTCTCGCCCACTCGGGTTCCACTCGAACGATTTGGCGGGTACATACCCGGAGAGAGAATGCTTTCGTCTTCAGCCTCACCAGTCAGGAACGCCCCGTACAGGTCAGAGTCACCAAGAGACCGTTTCGCGAGTTCAGGAATCACTATTACCGGCAAGCGCCCCGTGAGATACCAGCGGAACTCGCCCCAAACGGCAACTGAATCCACAGGCGACCATGACTCCGGCGAATAACCCAGCAGATCGAACTCGATCGGTAACAGGTCATCAAGCTCTGAAATATATGCGTTCACCCCGTTCGAAAACGCCTCGAGCCGACCGTGAGTCTCCGACGACAACCTGCGCAATTCCGCTTGGGCCAGTCGGTTTATACCGACCGTACGAGCCACCGTGTCTAACTCAACCCCTGACGACCCGAGAACTTCCGACAGTCGCCCCATCGCTTTGCGCCGCAGGTAGTCCATCTGCCACAACCGGTCTTGCGCCATCGCGTAACCGTAACCAAAGAAAAGGTCTGCATCTCGCTCTGCGTAGATGTGAGGTATGCCCCACTCATCCCGAAGTATCTCGACATTGGCTGAAGCAGTCCTCGCCCCCCCCGTAGACGGCACCCTGGCAGCCAACTGCTTCGACCACCACTCATCAAACTGTTCCCGAGTTAAATTCGCATCGGAACAAAAGTCCTCGATCGACCCACCAGCACCAAGTTTTTTGAGCAACGATTTATCTGACGCATCCATGTTGAATCTCCGACCATCTGGGCTGTAAAGCGAGTTCGTCTCACTGAACGAAATACGTATTATTTTTCAATTTGCGGAGCATACCGCGTGCATGAAATATAATCAGCGAAATCGCAAGCAATTTTCTTGAAACGGTTCTGTCAGAACTCCGTGCCCTATCTCGTTTTTTACGATTGAGTCGGCAAGGAACATCGACCTGTTGAGTATGAAATCGAACAACTGCTCGACAAGCATGCAGTTCACAAGGACGTTCAGTATGGCTACCAGCAGTGCTATTTTGAGAGCTATCTTGCTGGCCGAAATAGGTTTAGTTAATGTTGATAACCCGAGACCACAAGATGTAATCGACAATCCTGAAATAGTTGTTGCCTAAGAGCGTCTTGCTGATGTGCGATTCGACTATTTAGTTGACCCTAATCTTGGTGAATCGGCGTTCGATCATGATCTGACTGAAGCAAGGGAGAAGATAGGTCACGCTCTCTCAACTGTGTTCCGGGTGGCAGCCGTCGGAAGTGCGATTGGTGTACTCCTTGCTCTGTATACGTTCAGTGGCATGCGAAAGGAAGAAGACGGTTGGTGTTCATCGAGTTCTCGATCGTACATTCCTGTGATTTCGTACTTGTTGTGCCAGATTGGGCAAGTTCCAAGTCGGCCTGGCTGGTGTCTACTAAACCAGCGCAGTCCCGTTCAACTTCACAAGGCGACCTGCCTTTACGACAGTTGAGGCTCGGTCCATGTCGCGGATGCTCTCGGCGGGATTGCCAATGAATGCAGCCAGATCGGCGTTCTTGCCGACATCCAAGCTGCCGATTGCAGCAGATAGGCGTACTGCCGTTGCAGTGCCCAGCGTGTTGGCGTGAATAGCCTTCCAGTTTGACCAACCGAGAGTTTCGGAGAATGCCCAGGCGTTGGCAGCCGAGCGATCGTGGGTCCCGTAGGGCATGCCCATATCCAGGCCGGTCGTGAAGTTCACACCAGCGTCGTGCATCTTGTGCAACGTGTCAATGTGATCCCCTTCAGACACAGTTGCGTATGAGACTGACCAGTGCGGGTCCATCGGGCCCTGCTCTCCCCTGTCCCTGGCTTCTTGACCGAGCAGGTGGTGTCCGATCGTAGGATCGACCCACTGACCCTGATCAGCCATCTTCTTTACGGTTTCCGGATCGTAATCCAGTCCCTTGGTGGGATCGGAGTCGTACCAGCGGGCGTGGATCAGGTGATCGACCCCGGCTTCAACCACATTCTTAACACCCTGGGCCGATAGCGTGTGGGTGACGATTTGCACGTTCATTCGATGGGCTTCTTCGACCGCCGCCTTCAGTGTTTCGACCGGGTATTGAGGTTTTCGTGGGTTGGCGGTTGGAGTGAACGTTCCGCCGGTTGCCATCATCTTGATTACGTTTGCGCCTAGTTTCACCTGGTTTCGCACTGCGGTTCGCACATCGTCGGCAGTATCGGCCTCGGTTCCGAAGAACCAGCAGTGGCCTGCGGTGATAGTGATAGGTGTACCGGCAAGTAGTAGGCGCGGGCCGGGAACATGCCCATCGTCGATCATCTGCCGAACTGCGAAAGCTACCTCGTTCCTGGCTCCAAGGTCCCGAATCGTAGTCGTTCCGGCAAGAATCGCCTTGCGCATGTTGTTTGTTGCGCGAATCGTCAGCTGCTGATCGTTCTCAGTAAGTGCAAGCGCCTGTGCGTCGGGAGTTGCGCTGCAGTGCATGTGGCTGTGGGCGTCAACGAGCCCGGGTAGAAGCGAAACATCGCCCAGGTCATGTACTTCGTACGAGTCAGTTGATACCGAAATATTGGCCGACGGCTCGATCGCAGTGATCTTCCCATCCTCAACAACTACCGCATGATCATCGAGCCAGCCCGACACACTGCTGTTCGCTACTCGTTTTGCTTTAAAAATGCTCTTGTTTGTCATGGATGTTTAGTTCAGATCCTGTTTATGTCACTCGAATTTGTGGTCGGTCGTGTCCAGCAGGCTATTCTTCATATTTGTAATGAATTTCGAACGCGCCTTCAGTAATGAAAATACCAACCATGTCGCCTTCGTCAGTCGCCCCGTGCTCCGTAGTCTCACACGGCGGGAATCATATCCAAGTTCCTGGGCCATATGTTCCCTTATGGGTCAGAAGTTTGCCCTCCAAAACGAAAATTCCGTGTCCACCCGGGTGAGTGTGTTCGGGATTAAGCACGCCTTTCGGGTAGCGAATCATTCGAATTTCAGCACCCGTATCAGGATCTTTCCAAAGCATTAGACGTCCCATCTCAATCCTGAGGTTGGGGTTGTGGTTCAGATCCCACCCGGTAGTGCCGGTGTCGATGGCGTCGAAAACGTTCTCGCTCACGTTGTTGTCAAGTTCGGCCATTGATTTGGGATCTGTCAGGACTCAGTGCTCAAGCCCATATTCGTGCCGAACTCTTCCATACATATCGGTGCTTTCGTTCTCACTGGGTCAGTGTCGGATGCCATTTCTACGGCTTAAATCAGGGTAGGATACTGAGTTCTGAGAGAACCGGGCCAGGTCGCCCTAGCTCACCGGTGGTCGCTTGTCGGCCCAAGGACGGGCTTCTTCGAAAGCTGCTGAGGCGGCGAGGATCGTGGTTTCATCTTTCATGTCGCCGATGATCTGCAGTCCGATTGGTAGGCCATCAGACGAGAATCCGGCGGGGGCCGATGCAGCCGGGTTCCCGGTCAGGTTGAACAGATAGGTGAACGGCGTAAATCCCCATAGCTTGTGCGGTACTTCCTTACCATCGATCGTCTCTGGTTGCTCACCGATCTTGAAGGCTGGCACGGCTAGTGTCGGTGAAAGCAGTAGATCGTACCCGCCAAAGAACTCGTTCACATAGTTTCGATACCAGCCGATATTACCGAGTATCTCCCACATTCTCGTAGCGGGTAGAGTTGCTGCGTAATCGACCATGTCGCCAAAGTACTCAGTGAGCTGGTCCCGATTGTTATTGGCATCGTTCATGTAAGTAGCGAGGCCCTTGATGGCGAAGTAATCGAAGAAACTCCAGAAAACCTCTTCGTAATCCGACGGATTGAAATCTACCGTCTCAACTGTCGCACCAAGTTCTTCGAAAGTCTTCGCTGCATTCTCGGCAACCGCGATCACCTCCGGGTCGACTGGGTTACCTCCCTGATCCGGGGTCCAGCCGATTTTCAGTCCTTTCACGCCTTTGCCGAGCGCCCGGACGAAATCGGGAACAGCGTCCGTAATTGCGCCGTACTCTGCGGCCGCCTCGTGCCCCGAACCGAGCTCCATAGCTATCGCTGCGTCTTTCACAGTGCGAGTCAACGGACCTGCGGACGCGTTTTTCATGATGCTGTAGCTGGCTCGACCGGTGACGCCACGGATTAGCCGGCCCTGTGTCCCTTTGATCCCATAAATACCCGAAAATCCAGCTGGGATTCTTATCGATCCACCGCCGTCACCCCCGGTTGCATAGCCAGACAGTCCAGACGCGATAGCTGCGGCCGACCCACCTGAAGATCCACCGGGAGTCGTTTCCGGATTCCACGGGTTTCGCGCCGGTGGCCCAAGTCGGTTCTCGGTGGTTCCGGAAAACCCGTTCTCGGGAGCGTTGGTCTTGCCGGTGACAATGCCGCCGGCTGCCTTGATTCGTTGCACCGGTATTGCGTCGTCAGTGCCGAGTTCGTTTTTGTGTGGAAGTGAGCCGTGTGTGAAAGGGACCCCGGCCACCGAATCTGTGTCTTTGACCGGAACGGGCACTCCGTGGAGAGGACCCAGATCGTCACCGCGCATTACTGCGGCTTCGGCCTCGCGGGCACCATCCATTGCCTGGTCAGACATTCGGTTGATGAAAATGCCCAGTTTAGGATCGAGTTCATCGGCTCTCCGAATGTGAGATTCCATCAGTTCGACTGGTGAAATTTCTTTCGAACCGATCATTTCGCGAAGCCTATAAGTCGGCGTAAAGCCGAGTTCTCGATCCGTAGTCATTGTGCCCTTCTCTCCGGTTCTGTCAGAACTGTGTGAACCGCCCCGGGTTTTATGGAGACTCGGTTTGTTGAGTCCCCGCTAGTGCGTGGACCTGTGAACTGTAGCTGCTGTTCTCGTACTCTGCCGGTGGCATGTATCCGATGGCTCCGAGGAGTCGTCGGTTATTGAACCAGTCGACCCATTCCAGTGTGGCGAACTCTAGGTCGTCGAGTCCTCGCTACGGACCCATTCGACGTACCAATTCTGTCTTGTAAAGGCCGATCGCCGACTCGGCCATGGCGTTGTCGTACGAGTCGCCTTTGCTACTGACAGAAGTACTGCTCCCGCTTCGGTTAGTCGTTCCGTGTAACGGATAGAGAGGTACTGGGTGAATTCAATCGGTCATCGCAACACCTCGATCTGAATGATGAAATAACCCATTGTCAGAATCCCATGTCCAGAGTGCATCAAGGGCGATACTGCTGTGCAAGGAACTCGATACCTGCCACCCGACGATATGACGTGAGAAGACGTCTATGACGAATGCAACATAGGCGAAGCTAGACCAGATACGTACGTAAGTCAGGTCGGCGACTCAGAGCCGGTTTGGCAAAGACGCCCGGAAGTTGCGATCAACCGGGTCAGCAGGCCGTTCGACCGTGTCATCGCGGTTCTGTCAGAACTCGGTGCTCCAGTCGAAATTAGATCGACCTAAATACATGATCGACCCCGGTATTTAAGCTGACAGCTCGGTCATTAGAGTCGACCACCTGCTGGTGAAGATCTTCCTTCGACTGGATACTGATACTTGTTGACCGTCCAGTGCAGGGACTCTCAGATAGTTTCGTAACTCGTCGAAAGCGTTACAGAAACGGCTGGCTGATTCGAACTTGGCGAACCCGAGCATCGGGTAATAACGTTGCTTGATCGGTCGATGATTCTGCTCCATACGATTGTTCAAATACTGATTGTGTCGATGTAAAACCTTCCGACCAACGATCCAGCGAATGGCCTTTGTGTACGCAGGGTGTTTGTCTGTCGTCATCCGCAAAGGCTTCTGCCCTGCTTTTTCGATCAGTCGACGCAAGAATCTTCGTGCTGCATGTTTATCTCGGTGCTCACTGAGCATCGAATCAAGCAGGTTTCCTTCTCGATCTATCGCCCTGTAGAGATATCGCCAGCGACCACTGACCTTGATGTACGTCTCGTCCAGATACCAGGAATGTCCCGCGACTCCACGACGTTTGACACGCAGGTTCTCACTGACCAGCGGGGCAAATCGAAACTCCCAGGTCCGGATAGTTTCATAACTGACCTCGAATCCTCATTGTAAAAGAAGTTCTGCAACGTCACGGAATCCAAG
>ERZ890510.561-NODE-561-length-29064-cov-8.652694_pt1 | contig 29064 bp, 30 predicted proteins | sample MGYA00521265_ERZ890510 | MGnify/ENA primary metagenome ERZ890510 (study PRJEB32303, sample SAMEA104408624) | aquatic metagenome | biome: Brackish water; feature: Chemocline; material: water | place: Baltic Sea | collected 2014-10-26T21:54:00 | depth 110 m ... | reverse complement strand
TGACACTAAATCCTAACCAGCTCTTGACTTCAGCGTAATAATATGCCCTTGTTATGCACCGAAAGACTGCAATAATAGATTTTACCAAGTATGGCCACCTCCAGGAGGAGGCCATGAACCAAGCAACTGTCGGATTAATGCCACCTGACCTACATGGTAACTATTGTGAAGCGCAATGCTGTTTAACACACTGATTCTTTTCGTCGCTTCGTGGGCAGGAATTGAGCCCAATGGATCTTCAGCGAGAACAGCCTCATGAGCCTTTTCCAATCCAGCGCGAAATCGGTCCACTGTTTGTACCCATTGTTGCTCAGATGCCGGTTCAACTTCTCCCGGCCAACTGTCGCTCGCGTGAGCGGGTCCAGTCATTGAGGTTTCAGCAAGACCAGATAGAAAAAGATCTTGCCAGTAAATTAAGTGATTTGCGATTTGAAATATCGAGTGGGGTAGGCCATCTATTCTCCTACCTGAAGTCTCCCAATCCAACGAGTCGAATATGCGCGACGGTTCGATATGAACTCCTGTCGCTGAGAGGGCGCTTTGAAGAAACGGCTGGGCAAGGAAAGGGGTTTGGCTCATCGAATTACTTTTCGTCTTTGCGGAATTATAGCTTGGTATCCTCCAATGAACCAAGGCACAAAAAGGTGCATAACATGGATTATACGGACAACCACTTTCGTCTCAATGCTTCGTTAAATGGCGGACCGGTGCGTAAGTGTAACTGCTGCTACGTTATTCGGCAATATGTTCAACCAATCAATTAGGTAGGCGGCCCGTGCAAGGAGTCGGCTTTCACGCGGCGAATATCATCAACAACCGCTCAATAATTCCAGATATTATACTGCGGCCGTGCCTTCTTTTTCCAGATATCCCCAATGCTAGAATACCTGACGTCCTGAAAAACATCACAATCATTGGATTCGGTGAAGGAGAGTTTGTCATCCGCATCTACGGAGCTTCAACAACCAATTATTTCACTTCTTGATATTCCAAAATCCTGCTGAGATTAATTTAATGCCGTCGACTATCTTGTTTTTGGCTCAAAGGTGTCTTTGTTGGAGCCGTTCTGGCACAGGTTTCTATCACTTGGATTGAAGTGGGATAAATTTTTGGGTTCCAGATCTTTGTATTGACAAAAACAAGTTCTTTCTTATGTCTCAAGTTTGAGGTGAGCCTTGAGTAACACTAATCCGTAAATCAACAAACGGAGAAGTTTGAATTGAATATCATGAACTTCGCCAACGCCAAACCTTCCGTGAAACAATCCGTCGTTTTAGTAGCAATCGTGGTGCGTGAATACGACGAGGCTATCGATTTCTACACCCAAAAACTGAACTTTACGCTCATTGAGGATACGTATCAACCAGAGCAGGACAAACGGTGGGTCGTGGTGGCGCCGCCAGGATCTGGCGGCGCCAAAGTATTATTGGCCCGCGCATCCAATGATGAGCAACTAACACGTATCGGGAATCAAACGGGGGGCCGGGTTTTTCTCTTTCTAAACACAGACGATTTTTGGCGTGACTACCATGAAATGGTGGCAAAAGGCATCAAATTCATACGGGAGCCAAAAGTAGAACCCTACGGCACGGTCGCAGTTTTCGAAGATCTTTACGGCAATAAGTGGGACTTTTTGCAATTGAACGACCACCATGAATAGGGCTCCACTCGTTAAAATATGCTGCATTAGTTCCGTCTTGGAGGCAAGGCTGGCAGTCAAATATGGTGCATCTGCCCTCGGATTGGTATCTCACATGCCAAGTGGTCCTGGAGTGATTGACGAAGACCTAATTGCTGAAATTGTTAGGTCGGTACCGCCAACCATAGCTACTTTCCTGCTGACAAGCGCCCAATCTTCAGAAGTCATCATCAATCAACATCGGCGCTGCCTAACCAGTACTATCCAATTTTGTGAACGAATGGAATCGGTAGTCCATAAGGAATTGCGATTGGCACTACCAGGGGTAACGATTGTCCAAGTTGTTCACGTCACCGGTGAAAGTTCTATCGATGAGGCCGTGCAGGCCGCAGAGCATGTTGATGCCATTCTACTCGATTCCGGAAATCCAGATCTCAAAATCAAGGAGTTAGGGGGCACCGGACGCGTCCATGATTGGTCAATTAGCCGACGGATTCGAGAGCGTATTCCCGTTCCGATGTTTCTCGCTGGAGGGTTAAATGACTGCAATGTCGAATCGGCAATTGAAGAAGTGGACCCATATGGACTCGACCTGTGTACTGGAGTTCGAACCAATCACGTATTGGATGAAGCAAAATTGCAGGCGTTTTTTGGAGTGGTTAACGCTTGCTAACAACAAGGAATACTTAGGTCATGGACCACAATGTCATAATATCACTCCGTTGAAAAATGCCCAACAAACTTCGGTTGTGTGGTGGAAAGCCATGCCCAAAGGAATATGGGTATTGGGGTTTGGTTCATTGTTTATGGACCTGTCGTCCGAGATGGTCCACAGCCTGTTGCCGGTATTTTTAGTCACGTCGTTAGGAGCCTCCATGATGACCGTTGGGGTCATCGAAGGGGTGGCCGAAGCGACAGCAGCTATAACGAAGGTCTTTTCGGGCGCTCTCAGCGACTATTTTAGAAGGCGCAAATTCTTGCTGATTTTGGGTTATGGCCTCGCGGCGCTTACAAAACCCATATTTCCGATGGCTTCGTCTGCGAGTTGGGTCTTCGGCGCGCGATTTATCGATAGAATAGGCAAGGGAATTCGGGGAGCGCCGCGTGATGCTTTGGTGGCGGATATCACCCCGCCGGAGGGCCGGGGAGCGGCCTACGGACTTCGCCAAGCTCTCGATTCGGTCGGCGCGATGTTAGGTCCGATGCTGGCCGTAGTCTTGATGTTCGTGTTCGTAAATGACATCAGAACGGTGCTTTGGTTTGCGGTAATTCCGGCGTGTATTGCCGTCGGAATCCTCTTTTTCTTTTTGCGCGAACCAGATCGCGAAAGAGAGGGGACCTCAGTCAAATCGCCACTCATATTGCATGAAGTAAAGCGCCTCCCGAAGCGTTTTTGGATGACGGTTCTGCTCGGGGCAGTATTTTCTCTTGCTCGATTCAGCGAAGCATTTCTGGTTATGAGGGCAATGGGCGTTGGCCTCGCAATAGGTTATGTCCCGGTCGTTATGATTGTAATGAATCTCTTGTATGCCGGGGCAGCCTTTCCAGCCGGCGCCGCCGCAGACCGGTTTAGCAAGCGCACACTCTTGCTTATGGGGCTCTCTTTTCTCATCGGCGCAGATCTCATCCTTGCTTGGGCCTCTTCTTCAATGATGGTGTTTGTTGGAGCGGCTTTGTGGGGTCTACACATGGCTTTTACCCAAGGTTTGCTGTCCAAGTTGGTGGCGGATACGGCCCCGAAAGAAATACTGGGCACCGGATTCGGAATATTCAATCTTGTTAGCGGAGTTTCCCTTTTGTTCGCGAGCCTGATCGCCGGTTTTCTTTGGTCTACCTACGGGGCGCCACTAACTTTTTACGCTGGTGCAGGATTTGCGTCCATCGCGTCGATTGGGGTACTGGTTGCGCTACGCCCGTTCAGATAAATCAGCCCATCGCTCGACATCCCGATCTAGCTTTTTCGTCAGTTCACCTAGCTCATGACTTAGCGCTGCCACGGCTTCGAAGTCGCTCGGATTACTGGACAATTCGCCTTCGATTGCATGCTTGCGGGACTCGGCCTTTTCAATTCGTTTTTCGACCTCGGTCAGTTCAGTTTTTTCTTTAAAACTGAGTTTGCCCTGGTTTTTAGCTTTCCCCGTTTCTGTACTGACCTTGGTCTTTGGCAAGGAAGGAGCCGAGCTCGGTTTTACACTCGGTTTCCCAGCCGCTGCTACGGCAAATGCGTTGTCATCTCTGGCTTTTTGTTCTAGGTAAGCGCTGTAATCGCCGGGGTATGGGCGTATTGTACCGTCGCCTTCGAAGCGCAGAATATTGTCGATGGTTCTGTCGAGAAACCAGCGGTCATGTGAAACCACAATCAGCACTCCGGCGAACGTATCTAGATATTCTTCAAGGGCGGCAAGGGTAGGGATATCCAGGTCATTTGTTGGCTCATCCAATAGCAGCACATTTGGGGCCCCCATCAACACTAGAAGCAAATGCAATCGTCTTCGTTCACCACCTGATAGCTTTGCGACCGGGGTGTACTGGACTGCCGGAGAAAACAAAAACCGCTCAAGCATCACGCTGGCGGAAATCAGAGATCCGTCAGCCGTCCGGACGTGTTCTGCCACCTCTGTGACCGTGTCAATAACGCGTAACGAGTCATTTAGCGCCCTAACCTCTTGATCAAAATATCCAACAACAACCGTAGGTCCGACTTCAATCTTACCTGAATCGGGAGCGATTCGGCCTGAAATCATCTCAAGAAGTGTCGTTTTACCTGTTCCGTTCGGCCCAATAATGCCGATTCGATCTTCTCGAGTCAGAATGTGGGAATAGTTCTTAACCAGAGTCTTATCCCCGTACGACTTGGATACGGAGTCCAGTTCTAACACCATCTTTCCGAGCCGGGTGGATGCCGCGCTAAGTTCAATTCCCGCCCCTGGTCCCGTGCGACCACCTTCTTGCAAAGCATGCGCGCGTTCCAACCGGTATTTTGATTTCGAAGTCCGAGCTTTTGCGCCTCTTCGAAGCCAAATCAGTTCTCTGCGAGCCAAGTTCTGGCGCGTTTTTTCCGTGGCCTCAGCGAGCTGCTCCTGAACCTCTTTTAGCTCGAGATAACGGGTGTAATTCCCCTCGTATTTTTTGACCCCACCTGGTTCTACCTCAAGCATTCGGTTGGTAACCCGATCAAGGAAGTAACGATCATGCGTGACCAACAAAAGAGCCCCAGGATATCGTGCCAAATAGGTTTCGAGCCAAGAAATAGTCTCGGTGTCCAAGTGGTTGGTCGGCTCATCGAGCAGCAATAGGTCCGGTTGCAACAATAAAGCGCGCGCTAAAGCTACTCTTTTTCGTTGCCCGCCAGATAACGTTTCGACGAGTGCATCCGTGTCAACAATTCCAAGTCGGTCTAGAATGGCGTGCGCATTGGCTTCCCTATCCCAGCCGCCCGTCACATCAAGTTGGTGGCTGAGTTCAAAAACGCGGGCTAGAAGGGCTTCATCGGATCCATTACTGGCCGTGAGCGCATGGGTAGCTTCTTCGTAATCATGAAGGAGGCGGAGATTTGGATCACCCTGATCAAAAACGGCGTCCAAAACTGACATACCTCGTTCAAATTCAGGATTTTGGGGTAGAAAGGCCACTCTGGACCCACTTGGAATCATAATCCGACCGCCATCAGCCTTTTCTATGCCGGCAATGATGCGCATTAGGGTGGTTTTCCCCGAACCGTTTGCTCCAATGAGCCCCATTTTTTCGTCATCCGCCAACCCAAACGTGACCGCGTCCAAAAGCGGTTTTACGCCAAAGTTCTTTCGCAGACCTTCGATTGTAAGAATGTTCATGGGGTTCGGTTAAATAACAGGTCATGCGGAAAAACGAGGAGTACGAAGCTAAGGCATGAAATCCGAATCAGATAACGAGGTTTGACGAAGAAACGCCGTTTGCTACCTATTTCGGAGCATTCGCACCAGAAATCCCTGGGCGCCGGATAAAAACGGATCCTGTTTTCGTACGTTTACAAAACGGGGACCAACATTTGAATTAAAGAAAGCCCGTTCTACCTCATTATACCTGGTGGATCTCAACACAGCTAAAAACCCTTCCAGCCTGATCATGAATAAAAGTATCCATATTTGCGGGTCGATAATATTGGTTTTTGTACTACTGGGTGTCTATAACCCCAAGGTAGACAAGGGATTCGAGTTCGTATTGTTGGGTGACCTTCCGTATAGCGACGCGAAGGTCAAAGAAACCAAGACCATGATTCGCGACATAAACTCCCGGAAAAACTTAGAATGGGTAATTCATCTTGGTGATACAAAGGGAGGTTCACAGCCTTGTTCGGATAAACTGTTAACCAACAGATTCGAGCTTTTTCAGAGGTTCGATATACCATTCATCCTTACTCCTGGAGACAACGATTGGTATGATTGTAGTCAAGAGTCGGCAGGAAGTTGGGATCCTGAAGAGAGGCTGAAATTCCTCCGAAAACTGTATTACTCCGACGTCTCCAATCCGCAATTCACTACTCGGTCTCAGGCGAAGGAGTCAGAATTTACAGAATTTGTTGAAAACAGGCTTTGGGTTAAGAAAAAGGTGGTTTTTGCAACCATTCATTTAATTAGAATGACTAAGCCCGAGGCAGATCCCACTGTTTCTGAGCGGCGAATGGCCGCTGCCTCCAACTGGATAGAGACGGCTTTTGCGGAGGCAAAAAAAATAGGAAGCCCAGGTATTTTTCTGTCTACCCAGGTGGATCCTTGGCGAGTTTGGGGACCTCCAGGTACCGTTGCAGCCTTATGCCCGGCGTGTATCGAGCCGGTTTCTGGCATCGAACTCCTGTACAAAGTTTTGGTCAAAGAGGTGGCGGCCTATGATGGACAGGTTGTGCTTGCCGTGGGCGATACCCACATCTTTAGAGTCGATAAGCCACTTTACGACGCAAAAGGTTCACTAATAGAAAATTTTACTCGAGTTGAGGTTTTCGGCAATCCAATCGTAAGATGGACGCGGGTAAAAGTGGACCCGTCCGAACATCAGGTTTTTACCTTTTATCAGGAAAAAGGTGCATCTTCAGATTGACCCTGAAAAGCGCCAATTAAAGCCCCGAAACGTCAATAATTATGGCTGTATCAGTAAGTTTTCGTACCTACGTAATAGAACAACTTGAGGGCCTACCGCACGTGACGTCTAAAAACATGTTCGGCGGGGTCGGGGTGTATTCGGAGGAGTACTTCTTTGCGTTACTGGCAGAAGACCGGATGTATCTAAAAGTTGACGACTCAAACCGGCCAGATTTCGAAGCGGATGAAATGGGAGCCTTTGAGCCATATAGTGACGGCCGAACAATGCAATACTACGAAGTGCCTGTCGTAGTATTGGAAGACGCCGAACTCCTCAGACATTGGGCAACAAAAGCCATCGACGTTGCTCGGATGTCAAAAAAAAGTAAAAAGAAGTGAAAAACTGTACACAAAGAAGCACAAGAATTTATAGATGGGCACTCCTTTTTGCTGGTGTTTTAGCCTTTTCGGGTTGTTCAGATCCTAGCTCTAATAGCGCAGAACACGATGCAGCGGCTACCGAGCTTCAGTCTCTTTTGGATGCTGCCGTGACTGCGGGTATGCCTGGGATCTCGGCGGCGATTGCGACTTCGAATGGCATCGTTTGGACGGGCACCTCGGGAATGGCAAATATTCAGAATGGTGACCCGATTGCGCCAGAGATGCTTTTCGGAATCGGAAGTATTACCAAGACGTTTGTTAATGTTGTGATTCTGCAACTTGCCGAGGAAGGCCACCTGGATTTAGACGCTACTCCTGCTAATGTTTTGGGCGAAGCTGTAGCGGGTATTCCAAATGCAGACAAGGCTACTGTTTCCCAACTTTTGAACCACACCGGAGGTATCCCCAGTTGGGAAGACGATCCTCTTTGGATTCGTGAAGGCCGAGGCGACGCGCTCAAAACAGCCGAAATATGGGGCAAGACCCAAACTTTGCCGTATATCACTGGGCACGATCCCCTGTTTCCTCCCGGCGAGAAACACAGCTACGCCAATACCAATTACACCTTGCTCGGCATGATCATCGAGAAAGTGACGGGAAATGAGGCTGTTGATGAAATCCACAGTCGGATTTTAGAGCCGTTAGGACTCAGAGATATTCACTTAGAGGGCTTTGAGGACGTACCTGCCAGCCAACTTCCGCACCGTTACCACTGGGCAACGCCTGAGTTTCGAGCAGATGCAGGCGTAAATGCCGTATTTGATGATGTTCGTCCGGGTTTAATCGACGCTACTGGTTCTAATCTATCCGTAGAATGGACGGCGGGAGGCATGGTGGCCTCCGCTGTTGATCTCGTGATGTATGGGAAGGCGCTACGTGATGGTCAGCTGTTAAAACCCGAAAGCATGGCCTTTATGATGGACTGGTTTCCAATTCGGGAGGGCCGCTGGGTCGGGCACAACGTATTCAAATCACAATACGCAGATGGGCTGGTTACGATTGGACACTCCGGAGACGTGCTGGGCTTTAATGGCGCGCTGTACTGGGTCGAAGGAGAAGACGTCGTAGTAGCTGTTCTGGGAAATGTTGGAGCAATGCATTCTGGCCCCGTGCCTATTACGGCAGCCGGAGTAGCTCGAAATAGGGAGTTCACCGATGCGGCGCTAAGTTTGACACGGTACAATTAATAGAAAGCTTTACTGCGGTTGGCCGAATTGCAACCGCAAAAAGCCCCCATCCGACAGCATGTCGAAAGAGGGCTATTCGAGTGATTGAAAACTACTTAGCAAGTAAAACGAGATCAGTGATCCGCTTAAGTACGTTTCTACCAGAGTGAGTGCATTATCGGTGACCGATGGACGGAAGTAACCGTGCAATTTTTTGACCATTCGACCATGGCGCCTAACTTGCTCCAAGAACCTCCCGCTTTTTCCCAATGATCCTGAATTCCGATTTCGGAATCATACACTTCGGCAATTGTAAATTGCGTATTTCCAGTTGGTGCCGATGACGGATCCAACGGATTTGAAAGTTCAGGTCCTTTTGAAAGATTGTAGTGTAGCAGTGCTTTAGCACCATCACGATGATGGGATTCAGCAATGAATGCAGCATGACTTTTAAAAATGCGGTCTCCTTCTTCTACGCTTTCTGGAGGAGCTGAAAAATTAATTATCAGCTGGATTTCTCCTAATTGCGACATGACAAGTTTCGAGTTAATGATTGGAAGCTGGGTGGTCGGTTAAAAACATAAAACTTTTTTACATTACCTAAATATTTCGGAATTATCAAACGAATAGCCTGGAGACGGGCGTTTATCAAAATTGCACTCGACTATATTTTGCCTTTTGGTACGTATGTGTCCCTCCATTTGGTCATGACGGGTAATTTTTGAGTCTGCGGAATAAGGCGTTTGGATTGGCATCCTTTACCGCCGAGCAACGAACCCGGGAAATTGGAATCCGAAAAGTGCTTGGCGCTTCGGTTCCAGGTGTAGTTGTACTCCTTACCGCGGGCGTATCAGCAATCGTAATCGCCTGGCTAACAGTAAGTTATCAAGCCATAAAAACGGCAGTTGCCAATCCTGTACATGCGCTCGTTTTCTGGAATGGCATTGAGTGCCACTTGAAGCAGATCCGGCAACGACACTCCCGGATGAATGGCGGTCGTAATGGCTTCCGTGGTCATGTTCACCACTTTTCGAAGCGTTACAATTTCTTCCGCTCCTTTCACCATCCTCAAGTTGGCGACCGCCTCAAATGCGTTCCTGAGCCCTGCCGTTGCGCTGGTGGTGTCTTGACCGAATGCACTTCCAATTGATATTTGGCAGGTTAAAATGGCAAAAACAACAGCGAAAGTTCATTTTGAAACAATCATTGAATGAACACCCAGATCAAACCGAATTAGATAGCAGTTGGGTTTTTTTTCCTCATAAACATGAATAGTCCAGCGAAAAGGACGATCAGGATGGCTGGAAGAATGGACATCATCTTGAGTGCCTCTTGCCCGGTGGCATCGTCCAGTACTTTGCCCATCATCGGCAGTACAATGGATACGGATAACATGCCCAAGCCACCCATAATGGAAAGCCCAAGTGCGCCGCTTTCAGGCAGGTTTTCAGCTACAAACGAGATCATCGTAGGCCAGAAAAATGTAATGCCAATTGCAAATACCGCAGCTGCTGCGAAGGTCATTCCGACTCCCTGAACCGAGCTCAAAAGCATGAGGCCGATGAACGAAAAAACGGCTGAAAAAAGCAGCATGCCTGAGGTCTTAAGTTTGCTAGAAATTGGGCCGGCAAAAAATCCGCGGCCAATCGCCATGATTCCGTTGATGAACGCAAGAACCAACAAGGCGTTTGCGCCGGAGGATTTCAACAAGGACTCAATCCGTTGATTCGTTCCCAGCTCTGTAGCAGCCGTAAGCAGCATGCAAAAGCCCATAAACAAAAAGAGAGGAGTCGCGACGGTCTTCCACATATCGCCGTTGGAAACGCCCATTTCAACCCGTTCGGTCGATGGAAAGTGTTGTCCCCAAAACAAATACCCATACAAAAAGAGTGGGATAAATAAGGAGCCCGCCATAATCTGCCAGCTCAATCCCATGACGTCCATCAACAGATATCCGACGACGGAACCCACAACAATTCCCCCAGGAAACCAAACGTGAAAACGGTTCAGCATTTTGGTTTTTTCGGTCGGGTACAATGACGCAACGAGAGGGTTTAGTGCGGCTTCCACGAAACCATTTCCGATCCCAATAAAAGCAGTGGCGGTAAACAACGAGGTCATGTTAGTCGCCATAATGGTCATGACAATACCGATAAGATGGGCTGTAAAGGCCAACATGGTAATTTTTTTCATCCCGAGGGTGTCGACCAGCGGCCCTCCAATAATCATGGCAAGTGTAAACCCCCAAAATGCAGGTGTAAAAGCGTATCCAATTTGTTCAAGCGTTAGGCCAACACCTTCCGGCCCAAACACCGTTTCAAGTCGTGCTCGGATCGCGAACGTCATCGAAGTGACGATGAGGGCGATACAGCTGGCCAGAAATAGTCGCTTTTTGTCGGTGCCTTCCTTGATTGTGCCTTCCATGAAGATGTTCTTTTTTTGCTGGACGAATGTGGACTGCTCCGAAAATAACATTTTTTACGAGTTGTACTACTATTTCTTAACCTTAGGTACTTCGGTACCCGTTTCTTGGTTAATCACGGGACTCAGATGACACGCACGAAAATAAAAGGGATACCTAAAAAGTTTGTTTTTCCTGTTCGAGAAGTCCAAGCGAGCGTTGGAGCAGGATTTATAGTTCCCATTGGAGGCAATATGATGACGATGCCGGGCCTGCCAGCCATCCCTGCCTTCATGAAAATTGACACTGATGAGGATGGGAGGACGGTTGTTTGGGTGCTCCGGAAGCGATTTCATTCGTATAAATGATTTTGTGTTCAATTTGGGCGCAAACACCTATATTTACATTCTTCTAAACCTGTCCGAATGATCGTGAAAACTCAAATTCGTTTCAATTCCTTGCACGCCATAGCGTTGGCGTTTCTGTTGTTAACTTCGGCATGTAGCAGCGCAAGCAAAATGTCAACCAGCGAAGATGCCAAGACCCGGGATCTGGAGGAGCTGTACTGGGAAAAAATGGCAAGCGCAAAAACTCATTTTGTTAAAGCCGATGTCGACTTCATGACCGGAATGATTGGGCACCATGCTCAAGCGCTTATCATGTCGGCGATGGCACCCAAAAATGATGCCGGCCCAGAAATTCTGATTCTGACATCAAGAATCACGAATGCCCAGAAGGATGAAATTGCCACGATGCAGAATTGGCTTAAAGATCGCGGGCAGGAAGTACCTGAAGTACACATTGACGGCACCATGTTGATGGTGCACGGAGGTGGCGACAACGCTATGCACATGCCAGGAATGCTTACGCAAGAACAACTTGACGAACTCGACATGGCTCATGGAGCAGATTTCGACCGACTTTTTCTTACCTACATGATCCAACACCATCAAGGTGCTGTTTCCATGGTGAAAGAATTATTTAGTCATGACGGCGCTGGACAAGATGAGCTTTCTTTTAAAGTGGCCAACGATATCAATGTGGATCAACTCACGGAAATTGCTCGAATGGAGCTCATGCTTAAAGCGATGAGTGAAACGAACTGATTTTCAAAGCAATCGGCTTTATACATTTAATGATTTACATTGGATCAAACCGATCCAATCTGAATCGACTCCCCGCCCCCAAAACCCATCAATCAATTATGAAAGGTCATCCTTTAAATCACCGTTCCATGTTTGGAACGATCATTGGCCGGCTATGGCTGGTTCTGTTTATTGCGATTACTGTCGGAGTTTCTGCATGTGCGCCGAAACCGATGACATCTTCACCTTCGTCGTCTATGACGATGAATTCGCAAGCCAACATGTCGATGAAGGCCCCTAGCCCCGATCCACGTGTGGGTCTTAAGCCGGGACTTTTTGATGCCGAAGAAGCCATTTGGAATTTAACGAAACTGTCTTCTTCCAAACCTTCTGAATCATTTATCGGAGTTACAAACTCTGACCTCGCATTCAAAGGCAATTACGCGTTTCAAGGCAACTATAACGGAATTCAGGTTTGGGATATTTCCGCGCCTAAAAAGCCAACGATTGCGATGGAATTTGTTTGCCCTGCTTCACAGAGCGACGTTTCAGTTTACGGCGATTTGATGTTCGTTTCAGGCGAAGGACTCACCGGCCGTATTGACTGCGGAAGCCAGGGTGTCGAAGAAGCCATCAGCCATGATCGCCTTCGTGGTATTCGTATTTTTGACATTTCAGACCTTAAAAATCCGAAAAACGTAGCCAACGTTCAGACGTGTCGCGGATCACACACGCACTCCGTGTTGAAAAGTCCTAACGACGACGAAAACATCTATATCTATATCTCCGGATCATCAAGCGTTCGTTCTGAAGAAGAAGTGCCTGGATGTATTGCAGCATCTCCGAGCGAAGATCCAAATTCGGCTCTGTTCCGGATTGAAATCATCAAAGTGCCACTCGCGCACCCAGAAAATTCCGCAGTAGTGAGTGCTCCTAGGATTTTTGAAGATCTAGTTGCACCTCCACAGCACGGAGCGTCTCCTGCCGATGCACTCGAAATGGCAAAAGCTAAAGCGAGCGGCGCATTCGTTGCAGATTTTTTTGGTCAAGAGCGTGTGCTTAGCGGTCGATTGCTGAACATGGTTTTAGATCCATATTTGAAAGAACAAGGCAAAACTGCAGAATCGATGACTGCAGCGGATAGCGCGGCTTTCCGTGCGGCTCTTCCAGGAATTGTAGCCGCGGCGTTCCCGCCAAGACCGGCTCGCGCAGATGGTCCACGTCCCGGCCCTACGCAGTGTCATGACATTACTCTGTATCCTGAAATTGGACGCGCAGGTGGTGCTTGTGGCGGATACGGACTGTTGCTTGATATAACCGACCCGGTCAATCCATTCCGTATGGACGCTGTTGCTGACTCTAATTTCTCGTATTGGCACTCTGCAACCTTCAGCAATGACGGTTCCAAAGTGCTGTTTACAGACGAATGGGGTGGCGGTGGCCAGCCTAAGTGCCGCGCCGACGATCCTAAAGAGTGGGGTGCAAATGCTTATTTCTCCATTGAAAACGGCAAAATGAATTTCCACAGCTACTACAAATTACCAGCGCCTCAGACCAATATTGAAAACTGTGTTGCACATAACGGTTCTTTGATTCCTATTCCTGGACGCGAAATCATGGTGCAGTCTTGGTACCAGGGTGGCATCTCAGTCTTCGACTGGACGGACATTGATAACGTGTTTGAAATTGGATTCCATGACCGTGGTCCAAGTGCAGCCGACCATCAAGGAGCCGGCGGTAGCTGGTCAGTTTACTGGTATAACGGACTTATCGTAAGCTCTGAAATTTCTAGAGGTTTGGATATTTTCGAAATGAAACCAAGTGGTTTCGTTTCAGCCAACGAAATTGCAGCAGCAAACACCGTTAAACTAACCTACCTCAATGCACAGGGTCAGCCTACGTATAAGTGGCCAACCACCTTTGTATTGGCTCAGGCATACGTGGATCAATTGGAGCGTTCAAAAGGCCTTCCTCAGACTCAGATTGAATCTACTCGTCGCGCACTGGCGAGTGCTGAAGGCTCTTCTGGTTCTGCTCGCAAATCAGCCTTATCTGCGCTGGCAACCGAGCTAGGTAAAAACACCTCGAATGCAAAAGTGAAAACACTTGCAGGTGTTGTGAAAGATTTGGGTTCTATGTAATCCAAACTTTCTTCTTTCTTTAAAAACTGAGGTTTTTAAAGAGGTTGATTATCGAAGAATGGCCGTTTACCCATCCGGGTAAACGGCCATTCTGTTTTTATTTATCCCGTCAAGGCTTCAGCAAACCGTTCTAAATCTGAAACGTTGTTCATGAGGTTAGGAGAGACCCGAAGGGCGTTGAGCTCAGGAGTTGAAAACGGACGAACCACCATCTGGTACTCCTCATAAATACGCGTGGAAACACTTCCGCTCGTCTCACCAAGCACTTCAATGGAATAAATAGCTGAACTAATATCCCACGTTGTTGGGGAACGCCACTCCAACATGCTGTTATTTGCCACTATCTTTTGAAGCGCGGTCCAAAGTTGGTGGTGATGCCGCACTCTGTCGCCCATCGAAACCTGTGCATGAAAATCCAAGGCGTCCCCAAGTGCCATAAGTGCAGGCAAGGCGCGCGTAGAGTAGTCTTCATACTTTTGGACAGTGGTGGTGTCGCCATCGTAGGTATGTTTTACCCACATGGGGTCCAGATCGGCTTGCAAGCTCCTTTTGAGATAGCCAAGGCCCAGTCCTTTGGGCGATTGAATCCATTTATGGGCACTCGTCGCATAGGCATCAACACCAGAGGAGTGCATATCTACCGTTACCATCCCGACCACTTGGGCTCCATCGACCACAACCCATTGCACCCCACGCTCGTGCGCCATTTGAGCAATTTCTTTCAGTGGATGAAGGATTCCTACCGTATTGTCGACGTGCGGAAGAATAAGAACCCGGGTTTTGGGTCCAATGGCGGCCTCATACCGGGACACGATTTCTGCCGCGGTCAACGATGGACAGTCTGATATTGGGAAGTGGAAGTCACGAACCGAAAACCCTCGCCTAGGCGCAAGATTATGCCAACACGTACTGGCGCTCATGTGGTTTAAGGAACTGTAAAGCACCTCATCCCCAGAGCCGAGGGGCAATCCATTAGCCAATAAATTGAAGAGCTCTGTAGTATTGTGATTCAGCACCATTTCACCTGGATCACACCCCATCAACCGCGCTGCCTTGCCTCGGATATTTTCAACAGGTGCCACCCAGGGCGCCGACCACATATATAGCCAGGGATTCGTTTCGCAAAGGCGTAAGTACCCCATGTGAGCATCTAATACGATGTTTGGTACTGTACCAATGGACCCATGGTTTAGGTATAAGACGGAAGGATCTAGCGAATAGTCATCTTTGGAAAAGCCCATTGCGAGCCGATTTGGCTGAACCTGTGCACGTTCAACCACTTTTGCTGCGGTTGCTTCGCGAACGAACGCCAGGTCCGCCATTAGGGCCGCTGCGGCTGTTCCCTTGATGAAAGTTCGTCTGGAAAGGCTCATGTTAAAGCTCGATATAGCTAGAGAAGGAGGAGGTTGAAATATAAACTACTCGTGTTAACAATGAATTGCCTGGCGACGTCAGCACTATTTGCAAAACATAATTACTTGCAGTATACTTGAGTAGTCAAGTACTAGTCAAGTAAATAATTAAATTCAATTCTCATGAACCCCTCCGCAGAATTTATGCTTTCTCATTCCTTATTACATGCAAAGTTGCTAAAACGCATGGATAATAATATGAGTTTGCACGGTATCAGTTTTACTGAATACACGATTTTACACCAGTTGCATAGTTCAACAGCCAATACCATGAGACGAATAGATCTCGCGGAGTCTATTGGAATTAGCGCTTCGGGAATAACCCGCATGCTCGCGCCAATGGAGAAAATTGGCTTGGTCGAAAAAGAAAGTAATCCTCGCGACGCCAGAGAAAGTTTGGTTCGGCTCTCAACAAGTGGCCACCAGATCTACGATGATGCGTCTTCCACGCTCGATCTTATTTCATCATCACTTACGGATTCGTTGACAGAGATTCAGCTTGCCAAGATGATGAAGTATACCTTGAAGTTGCTCCAGTAGGCTTGTCCTTCTGAGGGCTTGCAATCGGATAAAACACGTGGAATCGAGAAAATGTTATCCATTCTAATTTTAGATTATTCTACCTCGCGAATAGCTAACCCCACGATTACTCCGTGGCTTCCACAAAGCGCTGATATCACTTCATTGTATATCGATTCGGAAGCTGCTTTTCCTGATGACCTGATGGATCGATCGTTTACTCATGTCATCCATTCCGGGTCTGAACTTTCCATTACGGAACGTGCACCATTTACCAATAGAGCAGAGGCTTTCATTCAAAATGCGAGCCTAGCTGGCATAGCACAAATGGGAATTTGTTATGGCCATCAGCTGATATGCCGGGCGTTGGTAGGCGAAAACTCGATTCGAAGTTCACCAAATGGCTTTGAAGCAGGTTGGGGAGACGTGGAATTCAACGACCTTGGCGTCACGGAGCTCTATTTGAAACTGGTTGAAAAAATATGGCAACATCATTTTGACGAAGTGACCATACTGCCGCCTGGTTCTGAAGTGGTGGCCCGTAACAATCATACTGAGATTCAGGCCTACATCAATCAAAAGTTACGCCTCTTCGGTATGCAGTTTCATCCGGAAGTAACCAGGGCTGTTGGCAACAAAATCTTTGTGAACGACAGGCTGCTGCTCCAAGAGTATGGGTATGACACAGATAAAATCATCACTGAAGGGCCATCAATAGATGCTGGGCGGATATTTTTTAATTACTTTCTAACCAAGATGTAGACGCACCGATTTTCACCAACAACACGAATACTATTGAAAAAGTCTGCTCGAATTTATAACTCAGTTGTCCTGATATCGTTGACCTTGCTTTCACTGGCCTTTTTGGCGGAACCGTCAGAAGCCCAGGTTATGGAAACGGGTTTCTTAAACCGATCGGTTTCGATTGCCGGTGAACCCAGTTTGTATCAGGTGTACCTGCCCCCCAATTATTCGCCGAATGAGGAGTGGCCCATTATTCTTTTCCTCCACGGTGCTGGTGAACGAGGAACCGATGGATTGGCGCAAACTGATGTTGGGATAGGCACTGCGATCAGGAAAAATGTTTCCAAATGGCCAGCCATTGTGGTGCTGCCTCAAGTTCCAAAACAGCAAACGTGGCAAGGAAGGCCGGGTGAATATGCGATGTCAGCACTCGATGCAGCGATCAACGAGTTTTCTGTTGATGAATCTCGAATCTATTTGACCGGCCTCTCCATGGGAGGAAACGGTACCTGGTTTTTGGGGAGTTCGTTTCCCAATCGATTCGCCGCCATCGTTCCAATTTGTGGGTATGTAAAAGGGTATCCACCGGCTTATCCCGGAATCGCGACCGAGGGTGAGAATTCCGACCCGTATGTTTCAGCTGCCAACAGTGTGTCCGGTCTACCCGTCTGGATTTTTCACGGTGATGCAGATGGTGTTGTATCCGTGGAAGAGTCGCGAAACATGAACGACGCATTAAAAGCTGTGGGAGCTGATGTCCACTACACTGAACTTCCAGGCATTGGCCACAACGCGTGGGACGCTGCCTATTCAAATGATGAAATGATCGAATGGCTATTTAGCCAGAAAAAACAATAATATACGTATGAAGACCTTTGTTGTAGAAAATGCTCCGGCCGCGATTGGGCCTTATTCCCACGCCGTTCGGGTCGGAAACTTAGTCTTTTGTTCTGGCCAAACACCAGTTGATCCAGTCTCCATGAAATTAGTTGGTGAAACGATTGAAGAACAGACGGCCCAAGTGTTCGCAAATATGACCGCCGTTCTTGAGGGGATTGGATTGACCCTCCAAAACGTAGCCAAGACGACCGTATTTCTGAAAAGTATGCGCGATTTCCAGGGTATGAACGGCGTGTATGCTGCCGCTTTTAATGGCCACAAACCAGCAAGGAGCACCATCGCTGTACGTGAAAATCCGCTAGATTGTATGGTCGAAATAGAGTGTATAGCAGAATTTCCGTCCGTCTGAAAGGACCACTACTGAAGCGCGTCCCAATCTTCTTGGGTTGCGCGAGATTTTTGATACTCCATGACCATCTTCCAGCCATTTTCCATCACTAAAAGACCCTCAAAATGAACTAGGTTTGATGTTACGGCGCCGGTGGAGTCTTCGGCCGTATAGTTAAAAATACCAGTATCGTGGGCTGTCGTTTCGTCTGATAGACGTTGGGAAAAACGAAAAACCACGCTTGATTTTTGTTTTCCTGCAACCGTTTTATCGAAGCCGTCTTTCCAGCCTGCTAGAGCGGAGGCAATTGGGTAAGAAGTACCAGAAAGACCACTAACCAACACGGCGTCTTTGTGGTAGGTTGCGGAGTATCCTTCAAAGTCGCCGTCCGCGACCGTTCGAGCAGACTCTGCCCAGAATGCATCTAGGTTGGAGGGTGTCGCTGAGTAGTCCGAGGATACGGATGCTGCTGGGTCAACTTCAGCTGTTTGACATCCGGCTAGAGCAACCAGGGAAAATCCGAACAAGAGTATAAAACGATTCATGGCGGTTGAAAATTTGTGTGTGGGCTAAAACGATTGTCCTCTACCGCCGAAAGGTACAACTTTCGAAAGAGGGATAAAATTTAGAATAATGGACTATTTGATCTGGTTTTAGAGGTCATTTACACAGGCGATCTTAACTGTCAACCAAAAGTTTCTCTAAATACGCTTAATCAAGGCATTTCGAAATCCCTGAAGTAGATCTACTATTGGCGCCCCGGAAACTTTCATACTCACAATTTCCAAATTCAATGAAAAACCTAAAGTCTTTTGGCCTTGCTTGTCTTCTCGTTCTTTCTTTTTCAGCATGCAGCAAAGCTGAAACTATGGAAGAAGAAACTGTAGCTCCAGACACCACTCAGGTAGCGCAACCTATGATGGAAGAAGCTGTGCCAGCCGATACTACTGCTATGGCAAATTAAGCTAGCGTGTTTTGACCCTCGTACGCCCTCGTATTATCGCGATCAAGTGCCTCGTAAGTGTATTTGGAATGGCCCTAAGTTTGGCGACATTTGCACATGCTCAGGTGGGATCACCTAATACTATTGCCGCGAAGTTCATACCGCTACCTTTTAATATTGATGGACGATTGGATGAATCGGAATGGCAAGAGGCCATTCCGATTTCCAATTTCACTCAACGAGAGTTGGAAGAGGGTGCGGCCGCAACGGTGCGCACCCTTGTTGCTATTTTCTGAATCCGACCGCGATCCCAGCGGCATCGTAGCGAGCCGTCTGGAACGTACTCGGTAACCCGGTATGAGGTACAAGTCGAGTCGTTTAAAGGCCGACCTGTTTCTGGGGCATTAAATGTTGGATTTGGAGACTTCTTAGGTGGGAAGCGCCTTCTAGCCAAAAACTACCAAAACGCGCGACCGGGTATTGAAGCTCAGCCGTGGGGCTTTTCCGAGATGTGCCTATCTTAGCCGTTTGGAAATAAGTTGATGTTCTGTTCTCCCACTAAAACTTAAAGTTATGACCCCGATTACAACGAAAAACGCCCCCATTCCTGGTGGGCACTATTCTCAAGCCATAGTTCATAACGGACTCGTCTTTGTATCGGGTCAACTTCCGATCGATCCAGCTACCGGGGAAAAGAAAATAGGATCGATTGAAGAACAGACCGAACAGACCCTCAAAAATGTAAAATCGGTCCTCGAAGCGTCCGGAAGTGACCTGGATCACGTGCTCAAAGCAACGGTTTATGTAGCTAACATTGACCTTTGGGGTCAAGTAAATACTGTTTATGCCAGAGTTTTTGGTGAACATCGGCCTGCCCGCGCCGTTGTGCCTACAAGGGACCTGCACCATGGATTCCTGATCGAAATTGAAGTAATAGCCGCACAAGTCCTATAAACACCAGCGGCAAGAAACGCTGATATGCCCCTATGACCACCAACGATGTTCTGCGCCGAACCCGCTTTGTATTCGACTTTAGCGATACCAAAATGATCGAGCTTTTTGGCTTCGCAGAGCTTGAAGTAACGCGCGCTCAGATTAGCAACTGGCTAAAAAAAGACGACGATCCAGCATATGTGGAATGCACTGATAAGGAATTGGCAACTTTCTTGAACGGATTGATTGTGGATAAAAGAGGCCGAAGAGAAGGACCACAGCCCGTTCCTGAAGTAAAATTGTCAAACAATATTATCTTCATGAAGCTCAGAATAGCTCTGAACTTGAAAGCAGAAGATGTTTTAGAGACGCTTCAGTCGGTCGATTTTTGGCTCAGTAAGCACGAATTGAGTGCATTTTTCAGAAAGCCTGGCCACAAACACTTTAGAGAGTGCAAAGATCAGGTCTTGCGTAATTTCCTGAACGGACTTCAGAAAGAGTACAGACCAGATATCGATGTGATAGAAGGCGCTTGGGGTTAGGCTTAAACAGTTTCCTAGAAGTGTACTTTTTGGGAGCTAGAATTTAACGGTATGCGCCTCGAGGCTCGGCATGTCGTCAAAGTAGGATCGTTTCCAATCTGAATCTTGAAAGTCCAACAAGTAGGCTTCCGCGGCGCCTGCGCTGTAGAACACCACTCTTCCAATTTGGGCGATGGCATGAGCATCCAGTTGATTCAGGATTGAATCCATTAACGCGCGATGAGCCTCTGAGTAAGAGACATAGTCAGGAAGTGCCATAAAAGCGTCCGATGAGGTGAACGATTTTTCGGCCCATTCGGCTACCAGCAGTTCGGTATATCTCGCAACCCCTTCTTGCCAAAGCTGAAATGCCTGATACTTGGCTTCCTTCTCGGAAAGAGTTTGCCGTAGCTGTTGCCGAGATGCCTCCAGCTTTCGAAAGGCCGGAAGTTCTGGATTGGAGATGGCGGCTGATAGGGATTGCTCATACTCTGAAAATGTAGCCTCGACTCTTGTTGAATCATATGGGTAAGGAAAATTCAGCATCCACATTCCGGATTCGTCTCCTCCGCTCAAATCTAAATCAGCCACCTTCTTCCAGTAGTTTGGACTTGAAAACTGAAGTTGATGAAAATGTTCGTGTAGCGCTGTGATTACCCAATCCGTGGAGGTCTTGTTGGTGGCCTTTGGTTGCCCCATTACAACAGTGTTTTGTCCATTTATCGCTGGAAAGGTGGCCAGAAAACTAGTAGAGAATCGGCCTGAATTCGGCCTATAATACACGTTGGATTGAAGCTCTGAATCGTATCCCCAATCCTGAAAATCTTCGGTTGGATTTGGATGATTGAATAAAAATTCGCTGTTTTCCGTCACAAGAAGCAGTGTAAATGGGACATTGCTCCAGCCCTCCCACATCGAATCTCCGATTTGTCTTGAAAGGTCAAAGGCATCAATCAATCGAATCTTGTCGGCTTGGTCAAGTAGTACCTCTTGTGCTCTGAGACTGGTCGTACTGGCCAGCAAAAAGAGTAAAACAATTTGGATCTTTAGTAGCATGATGGGAATAGTGTTGTCTATACCATATACAACGAACGGTCGGTAGTGGATATTGCTTTTTGCATTTCCAATTTCGTCAACCACTCAGACAAACACATTTGAAAGCACCGCTGCATTACGAAAGCACCCTCAAACCGGTAATCAAGTGGGTCGAAACCATGGTTATCGGACTAAATTTGTGTCCTTTTGCCAGAAAAGAGTGGGTTAGCGATCGGGTTCGGATGATGGTTAGTGAGGCCCGGACTCAGGATGATCTACTTGTGGATTTGGAAGAAGAAATGAGTCTATTGCAAGGTGATTCGACGCTTTCTACCACATTGGTCATTCATCCGTGGGTGTTGGAAGATTTCGGGGACTATAATCAGTTTTTGGATAGTGTAGATACGCTTCTTCAATTCAAAGGATTGGTGGGTGTTTTTCAGATTGCAAGCTTTCATCCGGACTATCAATTTGCCGAAACTGATCCTGAAGATGTTGAAAATGCGACCAATCGTTCGCCGTTTCCCATTCTGCATATCCTAAGAGAGCGTAGTATAGCTAGTGCAGTGGCAGGCTATCCTGATCCAGAGAAAATTCCTGAACAGAATATTGCCCTCCTTAAAAAAATGGGTTCTGATAAAATCCACGCCATGTTGAAGGCCTGTTTTGATGCAAATTGACCTCTGTTTTAACTAGTCTGAGGGAAAATGATCGTTCGAAAAGCGAAATCTGACGAAGCCGAAGTCTTAACCGCTCTGTGTCGCCTGGCAAAAGCCTCTTGGGGTTATCCGGAGGAATGGATGCAGGCTTGGGCTTCTGAACTGCTGGTCACCTCAAACTATATTCAGTCTAGCAAGGTGTTGGTCGCTGAGATAGAGGGTGACATTGTAGGATTTGGCGCGCTTTCATCGCGCAAAGAAGATTTAGATTTGGATCACTTGTGGGTTGATCCTACACGTCAACGGATGGGGGTCGGCTCTGTGCTCTGGGCAAGATTAGTCGAACATGCTAGAACAACCAACGCAAGCAGCATTTACATCGTTTCGGATCCTTTCGCTCAACCCTTCTACGAAAAACACGGCGCTCATTTTTGGAAAATGATGGATGCACCAGTCTTAGGTACCCCGCGCTCTCTTCCTATTTTTGCTTTTGAGCTTTAACGCAGAAGGCGGGGCATGCTTTGCATGCCCCGCCTCATAAAACGATCCCACAGACTGTAAAAGGTCTATTTTAGCGAAGCTGTGGTTTTAACATCGCCACCTTTTAGGCTTTCATAGGCGATGGTTACGTCACCTGAACCACGAATCAAGTATTCAATGGTCCTTGTCGTCCTACCTGGATGGCCATTTCGGATCATGATTCGATTCAGGTCTTTTTGATCAATAAGGTCTGTCGCATCGGGACGAAACTTATTGGCGACCCAGCCAGCAGAAATTACTTCAACATTGCGACCAGAAACCACTAACAAATCAGGGTCTACGACGTTGTTTTCTGCTGCCCGCTCCGTAATTGTTGGGGCTACACGGTCGTTTTCGATATCAATCCTGACCCGATACACATTGTCAGCTACCTTCTCTACGACAGGTTTGTGAATCTGCATTTTGGGCATTTGGTCTGCCTGGTACAGCGTAAATGCCATGTTCCGATGCGATAATTCCTCGTTCATGAACCGCGGAGGAATCCGGCCGCGCAATTTGCTCCATCCGCCCAATTCAACTTTACCGTACGTCGGGTGGTCAAACTCGGTCCATTCAGCATATTGTGATCCAAACTCGAGGTAGTCGTCGAAATACAAGCTCCCTTTTTGGCCGGCAATGGGGCTATCCGAGTCCTTCTGTTGATCTTGGAGTTTGGGACTGTTGAAATACTGTCCACCATTCCAAAGCTCATTTGAGAAGGAAAGAATACCAAGGCCATCGTTCGTCCAGTCAATGAAACCACCATGTACCGTGTATAAACCACTCCAAATGATGATGTAATCGTAGTAGGGAAGCATCCGCTCGCCTTGTTTACCAAGTTCGTCATAAACAGCAATATCCTGACGTGGATACGTGCCCTGCCATTCAGCGCCTGGCCCGCGAAGAATCATGCCACCACTGTTGTGATACGATTGAACGCCCGCAATATTGGGGTGCGAGGTCAAGAAGTCGTTTATGGCGCGCGCTGTAGGTAGTTGAAATGGATAGTCCATTGAACCACCTTGAATGTAATTGGGCTGCCAATCTGCTGCCCAGTTACGGTTCGGATCGTATCCCCCGGGGCCATCTTCATCAACTCGGCCATCGCCGTCGTCGTCAATGCCTTCGCTCCCAAGGAGAATCCAATCTCCTTTTTCACCCGTTGGAACAGGTTCTAACATCCGAGGATCGTCTCTGTTGAGGCGATAGTTGCCCTCACCTGGGACATATTTTCGAATTTGATCCCGAATACCGTTACCGTTGAGGTCATTTGGCGGGTCTTCGTCGTAGAGTCCGTCGTTGTCGTCATCGACCGGAACGTGTCCCGTTCGAGAGCCACCACCGGTACCCTCCATAAAGAACTGCCGCCCGTCTGGGTTAACGGTAGGGATGATGTAGAATACCCGTTCGTCTACCAAACGCGTAATCATGTCGATCTTGCCGTAGTTCTCCATCAAATACCAGATCGTATATAAGGACACTTCGGAGCCCTGAATTTCGTTACCGTGTACGTTGGCTTCAATGTACATGGCCGGTTTTTCCAATTCCGGGCCTGTTTTAGGATTGTTGATCGTGACCATTGTGATATCCCGTCCTCCATAACTCTTTCCGAGCGACGAGTAGGTCAAGAATTCAGGCCACGTATCAGCCATCGTCTTCATGTCTTGCTGGAGTTCACCGTAGTCGTGCCAGCGATTGAAGTCTAGGCGCAACGTGTGTTGCGGGTCAGATGCCTTTTGGGCAGTTGCCAAGGGCGCAGAAAGGGCAGCAAAAAGTGCCAATCCTGTCCACGCGAGAAAAAGTGTAAAGAAACGTTTCATGACGTTCAGATTCGATGTTGCGTGAAGCAGATTATTGGAGACGGAGTTTTTTGGTATCGGTGCCGCCCTTTTGGGCAACTACCTTGAGTTCTATTTCATCACCTTTTTTTCCTTTAATCAGCCACTCAAATTTCTGGCGTGTTCCAGATCCGTCCATTGCCTGGAAAAAGCTTGTTTTAGCCGAGCCAGATAACAAGGCCTCAGGCGCGATGCCAAGCTGGACCATTGTAGGTTTGACTGAACGGGAAGTCACTCCATGAGAAGAGGAGGTGGGAAGAAATCCGGCATTTTCAACTTCAGCCTTGATCCGAAATACGCCTCCACCGTGGTTGATGACCTCCGTTTTGGCAATGTTCACATCAGCAAACAAAGACGACAGGTAAACGGCAAACTCACCATTTTTGGAAGCCATTTCCGAAACGACAGTCATTGGTGGGTTGACGGCTTCGTACGGTTTAAATCCTCCAATTTCCACTGCGCCAAGAGTTGGATGAGTAAACGCAGTCCAAGCAACGAAGCCATCTACGCCCGTTTCGTCCATCCAGCCCGCCAGCTTTTTATCCAAAGATGGTTTTTCCTCAGAACCACTACCTCCTTTTCCCTTCGATCCAGCAGCAGCTTTTGATGTGTCCGCAGGCGCAGCCGTCAAACCCCAACCAGGAGTTGAGAAAGACGGTACGCCGTATTGGAAATAACTGTATTGGAAAAACGCCCCTTGCGGAGTGCTTAAAGCTGGTGCATTCTTGATGCCCGTCAATTCAATGTATTTTTTAGATACGGTAGTGAAATAATCTAGGTCGGCTTTTGCCACAGTGGTAGCAGGACGACGTCCGCCTCCGCCTGAAGGAGCGGTCTCGCCGCCACCGCCACGACCACCGCCTCCGAAGAAACGCTGGGTCGGCGCGCTAAACATGCCAACTTTTCCGGCGTCTGCTAGGCTGGCGTCAGCAAAGGAAAATAAATCAATGCCTTTTGCTTCAGCCAATTCACCTTTGGTCGTTGGAGCAGAAATCAAATTGTCGTTCGGCCCGTAAACGAGTACCATCGCGATATTGCGACGTTCTATCACAAAATCAAGAACGGCCCGAGTTTCCCTTTCGCTGGTCATATGTAGACCTGCCCCACGCTGGTAATAAGGGTATTCGTGTTGGAAATTGCGATTTATATCGGTGCCACCAACAGCGTCTTCATTGTAAAAACCGTCGCCATCGTTGTCTATTCCTTCCCAGTAGATCGAATAGGTCCCGGATTCACCTTTTTTAGGATCTGCTTTTTTCATGAGGCGGGCGTCCGTCGGGTCTACCATATACAAACCACTTGGATCAGGAACTCGCATCACAGTGATATAGCCGTCTTTATTCAAATCCTCAGGAGCATCTTCATCGGTGCGTCCGTCATTGTCATCGTCATATGCTGAAGTATTGGTAGCCGTCCCAGTTTGAACAGGGGCAAACATTTTTTCAGCTCCGTCGGGATTGACGCGAGGGAAAAAGTAAAACACCTGATTGTCTAGACTTTTCTTGACAGCGTCATTGGTGCTGTAATTCTCAAGCAAATAAGAAATCGTGCTCAGGGCGATCTCGCTGGTAGCTACCTGATTTCCTTCGAAATTAGCCGCTACCAAAAGTGCGGGGCGGTCCCCAACCGGTGTTCCAGCACTGTTGCCGATCTCCATCATCCAAATGTCACGGCCTTCGAGCGTTTTTCCAGTGGATTGAAGCCGGGCTAGCGTTGGATTCGCTTTGGCCAGCGCCTTAAGCGAGGCAGTTAATTCGGCATATGAATGATATTCCGAAAAATCCTGCACGATATGTTTTGGAGCTGCAAATGCCCCCAATAGGAGCAGAAAACTCATGGAAACGAGCGGAATCCATGAAAGTAACCGAGCGCCGGGACGAAGGTCAGAGGAGTCTGACCCCGTTAGCGCTACCAAGGGTTGCAAATTTGACATTAGATGAGTGTAGAACGATTCAAAAGGTCGTTTAGAGAGTCATCAGTTTAACCATTGTCCACCCACCGATCAACGGCTTTCATCGAATGAAATCCGTTATAGTCTGGGATAGAATTGGAATTATAACCGCGACTCAAGGAATAGACGCGGTTTGGGGCTTCTCGATTCCTTGAAGCGCTTTTTTAGTTGTCCCTTAGCGCAATAACGGGATTTACGGATGCTGCTCTGAAGGATTGAAGTCCTACGGCAATCCACATCAAGGAGAATGAACAAAACCCTGCCAGAGCAAACGGTAGCCATCCGACCTCAGTTCGATAAGCAAATGTATCAAGCCAAAGCTCTAAGCCCCAGTAGCCCACAGGAATGGATACTACCAATGCAATGACGACAAGAGCACTGAACTCACGTCCAAATAAGCCAACGATGCTTATAGAAGAGGCCCCAAGAGCTTTTCGAATGCCGACTTCCTTAGTACGTCTGACAACCGAAATCGCGGCTAGGCCAAAGAGTCCAAGGCCGGCAATGAGCAACGCCAACACCGTACCTAGCACGATTATGGTAGAGAGTCGGTCTTCCTGTACATACTGACTCTGAATATCTCTATCTACAAACTCGTAACTGAACGGAATTCCGGGAGCAACCCGAGCCCAAGATTCCTCAAGCCATTTGAGGGTCGCTTGGGTATCCTTTCCAGTCGTTTTCACCAGTATCTTTGTTGCAAGACTTCCCTGGTAGTCGAAGTCCGAGGCTCCTGAGAACACCAATCCCGTACTCAGCGAAAGAAGGGCTGGTTCGATGGACGTGTGCAATGAGGTAAAGTGAAAATCTTTAACCACACCAATTATTTCGTGGGCATCGAATCCGCCCGGAAGGTGTTCATTTAGAGGATCATCCCAGCCATATGCATCTACAAACGCCTGGTTGACAATAAATGCCGACGTCAGATCAGAAGGATTGTCTCGGTTAAAATCCCGACCTGCAATCACATTGAGATTCATGGTCGAAGCGAATTCATAGTCAACCACGTTAGCGAAAAACCGGCGGTAGGTCCCGTCCGTAGCTTGGTACCCAATCCGTCCCCATCCAGCGGGGTCGAAAAGTAGCATGGAGGCGGCAACCGAACGGATATCAGTTCTGGTTAAGGCTTCAGAGCGCAAACGATCGGCTATTGGAAAACCTTCTTCTGCGTTTAGATCGGTGGGGACGTAGATGACATTTTCATCTGAAAAACCCAAGTCTACCGCCTCAATAAATCGCAGTTGTCCTTGCATCACGATCACGGCGACCACCAAAAGCGACGATATCCCAAATTGAACAGCTACCAGTGATTTGCGAAGCACACCTCTGTTCTTTCCTGTGGACGAGCCTCCCCTAAACGCTTCTGTGGGCTTGAAGGATGCCAGCACGAAGGCAGGATATAACCCTGTAAACAAGGAGACTGAGGCAAAAAGCACAAATAGCGTCAACAGCGTTTTGCCATTAAATACCAAATTTAAGTCGTTTTGACTAAGTGTATTGAACGCTGGCAAAAGGATTTCGGCTACAATTACGCCGATTCCGATGGCTAGACCAGTGAATACGACGGCTTCTCCAAAAAATTGGCGCACAAGTTGACTTTTCCCTGCGCCCACGGCTTTCCGAACGCCAATTTCGCGTGATCGGGTAGATGCTCGGCTCAAGGAAAGAGTGACAAAATTTATACAAGCAATAAACAGAACGAGTAATGCGACTCCCAGCAAAACCTGAACATAAACAGGATTGCTCACAGCAGCATAACCGATGGGGAAGGAAGGGTCTAGATGGATGCCAGCTAGAGGCTGGAGGCCAACTTTGTATTGACCGGGCTGAACTCGGTCTCCCAGAGCGCTCGCCATTATCGATGGAATTTTTGCTTCAACAGTCGCAATGTCCGATCCAGGGCGTAGCTGGATATAGGTTTCAGGGCTGACATTAAACCACGCCGTGTGCATTCTTGCCGGATAAAACCATTCAGTGACTGACCAAGGGAGTAAAAACTCAAATTGAAGGCTTGAATTTTTAGGTACGTTTGCCAAGACGCCGGAAATGCGGAAGTCTTTTGGATTGCCGTTAAAGTCTATGGTCAGCGTTTCTCCGATTGGATTTTCGGCACCAAAATATCGTTCAGCGGAGGAAGAAGTAAGAAGGACAGACTCTGGACTTGGAAACGGATTTTCCGAATTACCGGAGACGAAAGGGAAATCAAAAATGGTAAAAAACGCAGGATCGACCATGAATAGAGATTCCTGAAACTCCACGTCGCCTCGGCGCACCACATCATTTAGTCTATTGTATCGGGCATAGTTTTCGATTTCAGGAAGGCCGGCTTGTAGGACCGGAGCAAGCGGTAGCGGCGTGGTTGTATTAAAAAACTGTTGGTCGTGGCCATAATCTTCCAAAACCCAGGCTCTGTACGTGAGGCCCGATTCTGGGTGGAATTGATCATACGTCATTTCATTTGAAACGAACAAGAGCAGTAAGAGCGAAACGGCTACTCCGACCGAAAGGCCGAAAATATTAATCGCCGCATATCCCGGATGTCGTGTTATCACTCGAAAAGCGGTTCTTAGGTAATTTCGAATCATGGCTTGATAAAGGGTTTGTGTTTTCATCCTGATTTAGGATGGAGACGCGAATTGGACAAACAAAGTTACCTTCAGGCATCAATGAGATTAGGCTTATAACCTTGGCTTTGCTACAATTCGCTTGACCTGTTTGACCTTATTGACCTGATTAAACTTACGGACAAGCCAATGCAGAAGACATTCTCCGGCGAGGCCAGAGATGGTCCTGGTTCTTCGGACAGAATAAGTTAATAGTTAGGTGGAATCTTGC
>ERZ890510.558-NODE-558-length-29133-cov-6.879256_pt1 | contig 29133 bp, 30 predicted proteins | sample MGYA00521265_ERZ890510 | MGnify/ENA primary metagenome ERZ890510 (study PRJEB32303, sample SAMEA104408624) | aquatic metagenome | biome: Brackish water; feature: Chemocline; material: water | place: Baltic Sea | collected 2014-10-26T21:54:00 | depth 110 m ... | reverse complement strand
CCGTTTGGATGCCGATTACCCCGAAAACGGGGTCCTTATTCCATGCCGAATCACATTGAACAGATGGTAAGGAGTGGCGGGCAATTGCGATCAGCTTTGGCCGCCCTGACAATCGACGCGATACCCAGTGTGCAGGCCAATGAAGGCGTAGTTCCAAATGTTCACCACAAGCGAATTCGAGGCCTAGTAAGGTACTTGGCCGGTGTTGGCCCTGCGGAGAAACAATCGGCCAGCGTTGATGGACGGGTTGGGTGGCAACACGAGGTGAATGCGCTGGTCAGTGTTCTCCACCACCTTGACCGCCACGCCAGCCTGCACATGAAGCCCAGCTTTCTTCAGCACGTCGTACGGATTAGCCAGCAACGTCGCCTTGAACACCGGATCGCGCCACGCCTTGGCGATGATCTTGCCGCGTGCCGCATTCATTTCGTCCAGGTCGGACTGTGTCATCGCAATTTCTTCCATGAAGTCATGGCCGGGGCCAGCGTCCGGACCAGGCGTGCAAAATATCGGGTCATCATGGGGTGACGTTGGTCGCAGAACATTCTGGTAGAAAAATGCATGCCATACCGACTGAATTGCAGCGCCGTCCAAGCATGGCTCGCGAATCCTGCTGAAGGTCAGAGATCGGTTGTTCAGGCCGGCCTGAGCCGCATCGATATGATGGACGCGACGGAAGTACCGAGATAGAGCGGCGTCCGGCGCCGGAACCACAAGGGCCCAAGATCCGATCTCGACCGACGGCGACAAGTACAAGGTGATCTTCGAGAACGACCGCGTGCGGGTGCTCGAATACCGCGACCTGCCGGGCGAGAAGACCAACCAGCACCGTCATCCGGCCTTCGTGCCATACGCGCTTGGGCCCTTTGCGCGCACCATCACCCTGCCGGACGGCAAGGTGCTGAAGCGCGAATTCAAGGCCGGCGACGTGCTGTGGTCCGACGCGCGGACGCATGTCGGCACCAATGTCGGGCAGACACCGACGCATGTGGTCATGGTGGAGTTCAAGGTCGACGCGCCCGGCATGCCACGGAAACCCTGGCCTCGCTCCAGGCAAAGGCGCCCGACAGAAGGCTGGCGGTTCGGGCGTACTGGGTTTCCCTCCCGCTTCGTGCCCCCTAAGGGCGACGGCAAGCCCGAAATCCTCTCGTCCTCAGGATGCCCAATCCGTATCAGCGACCCTGAGGTCAGACACGTCACAGCGCGGCGTCTGTTCCTATTTCTTCGGCGGGGTGTCCGGCACGCACTTGTCGAGCCCGCCAAGCTTCACCTTGCAGCTGGTCTCAGCCGAGAACAGACATGCGTTCTGTTCGGTCGAGCTTTGGTATTTCTTGCACCACTGGTGACAGGTGATCTTGCCTGCTTCGCAGGTCTGCGCGTAGCCGGCAGTAGCCAGCAACATCAACGCCGCCGCAAAAACCAAAACCCTCATCTATCCCCCCTCGACTCTGCGGGACCGTTGTCCCAACCGATTGTCCGCGGATAAAACCACGTAACGGCGGAATTGTTAGCATTCTACCGGAGTTCGAGAAAGCTTTCGCGGCCGGCAATGCCGCCAGACCGCATTCATCGCCCGGCCATCCGCAGAGCGAGAGCGCCGCACGGCGGCAAGGCTGGCGACAACCCTGCTTGCTGCGACTCAGAAAGCCCAATAAAGCTACGAGCTCGAAGGATACGGCATCATTGCCGCGGGGAGCGCGAAGCTGGTTGCGAAATCGGTCATTCCAATGGTCTTCGCCACCAACCCTTCCCCATCATCTCCCCAGCGCGGCCACGTCGCCGATCTCGCCCTGCTGGCGATCGGCAGCAGTGCGCTTCTGATCGCCATCATCCTGTGGTTCGACAACGCCCAGGGCGGCCTCACCGGCAACGGCGTGTTCAAGAGCCTCGAACTGAAGGCGTGGGTGGTCGATCCGGCATCGGCGCCGCTCTATCCCTCGAACTACCTGTTCTACCCCGCCTATGGCGCGCTGTGCCGCATGCTCGACCTGCTGGGTGTCTTTGCCGGCGATCCGCGGCGGCAGATCACCATCCTGAACGCGCTGAGCTGCAGCCTCTGCCTCTGCGCCGTCTATCTGCTGGTCCGCGCGCTCACGGGCGACCGGCTGGTGGCGCTGCTGGCGGCGCTGTTCCACATCGCGTCGAGCTTCGTGATGTTCCTCGCCATCGTGAACGAGGACATTCTGCCCTCCTACACGCTGCTGTTCGCCTCGATGGCGCTGGGCGCCGTCTGGTTCGCGCGGCCGGCGGCGGCGCGGGTGGTGGCGGTGGCGGCACTGTTCTCGATCGCCTGGCTGTTCGAGTGGCGGCTGATGTTTCCCACCCTGCCGGCGATGCTGGCCGCCCTCTGGCTCTGCGAGGCCCGACCGGCGAAGCGGCTGGCCTGGATCGGTCTCTTTCTCGCAACCATGGTTGCTACGGCCGGCGTGGCCGCGGCGGCGTGGTGGGGGCACAACGGCGCCGTCGGGCCGCTCGATCTCATCTGGACCGGCAAGGCGGTGAACTCGGTATGGGCGGGCTTCACCTGGCCCAAGGTCGGCTATCTGTGGGACGGCATGGTGGCCTACCTGCTGGGCGCCGGGGTGGCGGCGATCCCCGGCATCCCAGGCTGGGACATCTGGCGCTACACCGCCACCGTCTGGATGCTGGCCATCGCCGCCGTGGCAGGGCCGATGCTATGGCGTCAGCGCCATGACACCCGGACCGTGGCCCTGGCCGCGGTGTTCGGCGGCACCTTCGCCGCCGGGTCGGTGTTCAACCTCTATTCCCAGCCGCAGGACCCGCAGATGCAGATCAACGTCATGGCGTGGCTGACGCCTGCCTGGGCGCTGGTTCTGGTGGCGGCCCGGCGGCGCTGGGGCGGCCGTGGCCTCGCCGCCCTGGCGGGCCTTACGGTCGCGCTGCTGGCCTACAATGTCTGGAGTCTGGCGCCGCTGCGTGGTCTCGATGGCAAATGGCGGCTAGCGATCGAGCGCCTCGAACGCGAGGCACCACCCGACCGCACGGTGTTCGTGCTGCACGATTTCGACTGGGCGATGATCTATGCCTCGCTGCACTGGGGGACCGTGGAGCCCGGCACCGGCGTCCTCGGCCCGGCCCCGCAGGCCCAGCCGAAGTTCAAATGGATCGGTTTTACCGCCGAGGTGCTGCGCCATCCCGAATGGACCACCGAGGCCCATGTCGCCGATCTCCGGCGCCAGATCGATCGCGCCCTCGACCTCGGCTACGACGTGCTGCTGGCCCGGCTGTGGCCGATGGAGCAGAAGCAGCTGGAGACCGAGACCGGCATGGTGGCCGACCGCCAGAGACTGGCCGCCCTCCACCGCATGCTGCGCACCGACTTCACCGCCACTCTGGCCTTCGACGATCCGGTCGCCGGGCCGTTCCACCGGCTTCGGCGCGCGCCGGGGCGCTAGCCAATTTGCAACATCAGCAGGTTTTCGCTAGATTTTCTGCCACGATGGGAGACGCCCGCCGGAGAGATCCGCCGGGCTTTTTCATGGGCCCCGCAAGGGGTCCGCACAGGGGCCTCGGCGGCCAACACCATCGGACACTCATGACGGAGACCCGCCGGCTCGAATGGCACAGCCACGGCCCAGGCGATTCGGCAGGGCGATCAACGGCTTGAGGCCGCTTTGCGGCACAAAAAGCGGCACACTCCGTGGCACAACGAGGTGTGCCACAAAACGGCCCGTCACGGCGGCGAAACGGCCTGCTGGATGCGGCGCTCATCGAGGCCGACCGACCGCGCCGTCTCGACGATGGCCGCCCACGTATCGTCGGGCAGCGGCACGCCCTCGGCCAGCCGGGTGGCCCTCATGCGGGCTTCGGGCTCACCCGGCACCAGCACCTCGCCACCGGGGCCGGTCGGCCGGGAGCTCTTCACGAAACCTACGTACTTGGCGATGTCGGCCGGAAAGAATCCCGCAGGGTCGAACACCCTGGGATCGACGTAGAACGACAGCATGCCGTTGGCGAAGCGGCCGCGCTTGGGATCGGTGGCGCCGTTGCCGCTGAGCGACCCGCCCAGGATCTCGCACATGAACGCGAGGCCCGAGCCCTTGTGGTCGCCGAACGCCCGGATGGCGCCGGTGCCCTTGGCATGCTCGCGCGGGCCGGTCGGCGTAAAATCGCCGTAGAGCAGATGCGGATCGGCGCTCGGTTGGCCGTCGGGGCCGATCAGCGCGCCGTCGGGCACCTTCTTGCCGCCCTGGCTCGCCACCAGCACCTTGCCCTCGGCCACGATCGAGGTGGCGAAGTCGAGGACCAGCGGATCCTGGCCGGGGCGCGGGATGCCGACGCAATAGGGCGCGGTCGAAAAGCGGCGCTCGACGCCGCCGTGCGGTGCCACCAGGACACTGCCGGAGGCATTGACGAAGTGGATCGACACCAGGCCGGCCTCGGCCGCCATCTCGGCCCAGTCGCCGACCCGGCCGACATGGCCGGCGTTGCGCAATGTCACCGCGGACAGGCCGTTCTTGAGGCATTTTTCGATGCCGATGCGGACCGCCTGCGGCGTCACCGTCTGGCCGAAGCCGTACTTGCCGTCGACCACGGCGATCACCGGCGTGTCGACCACGACCTCGACCGTGACGTCGGGTACCACCGTGCCGTTCTTCTTCTGGCTGGCGTAGCGCGGCACGCGGACCACGCCATGGCTGTCGTGGCCGGAGAGATTGGCACTCACCAGATAGCGGCCGATGCGGCCGCCCTCCTCGCTCGAGCATCCCGCCGAGGCAAAGATGTCCGCGACGAAGGCCGTCAGGGCCTCCGCCTTGATGGTGACGGTCATCTCAGGACTTGCCGCGCTGTAGGTTGGCGACGTAGCCGCGGTTCCAGGTCGGGTTGATCATGACCTCGTTGATCACGATGTGGGCCGGCAGGCAGGCGATGTAGCGGATCAGGTCGCCGACATCCTCCGACTGCGCCATGCGGGCACGCTCGGCCTTGGTGATGGGGATCGGCCGCTTGTCGAGGATCGGCGTAGCCACCTCACCGGGACAGACGACGCAGGAGCGGATGCCGTTGACGCACTCCTCCATGTTGATGGTGTGACTCATCGCCACGACACCGTGCTTGGCCGCCGAATAGGCAGGCCCACTCAGCAGGCTGGCCTGGCGACCGGCCATCGACGAGGTGTGGATCAGCACGCCACCCTTGTTCTTGCGCATGATCGGCAGGACCGCGCTGGTGCAGTAGAAGGCGCTGGAAAGGTTGCCCTCAATCACCTGATCGATCCCGGCGGGCGAGAGCTGCTTCCAGCTCCGCTCCAGGATGTTGAGGCCGGCATTGTTCACCAGGATGTCGAGCCGCCCGAACTTGCGCGCGATCTCGCCGGCGGCGCGAACCACCGCGGTGGATTTCATCAAATCCGCGGGCTTCACTAGCGGCTTGCCGCCGGTCTTGCGGATCATCTTGGCCGTCGCTTCCAGTGCCGACTTGCGCCGGCCGGTCAGCACCACAGAAGCACCTTCCGCAGCCAGCGCGATGGCGGCGGCCTGACCGATACCCGAGCCAGCACCGGTCACCCAGGCAACCTTGCCCGTCAACGAACCCATAGCTTTCTCCTTAGATCCTGAGCCGGATGATCAAAGCACCTTGCCGGTGCCGTCGTCGATCAGATGCATGTTGCTGAGGTCGGCCCGAAGCTTCATCTCCTTGCCTGATGCGGCACCGGCGTTCGGATTGACGCGACCGCAGATATCCGTGCGGCCGATGGTGAAATAGATCAGCGTTTCCATGCCCATCGGCTCGTCGACATCGATCATCATGTCGAAGTCGTGCTGGTTCGCCTCGGTGTGCGGCCGGGTTTCGGCAATGTGCTCGGGCCGCAGACCGAGCACCAGATTGGCCTTGCCGGCGTGGCTTGCATATCGCGCCGTCCGGTCGGACGGAACCGGAAACGAAAGCTTGTCGCTCAGGCGGACCCGCAGCGCGCCCGCCGCCTGTTCGAGCTGGCAGGGAATGAAATTCATCGCCGGCGAGCCGATGAAGCCGGCGACGAACTTGGTTGCAGGCGAGTGATAGAGATCGTTGGGCGTTCCGACCTGCTCGATCAGTCCGGCGTTCATCACCACGACGCGGTCGGCCAGGGTCATCGCCTCGATCTGGTCATGGGTAACGTAGACCGTCGTAGTGCGCACCTTCTGGTGAACCTTCTTGATCTCGGTCCGCATCTGGACGCGCAGCTTGGCATCGAGATTCGACAGCGGCTCGTCGAACAGAAACACCTTGGGGTCACGCACGATGGCCCGGCCCATGGCAACGCGCTGGCGCTGGCCGCCCGAGAGCTGCTTGGGCTTGCGGTCGAGCAGCTCGGTGATGTCGAGGATCCCCGCCGCCTGCTTGACGCGCTTGTCGATCTCGTCCTTCGGCGTCTTCTTGAGCTTGAGGCCGAACGACATGTTCTCGTAGACGTTCATGTGCGGATAAAGCGCGTAGTTCTGGAACACCATCGCGATGTCCCTGTCCTTCGGCGGCACGTCGTTGACGACGTGACCGCCGATCGCGATGTCGCCGCCGCTGATCTCCTCGAGACCGGCGATCATCCGCAGGGTCGTGCTCTTGCCGCAGCCCGAAGGCCCCACCAGCACGAGAAATTCCTTGTCGACAATGTCGAGATCGATACCGCGGACGGCCAGTACTTCGTCGTACTTCTTGACGATCTTGCGCAGCGTTACTTGAGCCATTTTTTCACTTACCCTTTGGTCGCGCCGGCAGTCAGGCCTGCAATGTAATAGTCCATGAGGAAGGCGTAGATGACGAGAGGCGGTGCGGCGCCGAGCAGCGCGCCGGTCATGATCTGGCCCCAGTTGAAGACGTCGCCCTTGATAAGGGTGGTGATGATGCCGACCGGCAGCACGAGTTCTGTTGCCGAGGTGGTGAAAGCCAGCGGGTAAAGAAACTGCGCCCACGAGACGGTGAAGGCGAAGATGGTGGCGGCGATGATCCCCGGCAGCGCCACCGGGATGAAAATCTTGGTCAGCGTCTGTGTCCAGGTGGCGCCGTCGATCAGCGCCGCTTCGTCGAGCTCCTTGGGGATCGAGGCGAAATATCCGATCATGATCCAGGTGCAGAACGGCACTGTCAGCGTCGGATAGAGGATGATCAGCGTCCACCAGTGGTTCATCAACTGGATGCCAAGGGTCTCGTTGACCCAGGCGAACATCTTGAACAGCGGGATGAACAGCAGGGTCTCGGGAATGAGATAGGTCAGGAATACGCCGGTCGCCAGCGTCGCCGATCCCCAGAATTTCATCCGCGCCAGGGCAAACGCCGCGATGACGCTGATCAGCATGGTGAGTGCGACCACGCAGACCGACACGATCGCCGAGTTGCGGAAGAAGGTCAGGTAGTGGTTCTGCGTCAGAAGCTCGATGTAGTTTTCGAGGGTCGGATCGTAGATCCACCACGGATTGCCGGCCGCCGAGATCTCCTGGCTGGTCTTGAGCGAGGTGATCAGCATGTAGATCGGCGGCATCAGAAAGAAGATGGCAAACAACACGAGGAAGAAATAGGACCAGCGCAGCGCCCAGCGCCGGTCACGGCTCATGCTGCCGTAGTTGGGACGGGCCACTGTGCCCGCCGTGATCGCAGCGTCAGCCATCAGACTTCACTCCCACGCTTGGTGATGTCACGCAGGATGAAGGTCGCGGCGACCGCCAGGATCGGCACCATGAACAACGACACGCTGGCGCCGAGCGGAATGTCACCGCTCTCGATGCCGACGCGGAATGCCCAAGTGCCGAAAATATGCGTGCTGTTGAGTGGACCGCCTGCCGTCAACACCCGCACGATGTCGAAATTGGCAAAGGTGACGATCAGCGAGAACAATGCCGTGATCGCGATGATGTTGCGCATCATCGGCAAGGTCACGTACCAGATGCGCTGCCACCACGTGGCGCCGTCGATCGAGGCGGCTTCATAGAGTTGGTCCGGCACCGATTTCAGTGCCGCCAGATACATGATCATGAAGAACGGCGAGCCGATCCAGACGTTGACCAGAATGACCGAGAAACGCGCCCAGTCCGCCTCGCCGGTCCATGGAACCGCCGCGATGCCCAAATGGGCCAGGATCCAGTTGATGGCGCTGTAGGACGGGTCGAACAGCCAAAGCCATGCCAGCGTGCTCATCGCCGGCGGGATCACCCACGGCACCAGCAGCATGCCGCGCCATTTGCGCTGACCTTTGGACGGAATGTTGTGGACGAAATGCGCAACGACGAAACCGATAATGGCCTTGAAAATAACCGCTGTGATGGCGAACAGGCAGGATTGATAGACAACCATCCAGAAGGTTTCGCGGCCGAAGAGAAACTCGAAATTGCCGAAGCCGACGAAGCGGGTCATGCCCTTGTTGAGGGTGGCGAGATAAACCGCGTAACCCGCTGGATAGGCGACCAGTATCAGGACGAGAAGAATCAGCGGGAGGGCCATCAGAAAGGCGATGGTCGACTTGCGTTGCATCAGCTTGTGAAGGCTGCTGCGGCTGTCCCCAACTGTCGCTGTGGGGCCTCTGGCGGCTATATCGGCCATTGAATACTCCGAACAGTGTCAGCCCTTGGAAGCGCGGCGGGATGCCGCCCGAAAGCGGCTCCCTTCGGTCCCAGAGCTCTCAGTTACGCGAAAAGCCTTCGATTTCCTTAGCCGCCCAATCGAGCGTCTTGTCCATGGCTTCGCCCTTGCCATGGCGGGCAGCCATTTGGGTCATGATGGCCTGGGTGTAGATCTGCTCGGCGATCCGGTGCGGCGCAGGCGCCGCCGCGATCGACAAGGTCGAGTGATTGTGCGGATTGGGATAGTGATAGAGGGTGCCCTTGGGCGGCTCGGCCTCCGCCCATACCTTGAGCGTCGTAAGATTGGCGAACGCCGGCAAATCATAGCCACCGCTCGCCGTGACCAGCTTGTCGACCGCAGCCGGCTGACTAAGGAACGTCAGCAGGCTCTTGGCTGCGGACTGGTTCTTGCTGAAATTCCAGGTGCCCCAGAAGAACGGCAGGAAAGGCCCGTAGCGTCCGGCTGGTCCGGCCGGGAAGCCATGGGTCCAGAGCTGTTCGGCCACTTTCGGTGCGTCACGCTTGGCAACCGCCCAGGCACTTGGCGGATTCATGATCAGCGCGCCCCGGCCCGACACCAGCCACTTGTTGTTGGACGCATCGTCCCACGCCGGCGCATCTTCGGGCAGGAAAGCCATCAACCGCTTGTAGTAGTCGAGTGCCTTGCGAACATTGTCGCTCTTGACGGTGATGTCGCCCTTGGCGTTGACGAGCTGGGCGCCGAAGCTGTGGAAAATTGCGCCGGCCGTGTCCACCGAGTCGGACGTCGTGCCCAGACCTATGCCAAACGCGTGACCGCCCTTCTGGCAGGCCTCGGCCGCCTTGAGAAACGTATCGAGTGTCCAGCCATCGGCCTTCGGCGGCGCACCCGCCGGATACATCGCCTGGACGTCGATTCCGGCCAACTGCTTCATAAGGTCGATGCGCGAGCATGGCCCCTTCATCTGGCTGCCGATCGTCGCCGGCACTGCAAGCCACTTGCCGTTGACCTTGCCGAGATACTCGACAGTCCCATTCACCGCCCCGTTCTGCTTGATCAGTGGCTCAACGACATCATTCATTGGCACCAGCTGATCGGCGTAGCGCGACGGCAGCCAAGTCGAAAAGGCCAGGACGTCGTGGCCGGACTTGGCTTGCGATTCGGCGGCGGTCGTGAGCAGCAGTTTGCTGCCCTGAGAGGTGATGTAGTCGATCGTGACGTCGACCTTCTCTTTCTCGGCCCACTCCACGATCAGTGCTTCGCTGGCCTTGTTGGCGCCAGGAACCCAGTGATCCCAAAGGCCAAGCGAGAGCTTGCCGGCAGCGTAAGCGCCACGAACGAACGGCGCCGCGACCAGAGCAGTCGACAAGGCAGCCGTACCAGCCACAAAACGACGACGATTGACCTTCCTCGAAGTCATCTGAGTCTCCTCCTATGTACCGAACTCATTGGCCGGCTTCGTTACCCGCGTTGCCGCGTGGCAACAGCCCTTAGATCCGGGCCTTGCGCAAATCGTATGCACAAGAGAGGGCCCAAGCAATGCATTTTCAGTCGGCACCACTCGGTTCGCCCGCCAAAACAAGCGGCAGAGGCAACGCCAGCCTTCTCCAATCGTCCATCCGTTGCTACAGCTACCCGTTATGAATCAAGCGCCCACCCCCAATCCCTGGCTCGCAGCCGTCGCCCCCTCGCCCATCGGCGAGACCAAACGCTGGGTGCTGGGACGGAGTTTTCCTGCCGAACGCCCCCTGATCGACCTCAGCCAGGCGGTACCAGGCTATCCGCCGGCGCTGGAACTGCGCCAGCATCTCGGCGAATTGCTCCTCGATCCCTCAGTTCACGGCTATACGCCGATCCTAGGCTTGCCGGTTCTGCGCGAGGCCTATGCCAGCCACCTTTCGTCGTTCTACGGTGCCCCGATCGCCAGCAGCGAGGTCGGCATCACATCGGGCTGCAATCAGGCCTTCTGCCTGGCGCTCATGAGCCTCGCGCGGGCCGGCGACCAGGTGATCCTGCCGCGACCGCACTACTTCAACCACGACATGTGGATGCGCATGCAGGGGGTCGAACCGGTATCGCTCGACTTCCGTCCCGGCTCGGGCGCAGTGCCGGACGCCGAGGATGCGGCGAAACTGATCGGCCCGCGCACCCGCGCCATCGTGCTTATCTCGCCCAACAACCCGACCGGCGCGGTCTATCCACGCGCGACCATCCACGCCTTCTATGAGCTCGCCAAGCAACGCGGCATCGCGCTGCTGCTCGACGAGACCTACAAGGATTTTCTGCCGGAAGGAGAGCGGCCGCATGATCTCTTCGCCGATCCATCGTGGCGCGGCACGCTGGTACATCTCTACAGTTTCTCGAAGGTTTTCGCGCTGACCGGCTACCGGGTCGGCGGCATCACGACCGGAGCGGCAATGATGTCGGAAATCGAGAAGGCCATGGACTGCGTCTCGATCTGCCCGCCACGGCTTGGCCAGGAGGCGGCACTTTATGGCCTGAGCAACCTGCTGCCGTGGGCGCGGCGCAACACCGAGGGCCTCAAGGCCCGCGCCAACATGCTGGGCGATGGCCTCACGCGCTACAACCGCTGGCGGCTTGTCAGCATTGGCGCCTACTTCGCGTATGTGGAGCATCCCTTCGCCGGCCAGCGCTCAACCGACGTGTCCAAACACCTGGCCGACGAAGAGAATCTCCTGACGATTCCCGGCGACATGTTCGGCGCCGGCCAGGAGCGCTTCGTGCGGCTGGCCTTCGCCAACGTCACCGATGACAAGATTCCAGCGGTACTGGAGCGTCTCGAACGCTTCGGCGCCTGAGCAAGGGACGGAACCGGAAATGCCGCATGCAACGACACCCGATGGCGTGAAGCTTTACTACGAAGAAGCCGGCAGCGGCACACCGATCCTTTTCGTCCATGAGTACAGCGGCGATTGGCGGAGCTGGGAACCGCAAATGCGCTTCTTCAGCCGCAAGCACCGCTGCATCACCTATTCCTTCCGTGGCTATCCGGGCTCTGACATTCCGGCGGATGCGTCGATGTATTCGCAACAACATGCGGTCGACGATACCAAACATGTGCTCGACCATCTGAAGATTGCCAAGGCGCACGTGGTGGGCCTTTCGCAAGGCGCCTTCGCGACCGCCCATTTCGGGCGGTGCTACGGTGATCGCGCGCTGTCGCTGACCCTGGCAGGCGTCGGTTCCGGCGCCGAGCGCCAAGCCCACGAGCAGTTCAAGAAGAACGCCCAGGCGACGGCCGGGAAAATCCGCGCCGAGGGCATGGCGAAGTATGCCGAGAGCCTGATCGGCAATCCCACGCGGTCACGGTTCAAGCAGAAGGACCCACGCGGCTTCACCGAGTTCGTCCAGCAACTCAGCGAGCATCCCGACATTGGCGGCGCCAACACGATGGAGAACTATCAGGGCAAGCGGCCGTCGCTGTACGATTTCGAGGAGGAATGGAAGAAACTCGACATCCCGACACTGATCGTTTGCGGCGACGAGGACGATCCCTGCCTCCAGCCCAGCCTTTACCTCAAGCGCGTACTGCCGAACGCGGGTCTCGCGGTGTTTGCCAAAACCGGCCACACGGTAAACATCGAGGAACCGGACGCCTTCAATCGGGAACTCGGGACCTTCATTGCCCTTGCCGAAGCCGGCAAGTGGACGGCGGGGCACCCTGCCGCGATCGGCGCTAGCCCGGTTTGACCGTCACGGCATGGTTGAGTGGACCATACCCGCGGCCGAAGCCGGGGGCCGTCTCGATGGCCCTGCGCACGTAGCTTCGGGCGCGCACCACGGCATCCCTCAGTGTCATCTGCTGGGCGATGCCGGCTGCGATCGCCGACGCCAGCGTACAACCCGTACCGTGCGTATTGCGACTCTGGATGCGCGCATCTTCGAATCGCTCGAAGCTCCCGTCATGGAACAGCAGATCGATTACGCGGTCGCCCTCGAGATGCCCCCCCTTCATCAGGACCGCCTTGGGCCCCAGCCCGGCGAGGCGCTGGGCAGCGCGACGCATATCGGCCTCGGTTTGGACCGGGAAGCCGGTGAGAACCTCTGCTTCGGGCAGATTGGGTGTCAGTAGCGTCGCCATCGGCAGCAGGACATCACGCAGCGCCGCCTCGGCCGCGCTTAACAGCAAACGGTGCCCACCCTTGGCGATCATCACCGGATCGACGACCAGCGGCACGTCGGGCGCGCGCGCGCGCAGGCAAGCCGCAACAGCGCCAATGACTTCGGCGCTGTGCAACATGCCGGTTTTCAGCGCGTCGGCACCAATATCGGAAAGCACCACGTCAATTTGCCGGGCGATGAAAGCCGGCTCCACCGCCACAACCCCATGCACGCCTTCGGTGTTCTGCGCCGTGAGCGCGGTGATTGCGGTTGCGGCAAATCCATTCATCGCGGTGACCGCCTTGATGTCCGCCTGGATTCCGGCGCCTCCACCGGAATCCGATCCGGCGACGATCAGGACGCGCCCCTTCATACGGCCTGCCGGGGAATCGTCTCGATGACCTGGTCCACGACAGCGCGCACGAGATCCGGGTCGTCGCCCTCGGCCATGACGCGGATCAGTGGTTCGGTTCCGGACTTGCGGACCAGGATGCGGCCATTCCTGCCGAGCCTTTGCTCGGCAGCGGCAATCGCCTGCACAACTGGAGCCGCCGCCATGACCGCGTCGGCGTCGCCGACACGGATGTTCTTCAAAAGCTGCGGAACCGGCGCGAAGGCATGGAACGTCTCGCTCGCGCGCTTTCCCGCCTTGATCATCGCCGACAGAGCCTGCAACGCGGCCATCAGGCCGTCACCCGTCGTGGCATGATCGGTCATGATGATGTGGCCTGACTGCTCACCGCCCAGATTGAAACCGTCGGCGCGCATCCGTTCGAGGACATAGCGGTCGCCTACCTGTGTGCGGATCAACGACAGCCCGTGCCCTGCGAGATAGCGTTCCAATCCCAGATTGGACATGACTGTGGCAACAACGCCGCTTCCTCTCAGGCGGCCGTCGCGCGCCCAGTAGTTTGCGATTGTGGCCATGAGTTGGTCACCGTCAATTACCTTGCCCTGCTCGCAAACCAGCACCACGCGATCGGCATCTCCGTCGAGGGCCAAGCCGATGTCGGCGCCGTGCGCCACTACCTGCTCCTGCAAGACATCCGGATGAGTAGAACCGCAATTGCCGTTGATGTTGAAACCGTCAGGCGACACCCCCACGCTGACGACCTCGGCGCCCAATTCCCACAGTACGGTGGGCGCCACCTTGTAGGCAGCGCCATTGGCACAATCGACGACGACCTTCAGGCCAGACAGATCGAGGCCGCGCGCCGCCGAAGCCTTCACGGCCTCGACGTAACGGCCATCGACATCGTCCAGGCGCCTGGCCCGGCCGATGGCACGCGGCGCCGCGAGCTGCGTGCAGGTTGGCGCGACCACCAGCGCTTCGATCTCGCGTTCCACGGCGTCGGAAAGCTTGAAGCCGTCCGGACCGAATAGCTTGATACCGTTGTCTTCATAGGGGTTGTGCGACGCCGAGATCATCACGCCCATGTCGGCGCGCATGGAACGCGTCAGGAAGCCCACGGCAGGCGTCGGAATCGGTCCTAGCAGCAACACATCAACGCCAACCGACAGGAACCCGGCGGTCAGCGCCTGCTCGATCATGTAACCGGACAGGCGCGTATCCTTGCCGATGACCGCGCGATTGCGGTGGCCGCCCCGCTTGAACACCTGCCCGGCCGCCATACCGATGCGCATGGCGACCTCGGCCGTCATGGGGGCGGTGTTGGCGCGGCCGCGCACACCATCGGTGCCGAAAAGGGAGCGGGACATGGTCTCGAATCTATCGCATTGCCGCCGAGACCGCGAGGGCCTGTCGGGTCGCGGCAACGTTATGCACCCTGACGATATCTGCGCCACGGCGCGTGGCCTCGACTGCCAGCCAGACCGATGCCGGATCGCGGTCGCGCGGATCGCCAAGGCCGGTGAGCTTGCCGATGAAACCTTTGCGTGAGGCTCCGATCACGACCGGATAGCCCGCCGCAGCGAGCCGGCCGGCACCGGCCACCAGCGCAAGATTTTCGGTCACGCTCTTGCCGAAACCAATGCCGGGATCGAGGGCAATGCGGTCGCGAGAGATGCCCGCCGTTTCGCAGATCATTGCACGCTCGACCAGGAACCGGCGCACCTCCTCGACGACGTCGCCATAGGCGGGGCCCTCATAGTTGCGCTCCGGCCGGCCGCGACGATGCATCAAGACTACTGCAGCGCCGCACCCGGCCATCAACGGGAGCAGATCCGGATCGTCGCGCAATGCCGATACGTCGTTCACGATTGCAGCGCCTGCATCGAGACAGGCGCGCGCCACCGACGCCCGTCGCGTGTCGATCGACACGACCACTTTCTGCCTGGCCAGAGCGGCGACCACGGGAAGGACCCGAGCCGCCTCGTCCTCAGGTGCCACAGGCCGCGCCCCCGGCCGCGTGGATTCCCCGCCGACGTCGATGACGTCGGCACCTTCCGCAACGAAACGCAGGCCATCATCGATGGCCTGCGCCGGTCTCAGTCGTTCACCACCATCGGAAAATGAATCCGGCGTTACATTTACGATCGCCATCACGCATGGGCGATCGAGAGGAATGCCGGCGAATGCCGCCGTCAAACGCCCGGCTGTGGCGCAGGGTTGCCACCCGGCACCGCGTCGCCGCTGCTGGTCGGCACCGAGGCACGCCGGCGCTTTTCCTGGCCCGCCCCGCCGGTATCGTCACGAACGACCTTCTCACCGCGCAAGACCTGGCCGATCTCCTCGGTACCCAGCGTCTCGTATTCGAGCAGGGCTTTGGCGATCTTGTGAAGATCGTCAAGGCGTTCCGTGAGGATCACCCGTGCCCGGCCTTCCGCTTCCTCGATCAGGCGGCGGACCTCCTGGTCGATGATCTGCGAGGTCGCCTCGGAAATGTTCTGCGTCTGCGCAACCGAGTGGCCGAGGAACACTTCCTGCTCGTTCGCCTGGTACCGGACGCGGCCAAGCTTGTCCGACATGCCGAACGAGGTGATCATTGCCCTAGCCGTCTGCGTCGCCATCTGGATGTCGCTCGCCGCGCCAGTCGTGACGTTCTCCGGCCCGAAGATCATGTCCTCTGCGGTGCGCCCACCGAACAGAATTGCCAGGCGCGATTCGAGGAACTGCTTGGTGTGACTGAGGTGATCGCGCTCAGGCAACTGCATGGTGACGCCCAGGGCACGCCCACGCGGAATGATCGTGACCTTGTGCAGCGGATCGCTTTTCGGGACATGCATTGCAACCAGTGCATGCCCTGCCTCGTGGTAGGCAGTGAGCGTCTTCTCTTCGTCCGTCATCGCCATCGAGCGACGCTCGGTACCCATTAGTACCTTGTCCTTGGCGTATTCGAAGTCCGCCATGGTGACGAGACGCTTGCCGACGCGGGCCGCCCGCAGGGCCGCCTCGTTGATCAGGTTTGCAAGATCGGCACCGGAGAACCCCGGCGTGCCACGCGCGAGCACGCGCGGATCGACATCGGGTGCCAGCGGCACCTTGCGCATGTGGACCTTGAGGATTTTCTCGCGGCCACCGACGTCGGGGTTCGGCACCATGACCTGACGGTCGAAGCGGCCCGGCCGCAGCAAGGCCGGGTCGAGAACGTCGGGCCGGTTGGTCGCGGCAATCAGGATGACGCCTTCATTGGCCTCGAAGCCGTCCATCTCGACCAGCAGCTGGTTGAGCGTCTGCTCGCGCTCGTCGTTGCCGCCGCCGAGGCCGGCACCGCGATGGCGGCCGACCGCGTCGATTTCGTCGATGAACACGATACAGGGGGCGTTCTTCTTCGCCTGCTCGAACATGTCACGCACACGGCTGGCGCCGACGCCCACGAACATTTCGACGAAGTCGGAACCCGAGATCGTGAAAAACGGCACGTTGGCCTCACCGGCGATGGCGCGCGCCAGCAGCGTCTTGCCGGTGCCCGGCGGACCGACCAGCAGACAGCCCTTGGGAATCTTGCCGCCGAGCCGCTGGAATTTCTGCGGATCCTTCAGGAAGTCGACGATCTCCTCGAGTTCGCCCTTGGCCTCGTCGATACCCGCCACGTCATCGAAGGTGACGCGACCATGCTTCTCGGTCAGCAGGCGCGCTTTCGACTTGCCGAATCCCATGGCGCGGCCGGTGCCGCTTTGCATCTGGCGCAGGAAAAAGATGTAGACGCCAACCAACACCAGCACCGGAAGCCAACTCACGAACATGCTGCCGAGATTGACGCCATCTTCGACCGGCCCGGCATCGATGCGATCGACGTTCTTGATCAGCAGCGGCATGAGCTGTTCGTCAGGCGGCGTGCTCGGCACATAGGTCGAGAATTTCTGCACGCCGCTGCGCGGCTCGCGGAACGTTCCATTGATCGTGTTGCCCTGGATACGGACATCCTGGACCTGGCGCTGTTCGACCGCGCGCACGAAATCGGAGTAGGAAACCGTATTCGCTGCGGGGCGCGTCGCGCCACCCTGGAAGACGCTGTAGAGCAGCGCGAGCAGGAGGACGATGACGATCCACAGGGCGGCGTTGCGATTGAACGGGTTCACAGGTTCTTTTCCGTTTAAGGGGCTTTAGTCTAGATGGGGCGCGACAGGCCCGCCGCAAGCGAAAAATTCAGCCGGAACGAGAGGCTGGTGTCCGTTCCTGCCACTTTCGGGCGACACAATCCAGCGCAGCCGGCGACTTGCCGGGGCCTGCCTGAGCGCCAACCGGCAGGCAGACAACGTGAAATCCTGGCGTTTGCCCGATCTGCCGCGTGTCACGGACGCTGCAAGGCGGCCAACCGCCCGACCGACGCGGTCGCGACGGGGCGGGTGGTCACGCCCGCCCACAGCCAGGACGACCCGGCTAAGCAGGCGTTCCTGCAGGTCAGCGCCTAGCCGGCAAAACGCAGTCCGATCGAGCGCCACCTTCCCCGGCTGGTCGAACTCCAGTGTTTCCACGGCCGCCCGGGCCAAGCGTCGCTCCCCCGCCGCGCGGTCGTGGTACGCGCCTGCCGGAGCGACAGTGGCGGTCGGAAGGGCGGCGCGCAGACGCGCCCGTTCGAAGCGAAGATCGACATTCGACGGATCGTCGAACCATCGCACGCCGCGTGCCTGAAGCGTTGCCGTCAGCCGCGCCCGCGGTACCGCGAGAAACGGGCGCAGCATTCGCACTTCCGGTCGTTCGACGAGCGCGGCCATGCCGGCAAGGCCATCGGGTCCGCTCAGGTGTGCCGCGCGCATCGCCACGGTCTCGGCCTGGTCGTCGGCATGATGGGCCAAGAGCAGGTGCAAGATACCGCGCTGGCGGCATTCTCGGTACAATAGACGATACCGGGCGGCGCGCGCCGCCGCCTGGAGACCGCTTTGTGGCTTCGGTCCGGACCAGCGAAGGACGCTGGCCTCGATCCCAAACCCGCCCAGCAAATCGCGCGTCACCGCTGCTTCGTGATCCGATCCGGAGCGCAATCCATGATCGACAATCAGGGCGACGGCGCGTCCGCCATGGATTGCCACCCAATCGTGCGCCAACAACATCAGGGCAAGCGAATCGCGACCACCCGACACCGCCACCCCAAGCACCGGACGACTCTCGAACGGCTCGAAACGGGCCATCAGGCCCGCAAATGTGTCACCGTCGATGCAAGCGGCATTTGCCGACGTCAACTGCATCCATCTTTCTGGCGCTCCTGCTCGATTCGCCGTTTCTGCAGGTCAGTCGCACGCGGGTAGTCCTGCTTGAAGCGCGCGAAGATCGCGCAGGCATCGGGCTTGCGACCAAGGTTCGCCAGCGTGATTCCGAGCTTCAGGAGATTGTCTGGTCCCTTGGGACTGGATTTATAAGCCTTGTAGCCTTCGGCGAACGCCGTCATCGCGTTATTGTAGTCGCGACGCGCATAGAAAGTCTCGCCCAGCCAATATTGGGCATTGCCGGCCAGCGCGTGTTGAGGAAAGCGCTGAAGGAAGGTCTTAAAGCCATTCTCTGCGCCTGCGTAGTCGCCATCCTGCAGCTTCTTGAAAGCATCGTGGTAGGCTTGGTCCGCGTTCCCGTGCGCCGCCGCTGGCGTGCGGGGCCGCGCTGCCGGCGCAGTGCCTGCACGGGATCCACCCTTCTCCAATTGCTCCAGACGGAATTCGTAGTCTGCCTGCATCTTCTCCAACTGCTGCTGGAGTTGCTGATTGCGATACTGCAATTGCTCGATCTGACCGGTCAGAACCGTGATCGATTGCTGCAATTGATTGAAGCGATCCTCGACATGGACCGGGTCAAGTCTCTGGGCCGCAGCCGCGCTCGGCAACGCCAGCGCGATGATAATCAGGAACCGAAACTGCAGTTGCTTCATGGCCGTCAATTTTTCCGCTTAAACACGGCCATTTTCAGGCATGACCGCCCGGCCTCCAAACGAAAACGCCGGCCGCAGAGCGACCGGCGTTTGACACCGTCTCAGGGCGTTCGAAGCGAACAGTTGCCCTATTGCAGCGCCGTCACGGCGCGCCGGTTGCGCGCCCATGCGGCCTCATCGGAGCCTACGGGATCCGGACGTTCCTTGCCGTAGCTGATCGTCTTGAGCCGCGCCGCCGGAACACCCTGGGCGACCAGATACTGACGCGCTGCATTTGCACGACGCTCACCGAGCGCCAGATTGTATTCGCGCGTCCCGCGCTCGTCGCAGTGGCCTTCGATCGTGATCTGGTAATTCGGGTACTTCTTAAGCCACTCGGCCTGACGACCAAGCGTCGTCCTGGCATCCTCGCGAATGTTGGATTTATCAGTATCGAAGAATACCCTGTCTCCGACGTTCTGACGGAAATCGGCGACCGATCCGGGGGTTACGGTCGTGGTTGCCGGGGCAGCCGCCTGCTGATCGCTGCAGGCGGCCATGAAAATCGTCGCCGCGATGGCGGCCAAAGCCTTGATCATCCGCATTTTCTGTCCACTCCCTGACAACATCGACCCGTGTGAAGGATACGCACGGGTCGACAAGAAAGATCATATCCTTCGCTACTGCGGAATCAAGGGCGACCAAGCCGGATCCGATGCGTCCGTCGGGGTCGGCACCTGCCGCTCGAAGCGTCCCGTAATGTCGATCTGATGCAGCGTGACCGAGCCCGCCCGCCCCCCCGAATTGGGTTGCTGGCGGAAGAACATCAGCACGCGGCCATTCGGTGCCCAGGTCGGCCCTTCAACGAGGAAGCCGCTGGCCAGCATGCGTTCGCCGCTGCCGTCGGTACGCATCACGCCGATGCCGAAGGTGCCGCCGGAAATCTTGGTAAAGGCGATGTGGTCGCCGCGTGGCGACCACACCGGCGTCGCATAACGGCCCTGCCCGAAACTGATGCGCCGTTCGTTGCCGCCGCTGGCGCTCATCACGTAGAGTTGCTGCGAGCCGCCGCGATCGGAATTGAACACAATCTGGGTGCCGTCGTTCGAGTAGCAGGGGGAAGTATCGATGGCCGGCGTGTTTGTCAGGCGGCGTAATGCCCGGCCGCGCACGTCCATTTCGTAGATGTCGCTGTTGCCATCGGCCGAGATGCTCATCACGACCTTCGTGCCGTCCGGCGAGAACCGTGGCGCGAAGCTCATGCCCGGGAAATTGCCCAGCAGCTCACGCCGACCGCTGTCGACGCTCTGAAGATAGACCCGCGGCTGACCATTGTTTTCGCCATACGCCATGTAGACGATTTCCTGCAGGGTCGGAGAGAAGCGCGGCGTGAGCGCGATCGTGCGCCCATCGGTAATGTAACGGTTGTTGGCTCCGTCCTGATCCATGATGGCGATGCGTTTGACGCGCGCGCTGAGCGGCCCGGTCTCGGAGACATAAGCCACCCGCGTGTCGAAGTAGCCCTCCTCACCAGTCACACGCTTGTAGATGGCGTCCGCGATGATGTGAGCGAGACGCCGCCAGTTGTTGGGCTGGCTGGTAAACGACAGCCCCGTCGCCTGACTGCCAGCCACGACGTCCCACAGCCGGAAATCGACCTTGATGTTGCCGCCGGCCTGCGCCACCTGGCCGACGACGACGCCCGCGGCGCCAATACTGCGCCAATCCTGGAATCGCGGCGGCGCATTGGGGTCGATGTTCTGCTGAATGAAGGCGCTGGGCGAGATCGACCTGAACAGACCCGAGTTCTGCAGGTCATTGCGCACCACTCCGGCGATATCCGCGCCGACCTTGTCGCCCTTGAAATCGACAATCGCGATCGGCACCGGCTCGAAGCTCGGCCTGGTCATGTCGATGGTGAGCTGCGCGTGCGCAGGCGCGGCTGCTCCAGCAGCCAGCGCAACACCGCCTAGAATCGTATGGCGTCGGGGGAGCATCATGTCGAACCTCGTGTTCATGAGCGCAAAACCTCTATAGCGCGACGTCGTTCAGTAGTCGCGTGGATCGAAATTGAAAGTGATCGTGCGCCAGCTGTTGAATTTCTCTGGCGAAAGTGGCCACGGCTGGCAGCGCGGATTCAGGACGGCGCGACGAGCGGCGTCGGCGGCGGCGCGAAACACCGGGTCGCTGTTGTAGCGACCCGAATCGCGCAACTCGGCTTTTATCGGTGTACCGTTCTGGTTCATATCGACGATCAACGTGATGATCATCCCCTGGTCGCGCGCACCGCCCTGGGTGTTCCAGCAGGGCCGAATCTTCTGGCGGACGCCCTCGACCTCGCTCGCCGTCACGACAGCGGCAAGGTTCGGCGCAGCCGGCGCCTGACGCGTCACCTGCTGTACCGGCTTGGGTTGCTGCTCCGGCGTCTGGACCTTGGTCGGCGATTGCTGGTTCTTCAGGATATCGTCGAGCAACGAGTCGACGCGATCGTGCTTGGGCGGCGCCGGCTTGGGTGGCGCCGGCTTGGGCGGCTCGGGCTTCTTCACCTCCGGCGCCGGCTTGGGCGGTTCCGGCTTCTTCGGTTCGGCCTTGGGTGGGTCAGGCTGCTTTGGCTTCAGTGCAATTGCCTCTTCCACCGGCTTGGGCGGTTCCGGCTTGGGCTTCTCCACCGGAACGGGCGGCGGCTTGGCCTCGGCGACGTCTGGCTTGGGCTGGGGCGGCGCCGGCGGCGGGTCGGCGGACTTGGGTGGCGGCGCTTTGGTGGTTTCCTCCGCGATCGGCACGTCCTTGGGCTGCGGCGGCGGATTGCCGACCGTCGGCGCCGCCGCCTTCTTGTCGATTGCCTCGAACTCGATCATCACGGGCTCGGGCTCGAGCAGTGGCGGCCGACCGAAGAAATCGAGATTCAAGACTGCCGCTGCCAGGACGAAGGCATGCACCATCGCCGACGCGATCGCCGGCGTACGCATCTCGATGCTGGCGGGGGAGCGTCCAGCCATCTATCGCCTCGCCTCCGACGTTCTAGCGGCGCGGCGTGGGCGACTGCGGTCCGCGCGGCGGCGCCGGCGCGGCTGGCGCAGGTGTCACCGTGCCACCGCCCTTGCCGAGCTGCTGCGCCTGCTCGCCCAGAAGGCCGAGCTGACGGAAACCGCTGTCGATCACGACGCCCATCACTTCCATCATCTTGCCGTAGTCCACGCTCTTGTCGCCGCGCATGAACACACGCTGATCAGGCTTCTCTTCGTGCACTGCCTTCAGCTTGGTCGCCAGTTCGGCAATGTCGTAGGGCGTATCGCCGAGGAAGACCTCGCCTTTCGAGTTGACCGATACGACCAGCGGCTCATCCTTGCCGCCAACCTGCTGTGCGCTCGTCTTTGGCAGGTCAACCGGCACACCGACCTGCAGCAGCGGAGCAGTGATCATGAAGATGATCAGCAGAACCAGCATGACGTCGACCAGCGGCGTGACATTGATGTCGGCGATCGGCGTGAAGCTCCGCCGCCGGAACCGCCCGCCCGTGTCGCCACCGCCGGGCGCGCGTATGATGCCGGCCATCAGACCTGCTCCTCGAGCTGACGTGACAGGATGGTGATGAATTCACCGGCGAATGCCTCGAGCTGATGGCTGTACCGCTGTACCTGGCCAGACAGAATGTTGTAGGCGCCGGCGGCCGGAATGGCGGCGACCAGGCCCATGGCGGTCGCGAACAGCGCCTCGGAGATGCCCGGCGCAACAACGGCAAGCGACGTGTTCTTCGACACGGCGATATGACCGAAACTGTTCATGATGCCCCAGACCGTGCCGAAGAGGCCGACGAAGGTGGCGTTGGCGCCGACGGTGGCGAGAAAGCCTAGGCGCTTTTCGATCGCTTCCATTTCGCGCTGGATCGTGACGCTCATGACCTGCTCAATGCGCTGGCGGAGCGCGGCCCGTGCGGTCGAGCTGGTGGCCAACCCCTTCGACACCGAACGGCGCCACTCCCGCATGGCAGCGGCGAAGACGCTCGACATCGGATCGTCAGGCTTGGCGCCGACACGATCGTAGAGATCCTCAAGCGAGATACCCGACCAGAACGTATCCTCGAAGGCCTGGGCGCTACGCTTGAGGGTCCGCAAGCGGAGCATCTTCTCGAAAATGATCGCCCACGACCAGAAAGACGCAATCAGCAAGGCAATCATCACTGCCTTGACGACCCAGTCGGCCTGCATGAACAGGCCATAGACGGACATGTCGATCGTCTCGGTGCCGCCGCCGAGGGGGGCTCCGGCGACTTGCGCAAACGCGTCCATTTTTGAATCTCCGTTGGTTCAAGAGGGTTGTATCCGAATGTGGCGTGAGCGGGGCGAGCCCGTCACGGCAACCTGGGCCAAGGCAGTCCGCACGTGCGGCGGCAATCGGACCGGCCGCCCACCGGTGCCCATACAGGCAACGGTCAGTTCAGCACGGACCAGGGTCTCCTCACCGCGGCGGGCCTGCTGGACCATGTCCAGCGACGCACCGCGCAATTCACTGCAGCTGGTGACGACCTCGATCGCCTCGTCCAGCCGCGCCGGCTTCAGGTAGTCGATCGCACACCGGCGCACGACCCAGCTCACGCCGCGCTCCTCGCGCAAAGCGCTGTGTTCCTGGCCGAGTACTCGCAACAGTTCGGTACGGCCGCGTTCGAGAAAGCGCAGCCAGTTGGCGTAGTAGACGATACCCGCCGCATCGGTGTCCTCGTAGTAGACCCTGAGCGGCAGCACGTGGGCACCATCGATAATGCGGCCGGATGTCGGGGCACTCACGTCTCCCCCACCGGTCCGCCGCTCGCCAGCAGGTCGAGTTGCCGCTTCTGCTCGCTGGGTAAGGCCAGACCGAGATGGCGGTAGCCGGCTTCCGACAAAAGCCGCCCGCGCGGCGTCCGCATCAAAAGACCGAGCTGCATCAGATAGGGTTCGATCACATCCTCGATCACGTCGCGCTGCTCGGACAAGGCGGCCGCCAGCGTCTCCGCACCGACCGGCCCGCCACCGTAATTCTCGGCGATGCAGGCGAGGTAGCGGCGGTCCATGGCGTCGAGGCCACGACTGTCGACCTCGAGCCGGACCAGGGCGTCGTCGGCGACCTTGGAATCGACCACAACATGGCCACCGACCGCCGCAAAATCGCGCACGCGGCGCAGCAATCGGTTGGCGACGCGCGGTGTCCCGCGCGAACGCCTGGCAATCTCGGCTCCCCCGTCCCTGGCCATGGGCATTTTCAGCACTCGCGCCGCACGCTGGACAATGGTCTCGAGTTCGGCCGGTTCGTAGAACACCATGCGCAACGGAATGCCGAAGCGCTCACGCAGCGGGCGGGTCATCAAGCCCGAACGGGTCGTCGCCCCCACCAGGGTGAAGGGCGGCAGCTCAATTCGTACCGAGCGTGCAGCAGGTCCCTCGCCGATCATCAGGTCGAGCTGGAAGTCCTCCATCGCGGGATAGAGCACTTCCTCGATTGCCGGGTTAAGACGATGGATCTCGTCGATGAACAGCACATCGTACGGCTGCAGGTTGGTGAGCTGCGCGGCCAGGTCACCCGCCTTCTGGATCACCGGACCGGACGTGGCCCTGAACCCTGCCCCCATCTCCCGCGCCACGATCTGCGCCAGGGTCGTCTTTCCGAGACCGGGCGGACCATGAAACAGCACATGGTCGAGGGCCTCGCCGCGTGCCTTGGCAGCGGCAATGAAAATCTTCAGGTTCTCGCGGACCTGCTTTTGCCCAACGAAGTCGTCGAGCGTCTGGGGCCGGAGCACCAGCTCGGCGGCATCGCCTTCCACGAGCTTGGGCGCCACCAGACGATCGGGCGGACCATTCATCGCGCCAGCTCCTGCAGGCCCGCGCGGATCACGGCATCGAGCCTGGCTTCCGCGCCCAACCGTTGGCTCGCCCGCGCCACGGCGCCAAAGGCCTCGACCCGGCGATAACCGAGATTCACCAGGGCCGACACCGCATCTTCATTAAGCGAACCGGAGGGCGCCGGCGTCGCGGTCTCCGGATCACTGGGCGTGGTCGACGCGATGCCGAAGGCCGCAGCCTTGTCCTTGAGTTCGGTGGCAAGCCGGGCTGCCAGCTTCGCGCCGACGCCCGATGGGCGGCTCAGGGTAGCCCGATCCTGGGCCGCAATGGCACGCGCGATCTCGTCCGGCGACAAAGTCGAGAGAATCGACAGTGCCACCCGTGCCCCCACGCCCTGGACCGTCGTCAGGATCCGGAACCAGTCGCGCTCGGCGGTCTCCACGAAACCGTAGAGCGCGATCGCATCCTCGCGCACGATGGTCTCGACCAGCACCGTCGCCGGCCCGCCGACCACGAGGTCGCGCAGGGTACGGGTGGAGGCCGACACGAGATAGCCGACGCCGCCGACATCGACGATGGCGCTGTCGGTGCTAACCGAGTCCACAAGTCCCTTCAGCTTGGCAATCATTGCGCGGCCGCCAGACGCTTGGCCGTGGCGCGGTGGTGGGCATGGCAAATCGCAACAGCCAGCGCATCGGCCGCGTCATTTCTGGCCTCGACGCCGGGCAGCAGGCGGCCGACCATCATGGCGATCTGCTGTTTGTCGGCATGGCCCGCGCCGGTCACCGACTTCTTCACGAGGTTGGCGGCGTACTCGAATACCGGCAAGCCCGCCCGTGCCGGCGCCAGCATCACCACGCCGCGCGCCTGACCAAGCTTGAGAGTCGACCCTGGATTGACGTTCACGAAAGTTTCCTCGACCGCAGCCTCGGACGGACGCTGTGTCTCGACGATGTCCGCCACGCCCTCGAACAGGTCCCGCAGCCGCTCAGCCAGAGTTCCGGAGATTGCCACCTTGACGACTCCGTGGGCCACATGACGCAGCCGGTTGCCCTCGACGTCGATCACGCCCCAGCCGGTCAATCGCAAACCGGGATCGAGGCCGATCAGTCTCATCGGGTCACGCTTCAGGCCGCAAACTTCGCGAGAGCGTCGTCGGACGCCTCGAAATTGGCGTAGACGTTCTGCACGTCGTCATTGTCTTCCAGAACTGCGATCAGGGTGAGCAGAGTCGAGACCGTGTCACCGTCGACCGGCGTCGTCGTCCTGGCCCGCCAAGTCAGCTTTGCGGTCGACGGCTGGCCGAGCGACTTTTCAAGCGCTTCGCGCACGGAATTGAAGCTCTCCTGGGCGCAGTAGATCTCGTGCATTCCGTCAGGCTCCGTGCCGCTCACGACGTCATCGGCGCCGGCCTCGATCGCCTTCTCCAGGACATCGTCGGCGCTGCCGGCCGCGAGCGGAAAACGGAACTCGCCGAGGCGATCGAACATGAAAGACACGCTGTTGGTTTCGCCAAGATTGCCGCCGTACTTGCTGAAGCTGGACCGCACCTCGCCGGCGGTGCGGTTGCGGTTGTTGGTCAGCCCCTCGACGATCAGCGCCACCCCGCCGGGCCCATAGCCTTCGTAACGGACCTCGTCATAGTTGGCATCGGCGTCCGCCCCCGCGCCGCGCTTGATGGCGCGATCGATCGTGTCACGGGTCATATTGGCGTCGCGCGCCGCAATTACCGCCGCCCGTAGACGCGGATTTGCGGCCGGATCGGCCGCGCCAAGCCGCGCCGCCGTGGTGATTTCACGAATCACCTTGGTAAAGATCTTGGCCCGCTGGGCGTCCTGGCGCCCTTTGCGGTGCATGATGTTCTTGAATTGGGAATGCCCCGCCATCGCCCGACAACCAGATTAAGTGATTTGGAAGCTTGGCTATACCACTTCTCGTGGGTTTTGGCAGGATCAGAGGCCGCGCAACCTGAGTTGCTGACAAAAAAAAGGCGGGGGCCGAAGCCCCCGCTAAAAAACGTCGAAACCTAGATTTCGACGCCCCCTCTAACCTTGAAGACAGTTCGCCAACGCCGCGAAAAATCGTTTAACATCAAGAGGATGCCGATTTTTCCCCAGGTCGTCAACGACCGTCTTCATGACACTTCTAATAGCTATGAACGGCATCTGCGGGATACAAGATGCTGCGACCTAGCCGGTAGGCGGTAGGCGGCCCCCCAGCCTCAGGGGGTGAATTGACCGGGCGAGCCCGGTCCGGTCGTCGGTTTCGACCACCGTGCCGCAGAGCGTCCCCTCGCCTTCGGCGGGCGCCAGGCGTTCTCCAGGCATCTTCTTCACAAAGCGCGTAACGGCGATCTCCTTCTTCATACCGATCACCGAATCGTAGTCACCGCACATGCCGACGTCCGTCTGATAGGCCGTGCCACCGGGAAGCACCCAGGAATCGGCCGTGGGAACATGGCTATGCGTGCCCACGACAGCCGACACTCGGCCATCGCAGTAGTGACCCACGGACTGCTTCTCGCTGGTCGCCTCGCCATGGACGTCGACCAGGATAAAATGCGCCGAACGCCCGAGCGTGTATTTCGCAAGTTCGGCGTCGATGGCCCGGAATGGATCGTCGATCGCGTCCATGAACAGCCGGCACATCACGTTCATCACGACGATCTTCTGGCCGCGCGCCGTCTGGAACAGGTTGGCCCCCCAGCCCGGCGTACCCGGCGGAAAATTAACCGGGCGAAGCAGCCTCTTGTCCTGGGCGATATAGGGAATGATCTCCCGCTGGTCCCAGGCATGATTGCCGGTGGTGATGCAATCGACACCGGCCGCATGAAGCTCGGCGCAGATCTTGGCGGTGATACCAAAGCCCGCTGCCGCGTTTTCGCCGTTGACCACCACGAAATCGAGGCCGAGTTCGCGCCGCAGTCGCGGAACTTCCTTGATGACTGCATCGCGGCCGGAGCGGCCCACGATATCGCCGCAGAACAAAACCTTCATGCGCTAGACAAGGGCGCAAGCGCGCCGGTCGGTCAACAGCCAATCCAGACACTGATCGTCCGGACCGTGCGGTACTTCGGGCACGAGTTGGGCGTCGAACCCGACACCGATCGCCGTCACGCGGCGCCGCTCGCGTAACCCGGCGAGGGTGCGATCATAAAAGCCGCCGCCATAACCCAGCCGCCAACCCTGGCCATCACAGGCCAGCAATGGCACCAGCAGCGCCTCGGGCTCCACGATTTCGCACCGCGCCGACGGCTGCAATGTGCCGAAGACACCGGCTTCGAGCGAATCGCCGGGCCGCCAGGCGCGAAACAGCAGCGGCTCGCCACGTCCCTGCACTACCGGCAGCGCCAGTTGGCACCCTTGGTTGAACAACTCGATCATTACCGGGCGGATGTCGATCTCTTCGCGGATCGGCCAGAAGCCGGAAACGACAGCCGGCATTCCGATCGGCCGCTCGCGCCGCAGCGTCGCCAGCAACCCGTCGGCGGCGACGCGGCGCTCGGTCTCGCCGAGGTCCTGGCGCCAGGCAAGCATGGCGCTCCGCAGGATACGCTTGGCGTCAGGCAGTGAATTCATGTCGGGTATGACAGCAAGGTGGGGCGGCTCCACGATGGGCCGATGATCCGTAAGACCTCCAAGGCCTGCTAGTGCAGGTGGGCACCGTGTGATCGAGACCAAGATCCCAACCAGGAACAGTTCCCGGGAGTTCTTATTGGCCCCGGGGTTTTAAGCGAACCACGCACCGCGCAGAAATCCGCCCCGCCTCCAATCTAGGCACTCGGAGGCAGCGCGGCAATGAGCCGTTGGAGGCTTTCAGGCCGCCCCGCTCACCTTCTTGCTCATCTTGTCGACCCGGGCGGTGATCAGATCCTCGAGCGCCGTAGCCAGCGTCTCGGCGTTATCCGTAGCGCTGGCACGTGCGTTTTCGGCTGCCTTCGCGGCACCGCGGGCCTCATGGCTCTCTTCGGCCAACAAAAGGGAGGCGAAGATCATCAGCTTTATTTCCGGCGCACCAGGCATCTGCTTGCGCAGTTCGACGACCTTTCCGTCGACATAGGCGGCAAGTTCCTGGACCCGTGCTTCCTCGCCTTCACCGCAGGCGAGTTCATAGGTACGATTGGCGATCTGAATCGAGACCTGCGGCATTTTCCGCTACTCCTTTTTTGCGCCGTATCGGCGTTCGAGGGGACCTCCATTCTGACACGTCGCGCGCAACGAAGCATCACTTGCGTTGGAAGCCGCGGCTGGAGACCGGCTACTGCTGGTCGGCGGCAAGCAGCGAGCGAATGTATTCCATCGCCCGCTCCAATCGCGCTTCGACGTCGATCGCGACCTTCCTCAATTCGTCGTGCTGCTGTTCGAGCTTGTTGAGACGCTTGGCGAGTTCCTCGGACCGCACCGCTTCGGCGCGCAACC